>Ga0208610_100329_pt1 | contig 18215 bp, 19 predicted proteins | sample SubbioR11Jul_8A2_FD_184815 | JGI IMG/M metagenome (GOLD analysis project Ga0208610, IMG submission 184815) | Serpentinite rock and fluid subsurface biosphere microbial communities from McLaughlin Reserve, California, USA - CR11Jul_8A2 (SPAdes) | ecosystem: Environmental > Terrestrial > Deep... | reverse complement strand
CTTGCACGGCGTGCACGGACGCGCGCTGGCCGCTGCGACCGGCCTGAAGGTCGCGCGCCCCGATCTGACGGTGCTGGTCACCGGCGGCGACGGCGACGGCTATTCGATCGGCGGCAATCACTTCCTGCACGCGTGCCGGCGCAATGTCGACCTCACGTACATCGTGATGGACAACCACGTGTACGGCATGACCAAGGGTCAGCCGTCGCCGACCACCGAACCCGACTGGGATTCGAAGCTGGCACCCGGCGGCACGAAGATCCGCGTGTTCCATCCGCTGGTCGTCGCACTCGCCGCCGGTGCCAACTTCGTCGCGCGCGCGTTCTCGGGCGATCCGAACGGCGCCGCGGCGCTGATCGCGCAGGCGATCCGCCATCCGGGCTTCTCGTTCATCGAGATCCTCAGCCCCTGCGTCACCTTCCGGCCCGAGCAGAAGGAATGGAAGACGCAGGTGCACGCGTCGCCGGTCGAGGCGACCGACGATCCGGTGCGCGCCGCGCGGCGCGTGATGACCGACGACGGACTGAACGTCGGCGTGTTGTACGCGGGCAAGCGCGCGCCGTACCTGCCCGAGCGGCGCGCCTCGACCGCGGCCGTGACCGAACTCGAAGCGGAGTTCCGCCTATGAGCACCGACGTACCGCAGACGCTCGAAGCGTTCATGGCGCAGGCGCTGGCGATGGAGTTCGAGGCGATGCAGCGCTACGCCGATCTGGCCGACGCGATGGAGATGCACAACAACCGCGACGTCGCGGAACTGTTCCGCCGGATGTCGCTGATCGAGAACAAGCACGCGGCGAAGATCATGGCCGAGATGGGCTGGAAGGAGCCGCCGCCGGCGGCGGCGCCGGCGTGCGAGGGTTTCGAGGCGGCGGAGACGATCGCGCTCGACGACGTGCACTACCTGATGCGGCCCTGGCACGCGCTGCAGCTCGCGCTGCGCGCCGAGCAGCGTGCCGAGCGCTTCTTCGCGCGGCTCGCGCAGGCGGCCAACGTCGAGTCGGTCCGCCAGGCCGCGCTCGAGCTGCGGCAGGAGGAGCACGAGCACGTCGAGCTCATTCGCGTCTGGCTCGCCAAGGTGCCGCAGCCCGAACCCGACTGGGCGCACGACCCGGACCCGCCGAGGTACAACGATTGACAGAGATTCGAAGGCGACGCGATGGCCAGCCAGACCCCGCTGCCCCCCGGCTGCTCGCCGCCGATCGGCTATGCGAGCGGCAGCGCCGCAGAGGCGGGCCGGATCGTCTTCATCGCCGACCTTGCTCGACCATCCCGCGGTGATCGAGCTTGAGGCGACCGCCGTCAACCCTTCCGCGGCGTGATCGCCGCCAGCCGAGTTGCGCATGAGCACGACACTGGACACGACACTGGACACGACACTGAGCGAACCGAAGCGCGCCACGCGCGAGGTGCCGACCTACTGCTACAACTGCGTGGCCGGCCCTGACCTGCTGACGGTCAAGGTGACCGATGGTGTTGCCACCGGCATCGGCCCGAACTTCGACGGCATCGGCCTGCACCCGTCCGACGGCCGGCCCTGCGTGAAGGCCTACGGCCTGATCCAGAAGACCTATCACCCGGCGCGCATCCTCACGCCGATGAAGCGCAGCAACCCGAACAAGGGCATCGCCGAGGATCCGGGCTGGGTACCGATCTCGTGGGACGAGGCGCTCGACACCATCGCCGCCAGGCTGCGCCAGATCCGCAGCCGCGGGCTGCATGACGAGCACGGCCTGCCGCGGCTCGCCGCGACCTTCGGCCACGGCGGCACGCCGGCCAACTACATGGGCAGCTTCCCGGCGTTCCTCGCCGCCTGGGGCGCGGTCGACTACAGCTTCGGCTCGGGGCAAGGTGTGAAGTGCGTGCACTCCGAGCACCTGTTCGGCGAGTTCTGGCATCGCGCCTTCACCGTGTCGGCCGACATGCCGCACACGCGCTTCAACATTTCGCTCGGCAACAACAACGAAGTCACCGGCGGCCCGTGCGCGGTGACGCGCCACGCAGACGCGCGCGTGCGCGGTGCCAAGCGCGTGCAGATCGAGCCGCATCTGTCGGTGACCGCGGCGACCTCGGCCGAGTGGATCCCGATCAAGCCGAAGACCGACGCCGCATTGATGTTCGCGCTGATCCACGCGATGCTGCACGAGCATCCGCGCCAGCGGCTCGACCTCGCCTTTCTGCGCGACATGACCTCGTCGCCGTACCTCGTGGGTCCCCACGGCTACTACCTGCGCGAGGCCGACAGCGGCAAGCCGCTGCTGTGGGACCGGCAGCGCAGCGCGGCGGTGCCCTTCGATACGCCGGGCATCGAGCCGCTGCTCGAAGGCCGCGTGCGGCTCGCGCGCGCCGTCGAACTGGGCGCCGACGGCGAGCGCTGGACGCACGACGCCATCGAGGCCGACACCGCGTTCGCCAAGTTGGTCGCGCACATGCGCCAGTACGGACCCGAGTGGGCAGCGCCGATCTGCGAGGTGCCGGCGGCGACGATCCGCCGGATCGCCGGCGAGTACCTCGACCACGCCGGCATCGGCGAGACGATCGCGATCGACGGCGAAGTGCTGCCGTTCCGTCCGGTCGCGGTGACGCTCGGCAAGACGGTCAACAACGGCTGGGGCGCGTTCGAGTGCGTCTGGTCGCGCACGGTGCTCGCGGTGCTGGTCGGCGCGCTCGAGGTGCCGGGCGGCACGCTCGGCACGACGATCCGACTGAACAAGCCGCACGACAACCGGCATCAGAGCGTGAAGCCGGGCGTGGACGGCTTCATGAACACCAACATGAACCCGACCGGCAAGGACACCTGGGTGCGCAAGCCCACCGGCCGCAACGCGCATCGCACGCTGGTGCCGCTGTCGGGCAATTCCGGCGCATGGAGCGAGGCGCTGGGGCCGACGCATCTGGCGTGGATGTTCACCGACCGCAGGCCCGAGGCCTGGCCCGAGGCGAGCCTGCCCGAGCTGTGGTTCGCGTATCGAACGAATCCGGCGATCTCGTTCTGGGACACGCGCCGGGTCGCCGCGATGATGGCGAAGTTCCCGTTCACCGTGTGCGTCGCCTACACGCCCGACGAGACGAACCACATGGCCGACATCGTGCTGCCCGAGGCGACCGATCTCGAGTCGACGCAGTTGATCCGGCTCGGCAAGACCAAGTTCGTCGAACAGTTCTGCCATCACCAGGGCTGGGTGCTGCGCCAGCCCGCGGTCGCGCCGCAGGGCGAGTCGCGCGACTTCACCTGGATCGCCACGGAGCTGGCGCGCCGCACCGGACTGCTCGAGGCCTACAACGAGGCGATCAACCGCGGCGTCTGCGGTGTGGCGCTGAAGACCGACACGCGCGACTTCGCGCTCGCCCCCGGCGCGCCGCATTCGGTCGACGAGGTATGGAACGCGGTGTGCCGCGCCGCCAGCCACGAGCTGTCGGGCGGCGCCGAGGTGCACGACCTCGACTGGTTCAAGCAGCATGGCCTGATGGCCAGGCCGTACAAGCAGACCGGCTGGTACCTGTATCCGACGCTGAAGCGGCAAGGGCTGCGTTTCGAGCTGCCGTACCAGGAACGGCTGCTGCGCACCGGCCGCGAGCTGGGCAACCGGCTGCACGAGGCGGGCGTCACGTGGTGGGACCGCCAGCTCGACGAATACCAGCCGCTGCCGGTGTGGCACGACTTTCCGGCGATGTGGGAGAACGACCTCGTCCGCCGCGGCCACAAACCCGAGGACTTTCCGTTCTGGCTGCTGACGACCAAGAGCATGCAGTACCACGCCGGCGGCAACGCCGCGATCCAGTTGATGGACGAGTTGGCAGCCAACCTGCGCGGCCACCGCGGCGTGATGATCAACGCGCGCACCGCGCGCACGCTCGGCATCGAGGACGGCGATCTCATCGAGGTCCGCTCGCCGATCGGCACGACCCAAGGCCGCGCGGTGCTCGCGCAGGGCATCCACCCGCAGACGCTGCTGATCATCGGCCAGTTCGACCACTGGGCCACGCCGTACGCGAAGGACATGAAAGCGCCGAGCCTGAACACCATCGCGCCGATGTCGCTGGAGCTGACCGACGCCACCGGCTCGGGCGCGGACGTCGTTCGCGTCGCCGTTCGGTGCGTCGGTCGCGGCTGAAGTCTGTCGCGCCACCCTGCTCACGCGGGCGCCGCCGCGATCGACGGCGCATCCGCTCCGAGATCCGCCTCCGTTCCCAGCGCGATCGCCCGTGCCGCGCCGGCGATCGTCTGCGGCCTGTGCGCGACGACGCTGCGCGTGAGCTTGAGTCCGGCGATCGCCTGGTTGACGCGCCGCTCGAAGAACACCGCCTCACAGCCAACGGTCTGTTCCAGGCGGCCAAGCGCAAAGCCCGCGGCTACGGCCGCTGCCGCACCATGCGCACCGTGATCTTCGTGATCGCCGGCGAAACTCGACTTCGCCAGCATCAACCCGCATGCCAGCTAACCGAACTCAAAAAAGCCTCAAGTAAGCTCATGTGCCAGCCGCTGATCTCGCGTCGCAGGACGTCGACCAGCGTTGGGGAGGACGCGAGGGCAGTGTCCGTCGATCAACGGCGGCCAGATACTGCATACCCTCACAGTGCACGCGCAAAGGCCCGAATCAAATGGCTTTCTCGCGTGATCTCTGGCCGCGATCCGGCGCACGGCGCAGACGAGATCGACGGACGGGGGCGCCCGACATCAAGTTAACCAAGAAATGGAACGACTGATGCGAACCATCTCTGTTCACTGGGAAGGCCCCTACACGTTCGAAACCGTTATCAACCAATTCAAGCTCGACAACGACGAGAGGTGTGACTATGGGCTCTACCAGATCTACGGGCCCCACGAACTCTACTCAAACAAGAAGCGTCCAGAATCAGACAACGTGCTGCTCTACATTGGAATGACCGTGTCGGGCAGCGCATTCTCCGGCCGCATTGCGAAGCACGGTTTCTGCCACGGGTCAGACTACGAGATCTACCTTGGACGAATTGAAGGAAGTCAGTACGACAATGACGACAAGGCGTGGGAGCAAGATGTCAAGGACGCAGAGAAGCTACTTATCAACAAGTACGCTCCGTCGTACAACGCCCTGGGCACGGGCGATCTAACGAAGCGCCAACTACGCTCTCCGGAATCAATTGTCATGAATCTTGGAAAAAGAATTGACCTCGATCCTGAGATTCAGTCCAAGGATGTCATTTACGAAATTGGCTAACCGCGCGTTGCGGGCGATGCGCATGACGCCGCGCACGCCTGAACGCGAACGTTGGGCTTCACACAGCACCCCGCGATCCAGGTGACCATAGGTCTCTTGCGCTATTACGCGCCGCGTAATAGAATGGCGTCATGATCCAGTCGTTCAAGTGCAAGGACACGCAGGCACTGTACGAGGGCAGGAGCCCCAGAAGGTTCAAGTCATTCGTGGCAGTTGCAGAGCGAAAGCTCGCCCAGCTTGACGCGGCACAGACTCTGGACTTTCTGAAGGCTCCTCCTGGCAACCGCCTTGAGGCACTGAAGGGCGATCGAAAGGGGCAACACAGTATTCGCATTAACGGCCAGTGGCGAATCTGCTTCGTATGGTCGGGCGTTGGCCCTGTCGACGTCGAAATCGTCGACTACCACTGAAGGAATCAACATGGCACGTCTGATCAATCGTATGCGCCCGGTTCACCCTGGTGAGGTACTTCGCGAGGACTACCTGGTTCCGCTCGGGCTCAGCGTGAACGCTCTTTCTGTTGCGCTTGGTGTGCCGGCAACTCGCATTCACGAGATCGTCAAGGAGCGCCGTTCCGTCACGGCCGACACGGCGGCTCGGCTCGCCAAGTACTTTGGCGGCGACGCGGCGTCGTGGCTGGTCATGCAGGCCAACTATGACTTGAAGACCCTTCCGACCATGGGAGACATCCAGCGCAAGGTCGCCGCTCGAGAGCAAGTTGCGGCGTAGCGAAGTGAAGCTCCTTACTTGTCTTTCAGAGCCGACGCGCAGAGCACCTTGAACGCCTGACCGGGTTTGCTGGGCTCCAGGGTGGCGTAGCGGTACTCCTTGCGCACGGTGTCCCTCATCGCTTCGTCCGTGGTCTCGGCCGCGGTCGTGCCTTTGGTGCGCAGTGCAATTCGGCGCACGCGCGCGGATGTCCGCGGAACGCGTGGGCAAGCGCGCCGCGAATCGGGCCGGCCCGTTCGACGCGATCCGCCGTCGGCGTTGCGTCGCCGCGGCCGGATCAGCCGCGGTTGCGCCGCACGAAGAGCTTCTTCACCAGCGCGCGCAGCCAGGCATGCGCCGGATCGCCGTCGGACGACGGATGCCACAGCATGCGCACCTCATACTGGGGCGCGACCTCGGGCAGCTCCCAGATCCTCACCGCGTAGTGCGGCGCAAGCGATTCGGCGAACATCCGCGGCACGATCGCGAGCAGGTCGGTGCGCGCGACCAGTTCCGGCAGCGCGCCGAAGTGCCGCGCGTGCAGCACCGCGCGGTCGGCGAGCTTCAGTTGCTTCAGCCGCGCCTCGACGCTGCCGTGCACGGTCGCGGTCGGCGTGGCCACGGCGATCGCGGCGCGCGCGAGCTGCTGCGCACTGAGCGTCTTGCCGCTTCCGCCGGCGGGCGGCGTCCAGTCGGGCGAGGTGATGCCGACGAACCGTTCCTGGAACAGCGGCTCGCTCGCGATGCCGCGGTGCCCCGCCTTGAGGATGCCGATCGCCAGATCGATGTCGCGCGCTTCGAGTGCGGCGCTGACCTGGTCGGCGGCGACCGCGACGTTCGACAGCGCGCAGTTCGGCGCCTCGCGCCGCAGGACGTGCGCAAGCGGCGGCAGGAACAGGATTTCGCCGAGGTCGGACAGCGACAGCCGCCAGTGCACGCGGCTTGTCGCGGAGTCGAAGGCCTCGGCCGCGAGCACGGTCGATTCGAGCGCCTGCAGGTGCGCGATCACCGCCGGTGCGATCCGCTGCGCGACATGCGTCGGATGCAGCCCGCGCGGCGAGCGGACGAACAGCTCGTCGCCGAAGAACTCGCGCAGCCGAGCGAGTGCATTGCTGGTCGCCGGCTGCGACAGCGCGAGTTGCTGCCCGGCGGCGGTCACCGAGCCGGCGCGATAAACGGCAGCCAGCACGCGCAGCAGGTTCAGATCGAGCTGGCGAAAGTTCATGCGCACGGCGGGCATCCACCTTCCTTTCGCACAGGGGGGCGGGGATTTCGACACCACCTACGCCAGCGAGACCCACAGCAAATCCCCCTCGGTGCCCTTGCCCAAAGGGGGAAAAAAACAGCAGGGCTCGGTGTCACCGTGGACACCGCTCATTCGAACCGTGAATGCGGCGGATTCTGTCAATCAATTCGACGAATGACCACAGGCGGCCTAGATTGGCACGTCGCAAGGCCACTCGAGGAGAGGTGCTTGCTGCAGATCATCATCCAGGGACGCGGCGGGCAGGGCGCGCAGACGGCGGGCCACCTGCTCGCGACCGCGTTCTTCGCGCAGGGGCGCCAGGTGCAGGCGTTCTCGAGCTACGGCGGCGCGCGCCGTGGCACGCCCGTGAGTTCCTTCATCCGCGTCGACGACCGGCCGATCCGCCTGCGCTGCGACATCGAGCGCGCCGATGCGATCCTGTGCTTCGACGCGAGCCTGCTGCAGGGGCCGCTGCTGGCGGCCGCGCGCCCGGACACGCTGCTCGTCGTCAACTCGTCGCGTCCGCCCGAGCACTACGCCGCCGCGCTGCCCGGTCATCGCGTGATTGCCGTCGACGCTCTGGCGATCTCGCGCCGGCACGGGCTCGGGCGGATCGTCAACTCGGCGCTGCTCGGCGCGTTCGCGCGCGCGGTCGAGGCACCCGGGCTCGACGTGCTCACGCGCGCGCTGACCGACGAGGCCCCCAAGCTGCACGACGAGAACATCGCCGCCTGCGAAGACGGCTATCGCCGGGTCGACGCGCAACTGCGCAGGCTCGCGGCATGAGCCCGCCGGGCCGTCCCAACGGCGAATCCCTGAGCGCGCAGCGCGAAGGTAAGCCAGACCTCGCGCCGGTACCGCCGATCTGGACCACCGGCACGACCGAAGTCTTCAAGACCGGCACCTGGCGCGCGGCGCTGCCGCAGCACATCCGCGCGCCGTCGCCGTGCCATGCGGTCTGCCCGGTCAACGGCGACATTGCCGAGTGGATCGGCCGCGCGCGCGCGCGCGACTTGCGCGGCGCGTGGCAGATCCTGACCCGGCACAATCCGTTTCCGGCGATCGCCGGGCGCATCTGCCATCACCCGTGCGAAGCGGCATGCAACCGCGGCGGTTTCGACGAGCCGCTCGCGATCTGCAAGCTCGAACGCTTCGTCGGTGACGTGGCGCTCGAGCGGCGGTGGGCGTTCGAGCCGCCGGCCGCCGAGCGCTTCGAGCGCATCGCCGTCGTCGGCGGCGGCCCGTCGGGGCTGTCGGCCGCGTTCCAGCTTCGCCGGCGCGGCTACCGTGTGACGTTGTTCGAAGCGCAGCCCGAGCTCGGCGGGCTGATGCGCTACGGCATTCCCTCGTATCGGCTGGCGCGTTCGGTGCTCGGCGCGGAGATCGAACGGATCGTCGCGCTCGGCATCGACGTGCGTTGCGGCGAGTCGCTTGCAACGCGCGCAGCGCTCGAGCGGCTGCGCGGCGAGTTCGACGCGGTGTATCTGGCGATCGGCGCCGGACGGCCCAAGCGGCTGCCGCTGCTCGACTACGCGCAGTCCTGGGCAATCGACGGCGCCGAGTACCTTGCGCGCAGCAATGCCGGCGCGCCGCCCGCGCTCGGCCGGCGGCTCGTCGTGATCGGCGGCGGCAGCGCCGCGTTCGACGCCGCCCGCAGCGCGCGCCGCGCCGGGCACGAGGTCACGATCCTCGCGCTCGAATCGCGCCTCCAACTGCCGGCGCAGCGCGAGGAGGTGGTCGAGGCGCTCGAGGAAGGCATCGCGCTCGTCGACGGCGCGACGCTGAGGCGGGCGACCGAGACCGGCGTCGATCTGCGTCTCGACTGCATCCGCGTCCGCTTCGACCCGGGAACGCAGCGAGACCGATTCACGGTCGAACCGATCGCGGGCACCGAGTTCACGCTCGCCGCCGACGCGATCGTCACCTCGATCGGCCAGGACCCGGACCTCGCGCCGCTGCAGTCGCTCGAAGCGCAAGGCGCGCTGCTGAAAGTCGACACGCGGCAGGCCACGAGCGCGCAACGCCTCTACGCCGGCGGCGACGTCGCGAGCATGGCGCGCTTCGTCACCGAGGCGGTCGCCATGGGCAAGCGCGCTGCGCTCGAGATCGACCGCCTGCTGCGGGCATTGCCGCGAGAAGTGCAGACCGCCGAGCCGTTGGTTGCGCTGGCAGCGATCAACACCTACTACTACCCGAAGCAGCCGCGCGCGGCGCAAGCGCGGCTCGACGTCACGCAACGCCTCGCGTGCGCCACCGAGGTCCAGCTCGGCCTCGAGATCGAACCCGCGTTCGCGGAAACGCAGCGCTGCTTCTCCTGCGGCACCTGCATTGTCTGCGACAACTGCGTCGACTACTGCCCCGACCTCGCCGTGAAGCGCAGCGGCGCCGGCTACGCGGTGCTGGCCGACTACTGCAAAGGCTGCGGGCTGTGCGTGCGCGAGTGCCCGACCGGGTCGATGACGATGGTGGAGGAGGCGCGATGAACGCGCGCGATGAACTCGTCGCGCTCGAACGCGCCGCCGCGCAGGACCAGCCGGTGCTGCTGACCGGCAACCATGCGGTCGCGTGGGCGGCGCGGCTGGCGCGGCCGAAGGTGGTGCCGCTCTACCCGATCACGCCGCAGACGCCGATCATGGAAAAGCTCACCGAGTTCCATACCGCGGGCGAGTTCGACGCCGAGATCATCACGCCCGAATCCGAGCACTCGGTGATGGCCGCCTGCATTCCGGCCTCGCTCGCCGGCGTGCGCGTGTTCACCGCAACCGCCTCGCAGGGACTGCTGCTGATGCACGAGCTGCTGCACTACGCAGCCGGTGCGCGCGCGCCGATCGTGATGGCCAACGTCAACCGCACGGTCGCCTCGCCGTGGGCGTTCTGGCCCGACCAGACCGACAGCCTGTCGCAGCGCGACACCGGCTGGATCCAGTTCTACAGCGAGAGCGCGCAGGAGTCGCTCGACACGACGATCCAGGCCTTCCGTATCGCCGAGAGCGTGCTGCTGCCGGTGATGGTCAACCACGACGCGTTCTACGTGTCGCACGCGCTGGAGCCGGTGTCGATCCCGGCGCAACGGCTGGTCGACGAATTCCTGCCGCCGTACGCGCCGCTGCACCGTCTCGACACCGGGCGCGTCGAATCGTGGGGCAACGTCGTCACGCAGGACATGTTCTACCGGCACCGGCAGGCGCTCGAGGAGGCGATGGCACAGGTGCCTGCGCTCGCCGACCAGGTCGGCCGCGAGTGGGGCGAGCGCACCGGCCGCGGCTGCGGCGCGCTCGAGCGCTACCGCTGCGACGGCGCTGCGGCCGTCGTGGTGACGATGGGCAGCCTGTGCGGCACCGCGCGCGAAGCGGTCGACGCGCTGCGCGAGGCCGGCGATGCGGTCGGACTGCTGAAGGTGCGGTTGTTCCGGCCGTTGCCGGTGGCGGCGCTGCGCGCGGCGCTGGCGGGCGTGCGCGACTTGATCGTGCTCGACCGCAATCACTCGCCGGGCGCCGGCGGTGTGCTGCACCAGGAGCTGCGCGCCGCGTTGTACGGCCTGCCGAACGCGCCGCGCGTGCACGGCTATCTGGCGGGCGTGGGCGGCGTCAACGTGGCGCCCGAGCGGATCGTCGAGTTCGTCGGCCGCGCGCTGGCAGCCGAGCCGGCGGTGGCATCGGTGTGGGCGAGATGAGCGACGACCCGATGCTGTGCTCCGGCCACGCCGCGTGCCCGGGCTGCATCGATGCGCTGTCGGCGCGGCACGTGCTGGCGACGCTGGGCCCGAACACGATGGCGGTAATCCCGCCGTCGTGCATGGCGATCATCGCCGGGCCGCAGCCGTACAGCTCCCTGAAGATCCCCGTCTATCAGCCGACGCTCGAGGCGAGCGCGGCGGCGGCTTCCGGGTTGCGCCGCGCGCTCGACGCGCAAGGCAGGCGCGACACGCAGGTGGTCGTGCTCGCCGGCGACGGCGGCACCTACGACATCGGTTTCCAGTGCCTGTCGTCGGCGGCCGAGCGCAACGAGGACTTCATCTACGTCTGCCTCGACAACGAGGGCTACATGAACACCGGTGCGCAGAAGTCCTCGTCGACGCCGCACTATGCGCGCACCGGCTCGACACCCGCCGGCAAGACCACGCGCAAGAAGAACCTGGTCGAGATCATGGCCGCGCACGGGGTGCCGTACGTCGCCACCGCCAGCGTCGGCCATCTGCCCGACCTGATCCGCAAGGTCGAGAAGGCGAAGTCGCTGCGCGGCACGCGCCTGCTGGTGCTGCTGATCCCCTGCCTCGACGGCTGGGGCCTGCCGGAGGACGCGGGCCTCACCGCGGCGCGCTACGCGGTCGAGTGCGGCGCGTTCCCGCTGTACGAAGTCGAAGACGGCCGCACGTGGACGATCAACCAGGGGCCGCGGCGCCGGCCGATCGGCGACTACCTCGCGCTGCAAGGCCGCTACCGCCATCTGACCGACGCCCAGATCGACGCGCTGCAGGCGGGGATCGACGAGTCGTGGGCGGCGCTGCTGCGCAAGGCGGTCAATGCCTGCGACGCGCAGGGCTCGCCGGCGACGCTGAACGCGGACGGCGCGCGCGCCGCGTCGTCGAGCAGCGCGTGACTGCGTGCAACCGGCCTCGGCCGGCCAGCCCCGGCGAGGCGAGCGCGCTGCGCCCGGCCCGCTCGGACCGGGCGCCGGCCCGCGCGCGCCGGCGCTGCGCGCAGCGCCGGCGCCGGCTACGCCCCGTCCTTGCGCTGCGCCAACTTCAGCAGGGTGGCGAGCGTGATCGACTGCAGCGTCGCCTTGGTGATCTCGTCGATCTCGGACAGCACCACCGCCAGCGCGCGATCGGCCGGCGTGCGGTCGCGGCGCGCGTGGCTGCCGCTGGAGATGTCCTCGAAGCGCGAGATCACGTCGAGCAGGGTCAGCCGGCGCGCGTTGCCGGCGAAGCGGTAGCCGCCACCGACGCCGCGCACCGACTGCACGATGCCGGCGCGCGCCAGCTCGGCGAGCACCTTGGCCAGATGGTGCGGCGAGATCCGGTACTTGTCGGCGATCTCGGCGGCGGCGATGTGGCGCAGCGGATCGGCGGCGAACTCGAACAGGCTGTACAGCGCGAGCATGCTGTTCTGCTGCAGCTTCATCGGCGCTCAACCCTCGAGGTCCATTTCCAGCGGGATGAAGCGGCCGGCCATCATCCCCTGGCTGCGGAAGAACGACAGGATCAGCGTGTTGTCGGCGGCGATCATCGTGCGCACCTTGCGCACACCGGCGCGGCGAAAGCCGGCGCAGATCGTCTCGAGCAGCCGGGTACCGATGCCGGCGAGCCGCGCGTCGGGCCTCACGTCGATCGCGAACACCCAGCCGCACGGCGGCGCGCCGAACTCCCAGTCGCGCACCTCGCCGATCGCGAAGCCGACCACCTCGCCGGCCGCCTCGGCAACCAGGAACTGCGCGCCGGGCGCGGCCGACTCGCCGTAGCGGCGGTAGATCGACCGCCAGTAGTCGCGTTTTTCGATACCGGTCACCTGCGCGTCGATCGCGATCACCGCTTGCAGATCGCCGCGCCGCACCGCACGGATCGTCAGCTCGCGGCTCTGCGGCGCTGCAGCGGGCGGGGCCTGGACCGCATTCGCCTTCGCTCTGCCGGCGGCCTGCGCCCGAGTGCTCTTGTCGGGCGGCGCGGCGCTTCGTCGAGGCATCGGGTTGATCTGAATTAAGGGATATAGGTATCGAGTTGCAAGAATAGCCTGACGCAGGCGCCGCCAGGAGGCACCCGCGCGCAGCGGCGCGGATCGTAGCAGCGGTGCGCAGCGTCTCGGTCAAAGGGGAGCACGATGAAACCAACGCTGAACGCCGGCCTCGAGGCGACCCGCACGGTGACGGTCGATCGCGAGCGCACGATCGACTTCATGGGCGAGGCGGCGCGCGTGTACGCCACGCCGATGCTGGTGCGCGACCTCGAGATCGCGTGCCGCGAGCTGCTGCTGGCGCACCTCGATCCCGGCGAGGACTCGGTCGGCACCCGGGTCGAGATCGACCATCTGGCGCCGACGCTGCTCGGCATGGCCGTCGAGTTGCGCGTGCGGGTGGCCGCGGTCGACGGCCGCGCGGTGAGCTTCGAGATCGAAGGGCGCGATCCGGTCGAGACGATTTGCCGCGCCAAACACGCGCGCTTCGTCGTCGACATCGCCAAGACCGCGCAGCGGCTCGCGGCCAAGGCGCAGAAGGCCGCCGCGTGACGCGGCCGCCGAGCGCGGACCCGGAGGCCGGCATGAGCGCGCACGGCCGCTCCGAAGCGCTCATCCTGGAGCGCGAAGCGCGGAAGGTGGTCCCAATGAGCCCGCCGGGCCGCCGCCCAAAGGGCGAATCCCTGGAGCGCGCAGCGCGGAGGGTAGTCCAGTGACCCGCTGGGCAATGGTCGTCGATCTGCGCCGCTGCGTCGGCTGCCAGACCTGCACCGCGGCGTGCAAGGTGACGAACGCGACGCCGCCGGGGGTGCAGTGGCGCCGCGTGCTCGACCTGGAGTTCGGCGAGTACCCGAACGTCAGGCGCGCGTTCGTTCCGGTCGGCTGCCAGCACTGCGACGAGCCGCCGTGCGCGCAGGTGTGCCCGAGCACCGCGACTCGCAAGCGCGCCGACGGCATCGTGACGATGGACTACGACCTGTGCATCGGCTGCGCCTACTGCGCGGTGGCCTGCCCGTACCAGGCGCGCTATCGCACGTTGCGCGCGACCTTCGCCTACGGCGAGCCGATCGACAGCGAAGCGCAGACCTTCGACGAAGATCGGCTCGCGGTCGCGACCAAGTGCACGTTCTGCGTCGACACGATCGACGCGGGCCTGGCGCAGGGGCTCGCGCCCGGCGTCGATCCGCAGGCCACGCCGGCGTGCGTCAACGCCTGCATCGCCAAGGCGATGGCATTCGGCGATCTCGCCGATGCCGGCAGCAACGTGTCGAAGCTGCTGGCCGAGAACCAGTCGTTCCGCATGCACGAGCAACTGGGCACCGGACCGGGCATGTACTACCTGTGGGACCGGAGCGCGGCATGAGCTTCGGCCCGCAACCCTGGCAGCAGACCTCGTGGGACTGGCGCGCGGCCGGCAACTTCATCGGCGGCGGCGCCGGCAGCGGGCTCATCGTGTTCACTGCGCTGGCCGGCGTCGCCGGCACGGCCGGCGCCGCGCTGGTGCTCGCGGGCCTCGCGCTGATCGGGCTGGGCCTGGCCTGCGTGTGGGCCGAACTGGGCCGCCCGCTGCGCGCATTGCACGTGTTCTTCAATCGGCGCAGCTCGTGGATGACGCGCGAGTCGATCGCCGCCAGCGTGTTGTTTGCGGTCGGTGCGGCCAGCGCCGCGCTCGCGTATGCGGGTCTGGCGGCCGTCGTCTGGCTGCCGGCGCCGGTTGCGCTCGTCTTCATCTACTGCCAGAGCCGGATGCTGCAGGCGGCGCGCGGCATTCCGGCCTGGCGCGAGCCGCGCGTCGTCGCGCTGCTGCTGGCAACGGGTCTTGCCGAAGGCGCTGCGCTGTTCTGGCTGGCGCAGCCGCTGCACGGACAGGGCACACCGCTGCTGGTGCTGGCGTTTGCAGCGCTGCTTCTGGCGCGCAGCGCGGCCTGGTTCGGATACCGGCGCCGGCTCGACGGGCCGGGCGCGGCGCGCGCCCTGGCCGCGCTCGACCGTGCCGGCGCCGTGCTGCTGGTCGGCGGAACGCTGCTGCCGCTGGCATTGCTGATCGTGGCACTGGGCGCGGGCGCTGCGGCGGGCGGCGCGCTGTCCGCTGCCGCCGGCCTGGCCGCCGTGGCTGCCGGCGCGTACCTGAAGTTCACGCTGATCACGGCCGCCGGATTCAACCAGGGCTTCGCGCTGGAGCGGCTGCCGGTGCGCGGTGTCGGGCCGAACCTGCCGGGCGTCTGAGCCATGAGCCGGCGCATCCTGTGCCTGACCGTCAACGGCCGGCCGCGCGAGGACGCGGTGAACGACCACACGCTGCTGATCGACTACCTGCGCGAGGATCTCGGCCTGACCGGCACCAAGCGCGGCTGCGACGGCGGCGAGTGCGGCGCCTGCACGGTGCTGGTCGACGGCGAACCGAGGCTCGCCTGCATCACGCTCGCCGCGCGTTGCGAGGGCCGTTGCATCGAGACCATCGAAGCGCTCTGCGCCAATGGCCGGATGAGCCGGTTGCAGCAGGCGTTCCACGAGAAGCTCGGCGTGCAGTGCGGATTCTGCACGCCCGGCATGATCCTGGCGGCCGAGGCGCTGCTCAGGCGCAATGGCGCGCCGGACGAGGCGCAGATCCGCGCCGCGCTGGCCGGCAACCTGTGCCGCTGCACCGGCTACGTGAAGATCATCGAAGCGGTGCAGGCGGCGAGGGCGGCTTCAGCATGAACGCCCCCGGCGACACCCCGCTGTGCGGCGCGGTGCCCCCCGCGGTCGGCGTGCGGCAACCGCTGATCGACGGTGTCGACAAGGTCACCGGCCGCGCGCTGTACACGGCCGACCTGCCGGCGCGCCTCGGGCCCGACGGCGCGCTGGTCGGCGCGATCCTGCGCAGTCCGCTCGCGCATGCGCGGATCCGCGCCATCGACACGCGCGCCGCGCGCGCGGCTCCGGGCGTGCGCGCGGTCGTCACCGGCGCCGACTGCGAGGTGCCGTACGGCGTGATCCCGATCGCGCAGAACGAATTTGCGCTCGCGCGCGAGCGGGTGCGCTATCGCGGCGAGCCGGTGGCGGCGGTCGCGGCGATCGATGCCGCGAGCGCGCAGGCGGCGCTGAAGCTGATCGCACTCGATCTCGAGCCGCTGCCGGCCGTGTTCGAGGCGCGGGACGCGCTCGCGCCCGAGGCGATCCGGCTGCACGACGACAAGCCCGCAAACCTCGAGCGCGAAGTGGTCCAGACGTTCGGCGAGGTCGAGGCGGGCTTTGCCGCCGCGGCGCTGGTGCGCGAAGCGCGCTTCCAGTACGCCGAAGTCACGCACGCGATGATGGAGCCGAACGCGGCGCTCGCCGAATGGGACGCCGAGCGCGAACGCTTGACGCTGCATTCGGTGACGCAGGTGCCGTACTACGTGCATCTGGCGCTGGCGCGCTGCCTGAAGCTCGATGAATCGCAGATCCGCGTGGTCAAGCCGTTCGTCGGCGGCGGCTTCGGCCATCGCACCGAGACGCTGAACTTCGAGATCGTCGCCGCGCTGCTGGCGCGCGCGGCATCGGCGACGGTCCGGCTGGAGCTGTCGCGCGAAGAGACCTTCCTCACCCATCGCGGCCGGCCGCAGACCGAGGTGCGGTTGAAGATCGGACTGGCCCGCAACGGCGCGATCACCGCGGTCGACTGCGAGGTGATCCAGCGCGGCGGCGCCTACGCCGGCTACGGGCTGGTGACGATCCTGTATGCCGGCGCGCTGCTGCATGCGATCTACCGCCTGCCGGCCAGCCGCTATCACGGGCAGCGCGTCTATACGAACACGCCGCCCAACGGCGCGATGCGCGGCCACGGCTCGGTCGACGTGCGGCACGCGTTCGAGGCGCTGCTGGACGAGATGGCCGGAGAACTCGGCCTCGATCCGTTCGCGCTGCGGCGCGCGAATCTGCTCGCCGCACCGTGCCGGACGATCAACGAGCTGCAGGTCAACTCGTGCGGACTGGCCGAATGCCTCGACCGCGTCGAAGCCGCGTCGGGCTGGCGCCAGCGCCGCGGCACGCTGCCGCAGGGGCGCGGGCTGGGCATGGCCTGTTCCCATTACGTCAGCGGGTCGGCCAAGCCCGTGCACTGGACCGGCGAGCCGCATGCGGTCGTGAACTTGAAGCTCGACTTCGACGGCGGCATCACCGTGCTGACCGGCGCGGCCGACATCGGGCAGGGCTCCTCGACGCTGCTGGCGCAGACAGTCGCCGAGGTGCTCGGGCTGCCGCTGGCGCGGCTGCGCGTGATCGCCAACGACAGCGCCGTGACGCCGAAGGACAACGGCTCGTATTCGTCGCGCGTGTCGTTCATGGTCGGCAACGCGGCGATTCGCGCCGCGCGCGCGCTGCGCGACATGCTCGTCGAGGCGGCGGCGCGCAAGCTCGGCGCCACCGCCGGCGAAGTCGAATGCCTCGGCCAGCGGTACCGCGCGGCCGGCAGCGACCGCACGCTGAGTTACAAGGAGGTCGTCGCCGCCGCGCTCGAAGACACCGGCACGCTGACGGTCAAGGGCATCTGGTCGACGCCGGTCGAAGTGCAGGGCGGCAAGTTCAAGGGTGCCGCGGTCGGCACCGGGGCCGGCTACTCGTACGCCGCGCAGGTCGTCGAGGTCGAGGTCGACGAGGACACCGGCGTCGTGCAAGTCGTCCGGGTCTGGGTCGCGCACGACTGCGGGCGCGCGATCAATCCGCTCGCCGTCGAAGGCCAGGTGCAGGGCTCGGTGTGGATGGGCATGGGGCAGGCGCTGTGCGAAGAGACGCAATACCACGACGGGCTGCCGCTGCGCGCGAACTTCCTCGACTACCGGGTGCCGACGATCGTCGAGTCGCCGCCGATCGAGACCTTCATCGTCGAAGCGCCCGATCCGAACGGCCCGTTCGGCGCGAAGGAGGCGGGCGAAGGATCGCTGTCGGGCTTCCTGCCGGCGCTGACCAACGCGATCGCCGCGGCGACCGGGCTGCGCGTTCACGAACTGCCGGTGACACCCGACAGACTGCTCGAGGCGCTGCAGGCGCGCGCGCGCAAGCAGCGGGCGAAGCAGGCGATCGCCGAGCGCAAGCACAAGCCGGTCGCGGCGTAGGCCTGGAGCCGGACTCCGCGATGCCGACACTGGAGCCGTTCACGCTGCACCGGGCCACGTCGGCGGCGCACGCGGCGGCGCTGCTGGCGCGGCTGCCCGGCGCGCGGATCGTCGCCGGCGGCACCGATCTGGTGCCCAACCTGCGGCGCGGCATCGGTGCGCCCGCCGCGCTGGTCGACGTTTCGTCGATCGCTGACTTCGATGCGATCGGGCGCGACGGGGAGGGTTGGCGCATCGGCGCGGGAACCACGCTCGCGGCGCTTGCGACCGACGAAACGATCGCGCGCGAGCTGCCGGCGCTGGCGCAGGCCGCCGCGAGC
>Ga0208610_100327_pt1 | contig 18426 bp, 14 predicted proteins | sample SubbioR11Jul_8A2_FD_184815 | JGI IMG/M metagenome (GOLD analysis project Ga0208610, IMG submission 184815) | Serpentinite rock and fluid subsurface biosphere microbial communities from McLaughlin Reserve, California, USA - CR11Jul_8A2 (SPAdes) | ecosystem: Environmental > Terrestrial > Deep... | reverse complement strand
CGGCGGCCCGCTCGTCCTTCGGCGGCGTGCGCTCGCCCCTGGCCGCAGTCATCGCCGGTGGTGCCGCCGGATCGCGCCCGCCAGCGGCCGGCGCCGGCTCGACCGCCCTCGCCTGCTCCTGCGCCGACGGGGGCTTGCCTTCGGCGCCGGCCTGCTCGCCCGGCGGCGCCACCGCCAGAGGCAGGCGCGGATTGAACGGCGTCTTCTCGGCGGGAATGTCGATCGCAACGTGCTCCGGCACCGGTCGCGGCGCCGGATCGAGCACCATGGGCAGCACGATCACTGCCGCCAGCAGCAAGGCAGCGGCACCGATCAGGCGGCGACGCGCACGCACGCGCAAGGCGCGCGCCGGATCGACTTGCCCGGGGTCGTTGTCTTCGCCGCCGCGCGCGGCCGCAGCGGGCGTGGTCGAGCCCCTGCGCCAGAACGCCCACTTCATCGCTGCGCCGCCCCGTGCCCTGTGTGCGCTGCCCGATCGGCGATCGCCGCCGCGACGGTCAGAAAGCTGCCGAACACGACGATCCTATCATCGGGCGTCGCCGCGCCGAGCGCCTGCGCGTAGGCGGCCGCCAGCGAGTCGCACTCGCTCACGGAACCGGCAGCGGCTGCGCGCAACCGCTGCGCCAGCGCACCGGCGGTCATGCCGCGCGGCCCGGGTGTCGGCGCCACGTGCCAGTGGTCGATGCGATCGCGCAGCGCTGCGACGACTCCGGCCACGTCCTTGTCGGCGAGCATGCCGAACACCGCATGCGTGCGTGTGAACGGTCCGTGCCGGTCGAGGTTCTCGGCCAGCGCCGCCGCCGCATGCGGATTGTGGGCGACGTCGAGGATCACGACCGGGCGCCCGGGCAGCACCTGGAAGCGCGCCGGAATCGTCGCTCGCAGCAGCCCGCCGCGCACCGCCTGCTGGCTCAGCGGCAGGCGATCGCGCACCGCCTCCAGCGCCGCCAGGGCACCGGCAGCGTTGCGCAACTGATGGGCGCCGCGCAGCGCCGGCAGCGGCAGTCCGGCACGCCGCTGCGTGCGACCGCGGTAGATCCACTGGCCGGCAGCACCCGGCCGGTCGGGCCCGCAGGCCTCGAAGTCGCGGCCGAGGCACCACAGGTCGGCGCCGAGATCGGCCGCGACCTGCAGCACGGAGTCCGGCGGCTGTGGGTCGCAGCAGATGGCCGGGCGCCCGGCGCGGCAGATGTGCGCCTTCTCGAAGCCGATGTGCTCGCGCGTCGGACCGAGATAGTCCATGTGGTCGAGGTCGATCGAGGTGATCAGCGCCACGTCGGCATCGACGATGTTGACCGCGTCCAGCCGGCCGCCGAGCCCGACTTCCAGCACCACCGCGTCCAGACGCGCCTGCATCAGCAGGCGCAGGATCGCCAGGGTGGTGAACTCGAAGTAGGTGAGCGAGACCTCGCCGCGCGCCTGCTCGACCGCATGCAACTGCTCGACCAGCGCCGCATCGGCGGCCTCGACGCCGTCGATCGTGACGCGCTCGTTGAAGCGCAGAAGATGCGGCGACGTGTAGCGGCCGACGCGGTAGCCGCCGGCGCGCAGGATGGCGTCGAGCAGTGCGCAGGTCGATCCCTTGCCGTTGGTGCCGCCGACCGTGAACACCGGGCACGAGAGGCCGATCGCCAGCCGCCGCGCCACCTCGCGCACGCGCTCCAGCGTCAGGTCGATCGGCCGGTGGTGCAGGCGCTCGATGTGCGCGAGCCAGTCGGCCAGCGAGTTCATCGACGGGCGGATCGCAGGCCGGCGGCGCCGCGGCGTGAGCCGGCAAGTGTGGCGGCCGCACCGCGTGCCGGTCGCAGGTTGCGCGGCGCGCGGCGCGCGGATGGTAGGGCGCGGTTCAGCTCAGCGCCTCGGCCGGTTGGCGCAGCAGCAGCGCCAGCAACTGCGCCAGTTCGTCGCGCAGGTGGCGCCGGTCGACGATCATGTCGATCGCGCCCTTCTGCAGCAGGAACTCGGCGCGCTGGAAACCCTCGGGCAGCTTCTCGCGCACGGTCTGCTCGATGACGCGCGGCCCGGCGAAACCGATCAGAGCCTTCGGCTCGGCGATCACCACGTCGCCCATGAAGGCGAAACTGGCGGAGACGCCGCCCATCGTCGGGTCGGTCAGCACCGACACGAACGGCAGCCTGGCCTCGGCCAGGCGGGCGATCATCGCCGTGGTCTTGGCCATCTGCAGCAGCGACAGCAGACCTTCCTGCATGCGCGCGCCACCGGTGGCGGTGAAGCAGATGAACGGCAGCTTTTGCTCGAGCGCGTTGTGCACGCCGCGCACGAAGCGCTCGCCGACCACCGAGCCCATGCTGCCGCCCATGAACTCGAATTCGAAGCAGGCGACCACCACCGGCAGCGCGCGGATCGAGCCGCCGAGCACGATCAGCGCGTCGGTCTCGCCGGTGTCCTGCATCGCCTGCTGCAGCCGATCCGGGTACTTCTTGCTGTCCTTGAACTTCAGCGAGTCGACCGGCAGCACTTCCTGGCCGATCTCGTAGCGGCCCTCGGCGTCGAGCAGCGCGTCGAGGCGTTCGCGGGCACGGATGCGCAGGTGGTGGCCGCACTTCGGACAGACCTGCAGCGTGCGCTCCAGCTCGGCGCTGTAGAGCACCTCGTCGCAGCCCGGGCACTTGGTCCAGACGCCTTCGGGCATGGTCTTGCGGCTGCCGCCCTGCTTGATGCGCGGCGGCAGTAGCTTCTCGATCCAGCTCATGGCAGTCTCCTCGATCCCGTTCTCTAGCCAGCCGCCTGGCGCGGGGCGGTCGCGGCCGCGTCGACGGCGCGGCGAAACTCGGCCATCAGCGCCTCGACCGCGGCGACCGCGCGCTCGCGCGGCGCGCGCTCCAGTTCCTCGATGATGCGCGAACCGATCACCACCGCATCGGCCACTCGCGCCAGCGCCTGCGCGCTGGCCGCGTCGCGGATGCCGAAGCCCACGCCCACCGGCACCCGCGCCAGCGCCTTGATCGCCGGCAGCTTCGCCGCCACCGCCGCGATGTCGAGGTGGCCGGCGCCGGTGATCCCCTTCAGGCTCACGTAGTACAGGTAGCCGCTGGCGGCGCCGGCGACGCGCGCGATGCGCTCGGCGGTCGAGGTCGGCGCCAGCAGGTAGATCGGATCGATGCCGTTGGCGCGCAGCTCGGCGGCGAACTCGTCGCTTTCCTCGGGCGGGTAGTCGACCACCAGCACGCCGTCGACACCGGCGGCGGCCGCCTGCGCGGCAAACGGCGCCCGGCCCAGGCGTTCGATCGGGTTCGCGTAGCCCATCAGCACCACCGGCGTGGATGCGTCCGTGCGGCGGAACTCGGCCACCAACGCGAGCGTTCGCTGCAGACCGACGCCGTTGCGGATCGCGCGCTCGCTGGCGCGCTGGATCGCCGGGCCGTCGGCCATCGGGTCGGAGAACGGCACGCCGAGCTCGATTGCGTCGCAGCCGGCGCGCGCCAGCGCGTGCATCAGCGGCACGGTCAGTTCGGGCGACGGATCGCCGGCGGCGATGTACGCGATCAGCCCCTTGCGGCCGTGCGCCGCGAGCCAGCGGAAGCGCTCGGCGATGCGCGCCATCAGCGGCCCTTGCGCCAGGCGGCCGTGGCCTCGCGACAGGAGGCGCGGCAGAAGAACTCGAGCCCGCCGGCCTCGGCGACGATGTGCAGATCCTTGTCGCCGCGCCCGGAGAGATTGACCAGCAGCAGCTTGTCCTCGGGCAGGGTCGGCGCCAGCTTCGCCGCGTAGGCGAGCGCATGGCTCGACTCGAGCGCCGGGATGATGCCCTCGATCCGGCAGCAATCGTGGAACGCCTGCAGCGCTTCGGCGTCGGTCGCGCCGACGTAGGTGGCGCGACCGCTGTCCTTCAGCCAGGCGTGCTCGGGACCGACGCCGGGATAGTCGAGACCGGCCGACACCGAGTGCGTCTCGATGATCTGGCCCTGGTCGTCCTGCAGCAGGTAGGTGCGATTGCCATGCAACACCCCGGGCGAACCCATCTGCAGGCTGGCCGCGTGGCGCATCGTGTTCAGGCCCTCGCCCGCGGCCTCGACGCCGACCAACCGCACCTCGTCGCGCGGGATGTAGTCGTAGAAAATGCCCATCGCATTGCTGCCGCCGCCGACGCAGGCGATCACGACGTCGGGCTGGCGGCCGGCGATCTGCGGCATCTGCTGCAGGCACTCGCGGCCGACCACCGAGTTGAAGTCGCGCACCATCATCGGGTACGGATGCGGGCCGGCCACGGTGCCGATGATGTAAAAGGTGTCCTCGACGTGAGTCACCCAGTCGCGCATCGCCTCGTTGAGCGCGTCCTTCAAGGTCTTCGAGCCGGACTCGACCGGCACCACCTCGGCGCCGAGCAGCTTCATCCGGTAGACGTTGGCCGCCTGCCGGCCCATGTCCTCGGCACCCATGTAGACGACGCACTGCATGCCGAAGCGCGCCGCCACGGTGGCGGTGGCGACACCATGCTGGCCGGCGCCGGTCTCGGCGATCACGCGCGGCTTGCCCATGCGCCGCGCCAGCAGCGCCTGGCCGACGGTGTTGTTCACCTTGTGCGCGCCGGTGTGGTTCAGGTCTTCGCGCTTGAAGTAGATCTGCGCGCCGCCGAGCCGCTCGCTCCAGCGCCGCGCGTGGTAGATCGGGCTCGGCCGGCCGACGAAGTGCTTGAGTTCGCGCTCGAACTCGGCGACGAACTCGGCGTCGCGCCGGCAGCTGTCGTAGGCGTCGCGCAACTGCTCGAGCGCGTGCATCAGCGTCTCGGCGACGAAGATGCCGCCATAGGGGCCGAAGTGACCGCGCGCGTCGGGCAGGTCGTAGATCATCAGACTCGCTTGCTATGAGGCTCGGTCGGCCGCGCGCACGGCGGCGATGAAACCGCGGATCAGCGCCGCGTCCTTGACGCCCTTGGCGCTCTCGACGCCGCTGCTCACGTCGACCGCGTGCGGTTGCACCTGGGCGATGGCGGCGCCGACATTGCCGGCGTTCAATCCGCCGGCCAGCACCAGGGGTTTGCGACGCAGGGATCGTGCCGGCACGCGCGACCAGTCGAATGCGACCCCGCCGCCGCCGTAGCCGGGCACCGGCGCGTCCGCCAGCAACGCTGCCGCCGAGGCGAACTCGCGCTCGCAGTCTAGCAGTCGCACACCCTCGCCGATGCGCAGCGCGCGCACGTACGGCCGCTGGTAGGAGCGGCATTCGGCTTCGGTCTCGTCGCCGTGGAACTGAAGCAGCGCGTGCGGTACGGCGGCAATCGCCGCATGCACCGCTTCGGGGGCGGCGTTGACGAACAGCAGCACCGGGGTGACGAACGCCGGCAGCCGCGACGCCAGCGCCGCCAGTTGCGCGGGCGGCACCCAGCGCGCGCTGCCCGGATGACAGACGAAACCGACCGCATCGGCGCCGGCCGCGGCGGCAGCGACGACGTCCTCGGCACGCGTGACGCCGCAGATCTTGATTCGCACGCGATCGCTCACTGGGTCTCCGTCGGGGTGCGCCTGACCGGCGGCCAGGCCGCGCGAAAGCCATCGACCGGCTCAGGCGAGCGGCGGCAGCGTCTCGACCGGCGCCGGCAGGTCGAGCGCCGGATCGTACTGAACGTGCGTCAGATACAGGCCGGCGGCGGCGAAGGTGGGCGCGGCCAGCGTGCGGTCGCGCGCCGCCAGCAACTGCGACGGCCAGTCCGGCGGGCGGCGCCCGAGGCCGACGTAGACCAGCGCGCCGACCAGATTGCGCACCATGTGATGCAGGAAGGCGTTGGCCGCCACGCGCACCCGGATCAGACGTCCGAAGCGCTGCACGTCGCACTGGCGCAGGTCGCGCACCGCCGAGTGCGCCTGGCACTCGGCGGCGCGAAACGACGTGAAGTCATGCTGGCCGATCAGGCCCTGTGCCGCAGCCCGCATCGCCGACTCGTCCAGCGGGCGGAACACCCAGCCCACGCGACCGTGCGCCAGCGGCGAGCGCACCGGATCGTTGAGCAGCCAGTAGTCGTAGCGGCGGCCGCTGGCCGAGTAACGGGCGTGAAAGTCATCGGCCACGGCACGCGACCAGCGCACCGCCACGGTGGCCGGCAAATGGCTGTTGACGCCGCGCACCCAGGCCGCGAGCGGCCGCTCGAGCACGGTGTCGAAGTGCACCACCTGATAGGTGGCATGCACGCCGGCGTCGGTGCGGCCGGCGCACAGGGTCGCCAACCGGCAGCCGGCGAACGCCGCCAGCGCGCGCTCGATGGCATCCTGCACCGCCGTGCCGCTCGGCTGCGTCTGCCAGCCGGAAAATGCGCTGCCGTCGTACTCGAGGCCGAGAGCGATGCGCATCGCGTGCTGCGCGTGGATTCAGCCCGGATGGCCGGTCGCCCGGCGCTGACGCTGCGGCGTCGGTTCGGCCGCGCGAGCCGCCGGGTCGGGCCGCGTCTCGCAGGTCGCGCCGCGCGCAAGGCGCGGCGTCATCGGCGCCGGCTCAGACCTCGACCTGGCGCATCAGATCGACCGCGCTCTGGCGCTGTTCGCGCGTGCCGTCGCGCATGACTTCCTCGAGCAGTTCGCGCGCGCCGTCCTTGACGCCGAGATCGATGTAACCGCGCGCTAGGTCGAGCTTGGTCGCCATCTGTGCGGCCAGCGGGCTGCCGGCCTGGGTCTCGGTGCGGCGCCCGCCGAGTTCGACATCCGAGCCGGTGAGGTCGAAGTCGATCAACGGCACGGTGGCCTGATCGGTGTTCGAGGTCAGGCGCGGCGCCCGCTCGTCGGGCAGCGCACCGACGTCACCGAGCAGGGTCGGCCGCGCCAGCGACGCATCGAACGCCGACTGCAGTCCGGCGCCCGTCGGCGGCGCGTCCGCGAACGGCGCCGTCGGCCGCGACGGCAAGGTCAGATCGACGTCCGGGATCGAACCGAAGCCGCCGACCGTCGGCGCCGCGGTCGGCCGGGCCGCGGCCGCAGCCGACTCGACCTTCGCTGGCGCAGGCGTCGCCGGACGGATGTCGAACGACAGGTCGAAGGCGCTCGGCGGCGGCGCTTTCGGTGCTTGCGGCCGCGCCGCTGGGCTGCCGAGATCGAAGTCCAGGGAGGCGATGTCGAGATTCGGCGTCAGCACCGGGGCCAACACCTCGGTGTTGAGTTGCGATGGCGGCACGGTCGGCTCGGACAGCGTCGCTTCGAAGCGCGTGATCGGACCGCTGGTCGTCGTCGGCGGCGCCGACGAACGCGTGTCGGCGCCCATGCGCGAATCGAGCGGCATCGCCGTGTCCGGCGTCATGCGCGTATCGGGCCCGCTGCGCGTGGCCGCGCCGAGGCCGGCGGCGATCGGACCTTGGGCCACTGGCGCACGCTGCTCCTGCGTTGCCCCTGCCGCCGCTGCCAGTCCCGCGCCTGCGACCGGCGCGCCACCGAGCGTTGGACGCCCGCCCGAGGTGCTCGGATCCAGGCGCAACTCGGTGGTCGGACCACGCGCAGGATCGGCGGTGGCAGCGCCGGCGAACATCGGCTCGCTCGGATCGAGCGCGCGTCCCAGCTTGGCGCCGCGCTCCCAGTCCTCGCCGACGCCGCCGGTGCGCTCGCGCAGCTCGCGCGCCACCGCCATGAACGACGCCTTGTCGGTGCGGCGCGAGTAGATCTCGAGCAGCTTGACGCGCACCGCGTGCCGGTCGGGCTGCAGGCGCAGCGCTTCCTTGAGGATGTCCTCGGCCTGCTCTTCGCGGCCGTAGGCGATATAAACATCGGCCTCGGCGACCGGATCGACCTCGTTGGAGTCAAGCTGCGAAGCGGCCGGGATGAAGCTCGAGTTGAAGGTGCTGGTGGCGCCCGTGTCGACGCTGCGCCCGCCGGTGGCACCGAACAACGAGTTCGGCTGCGCACCGTCGCTGGTGGCCTTGAACTCGTCGGACGACTCGACCTTGCGTTTGCGGTACAGATTCAGTCCGACCAGCAGCGCCAGCAGGACCGCGCCGATGCCACCGAGCACGAACGGCGAGGTCAGCGTCTCGGTGAGAGTCGGCGCCGGCGCCGGCGCCGGCGCCGGCGCGGCAACGGCCGCCGCCTTGGCTGCCGGCGCTTCCGCTTTCGCGGGCTCGGCCTTCGCGACCGGCGCCGGGGCAGCGGGCTCGGGTGCCGGGGCCGGTGCCGGCGCAGCAGCGACCGGGGCGGCCGCGGGCGCGGCGACCACCGGTGCTGCGGGAGTCGGCGCCGGCGCCGCGGGCGTTGTCGCCGGTGCCGGCTCGGTCTTGGCCTGCGCCAGCTTCTGCGCCGCTGCGCCGGCCTTGCTCTGAAGTTCGAGCGCCTGCTTGAGCGCTTCGTTGGTGCGCTTCAGCTCGGCGATGCGCTGCTCCTGCTCCTTGAGCGCCCGCTGCAGCGCGACCGCTTCATCGGCGGCCGTCTTGGCCGCGTCCGCGGGCGGTGTCGCCGCCCCGACCTGCGCGCGCGCGATCTTCAACTGGTCGCCGGCGGGCGCGGGGGCCGCCTGGTCTTCGACCTTGGCAGTCACGCGGCCCTGCGCAGCGGCCGCGGCAGCGGCGGCCTCCTGCGCTGGCGCAGCGGCGGCAACCTGGGCCAGTCGAGCGCGGAACTGGGCAAAGTCGGCGCTGTGCGCAACGACTTCGCGCCGCGCGTCGGCCGGTCCGATCGCCTTGATGTCCGCCTGCGACGGGATGGTCAGCGTACGGCCGGCCAGCAGGCGGTTCATGTTGTTGCCGACGAAGGCGTTCGGATTGGCCTGAAACAGCGCCACCAGCATCTGGTCGAGTGAGACCGATCCCGGCCGGGTGCGGGCGGCGATTCCGCCGAGCGTGTCGCCGCGCTTGACTGCGTAGGTGTCCTCGGCCGGCGGTGCTGCGGGCGCCTGGGCCGGCGGCGCCACCGGCGCCGCAGCCGGCACCGCCGGGGCCGCGGCGACCGCCGGTGCTGGCGCCGGTGGCGCAGGCGGCTCGACTGCCGCCGCCGGCGCCGGCGGGGCGACGGCCGGCGCGGCGGCCGGGGCAGCCGCCACCGGCGGCAGCACCTCGACCTGCGCGCGTAGCGCCGGCGGGTCCAGCAGCACCGTGTACTCGCGCAGGACGCGCCCGGTGGCCCAGGTCAGTTCCAGCAACAGGTCGAGGAACGGCTCGTTGACCGGATTCAGGGAAGAGATGCGGACGATGTAGTTGCCATCGGGACGCTGCTCGAGATCGAAGCGAAGTTGCGCCAGCGCCGGGTTGAACTCGAGATTGGCCTGCCGAAAGGCGGACTGCTGCGCCAGTCGCACCGCAAGGGTCGGCGCTTCGTCGCGCGCCACCGACGTGACCTCGACTTCGGCCCGCAACGGCTGGCCCAGGGCCGACTGCACGCTGATGCGACCGAGACCGGCGGCATCGGCCGCCGGCACCGCGAAGGCGAGGCCAAGCGCCAGCGCAAGCGCACATCGCGCTGGCGCGCGCCGAGTGTTTTCTGATCGCACCTATGCCCCCTCTCAGCCGGCGGTCGGGGCCGGCTCGACCCGTGAATCACGCCGGAATGAAACCGGCGCAAACATGGCAAAAGAAAATAACATCAGGCACTTAGGGCGGCAAGCTTAGAAGTCGCGGTAAGTGACGGGAAGGCGGGAGAATTCAACCGATCGGCCGTTGCAGTGCCGATTCGTCTGCAAATCGCCCGGCAATTCGTCTTCTCGCCATCAGCGCCGCCCGCGGCGACCGCGCTTCAAGCGAGTTCGCCGAGCAGGATGCGCAGCATCCGGCGCAACGGCTCGGCCGCGCCCCACAGCAACTGGTCGCCGACCGTGAACGCGCTCAGGTACTCGCCGCCGTGCACACCGCGGCCCATCGCGAGTTTGCGCAGCCGGCCGATCGCAATGTCCATCGTGCCGCTGATGTGCGCCGGCGACAGCTCGCGCATGCTGTCGGTGCGCGTGTTGGGCACCACCCGGGTCCAGGCGTTGGCCGACGCCAGCAGACGCTCGACTTCGACCAGCGGCAGATCCTGGTTCAGCTTGATCGTCAGCGCCTGCGAGTGGCAGCGCATCGCCCCCACGCGCACGCACAGGCCGTCGACGACGATCGCGCCGGGCTGCCCCATCGGCGGCCGGCCGAGGATCTTGTTGGCCTCGGCCCCGCCCTTCCACTCCTCGCGGCTGCGGCCATCGCCGAGGTCCTTGTCGATCCAGGCGATCAGGCTGCCGGCCAGCGGCACGCCGAAGTTTTCCTGCGGCAGGGCGGCAGCGCGCAGCGCCTCGTTGACGCCGCGGTCGATGTCGAGGATCGCCGAGGTCGGATCGTCGAGCAGCGACTTCACGCCGGCGTGCACGTGCCCCATCTGCGCCAGCAGCTCGCGCATGTGCGGCGCGCCGGCCCCGGACGCTGCCTGGTAGGTCATCGACGACACCCAGTCGACCAGACCGGCGGCGAGCAGGCCGTCGATCGCCAGCAGCATCAGGCTGACCGTGCAGTTGCCGCCGACGAAGTTGCGCGTGCCCTTGCGCAACTCGGCGTCGATCAGCGCGCGGTTGACCGGGTCGAGGATGATCACCGCGTCGTCGCGCATGCGCAGCGCCGAGGCGGCATCGATCCAGTAGCCGTTCCAGCCGGCCGCGCGCAGGCGCGGGTGGACCTCGTTGGTGTAGTCGCCGCCCTGGCAGGTGACGATCGTGTCGCAGGCCTGCAACTCGCCGATGCTCATCGCATCCCTGAGCAGCGGCTCGGCGCGGGGCAGCCGCGGCGCCGCGCCGCCGGCGGCCGAGGTGCTGAAGAACACGGCGTCGATCCGGTCGAAGTCGCGCTCGGCGCGCATGCGCTCCATCAGCACCGAGCCCACCATCCCGCGCCACCCGACGATGCCCACTTTCATTTGCGCTGCCTGCCTCGATGATTGAACTGTTGGCGATTGTCCGGTGTCGGCCGCGCCGCCGCCTGAGAGAACGCAAAGGCGTTCACTTCAGCGCTGCCACCACCGCGTCGCCGATCGCGGCGGTGCCGACCCGGGTCGTGCCGGCGCTCCAGATGTCGGCGGTGCGCAACCCGCCGGCGAGCACGCGCTGCACGGCGGCCTCGATCCGGTCGGCCTGCTCGGGCTTGGCGAGCGAATAGCGCAGCATCATCGCCGCCGAAAGGATCGTCGCCAGCGGATTGGCGATGCCCTGGCCGGCGATGTCGGGGGCGCTGCCGTGGCTCGGTTCGTACAAACCGAAGCCGCGCTCGTCGAGCGACGCCGACGGCAGCATGCCGATCGAGCCGGTGAGCATCGCCGCCTCGTCCGACAGGATGTCGCCGAACAGGTTGCCAGTGACCACGACGTCGAACTTCTTCGGCGCGCGCACCAGTTGCATCGCCGCGTTGTCGACGTACATGTGGTCGAGTTCGACGTCCGGGTAGTCGCGGTGCACGTCGGTCACCACGTCCTTCCAGAACTGCGAGGTCTCGAGCACGTTGGCCTTGTCGACGCTGGTCAGCCTGCGGCGGCGCCTGCGCGCCGCGGCGAACGCCACGTGCGCGATGCGCTCGATCTCCGGCCGCGCATAGCGCATCGTGTCGAAGGCCTCGGGCTGGCCGGCGAAGGCACCGTCCGGTGCCAGGCGTCGACCGCGCGGCTGCCCGAAGTAGATGTCGCCGGTCAGCTCGCGCACGATCAGGATGTCGAGTCCGGCCACCAGCTCCGGCTTCAGGCTCGAGGCGTGGGTCAGCGCCTGGTAGCAGATCGCCGGTCGCAGGTTGGCGAACAACCCCAGGTGCCTGCGCAGCCCGAGGATCGCCTGCTCCGGCCGCAGCGCGCGCTCGAGCCGATCGTACTTCCAGTCGCCGACGGCGCCGAACAGCACCGCCTCGGCCGCCCTGGCGAGGCTCAGCGTCGACTCCGGCAGCGGCTGGCCGTGCGCCTCGTAGGCGGCACCGCCGACCGGCGCCTGCTCGAACTCGAAGCGCTCGCCCAGCGCCCGCAGCACCTTCAGCGCTTCGGTGACGATCTCCGGGCCGATGCCGTCGCCGGCCAGCACTGCGACTTTCATCGGCAGTTCCTAGGTTGCAGGACCGGCGACCAGCCAGGGCATGCGCTGCAGTCGCTCGGCCTCGAAAGCACGGATCTTCTCGGCGTGGCGCAGCGTGAGCCCGATGTCGTCCCAGCCGTTGAGCAGGCTCTCCTTGCGGAACGGGTCGATCTCGAAGCGATGCACGGCGGCCGACGGCGTGGTCACCGTCTGCTGCGCCAGGTCGATCGCCAGTCGGTAGCCGGGCGTGGCCGCAACTTCGCCGAACAGCGCATCGACGGTCGGCTCGGGCAGAACGATCGGCAGCAGGCCGTTCTTCAGGCAGTTGCTGAAGAAGATGTCGGCGAAGCTCGGCGCCACGATCGCCCGCAATCCGTACTCGGCGATCGCCCACGGCGCGTGCTCGCGGCTGGAGCCGCAGCCGAAGTTGCGCCGCGCCAGCAGGATCGAGGCGCCGGCATAGCGCGGCTGGTTCAGCACGAACTGCGGGTTCAGCGGCCGCCGGCCGTGATCCTGGCCCGGTTCGCCGCGGTCGAGGTAACGCCACTCGTCGAACAGGTTGACGCCGAAGCCGGTGCGCCGGATCGACTTCAGGTACTGCTTCGGGATGATCTGATCGGTGTCGACGTTGGCGCGATCCAGCGGCAGCACGATCCCGGTGTGCGCTCGGAACGGTGCCATCACGCCGCCTGCGGGAAGCTGCGCACGTCGACGAAGCGGCCGGCGATCGCCGCCGCCGCCGCCATCGCCGGGCTGACCAGGTGGGTGCGGCCGCCGGTGCCCTGCCGGCCTTCGAAGTTGCGGTTCGAGGTCGACGCACAGCGCTCGCCCGGCTGCAGCCGGTCGGCGTTCATGCCCAGGCACATCGAGCAGCCCGGCTCACGCCACTCGAAGCCGGCGGCGCGAAAGATGGTGTCGAGCCCCTCGGCCTGCGCCTGCGCCTTGACCAGTCCCGAGCCCGGCACGACCAGCGCCTGCTTGACATTGCCGGCGATGCGCCGGCCGGCGACCACCCGGGCGGCGGCGCGCAGATCCTCGAGGCGCGAGTTGGTGCAGGAACCGATGAACACCTTGTCGATCGCGATCTCGGTGATCGGCGTGTTCGGCGCCAGACCCATGTAGTCGAGCGCGCGCTCGATGCCGTCGCGGCGCACCGGATCGGCCTCCTGCGACGGATCCGGAACGACGCCGTCGACGCCGATCACCATCTCGGGCGAAGTGCCCCAACTGACCTGCGGCACGACCGCCGCGGCGTCGATCGTCACCACGCGGTCGAAGTGCGCGCCTTCGTCCGAGTGCAGCGTCCGCCAGTGGGCGACGGCGGCGTCCCAGTCGGCGCCGGTCGGTGCCAAGGGACGGCCGCGAACATAGTCGATGGTCTTGTCGTCGACCGCCACCATGCCGGCGCGCGCGCCGGCCTCGATCGCCATGTTGCACACGGTCATCCGGCCTTCGATCGACAGGCTGCGGATTGCGCTGCCGCCGAACTCGATCGCGTAGCCGGTGCCGCCGGCGGTACCGATGCAGCCGACGATCGCCAGCACCAGGTCCTTGGCGCTGACACCGATGCCCGGTTCGCCGTCGACCCGCAGCAGCATGTTCTTCGACTTCCTGGCGAGCAGCGTCTGCGTCGCCAGCACGTGCTCGACCTCGGAGGTGCCGATGCCGAAGGCGAGAGCGCCGAGCGCACCGTGCGTGCTCGTGTGCGAATCGCCGCAGACCACGGTCATGCCGGGCAGAGTCGCGCCCTGCTCGGGACCGATCACGTGGACGATTCCCTGGCGCCGGTCGAGGAACGGGAAGTAGGCGGCGGCGCCGAAGGCGCGGATGTTGGCGTCCAGGGTGACGATCTGCTCGCGCGAGGTGGCGTCGACCACGCCGTCGATGCCCAGGTGCCAATCGGTGGTCGGCGTGTTGTGGTCGGCGGTGGCGACGATCGACGAGGTGCGCCAGGGGCGGCGACCGGCCAGCCGCAGCCCCTCGTAGGCCTGCGCACTGGTGACCTCGTGCACCAGATGGCGGTCGATGTAGAGCACGGTGGTGGCGTCGGGTTCGACGTGCACCACGTGTTCCTGCCAGAGCTTGTCGTACAGCGTGCGCGGGGTCGTCATCGCGAGAAGACCGGACGCCGGTGTCCTGGTCGACGGCAGCGCGCCGTTCGACCGCACCCGGCGCGCCCGGCGGAAACTCCGGATCGGTAGCGCCGGCGCGCCGCCGGCAGGACTCGCCAGCGGCCGCCGCATTGCAGACGGGCGAAGATTATGCCACCCGCATCGCATCGACCGGCATCGCTCGACGACTGCCAGCGCTGCGACGGCGCGGCATCGCCGAAGCGGGCGATGCGGTTCGCCCGAAGGCGATCGACCGGCCGATGAAATTGCCGCTACCGTGGCCCTGCTCCGCAACCACTCTTTCAGGAAACGAGCGATGGACCGCCCGGACAACACCCGCCTTCTGGCGCGACGCCACGCCCTCGCCGCACTGGCCGGCCTGCCGGCCGCCGCCGCAGTGCCCGCCGCGGCGGCGCAGGTGGCACTGCAGCCGACCCCGCACCAGATGCTCGGGCCGTTTTTTCCGCGCAATGCGCAGGAGCGCCCGCGACAGACCGACCCCGACCTGCTGGTGGTCGAGCGCGATCGCGTCCTCAGTCTCGGCCAGCCGCTGTATCTGACCGGTCGCGTCCTCGACCGCCGCGGTCGCCCGCTGCCGCGCGCGCAGGTGCAGATCTGGCAGTGCGACGCCAACTCCGTCTATCACCACCCGGCCGGCGGTGCCGAAAGCGAGCGCGATCGCCACTTCCAGGGCTACGGCCGCACGCTCGCCGACGACGACGGCGCATTCCACTTTCGCACCATCCGGCCGGTGACCTACCCGGGTCGCACGCCGCACATCCACGTGCGTGTCGAAGCGGCGGGGACGCTGCCGCTCGTCACCCAGCTCTATGTCGAGGGCGAGGCCGGCAACGAACGCGACTTCCTGTTCCGCCGTCTGTCGCCGGCCGAGCGCGCACAGCTCTTGCTCAAGCTGGCGCCGACGGCGAGCGCGCATCCTCTGGCGCGCGCCACGCGGTTTCGCGCCGCCATCGATCTCGTGCTCGGCTGAAGGCCGGCGCGAGGCGCGCCGAGGTCAAGCCGCCAGCACCCGAGCCGCGCCCGGGTCGAGCGCCCGCGCGCGCCGCACGGCCCACCATCCGGCCAGCGCGGCGATACTGCTCGACCAGAACGCCGCCTGCGGTCCGACCTCCGACCACAGCGCCGCGGCCACCAGGCTGCCGGCGGTGCCGCCCAGACCGTAGCCGATGCTGATGTACATCGCCTGGCCGCGCGCCGCCGCCGCGCCCGGAAACCACTGCTGGACGGTGAGCACGGCGGCGCTGTGGTGGACGGCGAAGGTCGCCGCGTGCATCAGTTGCGCCAGCAGCAGCAGCGCCCAGACGTCGGCGAACTCGGCGATCAGCGCGAAGCGCACGACGGCGAAGGCGAAGGCGGCGCCCATCAGCGCAAAGGCGCCGTAGCGGCGGAAGAAGCGCCCCTGCGTGTAGAAGAAGGCGATCTCGACCAGCACGCCGACCACCCACAAGGCGCCGATCGCCGCCTTGCTGTAGCCGAGCTGCGCCAGGTACAGCGACAGGTAGGTGTACAGCGCGCCGTGAGCGAAGATCATCAGCGCCACCGAGGCGAAGAACCAGCGCACGCGCGGCTCGGCCAGCCGTCGTCGCACCGACACGCGCGCGTGCGCCGGCTCGGCGACCCGGTAGTCGTGCAGCCGGAAGGCCGCCAGGGCGAGCAGCGCCAGCAGTGCGACCGCGAGCAGCGGATGCCAGCCGATGCCGGCCGCATCGAACCCCACGCCCGCCAACAGCACGAGCGCGATGAAGCCGGCCGATCCGCAGGCGCGCAGCCGCCCGTACAGGCGAGCCGCATGCGGCGCCGCGCGCTCCGTGCGCAGATAGGCCGAGGTGATCGCTTCGGCGAGCGGCATCTGCGCGGTCATCAACAGGTTCGCCACCAGTAGCACCGCCAGCACGAACGCGAAGCCGCCGGGCGCGAACAGGCCGGCAAAGGCGACACAGGTGGCCACCGCGGTCCAGCGCAGGATCGCCAGCCGGTGCCTGCTGCGGTCGGCGAGCCAGCCCCACAGGTTCGGCCCGGCCAGACGGGTCGCCTGCGCCACCGCCAGCACGACACCGATCTGCCAGGCGCTCAGTCCGCGCTCCTGCAGGTACAGCGGCAGATAGACCGCGATCGCACCGACCGCAGCGAAGTAGGCGGCGAACAGCGCGCCGAGCCGGCGGTCGATCGGCGGCACGCGGTCGGCCATCGCCAGGCGCGCGCTCAGCGCGGCGCGCGCGCCGCGATCGGCGGCACCGGCAGCCGCACGTCGCCGTTCTGCGCCCGGTGCCGCAGCGCGTGGTCGATCAGCACCAGCGCCAGCATCGCCTCGGCGATCGGCGTGGCGCGGATGCCGACGCAGGGATCGTGGCGGCCGTGCGTCTGCACGGTCACGGCGCGGTTGCCGGCGTCGATCGAACGACGCGGCAGGCGGATGCTCGAAGTCGGCTTGACCGCGATCGACACCACGATCTCCTGGCCGCTCGAGATCCCACCCAACACGCCACCGGCATGATTGGCGGCGAACCCCGCCGGCGTCAGTTCGTCGCCGTGCTCGCTGCCGGCCTCGGTCACGCAACCGAAGCCGCTGCCGATCTCCACGCCCTTGACGGCGTTGATTCCCATCATCGCGTAGGCGATGTCGGCGTCGAGCTTGTCGAACAGGGGCGCGCCGAGCCCGACCGGCACACCGTCGGCGACCACCCGCAGGCGCGCGCCGCACGAGTCGCCGCTGCGGCGCAGCTCGTCCATGTGCGCTTCCAGGAGCGGCACCCGCGCAGCGTCGGCGGCGAAGAAGGCATTGGCGTCGACGTCCTCCCAGCGCGCAAACGGCACCTCGATCGGGCCGAGCTGCTGCAGATGGCCGCGCACGCAGGTGCCGTACTGCTGGCGCAGCCACTTCTTGGCGACCGCGCCGGCGGCCACCATCGGCGCCGTCAGCCGCGCCGACGATCGGCCGCCGCCGCGCGCATCGCGCCGGCCGTACTTGCGCCAGTAGGTGTAGTCGGCGTGACCCGGGCGGAAGGTGTCGAGCAGCTCGTCGTAGTCGCTGCCGCGCGCGTCCTCGTTGCGGATCAGCAGCGCGATCGGCGTGCCGGTTGTCTCGCCGCGATGCACGCCGGACAGGATTTCGACCCGGTCGCTCTCACGCCGCTGGCTGACGTGGCGCGAGGTGCCCGGTTTGCGTCGATCCAGGTCCGGCTGCAGATCGTCGGCCGACAGCGCCAGCCCGGGCGGACAGCCGTCGATCACGCAGCCGATCGCCGGTCCGTGCGACTCGCCGAAGTTGGTGACGCAGAACAGGTGGCCGAACGTCGATCCCGACATGCGGCCAATTCTAAGCGGCGCACCTTGGACCCGCGGCTGGCAGCGGCGCCGGCGTTCAGATCCGCTCGGCCAGCGCCAGCCCCGACAACAGCGCCGCCTCGACGCGGGCGTCGCCGCACCAGTCGCCGGCCAGGCCGACGCGCAGCGATTCGTCCCACAGACAGGGTTCGGCCAGCGGCCGCATCGGCAGCGCATGGCGCCAGAACTGCGCGATCAGGCCGCGCACCGTGACCGGTCGGCCGATGCGCGCGGAAAACGCCCGACCCAGCCAGTGGGCGGCGGTTTCCGGCGCCAGCTCCGGGTATTTGCGCGACCAGCGCGGTCGCGCCTGCAGCACCCAGCGTTCGGCGACACCGGCCACCGGCGCGCGCTCGGGCTTGCGATCGTCGCGAGCGATCCAGCCCAGGATCGGGTCGTCGTTGACGAACGCCGCCTCGTAGCCGAGCCCGCTGGCTCGGCTCAGCGCCAGCATCGCACTCCAGATCGGCTCCCACTGCACGCTCGCCGCCACCGCCGCCAGCGGCGTCAGATCGCGCAACAGCGCCGCGCCGTCGGGCGCCGGCAGCGCCAGCACGAGTGCCTCGAAACCCCGCACCGACAGCGGCCGGTCGAAACTGTCGGCGAGCCACCACAGCCGGTCGCGACGGTCGAGACGGCCGATGCGCGTCTCAAGGTGCAGATCGAGACCGCGCGCCAGATGGCGACCGATCGCGCTCATGCCACCGGTACCGACGTAGCGTTCGCCCGCCAGCGGCCGCTCGATTACCGCACCGCGGTCAAGAGCGATCAACCGGCCCGGCCACGGCGCCGCCACGCCGGCCGCCACCCAGCCTTGCACCTGCGCCTCGAACCGGTGCGAGTGCACGGTGAAGCAGGTGGCGCCCTGGTCGAAGGTGCCGAACTCGGTGAGCCGGGTCGCCAGGCGCCCGCCCGGCGCCCGCGCCTGGTCGTAGACCACAACCTCGCAACCGCGCGCGGCCAGCACCTGCGCGCAGGTCAGCCCGGCCACGCCGGCGCCGACCACAGCGACACGAACTGGCTTCACCGCGCCGCCCCC
>Ga0208610_100326_pt1 | contig 18443 bp, 26 predicted proteins | sample SubbioR11Jul_8A2_FD_184815 | JGI IMG/M metagenome (GOLD analysis project Ga0208610, IMG submission 184815) | Serpentinite rock and fluid subsurface biosphere microbial communities from McLaughlin Reserve, California, USA - CR11Jul_8A2 (SPAdes) | ecosystem: Environmental > Terrestrial > Deep... | reverse complement strand
GACCGATTGTAGCGTTTCACCCATGCGTGCGTCCGAAGCTGCCTGCGGTTTTTGTGTAGCAGCTTGAATCTAAAGCGCTTTCAGGCGCACGCAACCGCTACGGTCCGACTTCGGTGAATAAGCCGGGCTCAAGGAAGTGCGCACCCGCCTCATGATGGCACTAGAACTCAGAAATCGTATCAGCCATGGCCTGATCGGCATAACGGCCGATCCCTTCGGCAATCGTGGGGACGCACATCTGGAGACGGAACTGAACGGCGAGAAGCGAAAGCATACACATTCCGACTTGGAGCACGTGATGCGCATCCTGTCACACATGGTCTGGGCCATTGGCAGCTTGAGCGATGCTGCAAGGCAGAAGGATCCCAAAAAGGCTGAAAACGCCTATGTCGGGATCCGGTTGAATCATTTGCCGTGACCCAATAGCCTTGACCCATGACCGAAGGCTGGCAACATATCGAAATCAACGACCATGGGACCATTGTTGTCCTGCGTCCGATCTCGGACGAGGGACGGTCGTGGTTCGAGGACAATGTCGGTGATCCGGAGCCGGGCGGGATCTACACTTGTGAGCCGCGCATGGCGCAGGACATCCTGCAGGCGGCAGCACGCGATCTTCTGTCTTGGCAATGAGTTACCGCCGCGCGGTCGGAACGGCGGCGGTCAGCAGTTCACGATGGTTCAGGCAGGCAGCTTGTAGACGGTCCCTCGCCCCTCGACCTTGCCGGAGGTGACTGGCAAGGCGAGCTTCTTCTTCAAAACGCCTGAGATTGCACCACGAGCGCTATGCGACATCCACCCGGTCGCCTCGACAATCTCAGCAATGGAAGCCCCCTCAGGGCGCACCAGCATCTCGATCAGCAGTGCCTGCTTGGTCCCTTCACGCTGGTCCGGCGGCTTCGGTGGTGGCGCCTTTGCGGCATGTTCGCGGATCGCGGCAACGGTCTTCACCACCACCGGTTCGATCCCGATGGCCAGCAAGCCAGCATCCGTCACCACCAATGTCGTGCCATGGCCATCGCCAGTTTCGCGCCAGAGGGGTTCACGCCGGCGCAGGTTGGCATCGACCTCCTGCAGCCAGCCGTGTTCGATCATCTTGGTGACGGCCATCTTCGCCGCCGCCCCGGCCAGTCCTTTGGGCAGCGGCAGGGCGATGTTTTCCGGGCGCTGGGCCCCGGCGCTGAGAATGATGGTCTGAGTTTCTGTGAGTTTGGTCATGGCGTTCCCCTATTGGTCGTTGATGGCAAGAAAGGCGGTGATGCGCGCCATCAGGTCGTTGTGGCCGTCGGCGTCCGTGCCGATAATCACGTCACCATTGTCGTCGCGCTCGAGATCGGCGATTTGGCGCAGCAGGGCGATGGCGTCGTCGCAGGCGGCGAGGCGTTCGGCCTCCCATGCTGCGGTGATGGCGTCCTGTTCGATCTGGTGGCGCTGGGCGGGATCAAGCGGCATGTTCGCCCTCCTTGAAGGCGGCGTCAGTGATCTGGCGCAGCAGGCTGGCATAGTGATTGAGGGTGCCCACATCGCCCCAGTTGATCTCGTCCGGGTGGGCTTCGAAGTGATCGTCGCTCAGGGCCTTCAGGCGCTCCAGCATCGCGTCGATCTGGAACTTGGCGGTCATGAAGGCGTCGAGGGCCTTGGTATTGTCGGTCGCGCGGCGGGTGGTCATGGCGGGGGTTCCTTGGCTGAGTTGCATCGTTTTCGTGTAATCACCATCGCTCTGGTGGAGCGGCTAGTGTAGGCAAATCCAAGCAATATCAGTGCTTTCTGATTACACTCCGGGCGCATCGGCCTTCGGTTCGACAGCCACCCACTGGCATCCGATCCATATGTAGAGATGCGCGAATTGGCGCGTCGGGCGCGGCAGGATGCGGGGATCGCGGGGCGGGCTGAAGCAGTCTAGCGCCTCGTGCGTGACCTGCCGGATTTCCCGGGCGGTGAGGATGTCCTCGGGTTTCCAGCGCGCCAGTGCGGGCAGCATGTGGGCGGGATAGCCGTCGAAATGGACGTAGACATGCGCCCATTCCTCGGGGCCGATCTCGATGGCGATCTGCGCGCGGGTGCTCATGGCGTCGCCTCAGATCAGCTGCAGATCGACCAGCACAGCGCTGGCGGCGGCCAATTGCGCGGTCGGCAGGTCGATCTTGATGTGCGAGAACAGGTCCGAGCAGTCGGCCTTGATCCCGCCCTCGCGCAACGCGGCTTCGATCACCTCCGCCACCACGTTGGGGCGGCTGCGGTCGAGATGGTCGGGCAGCGTGTCGATGTCGATGCGGATTGTGGTGGTCATGGTTTTGATCCTTTCACCGGGCGGCAGTGGCGGCGGCCAGCATGACCTTGGCACCGGCGATGCGCCCGGCCTCGTGGGCGTCTTCCAGCGCGGCGCGGATCGCCCAGACCGCCACATCGTGGAAATCCAGCCGGTCGCTGTTCTGGGTCTCCAGCGTCTCGATGCTGGGGAAATGCTTGGCGGCGATCTCCAGCAGCAAGGCGTCGCTGGGGGCGTTGGCGGGGGCGGTCTTGGTGGTCATGGCGTGGTCTCCAGGGGTGAGTTGCATCGTTTTCCTTGGACCCAGAATCGCTCGACGCGGGAGTGCAATCAACTGAATAAGCGGATCATTTCCGTTTAATTCCAATATCTTGAGGTCAATCCAATCGCCATGGAAGGTATGTCCGAACGCGAGTATTCCGCCCATTCCGGCCTCTCGCGTGGGGCCATCCAGAAGGCACGCCGCGCCAGTCGGCTGGTAGTCTACAGCGACGGGTCGATCAACGCCGCCGCGTCCGATGTGCGCCGGGCCGACATGACCGATCCGGACCAGCAGCGGCGCAGCACTGGCGGCGACAGCGGGTTCAGCGGTCCCGCAGACAGCTCGTCCTATCTGAAGGCCCGCACCGCGCTGACAGTCTACCAGGCGCAGGACAAGCAGCTGGGCATCCAGAAGAAGAAGGGCACGCTGGTCGACCGGGCCCGGGCGGAAGCGCTGGTGTTCCGGTTGGCCCGACAGGAACGCGATACTTGGGTCACCTGGCCCAACAGAGTGGCAGCGCTGATGGCGGCGGAAGTGGCCTTGGGGGTGGAAAAACAGACCGGAACGCCGGTGATCATCGAGGCCGCGATCCTGCAGAGGGTGTTGGAAGCCCATGTCAGACAGCACCTCGACGCCCTCGCTGACCTCCGAGTTTCCCTCGGATAGCGATGACCTGACTGCAGACCTCGACCTTGGCTTTGACGGGGCCGAGGACATCCTGCGCTCCTGGCGCAAGGGCATGAGGCCCGATCCGGACCTGACGGTGTCGGAATGGGCGGATGAACATCGCTGGCTGTCCTCGCGCGGGGCGGCCGAACCGGGGCGCTATCGCACGGCCCGCGCGCCCTACCTGCGCGAGATCATGGACGCGCTGTCGCCCCGCAACCCGGCGCAGCGTGTGACCTTCATGAAGGCGGCACAGGTCGGCGCGACCGAGGCAGGCAACAACTGGATCGGCTTCGTCATTCATCATGCGCCGGGGCCGATGCTGGCGGTGTTGCCATCGCTGGAACTCGCCAAACGTACGTCGCGGGGCCGTCTTGATCCCCTGATCGCGGACAGCGCGGCGCTGCGCGAACGGGTGAACCCTGCCCGGTCGCGCGATGAGGGCAATTCGATGCTGTCGAAGGAATTCCCCGGCGGCATCTTGGTGTTGACCGGGGCGAACTCTGCCACCGGCCTGCGGTCCATGCCCGCGCGCTACATCTTTCTCGACGAGGTCGATGCCTATCCAGCTTCTGCCGACGAGGAAGGCGACCCGGTCACACTGGCCGAGGCGCGGACCACAACTTTCTCGCACCGGCGCAAGGTGTTCATGGTCTCGACCCCGACGATCCGGGGATTGTCCCGCATCGAGCGCGAGTTCGATGCCAGCGATCAGCGCCGCTATTTCGTGCCCTGCCCGCATTGCGGGGCGATGCAATGGCTGCAGTTCGAACGCCTACGCTGGGACAAGGGACGGCCCGACACTGCCGCCTACCACTGCGAGGGCTGTGAAAAACCCATCGCCGAGCATCACAAGACGCGGATGCTGGAGCAAGGTGAATGGCGGGCGACGGCTGTGTCGGCCGACCCGCATTCCATCGGCTTCCATATCTCGGCTCTCTATTCGCCGCTGGGCTGGAAAAGCTGGCAGCAGATCGCGCGCGAGTGGCTGGCAGCGCAGGGCTCGGAGGCAATGCTGCGCGTCGCGCGCAACACCCTGCTGGGCGAGACTTGGGTGGAGTCGGGCGAAGCTCCTGAGTGGCAGCGGCTAGCCGAACGTCGCGAAAGCTATGCGGGCGCGCAGATCCCCGTCGGCGGTCTGTTCCTGACGGCTGGCGTCGATGTGCAAAAGGACCGGATCGAGGTCGATGTCTGGGCCTGGGGTCGCGGCCTCGAGTCCTGGCTGGTCGATCACATCGTCATTGCCGGTGGCCCCGACGATCCCGCCTGCTGGGACAAGCTGACTGCTTTGCTTGGCCGCACGTGGGCTTGCGCCAATGGGGCGGTGATGGTGATCGGCAAGCTGGCCATCGATACCGGCTATGAAGCTCCGGCGGTTTACGCATGGGCACGCAAGCAGGGGTTCGACCAGGTGGCCCCTATCAAGGGTCTCGAGGGCTTCAACCGCGCCACGCCGGTGTCGGGCCCCACTTTCGTCGATGCCACCATCGGCGGCAAACGTCTGCGCCGCGGGGCGCGGCTCTGGTCAGTGGCCACGGCGACGTTCAAGACCGAGACCTACCGCTTCCTTCGGCTGGAACGCCCCTCGGATGAAGACCGCGCGCTGGGCGTGCTGGACGCACCCGGCACTGTGCACTTGCCCGACTGGATCGACACCGAATGGCTGAAGCAGCTGGTGGCGGAACAGCTGGTCACCGTGCGGAACAAGCGCGGCTATGCCCATCCCGAATGGCAGAAGATGCGCGAACGCAACGAGGCGCTGGACGCCCGGGTCTATGCGCGGGCCGCCGCCTGGATCATGGGCGCGGATCGTTGGGACGAGGCGACCTGGCGGCGGCTGGAAGCGCAAGCCGGGGTGGAAATCCGTCCTGCCCAACAGACTGCAGCTGTTGCTGAACCCACCGCACCGGCTGCGCCCAAGGCCGGAACACCAACAACGCCACGGCGCAAACGCCGGGCCTACACACCGAACTTCATGAGGGACTGAAATGGATCTGGAACGGATGCGCGCCCTGTTGGCAGCACTTCAGGAGGCGCGGTATGCGGGCGTCCGATCGGTCAGCTATGACGGCAAATCGATCAACTATGGCTCGGACGCCGAACTGGCGAACGCCATCAGCGATCTGGAAACCCGGATTGCGACGGCTACGACCGGCGCGCCGCGCCGTCGGCGCTGGGGCACTGTCGCGTCAAAAGGTCTGTGATCCATGGCGTTCGAGGCGTTCCGCCAGCGGCTGGGGTCAATCATCGGTGGCTTCGATGCCGCACAGGCCCACCGTCGCCTGCGCGGGTTCCGTGCCAGCCGCGCCCATGTGAACACGCTGATCGCGGCCTCGGGCGACACAATCACCGCCCGCGCCCGCTGGCTGGTCCGCAACAACGGCTATGCCGCAAACGCGGTGGAGAGCTTCGCCAGCAATGTCGTCGGCGATGGCATCAAACCTTCGTCGACCATCGCCGACGCGGCCAAGAAGGAGGAGTTGCAGGCGCTGTGGCTCGCCTGGACCGACGATGCTGATGCCGAGGGTCTGACCGATTTCTACGGGCTGCAGCGGCGTGCTGCGCGCGAGGTGTTCCTGTCAGGCGAGGTGTTCATTCGCATCCGCCCGCGCCGGGCCGAGGACGGTTTGACGGTCCCGCTGCAACTTCAGATGCTACCGGCCGAAATGCTGCCCTTGGATATGAACCGCACCTTGTCCGGTGCCGGGCTGATCCGTCAGGGCATCGAGTTTGACGGCATCGGTCGCCGCGTCGCCTATCACTTCCTGCGCCGCCACCCGGGCGATCTGACCGACCCTGGCCTCGCGGGCGAAACTGTCCGCGTTCCGGCTGGCGATGTAATCCACATCCTCGACCCCGTAGAGGCTGGCCAGCTGCGCGGCGTGTCGCGCTTTGCGGCCGCCATCGTAAAACTGTTTACGCTGGACCTCTATGACGATGCCGAACTGGAGCGGAAGAAGATCGCGGCGATGTTCGCAATGTTCATCACGTCGCCCGCGCCGGAAACACCGCTGGAACCGACCGAGGAGGATCTGGAGGTCGAACCGGGCCAAGTGGTGCGCCTCGATCCCGGCGAAGATATCTCGACCCCGACGACACCTGACTCGGGCGGCACCTATGAGCCGTTCCAGTACCGCACGCTGCTGCAAATCGCTGCCGCGCTGGGCGTGCCCTATGGGTATCTGACCGGCGACACGGCCAAGGGCAACTTCTCGAACACGCGGATCAGCCTGATCGAATTCCGCCGCCGCATCTCGGCCTGGCAACATGGCGTGCTGGTCTATCAGCTGTGCCGCGCCGTCTGGGTGCGCTGGATGGACACCGCCGTGTTGTCGGGTGCCCTCGACTTGCCGGGCTTTGACAGCCAGCGGCGGCAATATCAGGCCTGCGCGTGGCTGCCGACCAAATGGGACTGGATCGACCCGATGAAGGACGCCTCGGCCGAGATCCTGCAGATCGAGGCGGGCCTGAAGTCTCGGACGCAAGCCTTGGCAGAGCGGGGATACGACGCCGAGCAGGTCGACCGCGAAATCGCCGCCGAGCGGAAACGCGAAGCGGCGCTGGGTCTCGACTTTCGCCGTCCGGGATCCCCGGCGCAGGGGCCGAGCGAAGGCGGCAAGACGGGTGAGGATCCCAACGCAGAAAAGGACGACGAGGCCGACGACACTGGCGACGAGAAACCTGACACGAAGGAGGGCGCATGATGCACCACGCGCAAATCGCCCAGCGCGCTTTCAACACGCCATTGATGGTGGACCCGGCCAAGGCGCTGGCCTTCCTGTCCGGGCTGGGGCCCCGCATCACCGGTCAGGAGATCACCTTCCAAGGGCTGGAGGTGGAAACAGCTGAGCAGATCGCCACCAGTTTGCCCGCCCGGGCATCGCTGTTTGGCAATGATCTCGCCCAGCGTCACCAGCGAAACGGTACACAGCCCTTTTCCGCGGTCGATGGCATCGCCGTCATCGAAATCGCGGGCACACTTGTGCACCGTGGCGCATGGATTGGGCAATCTTCTGGGCTGACCTCCTACGAAGGCATCGCCGCCCAGCTGCAGGCGGCGCTGGCCGATCCCGGTGTGCGGGGCATCGCACTGGAAATCGACAGTTTCGGTGGCGAGGTTGCGGGCGCCTTCGATCTGGCAGATCGCATCCGGGCGGCCCGAGCGCAGATGCCGGTCCATGCCTTTGTCGCGGAACATGCCTTGTCGGCTGGCTATGTATTGGCGTCCCAGGCCGATCGCATCATCCTGCCCCGCACCGGCGCTGTCGGCAGCATCGGCGTTGTGGCGCTGCACACCGACATGAGTGGCGCGCTGGATCAGAAAGGCATCGCTGTCACCCTGATCCATGCGGGGTCGCACAAGATCGACGCCAATCCCTATCAGCCCCTGCCCGAAGCTGTGCACGACCAGATGCAGCGCGAGCTGGAGGTCATGCGCTTCCTCTTCGCGGAAACCGTCGCGGCCGGTCGCGGGGATCGGCTGACCCATGCAGCCGCGCTGGCCACCGAAGCTGCGGTCTTCCGCGGAACCGAGGCCATCGCAGCCGGTCTGGCCGATGATCTCGCCGATCCCGTCGCCGCCTTCCACGCCTTCGCCGCCGCGCCTCGCGGCACCACTTCCCCCAGCAGAAAGGGTCCACAGATGACCACCACGCCCACAGAAACCCCTAACCCGGTACCAGTTGCCGCTCCTCCTGTGGCAATACCTGCGGTCGCAGCCGCCGCGCCCGAACCACCGGTGAACGCGGCAGCGCCCGTCACCGCTACCATGACCGCCGACGCTGTGCGCGCCGAGGCCGCCGAGGTGGCGCAGGTTTGCGCGCAGGCCGCCCGGCTCGGCGTAACCATCGACGCCGCCGATGCGGTTACCAAGGGGCTGAAGCCTGAAGCCTTGCGCGCCCGGGTTCTGGCCGATCTCGCCGCCCGCAGCGACGCGGCAGGCATCATCGCAACTGCACCGGCTGCTGCTGCCAAAGACAGCCCGATCATCGCGGCCGCCAGGAAGGCCGCGACAGACGCGAAGCGCTGAACCAGCGCCTGCTTCCCCTCCCCCAAACCATGGAGACTTACCAATGCCCGTCCTCACGGAACAGCCCAGCATGGGCGATGTCCTCAAATATGAGGTCAACCCGAACTACACCCGCGAGGTGATCACGCTGCTGATCGGCACCAACTATCCTTCCGGTGCCGTCCTCGGCCGGATCACCGCCAGCGGCAAATACACGCTGTCCGCCGCAACCGGTGCCGATGGTGCGCAGGTCGCTGTCGCGGTCCTGCTTTATCCGGTCAATGCCACGTTGGCCGACGCCGTTGGCATCGTGGTTGCCCGTGGCCCCTCGATCGTCTCCCGCGCGGGCCTCGCCTACGAGGGCACCGTCAACGACGCGGCCAAGATCACCGCGAAGATCGCCCAGCTTGCCGCCGTCGGCATCATCGCCCGCGACGGCGTCTGACGCGCGACGTCGGCATCCCTTTCCCCAAATCCCCGGAGCACTCCATGACCATCGTTCGCAATCCTTTTGACGCTGGCGGCTACTCGCTGGCCGAAATGACGCAGGCCATCAACATCCTGCCCAACCTTTACACCCGCCTTGGCCAGATCGGCCTCTTCCGCTTTGAAGGCGTCACCCAACGCTCTGTCATCATCGAGCAATACGAGGGGGTGCTGAACCTGCTGCCCTCGGTCCCCCTCGGCGGCCCCTCCACTGTCGGCACCCGCGAGGGGCGGTCGATGCGTTCCTTCGCCCTGCCATGGATCCCGCATGATGATGTCATCTTGCCCGGCGACATTCAGGGCCAGCCCGCGCTGGGCGCGTTTGACGCCGCCGACCCGCTGGTCGAGGTGATGAACCGCAAGCTGCAGCTGATGCGGCGCAAGCATGCCCAGACCCGCGAGTATATGGAAATGAATGCACTGCGCGGCATCGTGAAGGACGGGGCCGGGACGACCCTTTACAACTACTTCACCGAATTCGGGCTGGCGCAAATCTCGGTGGATTTCCTGCTGGGCACCGCGGGAACGCTCGTCCAAAGCAAGGTCCGCGAGGTTCTGCGGGCAATCGAGGACAACCTCCTCGGCGAAAGCATGTCCGATGTGCATGCCCTCGTCAGCCGGGAATTCTTCGACAAGCTGATCGCGCACCCCAAGACGGAAGAAGCCTACAAGTTCTACGCCGCCACCGGCGCGCAGCCCTTGCGCCAGGACGTCCGGCGCAACTTCCCCTTCGCGGGCATCGTGTTCGAAGAATATGCAGGCACCGTCACCCTCTCGACCAAGGTCACCGAACGGCTGGTTCCGGCGAACGAAGGCATCGCATTCCCCTTGGGCACGATGGACACCTTCACCACCTATGGCGGCCCCGCCAACCTGCTGGAGGCGGCGAACACCATGGGTCTGCCGCTCTATGCCCGCCAGCACCTCGACGAAAAGGGCCGCTGGATCGACCTGATGACCGAGGCCTCGATCCTGCCGGTGAACAAGCGGCCGCGCATTGCGATCCGCATCCACACCTCGAACTGACGCGCCATGAATGCCTTCGCTGCCGCCATGGACCGGATCTATGCCAACCCGTCCATGGCGGTGGCTGCAGTCTGGATTTCTGCCACCACCTCGGAGGAACGCCCGATCCGCGTCATCCGCCGTGCCCCGGAACGGATCACAGACTTCGGCGCTGGGCGGTTTGTCAGCGACACCATGATGACGGACGTCCGCGTGTCCGATCTGCCCGATCCGAGGCAAGGCGATCTGATCGTGATCGGAGCTGACAGCTTCACCATTCAGGGGGAGCCGGTGCGGGACCGTGAACGTCTGATCTGGTCGCTGGACCTGCGGCCATCATGAAGCTGAAGATCACGTTCGACCCCGACCTCATCGCCCTGATGCAGGCCGAAATTGCCGCCGGTGAAAAGGCGGTGTCGGCGGCAATGCGCGAAGCGGGCACCTCCCTGCAATCCGCTTGGCGCAGTCAGATCACCGGCGCGGGGCTGGGCACCCGGCTGGGCAACTCCATCCGCCTCGCCAGCTTCCCCAAATCCGGCGACAGCCTGAACGCCGCCGCGCTGGTCTGGTCCAATGCGCCGGTGATCATCGGCGCGCATAACACGGGGCCTCTGATCCGGTCGAAGGATGGGTTCTGGCTGGCGATCCCGACCCCGGCCGCCGGGAAAAGCACAAAAGGCAGCCGGATCACTCCTGGCGAATGGGAACGCCGCACAGGGTTGCGACTGCGGTTCATCTACCGACGTCGCGGGCCGAGCCTGCTGGTGGTGGAGGGGCGATTGAATTCGAAAGGCCGGGCCGTGGCGTCAAAGTCGAAAACCGGACGCGGCGTGGCGACAGTTCCGATTTTTCTGCTGGTCCCGCAGGTCAAGCTACGCAAGCGGCTGGACTTGGCGCGAGATGCAGAACGGGCGGTGGACGGCGTGCCGGGGCTGATCGTGGCAGGGTGGGTGACAAATTCGGACAGGGTCTGACGCGGGCTCGGCGATGTTCGCTTGATGGTTGAATTGCGCATCGCTAGCCTGATTCTAAACCGACAATGGAAGAATTCTCAAAATGATGCGCAATTTCCTCCTTACCCTGACGACGACGGCACTTATCGCATTTCCTGCCGGTGCTGATCCATCGCAGCAAGAGGTCGACACAGCGCGTTCAGAATGCCGCGATGCGTTTCTTGCGCGGGATGCCGAAGCCTATATGGACGCTGCGGCATCAATGATCGCATGGGGCTCCTTGCAGAACGCGGATTGGTCGAGGGAGGTCGAGTTGTGCCTTGCTTTTGCCGAAGCAATTGAAGGCGCGAGTCTAGACACCGCTCGTGAAAGGGCGGCTGGCCTATCCGGTGCAGCCGGCCCGACCCCGGCCCCGTCTGAGGAGGCGGCGGCACCACAAACAGATGCGCCTGCAGCCGATACGCGGCTCGCAGATTTTCTTTCCCGGATCCAAGCAGATGGGGCAGACGTGGAAGCGATTGTGCGCGAGATCGCCGCGGACACGACCTTTGCGCCACCTCCAAGTCCTGAACGTGATGCGCTTGAAGAAGTACTCAATGCATACGTTCGACCCATTCCCGCCGCACAAGCCGAACGCAATTTTGTCGCGTATCAAGCCCTGGCGCGGGCAAACGGCGAAAACCAGACCTACGTCGACAAGGCCGCAAGTTACGAACAAGCTATCGAAGCGGAACGTGAGCAACTGCAAAGAACGGCCCGTGCGCTCGAGGGGCGACTGGTGCGAACGACGGCCGAGTTCGACGGTTCCTCTTGGGGGCGGCACCCATCGTCCCCGCGCTTTCAGGATATCCGAAACTACGTGACCCTCTATCTGATCGAATCTGGCTCGGGTCAGAAGACCATGGAGCTGTTCTTCAACTACACATCACGGAGTGGCTGGCTGTTCGTCGAAAGCGCCTCGATCAACATTGACGGAGAAACGACCCGAGTACCGGTTGGTCAATGGTTTCGCGACAATGACACCGAGATTTGGGAGTTCGCCAGCATGCGAGGCGACGCCGCAGTGGCGCTTGCCCGCAAAATCGCTGACGCGGATCGCGCCGTCATTCGCTTCAATGGGCAGCAGTTCTATGATGATTACGTCGTGTCAGACGGGGAGAAGCGTGTCATCCGAGAAATGCTGGCAATGTGGGAAGTGATCTCCGCAGAATAAAGTGTGATCGCTCTGCGGCGAACCATCCCAAGGCGATCCTCAAACCAAAAACTTGGCCAGTCACGGCCTTTCAGCTGAGAACGGATGGGCACACGTCAAAGTGGTGTGTGCCCGGCCATTTTGGCGTTAATAGTATTGTGAGCCATGCCCACCACCCGCGAAACTGTCCTCGCTGCGCTGCAAGCGCGGCTGCAGCCGGTTGCCGCCCTAGTGCTGCGTGATGATATTCTGCCCGAACGGATCCCCACAGCTGGGCTGATCATCCTGCGCGATGGCCAACCCGGCGAACCGGAGGTCACGCTGTCGCCGCTGCGTTATCACTATCAGCATCGGGCCGAATTGGAGGTTGTCGTCCAAGCGGGCACTGGCAGGGCCAGCGTCTTCGACACCCTGATCGCCGCCATCGGCACGACGCTGGAAATCGACCGCACGCTGGGCGGTCTTTGCGATTGGGTCGAACCCGAAGCCCCGGCCTCCGTCGATCTGCCCATCGAGGGCGCGGCTGCACTCAAGGCGGCGATCGTCACCGTCGTGCTGCACTACACCACCAACGGCCCCCTGGCCTGACACCCCCAACATCGAGGAGACCCCCATGGCACGTGCGCAAGGCGCGCGGGCGCAGATGGCGCTTGCGTATGAGACGGTTTACGGCACCCCGCCGGTCAGTGGGTTCCGCTTGATGCCCTTTGCCCGGACAACGCTGGGATCGGAACAGCCGCTGCTGGAATCCGAACTGCTGGGTTATGGCCGCGATCCGCTGGCCCCGATCAAGGACGCGGTCACAGCCGACGGCGAGGTGGTGATCCCCATCGATGTGGAGGCCTTCGGGTTCTGGCTGAAGGCGGCTTTTGGCCAGCCGGTCACCAGCGGCACCACACCGAAGACGCACACCTTCCAGTCGGGGAACTGGACGCTGCCCAGCATGGCGATTGAAACTGCCATGCCGGAGGTGCCGCGCTTTGCCATGTATTCCGGCTGCGTGCTGGATCAGCTGACCTGGCAGATGCAGCGGTCGGGTCTGCTGACTGCAACCGCGCGGTTGGTGGCCCAAGGCGAAACCATCACTGCTGCCACGGCGGCTGGCACGCCAACGGCGCTGGGCCTGCAGCGCTTCGGACATTTCAACGGCACGGTGAAACGCAATGGCTCGGCCTTGGGCAATGTCGTCTCGGCCGAGATCACCTATTCCAACAACCTCGACCGGATCGAGACCATCCGCGGCGATGGCCGCATCGATGGGGCCGACCCCGCCATGGCCGCCCTATCAGGCCGGATCGAAGTGCGCTTCTCCGACACTTCGCTGGTGACCCAAGCCATCGACGGCACGCCTTGCGAGTTGGAGTTCAACTACAGCCTCGGGGCCAACGCCAGCTTCACCTTCACAGCCCATGCCGTCTATCTGCCCCGCCCGCGCATCGAGATCGCCGGGCCCCAGGGCGTGCAGGCAATCTTCGACTGGATGGCGGCCAAGGCCACCAGCCCCGCCCGCATGTGCACCGCCGCTCTCGTCAACACCCTCGCAGGATACTGATCATGATCCGACTGAACCTGACCGCCACGCCGCAATGGCTGGACCTCACCCCCGGCCTGCGCCTGCTCGTCGGCCCGCTGACCACCGCGCTGATGGTGTCCGCACGCGCCGATCCGGCAATCGAAGCCTTGCCAGAAGGAGCGACGCAAGAGGTGCTGGCCCTCGCGATGGCGAAAGCCATCGCACGCCGCGCTGTTCTGGATTGGGAGGGCGTGGGCGATAACATGGGCCAACCCTTGTCCGTCACGCCCGAAGGCATCGACGCCCTGCTAGAAATCTGGCCTGTCTTCGAGGCGTTCCAGACCCAATATGTCGCGAAGGGTCTGATCCTGGACGCGGAAAAAAACGTCTCCGCGCCCTTGCCGAGTGGTCCTTCGGCGGGGGCGAGCGGTACTGCGCGGCCTGCCAAGTTGCCTGCCCCGACTGCCCCGCAAGACTGAACCGCCCGCAAACGCCGGAGGGATGGCAGGTCTGGGACCTTGTCGGTCGCCTTGGTGGCCAGCTGCGCGTGATCCCCGGCGCGGTCCTCGGTTGGGACATGGGCGCGGCGCTCGCCATGGCGCAGGCGCTGGTCATCGACACCCTGATCGCCGCCGAACTGCTGCCCGAGATCGAGGCGGTGATGGTGCGCAAGCTGAACGAACAGATGGAAGGAGGCCGCGATGGCTGAAAAACGCGTGTCCGTCCGCCTCGTGGCGGAGGGCGGCCGCCAGGTGCGCGCCGAGTTGGAAGGCATCGGCGATGCTGGCGCGCGGGGCTTTGGCCGCCTGTCGACCGAGATGGAACAGGCCAACACCCGGCTGGCCAGCTTCGCCCGCAAGGCAGGGATTGCATTAGCTGCAGTGACGGTTGCCGCCGCCGCCGCTGGCGTAGCCATGGTCCGATCCGGATTGGAAACCATCGGCGCGCAGGCTGATATGGCAGCTTCGCTCCGGACGACAGTCGAAAGCCTGCAGGTACTGACTTGGGCTGGCGAGTTGGCCGGGGTTTCCATAGGTGAAATCGAACAAGCCACGAAGAAGCTGACCACGAGGTTGTCGGAAGCGGCATCTGGTTCTGGATCGGCAGTCGGGGCCTTGCAGCGGCTGAACCTGACTGCCGCTGAACTTCAGGCTCTGCCACTCGACCAGCGCATCGTTGCCATACAGGAAGCCTTGAACCGGTTTGTGCCCGAAGCGGAACGCGCCGCCGTCGCCTCCGATCTCTTTGGTGACAAGGCAGCGCTGGCGTTTCTGCGCATCGACCCTGCCACCTTGCGCGAAGCGGCGCAGGATGTGCGGGATTTCGGTGTGGCGGTCAGCGCGAGTGATGCAGCCCAGATCGAACGCACGGGTGATGCCATCGCCAAGCTGAGCCTGATCTGGCTGGGACTGACCAACCGGTTGACCGCAGCAGTTGCGCCAGCGCTGGAAACCATCGCCAACACGCTGGCAGATATGGCGCGCAGCACCGGGCCGATTGGCATCGCAATCAACGCGATCTTCGACAACATCGGTCGCCTCACCACCTATGCTGCAACCTTCGCCACGCTGATGGCGGGGCGTTGGGTGGCAGGATTAGCAGCGGCAGCGCTGTCCGTGCGCGGCCTTGCCACCGGCCTCGTCATCCTACGCGGCGCTCTGATCCGCACCGGCATCGGGGCGTTGATCGTGGGTGCAGGCGAGTTGGTGTTCCAGTTCACCCGGCTCGTCGCTGGCGCGGGCGGATTTGGCGCGGCGATTGGCCTCCTGAAGGATCTGGCGCTCGAGGTCTGGGATCGCATCGGTCTTGGCGCGGCCTCGGCCTGGTCGAAGATCGAGGCCAGCTGGGCGGGGCTGCAGGCCACGATTTATGGCGCGATGCAGTCCTCAGTGGAAGCCGTGACCAGCTTTGGCAATTCGGCGGCCGGGATCTTCAAGGGTGCCTATGAGGCGGTGAAAGCGATCTGGGGCCAGCTTCCCGGTGCCATCGGCGATTTCGCGTTTCAGGCTGCGAACGGGTTGATCGGCGGCGTCGAGGCCATGCTGAACGGCGTCGTCACCCGGATCAACAACTTCATCAACGGTCTGAACGCCGCGCTGGACTTGTTGCCCGATTGGGCCGTCGGCGAAGGCGGTGTACGGATCGGCACGCTCGATCCAGTCGCGCTGGGCCGGATCGACAATCCCTTTGCCGGATCGGCTGCTGCCGCCGGGACCGCTGCGGCCGAAGCCTTCTCGGCAGCAATGGCGCAGACCTATGTCACCACGCCCGATCTTGGCCTGACCGGGATGGCAGAAGAGGCAACCGCTCGCGCCGAAGCCTATCGTGAAGCTTCCGGCATGCTGGCCGATGCGGCTGCGCGCCCGATCCAAAGCTGGCAGGCGCTGAAGGACGCGGTTGCTGGTGCCGGAACCGAAGGCGAGGCCGCGATCGACGGGGCAGCGAATGCCGCCGACCGGCTGGACGAATCGATGACCGAAGCCGGGCGCGCCGCCGGTGGCGCCGGTGCCGCTGCTGCGGCCGGGGCCGAAGTGGCCAAGACCGGATGGGAGGCTGCCGTGGCCACGCTCGCCGATTATGCTGCCAAGGCCCGCGACATCGGTGGCGACATCGGCAATGCGCTGGTCAGCGCCTTCACCTCGGCCGAAAACGCCGTCGGCGAGTTCGTGAAAACCGGCAAGCTGGATTTCCACGACCTTATCACATCGATGATTGCCGATCTGGCCAAGCTGGCAGCCCGGCGCTTCATCCTCGGCCCCATCGCCAACGCGCTGTCGGGGGCGCTGGGCGGTGCGGGTGGCATCTTCGCCAATGTCCTGCACGACGGTGGCACCGTTGGGTTGGCAGGCAGTGGTCGCATGGTCCCGGCCTTAGCCTTCGCCAATGCCCCACGGATGCATTCGGGGGGCTGGGCCGGGATAAAACCCGACGAGCTGCCTGCTATCCTGCAACGCGGTGAGCGGGTTCTGTCGCGCCGGGAAGCGGCGGGATATGGCCAAGGGCAAGGCGCAGCCCCGAACGTTTCCGTCACCATCATGGCCCGCGACGCCGAGAGCTTCCGGCAATCGCGCACGCAGGTGGCGGCCGACATTGCCAGGGCCGTGTCCCTCGGCCGGAGGGGCATGTGATGGCGTTTCACGAAGTGCGCTTCCCCGACAACATCAGCCGCGGGGCGCGGGGCGGACCAGAACGGCGCACTCAAGTGGTCGAATTGGCCTCTGGCGACGAAGAACGAAACGCCAGCTGGGCCAATTCGCGCCGCCGCTATGATGTCGCCTATGGCATCCGGCGTGCGGATGATCTGGCGGCGGTGGTTGCCTTTTTCGAAGCGCGCAATGGCCGCCTGCACGGCTTTCGCTACAAGGACTGGGCCGATTACAAATCCAACCTGCCGTCGCAGGCGATTACCCCTATCGACCAGCAGATCGGCACCGGGACCGGCAGCCTGCAAACCTACCAATTGTCGAAACGCTACACATCCGGCGCGCAGACATGGGTCAGGACCATCACCAAACCGGTGGCCGGGACCGTCCGCGTCGCGCTGGGCATGGTCGAGCAGCTGTCAGGCTGGACCGTGGACACGACGACTGGCGTCGTCACCTTCACCACGGCCCCTGCTGGCGACGTCATCATCCGCGCTGGCTTCGAATTCGATGTGCCGGTGCGCTTCGACAGCGACAGCGTCGACGTGACCCTAGACTTTGAACGGCTCGGCTCGATCACCTCCATCCCGCTCTTGGAGATCCGCAGATGAAAAACCTCTCCCCTGCGCTGCAGGCCCATCTCGATGACGGCACGACCACCTTGTCCTGGTGCTGGCGGATTTCGCGCAGCGATGGCGTGGCGCTCGGCTTCACCGATCATGACCGCCCGCTTTCGTTTGATGGGACCGCGTTTGAACCTGAAAGCGGGTTTGCCGCCTCGGAAATCCGCGCCGGGTCAGACCTCGCTGTCGATGCGCAAGATGCAACCGGTGTGCTGACTTCGGATCGCATCACGGAAACCGACATCCTCGATGGGCGGTGGGACAATGCGGCGGTCGAGCTATGGCGCGTGAACTGGACCGATACCAGCCGACGCGTGCTGTTGCGCCGGGGTGCTGTCGGGCAAATCCGGCGCGGGCGCATGGCCTTTGTCGCTGAGGTCCGGTCGCTGGCGCATGTGCTGGGCCAGACCGTCGGGCGGACGTTTCAGGCGGGGTGCGACGCCCGCTTGGGCGATGCACGCTGCGGGATCGATCTGGAAAACGACATCTACAAGGGCGCGGGCGTGGTCACTGATCTCTTGCGCGACCGGTCATTCATGGCCTCGGGGCTGTCCGGGTTTGACGCGGGCTGGTTCACCTCCGGCACACTGACTTGGACCAGCGGGGCAAATGCCGGGCGCGTCACCGAGGTGCTGGCGCATGGGCTTGATGGCAGTATCGCCACCCTGACCCTGCTGGAAGCACCGGTTCGCGCCATCGCCGAAGGCGACAGCTTCACAGCCCGCGCGGGCTGTGACAAGCGCATCACTACCTGCAGCGCCACATTCGCGAATGTCGCCAACTTCCGGGGCTTCCCCAACATCCCCGGCCAGGATGCCGTGCTGCGCTATGCCAGCCAGGACGGTGGCCATGAAGGAAACGTGTTGTGAATTGCGCTGATCCCGACTTGGTCATCGCCACCGCCCGCAGGTGGCTCGGCACGCCCTACCATGATCAGGCCAGCCTACGCGGTGTCGGTTGCGATTGCCTTGGCCTCGCGCGTGGCGTCTGGCGTGAGGTGGTGGGCGACGAGCCATTCCCGATCCCACCCTACAGCCGGGATTGGGGCGAGACCGGGCCGCGCGAGGTGTTGGCTGAAGGCGCGCGGGCGATGATGCCGGAAATCGCTCCGTCCGACGCCGGGCCCGGCGCTCTGATCCTCTTCCGAATGGCTCCGCGCGCCATCGCCAAGCATGTCGGGATCCTCACCGCTCCCGATCACTTCATCCCGGCTTATTCACCGAAGTCGGACCGTAGCGGTTGCGTGCGCCTGAAAGCGCTTTAGATTCAAGCTGCTACACAAAAACCGCAGGCAGCTTCGGACGCACGCATGGGTGAAACGCT
>Ga0208610_100324_pt1 | contig 18488 bp, 15 predicted proteins | sample SubbioR11Jul_8A2_FD_184815 | JGI IMG/M metagenome (GOLD analysis project Ga0208610, IMG submission 184815) | Serpentinite rock and fluid subsurface biosphere microbial communities from McLaughlin Reserve, California, USA - CR11Jul_8A2 (SPAdes) | ecosystem: Environmental > Terrestrial > Deep... | reverse complement strand
ATGCTGGAAGAAGTTCAGATGCCGGTAGGTCTTGGTGACCGTGCCGTGCACCGGATGCTCTTGCGGCCACACCCTCGAGCGCGAAACGGCTTGCCCGCCTTGAAGTCGATCTCGATGGTCAGAACCTTGGCCGCCTCGCCCGAACCGCACCCCAGCCACGCACCACGGCTGCGCAACGCCCAGCGCCGCCTCGAACAAGCTGTCATGCATACCCATTCGCTCCTTGCTCGTCATGGCCGATGCGGCAGCGATGCCGCATCGGCCTCGACGGCGAGCGCACCCGGGCTGTGGACCTACACCACGCGCTGGGACACGATCCTGCGGCACGCTCATGCATCACTTTCGACTGGGCCATCGCGGTCCCGAGGCAGGCGGCGAAACGGCCGCCGTCATGAGAGTCTTGTTCGAGGGTTGTCTCCTTCTGTATTGGAAACGTTCGAATGCGGCCATTCCTGGGGGGTGACTGGGTCATCGCTGCGGCATGTCCTTCGATGAATAGCCCAGGCTGACGGTGGCGTCCGCCGGGATCGGCGGCATCGTGGCGTTCCAGCGCTCCCAGTCGCTTCGCATCTGCGCCAGCCGCTCGGCTTCGAGCGGCGCGCGGTTGGCGCGCTCGCGCTCGTCGGTGTCGATGTCGAACAGGTAGTCGTGGCCGTCCACGCGCAGGTACTTCCAGCGTCCACTGCGCATCGCGCGCTGCCCGCGGTGGTTCATGCGCCAGTGCATCGGCCGTTCGAACCCGGGCCCGCCACGCAACACGTCCAGCAGCGATACGCCGTCGAGCGGATGGTCCGGCGCGGCGGCCACGCCGGCGGCGGCGAGCACGGTCGCGGTCCAGTCCATCGTCATGCACTGCTGCCGGCTGACGCGGCTGGGCTGAATGAGCGCTGGCCATTGCGCAACCCACGGCACGCGGATGCCGCCTTCGGTCAGGTCCATCTTGCCGCCCACCAGCGGCCAATTGTCCGAGAAGCGCTCGCCGCCGTTGTCGCTGGTGAAGATCACCAGTGTATCTTCGAGCGCGCCGCGCGCCGCGAGCGCCTCCAGCACGCGGCCGATGCCTTCGTCCATGTGGTGGATCATGCGGCGGTAGGTGTGGATGTCGCCGCCGTGCAGGTGGAACAGCTTGCCGCCCACCTCGGCCGAGACCGCCGCGTCGTCGCGCGTCTCCCAGGGCCAGTGCGGCGCGGTGTAGTGCAGGCTGAGCAGGAATGGTGCATCGCCGCCGGCGGTGCGGAGGATGTAGTCGACGGCACGCTGCGAGATCAGGTCGGTGAGGTAGCCGATGTCGTGGGCTTCTTCCTCGCCTTCCCACAGGTCGTGCTCGCCGCCGCTGCTGCAGTGGCTGAAGTAGTCGACGCCGCCCGACATCGGCCCGAAGAATTCTTCGTAGCCCGAGCGCAGCGGGCCGAAGTGCGGCGGGTAACCCAGGTGCCACTTACCGACCAGCGCCGTGCGGTAGCCCGCGCCGCGCAGCAGCGACGGCAGGCTGGGGTGCTCGGGCGGCAGGCCCAGCGTTGCGCTGCCGCGCGAGCGGTTGTTGATCGGCTCTTCGGCGGCGCCGCGCAGGCGGTACTGGTAGCGCCCGGTCATCAGGGCAAAGCGCGTCGGCGAACACACCGGCGAGTTCGAGTAGCCCTGCGTGAAGCGGATACCGGCCGCGGCGATGCCGTCGATCACCGGCGACACCGCGCCAAAGGTCGCCGGTCGGCCGCCGTAACAACCGAGGTCCGCGTAGCCGAGGTCGTCGGCGACGATGAATACCACGTTCGGCCGGCGCACCGGCGCCATCGGCGGGGTCGGCATGCTCAGTCCGCCGGCGTGAAGCCCGAGGCCTTGACGATCCGCCCCCACATCTCCGTCTCGCGCTGCTGCAGCGCCGCCAATTCGGCGGCGCTGCTGGGCGCCGGCACGAGACCGATCCGGGCGAACCGCTCTTTCGCCGCCGGCGTTGCGAGCCCGGCGTGGATGGCCTTGCGCAGCTTCTCCAGCGTGGCCGCCGGTGTGGCTGCAGGCGCATAGACGGCGAACCACAACGGCGCATCGACCTCGATTCCGCCCTCCTTTAGCGTTGGCACGCCGTCGACGAACGGCGTGCGCGTGCTGCCGGTGGTGGCGATGATGCGCACGCGTCCGGCCTTGTGCAGCGCCAGCGCCTCGGTGACCGGGGTGATCGCCGCTGCGATGACGCCGCCGGCCAGGTCGGTCATGGCCAGCGCCGCGCCGCGGTACGGAATGTGCGTCATAGGCACGCCCATCTGGCGCGCGATCATCACGCCGACGAAGTGCGGCACCGTGCCGGCACCGGGCGAACCGAAGCTGGCCTTGTCGCCCGCCGTCTGCAGCCAGGTGCGAAAGCCCGCTAGGTCCTTGGCCGGGACCAGCGGGCCGATGGTGAGCGCGAACTCCCCGGTCGCCACGCGCGAGACGGGAACGAAATCCTTCGCCGGGTCGTAGCGCAGCTTGGTGAAGATATGCGGAAACAGCGTCATCGGCCCCTGGGGGGCGAGCAGAAGCGTGTTGCCGTCTGCGGGTGCGGCCTTGACCAGTTCGACCGCCAGCCGCCCGGCCGCGCCGGCGCGGTTTTCAACGATCACGGTGCGCCCGCCGCCGCTCTCAAGCATCTCGGCCACCAGCCGCGCCAGCGCGTCGGCGCTGCCGCCCGGTGCAAACCCGACGACGATGCGCGTCTGCTCTTGCTGCGCGGCCGCCGGCAGCCCAGCCGCCGCGGCGGCGACCGCGATGGCGGTGTTGACCTGAGTTCTCAGCCAATGCCTGCGATCCATGCTTGTCTCCCTGCGCCGGTCAAACCGGCGAGATGTTGAATGAAAGAGTCATACGTTGAAGGCTTAGCCAGCTACGGCGGCCCCGAGTCATGCGTGTTGGCCCGCCCGTGAGGGCGGCATCGAAGCGTTGACAGGGGTACGCGCGGGCCGGGTATTGAGCCGCGCAATCCATGACCCGGGACTTCGGTCTCGGGGCGATCGGGGTGCCGAGGCCGTGGAGACATGCAAAGGGGGCGCGGGTGCAGGCCTGCCGGTTCCAGGTCCTCCGGCGGTGGCATCCCACGCTGTGCCGCCGCAGCCAAGGCAAGCACCTGAGCTGCAAGCGCATGTACCGGATCGTCGATCACTGGTTACCCTGCCCCGCGAACCTGCCACCCGTACCCGACCCGATGTCTGATCGTCACTGCCCGAGCCAAGAGCCGTGTGCGGTAGCTCCGCATGCACGGATCTGTGGAGGGGGTGCTGGGTGACTGGCATTCCTACTCCGACGTGCGGCTGCTGTGCGGTGATCTGTCTGCCACCCATGGGCTTGGCAGATAGTTATGAAGCTTAACTACTGAGGTCAACCGTGATGATCCGTGCTTACCCTAAGATATGGCCACTTAGGACGTCAATTTTATTTGCGATGTGAACTAAATGCAGGCAGGGCGCAAGTGTCAGAATTCGAGGGATGGCAACCAGGCGCCCCTCCCGCGGCGACTCGACACCCGTCGGCGGGCTCGACGAAGCCCGACTGCACGATGTGCTGGGCTACCAGATGGCGCAAGCGACCATCGTCACCGCCGCGGTTTTCAGGGCCGAGGTGGGCCAGCCCTTCGGGTTGCGGCCGGTGGAGTACACGCTGCTGATGCTGGTGACCGAGAACCCCGGCGGCTCGCTGGTGCGGCTGGCGCGGGCGCTGGCAGTCACGGCGCCCAATATCACGCTGTGGATCGACCGCCTCGAGGCGCGCGGGCTGGTGCAGCGCGAGCAGAGCGCGAGCGACCGGCGCGTGCAGGTGCTGCGCGCGACCGCCGAGGGCGCCGCGCTGGCACGCCTGGCCACCCAGCGCATCCTCGATGCGGAACGCGAGGCGCTGGCGGCGCATCTTTCGGCCGGCGAGCGCGCCATCCTGCTCGAGCTGCTGCACAAGGTCGCATGTGCCCGGGCCACACGGGGTGCTTGAGCGCGAGGGCACACCAGCCCACCGCGGCTACCATCGCCGCATGGCCACCCTCAAGGTTCTCTACGGCTTTCATGCGGTCGGCGTGCGGCTCAGGACGGCGCCCGACAGCGTCGTCGAGGTCCATGTCGACCCCCAGCGGCGCGACGCGCGAATGCGCCAGTTCGTGCAGCGCGTGCTCGACGCCGGGGCGCGGCTGGTCGACAGCGACGACGCCCAACTCACCCGCCTGGCCGGCAGCGCGCGCCACCAGGGCGTGGCCGCGCGGGTGCAGGTGCTGCCGCAGGTGCACTCGCTCGACGACCTGCTCGACGCCGTGCAGGGCCCGCCGCTGGTCCTCGCGCTCGACGGCGTGACCGACCCGCACAACCTCGGCGCCTGCCTGCGCGTGGCCGACGCCAGCGGCGTGCACGCAGTGGTCGCGCCGAAGGACCATGCCGTGGGCGTCAACGCCACCGTGGCCAAGGTCGCCAGCGGAGCGGCCGAGACGGTGCCCTACCTGATGGTCACCAACCTCGCGCGCGCGCTCGGCGAGTTGAAGGAGCGTTCGATCCGCGTCGTCGGCCTGGCCGGCGACGCCGAGCTGACGCTGCACGCGGCCGACCTGGGCGGGCCGCTCGCACTGGTCCTCGGCGCCGAGGGCGCGGGGCTGCGCCAGCTCACGCGCAGGAGCTGCGACCTGCTGGTGCGCATCCCGATGCAGGGCGCGGTCGAGAGCCTCAACGTCGCGGTCGCTGCCGGCGTGTGCCTGTACGAGGCGCTGCGCCAGCGCCGCTGATGCGCCGGCCGCGCCTGCTCTCGCGCGCCGGCCGCGCGCGCCGGCCATGACCGGGCCCGCGCCGCCGGCCGGGCGCCTGCCCGCGGCCCAGCGCCGCGGCCTGGTCGCGGTCTTCGCCTCGACCTTCTTCAAGCTGACGGGGTTCTTCATGTTCGCCCCGCTGCTGCTGTTCACGCTCAAGGCGCGCGGCTTCGACACCTTCACCGTCGGCCTGTTCGGTGCGACGCTGTGGCTGGGCGTCGCGGTGGCCACGCCGTACGCGGCGCACTGGGCGCGCCGGCTGGGCCGGCGCGGCGCGCTGATCGTCAGCGCCGGCGTGCCGCTGGTCACGCTGCTGGGCATCACGCTGACCGACGCCATCGCGCTGTGGCTCGTGCTGTACTTCGTCGCCGGGCTGGCCGCGGCGCTGCGCTGGATCGTCGCCGAGGCCACGGTCGCCGAGCTCGCGCCGGTGCGCCGGCGCGGCCGGGTGGTCGCGCTGTTCGAGACCATGATCGGCCTGACCCTGGTGCTCGGCCCGGCGCTGCTGGCCGCGGTCGGCGCCGAGGGCGAGGCCCTGCAGCGCTCGCAGGTCGTGGCGCTCGCGCTGGTCGCGGTCGGCTTCGCGTGGAGCCTGCTGATCCCGGCGCTGCTGCCGCTCGCGCACGACGGCGAGACCCGGCTGGGCTGGCGCGGCGTCGCCGACGCGCTGCGCGCCGCGCCGGCGGTGATGGTCGCCGGGCTGGCCGGCGGCTTCTTCGAGCAGGGCGTGTCGACCGTGCTGCCGCTGTACGGGCTGGCGATGGGCTTCGGCGCGGCAACCGCGGCGCTGCTGGTCTCGGCCAGCGGGCTGGGCGGCACGCTGATGATGCTGCCGCTGGGCGAGGCCAGCGACCGCCTGCCGCGGCGCAGCCTCGCGCTGGCCTGCGCGGCGGCGGTCCTGGTCGCCGCGCTGGCCTTGCCGCTGGTCGGCGCGCAGCCCGGGCTGGCCGCGCTGGTGGCCTTCGTCTGCGGCGGCGCCGGCGGCGGCCTCTACACGCTGGCGATGATCGAGATCGGCCACCGCCACCAGGGCACCGCGCTGGTCAACGCGACCGCGGCGCTGGTGCTGGCCTACACCCTCGGCGCGATGTTTGCGCCGGCGCTGGGCGCGGCCGCGCTGCAGTGGGCCTCGGTCTGGGGCTTCGCGGCCCTGCTGGCGGCGGTTGCGCTGGCGGCGCTGGTGGCGCTGGCCAGGCGCTGAGCGGCAGGCGCGCTGCCGGGCGTCCTACGCGGCCGCCATCCGCCGCTGCGCCCAGACGCTGAGCGCGAGCGCGGCCAGGACCCAGGCCAGCCCGACGGCGTGCAGGCCGCCGTAGATTGCCGCGCCGCTGGCGCCGGCGGCGGTCTGCGCCGCGACCAGCGCGCCGCCGCTGGCCGCGCCGATGGCCTGGCCGGCGTAGATCGCCGAGGTGTTGAGCGCCAGCAGCGCCGGCGCCAGCGCGGGCGCTGCCAGGCCCAGCCGGGCCTGCTGCGCCGAGTTCGACGCGAAGCAGCCCAGCGCCCAGGGCACGATGAGCAGCGCGAGCACGCCCAGGCTGCCGGCCAGCGGCCAGGCGGCCAGCGACAGCGCGATCCCGGCGAGCAGCCAGAACACCGCGCGCGCCGCGCCGACGCGGTCGACCACGCGCGAGAGCACCAGGTTGCCGACCAGGCCGAAGATGCCGAACCAGAAGAACATCAGGCTGATCTCGGCGGCGCTGGCGGCGAATACCTGGCTGTAGTACGGCGCGAAGTAGGTGAACAGCGTGAACTGGCCGGCGCTGGCCAGCGCCGTGACCAGCACGATGGCCATCAAGCCCGGGTGGGTCAGCGCCTCGCGCCACGAGGCCAGGCTCATCGCCGGCGGCCGCACGCCGCTGGGCAGCGCCCGCCAGACCCACCACGCGGCGATCGCGGCCAGCACCGCCACCAGCGCGAACGCCCAGCGCCAGCCGAAGGTCTCGCCGATCCAGGCGTGCACCGGCATGCCGACCACCGAGGCCAGCGACCAGCCGAGGAAGATGAAGGTGATCGCCCGGCCGCGCTCGGCGGGCGTGGTCATCGCGGCGATCGCCGCGGCGGCCTGCGGCGTGAAGACCGCCGCGGCGAGCACGGTGGCCGCGCGCAGCAGCAGCAAGGCGGCGTAGGTCGGGCTCAGCGCGCTCAGCGCGTGGCCCAGCGCGTACCAGACCAGCGCGACGACGAGCAGCGTGCGCCGGTCCCAGCCGCCGACCAGCGCGGCCAGCAGCGGCGCGGCCAGCGCCATGACCACCGCCGAGACCGCGATCAACTGCCCGCCGAGCGCGACGCTGACCTGCAGCGAGCCGACCAGGTCGTTGAGCGAGCCGGGCGCGACCATCACGCCGCAGCCGATCGCGAAGTTGCCCGCCAGCAGCGCCCAGCGGGTCTGGGCCGGGGTCGGCGACGACATCGCCGCGCCTACCGCGGCGGCCGACGCACCGCGCCCGCGGCTGCGCCGTTCACCGCAGCACCTTCAGCGCTTCGGGGTTGACGATGTTCGTCGGCCGGCCCTCGATGAAGTTGACGACGTTGTCGAAGGCCGCGCCGAAGTAGCGCTCATAGCTGTCGAGCTCGACGTAGCCGATGTGCGGCGTGCAGACCGCGTTCTCGATGCGCAGCAGCGGGTGGCCCTGCAGGATCGGCTCGCTCTCGAAGACGTCGACCGCGGCCAGCCCCGGGCGGCCCTTGTTGAGCGCCGAGACCAGCGCGCCGTCGGCGACCAGCTCGGCGCGCGAGGTGTTGACGAACAGCGCCGTCGGCTTCATGCGGGCGAGGTCGTCGGCGCCGACGACGCCGCGCGAGCTCGGGCCCAGCCGCAGGTGCAGGCTGAGCACGTCGCTGGCTTCGAACAGCGCCGCGCGGCTGGCGGCGACCGCGCAGCCCTCGGCCTGGGCGCGCGCGCGCGCCTCGTCGCTGCCCCAGACCTGCACCTGCATGCCGAAGGCGCGGCCGTAGCCGGCGACCAGCCGGCCGATGCGGCCGTAGCCCCAGATGCCCAGCGTGCGCCCGTGCAGCACCAGGCCGAGGCCGAAGTTGGGCGGCATCGACGCCGCCCGCAGCCCCGACTGCTGCCAGCCGCCATGCTTGAGGTGGCTGATGTACTGCGGCAGCCGGCGCATCGCCGCCAGGATCAGCGCCCAGGTCAGCTCGGCCGGGGCGACCGGGTCGCCCACGCCCTCGGCCACCGCGATGCCCAGCCGCGTGCAGGCCTGCACGTCGATGTGGGCGCCGACGCGGCCGGTCTGTGCGATCAGCCGCAGCCTGGGCAGCTTCTCGAGCAACTGGCGCGGAAACTGGGTGCGCTCGCGGATCGGCACCAGCACCTCGGCGTCGCGCAGGCGCACCGCGAGCTGGCCGCTGCCCTTGACGGTGTTGGTGTAGACCTTGGCCGCGTAGGGCTCGAGCCGCGCGGCGCAGCGCAGCTTGCGCACCGCGTCCTGGTAGTCGTCGAGGATGATGATGTTCATGGCCGGCGTGCATTGTCGCCGCGCCCCGCCGGCGCGGCGGCCGGCCCTCGCCGCGGGCTACAGGCTCATGAAGCCCGAGCGCGGCGCGCGCGTCGGGAAATGGTGGGCGAGCCGCTGCAGCCGCTGCTCGGCCTCGCGCTGGCTGTGGCGCAGCGCGACGACCTGGTACAGCGCGGCGCGCAGGTGCCAGAGCTCGTGCAGCGAGCGCGCGGTGTTGATGCGCATCAGCACGTCGCCGGGCAGGATCGACTCGGCGTCGTAGATGCAGTCGGCGATGGCCGCGGCGAACTCGGCGCGCACGGTCTCGAGCCGCGGCGCCGGCGCCGCCACCGGCTCGCTGACGAGCAGCCACGCGGCCAGCCGCAGGCTCCAGTGGCGCGGCGCCGCCGCCGACGGCGGGCAGACCTCGATGCGGCTGTGCAGGGCGCTGCTCGCCGGGGCCGCCGGCCGCTCGGACAGGGATCGCAGGAAGGGCGCGGGCATGGCCACGTTATCGGCAGCGCAGTCGGTGCGCTGTAGGCGATGATCGCGAAGCCGGCGGCAGTGCGATCGCGCGAACAGCCCCGGCTGCGGACGGCAATTTCTCACGCGCAGTGGCGGCAGCGGGGGTGGCGATGGGCAGGGTGGTGTGGTGGCGGCGTACGGGCCGCGTGCTGGGCTGGCTGGGCCTGGGCCTGGTGCTGCTGGTCGCCGCGGCGGTGGCGGCGGCGGTGGTCTACACCCAGCGGGCGTCGCCGCGCACGGCCGGCGAGTGGGTGCTGCCCGGGTTGAGCGCCGCTGTGCAGATCGAGCGCGACGCCCACGGCATCCCGACGATCCGCGCGCAGAACCTCGAAGACCTGATGTTCGGCCTGGGCGTCGTGCACGCCCAGGACCGCCTCTGGCAGCTCGAGGTCCACCGGCGCATCGGCGCGGGGCGGCTGGCCGAGGCCTTCGGCCCCGGCGCGCTCGACGGCGACCGCTTCCTGCGCGCGCTGGGCGTGCGCCGCGCCGCGCAGGCGCAGTGGGACTGGCTGCGCGCGCAGCCCGGGCGCGAGTCGCCGGCACTGCTCGAGGCCTACGCGCGCGGCATCAACGCCGTCTTGCGCGCGCTGCCGGCGCGTCCGCCCGAGATGCTGATCCTCGGTGTCGAGCCCGAGGACTGGAGCCCGGTCGACAGCCTGGCCTGGGCGACGATGATGGCCTGGGACCTCGGCGGCAACTGGGGCAGCGAGATGCTGCGCCTGCGCCTGGGCTTGAGCCTGCCCGGGCCGGCGGCCGAGGTCGCGCAGCGCATCGGCGAGCTGTTGCCGCCCCACCCCGGCGAGCGCGCGCGGCTGCCGCCCGACTACGCCGAGCGCATGCGCGCGCTGCGTCTCGACGCGCGGGTGGCCGGCGTCGAGGCCGAGCGCTGGCTGGCCGCGGCACCCGAGTCCGGCGTCGAGGGCGTCGGCTCGAACAACTGGGTGCTCGCCGGCAGCCGCACGACCAGCGGCGCGCCGCTGCTGGCCAACGACCCGCACCTCAAGCTGACCGCGCCCGCGCTGTGGTACCTGGTGCGGCTGGAGGCGCCGGGGCTGCGCGTGGCTGGCGCCTCGATGCCCGGGCTGCCCGGGGTCGTGCTCGGCCAGAACGCGTACCTGGCCTGGGGCTTCACCAATACCGGCCCCGACGTGCAGGATCTCTACCTCGAGCAGATCGACCCGGCCGACCCCAGCCGCTACCGCACCCCCGACGGCTGGGCCGAGTTCGAGACCGCGCAGGAGGTCATCCGCGTGCGCGGCGGCGATGACGTCGCGCTGACCGTGCGCCGCAGCCGCCACGGGCCGGTGATCTCCGACGCCGGCACCGTCGACGACGTCGTCGGCCGCGAGCGCGCGCGCTTCGCGATCGCGATGCGCTGGACCGCGCTCGACGCCGACATCGATGCGGTCGGCGTCGCGCTGGCCTTCAACCGCGCGCGCACGCTCGACGAATTCGTCGCCGCCGCCCGCGACTGGGTCGCGCCGATGCAGAGCATGGTGGTGGCCGAGCGCGGCGGGCGCATCGGCATGGTCGCGCCCGGGCGCGTGCCGCTGCGCGGCCCCGACCACGACCTGCACGGGCTGGCCCCGGCGCCGGGCTGGCTCGCACGCTACGACTGGGTCGGCTGGGTGCCCGCCGAGCGCACGCCGCGCGAGTTCGACCCGCCGCGCGGCTGGATCGCCACCGCCAACCAGCGCATCGTGGCCGCCGACTACCCGTACTTCCTGACCGCCGACTGGACGCCCTCCTGGCGCCAGCAGCGCATCGAGCAGGTGCTCGAGTCGCGGCCGCGGCACTCGATCGACGACCTCGCCGCGCTGCAGGCCGACGTCAAGTCGCTGGCCGTGCGCCCGCTGCTGCCGCATCTGCAGGCTGCGCGCAGCGCGCACCGGCTGGCCGCCGCGGCGCAGGCGCAGCTGGCCGCCTTCGACGGCCAGATGCGCGCCGACGCCGGCGCGCCGCTGATCTACTGGGCCTGGGTGCGGCAACTCACCCAGGCGGTGTTCGCCGACGAGCTCGGCCCGCTCTACGAGCGCTCGATCGCGACGCGCAACTTCAGCGACGCGCTCGCCGGCGTGCTCGGGCGAGACGACGCGCGCTGGTGCGACGACCGCCGCAGCGCGGCCGCCGAGACCTGCGCGCAGCAGGTCGAGGCCGCGCTCGGCCGCGCGCTCGACGAGCTGGCCGCGCGCCACGGTGACGACCTGGCGCGCTGGCGCTGGTCGCAGGCGCTGCAGTCGCGCGCCGAGCACCGCCCGTTCAGCCGCGTGCCGGCGCTGGCGCGCTGGTTCGAGCTGCGCGCCGGCGTCGGCGGCGACACCTACACCGTCAACGTCGCCCGCGTCAACCTGCGCGCCGACCCCGGCACCGGCGAGCATTACCTCAACGAGCATGGGCCGTCGCTGCGCGCGCTCTACGACCTGGCCGACCCGGCGGCCTCGCGCATCATGATCTCGACCGGGCAGTCGGGGCTGCCGTGGTCGCGCCACTACCGCGACCTGCTGGGGCCCTGGCAGCGCGTCGAGTACCTGCCGCTGTGGGGCGATGGCCGCGCCGCGGCGACCTTGCAGCTGCGGCCGGCGCCAGCGCCCTGACCGGACCCGCAGCGGACCCGCTAGCCGGCCCCGCCCGGCTGCGGCGCCGCAGCGTCGGCGGCCTGCGCTGCGGCGGGCTCGAAGGTGGCGAGCGCGCGCATCGCTGCGCTGCTGTCGGGCAGCGCGGCCCAGACCTCGACCGCGTCGTCGGCGGCCCGCGCCGCGCACAGCCGCAGCGGCACGCCGCACAGCGCCGGCTGCAGCGCGCGGTAGGTGTAGCGCCGCAGCGGCCGCTGGGCCAGGCGCTGGGCCAGCCCGGCCAGCACGGTGGCCAGCAACGGGCCGTGGACGACCAGTCCGTCGTAGCCCTCGACGCGGCGGCAGTAGTCGAGGTCGTAGTGGATGCGGTGGCCGTTGAAGGTGAGCGCCGAGTAGCGAAACAGCAGCGTCGGGTCGGTCTCGAGAGGCTCGCTGTGCTCGGCGCGCGGCAAGGCGGTGGCGGCGGCCGGCGCCGTCGGCGCTGCCGGGCCGGCGTCGCGGTAGACGATGTCGTGCCGCTCGCGCAGCGCCAGCGCATCGCCGAGCAGCAGCGCGTGCTCGACGGCGACGAAGACCAGCGCGCCGCTGCGCCCGCGCTTGGCGTCGACCGCCTGCACGGTCGAGCGTCTGCGCACCGGCGCGCCCAGCGGCAGCGGGCGCAGGAACTCGACGTCGCCGCCGGCCCACATGCGCCTGGGCAGCGGCACCGGCGGCAGGAAGCCCCCGCGCGCCGGATGGCCGTCGCGGCCGAGCGCCGCCGGCGGCTGCGCGTCGAGGAAGTACAGCCAGTGCCACAGCGGCGGCAGCGCGGCGCCCGCGACCAGCGCGCCGGTGGCCGCGGGCGCCAGGCCCAGCGTCGCGGCCATCAGGCGGGCGTGGCGGGGCGCGAGCACGTCGTCGTCGACCGCCTCGCGGCCGACCCACTGGCGCAGCGCGGCGAGGTCGACCGAGGGCGGAGCGGGCGGCGCGGCGTTCACCGGGGCAGCCTTGCTCAGGACAGCATGCGGTCGCGCACCAGCCCGACCGCGATGCCCTCGATCGCGAAGGGCACGCCGCCGCCCTCGCCGGCGGTCGGCACGACCAGGGTCGCAAACTCGGGGTTCTCGGCCACCAGCTCGATGCCGTTGCGCGTCTTGCGCAGCCGCTTGACGGTGACTTCGTCGCCGAGCCGGGCGACGACGATCTGGCCGGTGCGCGCCTCGCTGGCCTTCTGCACCGCGAGCAGGTCGCCGTCGACGATGCCGGCGTCGCGCATGCTCATGCCGCGCACGCGCAGCAGGTAGTCGGGGCGGCGGCTGAACAGCCCGGCCTCGAAGACGTAGGTGCGGTCGATGTGCTCGGCCGCCAGGATCGGGCTGCCGGCGGCGACCCGGCCGACCAGCGGCAGCGTCAGCTGGGCGACCCCCGGCAGCGGCAGCTGCAGCTGCTTGCCGCGCATGCGGGCGAGCGCACGCAGTGTGTCAGACTTCAGACGGATGCCGCGCGAGGTGCCGCCGACGAGTTCGATCACGCCCTTGCGGGCCAGGGCCTGCAGGTGCTCCTCGGCGGCGTTGGCCGAGCGAAAGCCCAGCTCGGCGGCCAGCTCGGCGCGGGTCGGCGGGGCGCCGGTGCGCGCGATCGCGCTCTGCACCAGTTCGAGCACCTGCTGCTGGCGGGGCGTGAGCCGGGGGCTGTCGATCATGGGGTGGGGCAGGGGCTCTGTGTATCCATCCAGTGGCTGTATTTTTATCCATGAAGGGCCGAGATGCCAAGCGTCGCCGAGCGGGTCGTGATCCTGGGCACCGGCGGCACGATCGCCGGCGTCGCCGACGCCAGCCGCTCGGGCTACCGCGCCGCGCAGCTCGGCGTCGAGCAGCTGGTGGCCGCGGTGCCGGCGCTGGCGGGCGTCGCCGCGGCCGGCGGGCTCGAATGCGAGCAGCTCGCCCAGGTCGACAGCAAGGACATGACGCATGAACTGTGGCAGCAGCTCGCGCAACGCTGTGCGCAGCACCTGGCGCGGGCCGAGATCGCCGGCGTCGTCGTCACCCATGGCAGCGACACGCTCGAGGAAACCGCCTACTTCCTGCACCGCGTGCTGGCGCCGGCCAAGCCGCTGGTGCTGACCGCGGCGATGCGCCCGGCGACTGCGCTGCACGCCGACGGGCCGCAGAACCTGCTCGATGCGGTGACGCTGGCGCGCAGCGGCGCGGCGCAAGGCTGGCGCGGGGTGCTGGCCGTGCTCGCGGCGCAGGTCTGGGCCGGCGCCGAGCTGCGCAAGCTGCACGGCTGGCGGCTCGACGCCTTTGCCGGCGGTGCCGCCGGCGCGCTGGGGGCCTGGGTCGGCGGGCGGCTCGAGCGCTGGCGCGACGCGCCGGCCACGCCGCCGCTGGGGCTCGATGCGATCGCGGCCGAGCCGGCGCACTGGCCGCACGTCGAGGTCGTCGCCAGCCATGCCGGCGCTACAGCGGGGCTGGTCGACGCGCTGTGCGCGAGCGGCGTCGACGGCCTGGTCGTCGCCGCGACCGGCGGCGGCAGCGTGCACGCCGCGCTGCTGCCGGCGCTGCAGCGCGCACGCGCGGCCGGGGTCGGTGTGGTCGTCGTCTCGCGCTGCGCCTGGGGCCCGGCGCTGGCCGCCGACCGCAGCGAGGCCGACTGGCGCACGCCCTGGCAGGCGCGCATCGACCTGCTGCTCGACCTGCTGCGCCAGCGGCAGGCCGGGCAGCCGGGGCGGCCGCCCTAGCCGGCCACGCGCAGCGTGACCTCGACGTTGCCGCGCGTCGCGTTCGAGTACGGGCAGACTTCGTGCGCGGCGGCAACCAGCTCCTCGACGGTCGCGCGGGGCAGGTCCGGCACCGAGACGGTGAGCGTGACCGCGATGCCGAACGCGCCGGGCTTGCCGCTCAGCGGGCCGATGCCGACCTCGGCGTCGATGCTGACCTCGCCCGACAGGCGCAGGCTGCGCCGGCCGGCGACTGCCTTGAGCGCGCCGATGAAGCAGGCCGCGTAGCCGGCGGCAAACAGCTGCTCGGGGTTGGTGCCGGCGCCGTCGTCGCCGCCGAGCGCCTTGGGCGTGCTCAGCGCCAGCGCCAGCCGGCCGTCGTCGGAGCGGGCACTGCCCGCGCGCCCGCCGGTGGCCGTGGCGCGGGCGGTGTAGAGGGCTTGGTCGATGGCCATCTTGGGGTTTCCTTGCAAGGGGTGGGGCGGGCTGGAGGCGCCGCTGCACTGTAGGCCGCGGCGGGCAGCGGGGAGGCGCTCAGGGTCTTGTGGGCAGGGTTGGGCGGCCGGCCTGCTGCGGGCCCGCAGCCGCTGGGTGCAGGCCGCGGCCGGGTCAGCGGGCCCATTGCTCGTCGGCGGTGAAGGCCACCGTGTACCACCACTGGTACGGGTGGTGGCCGATGCGCGCGAGCAGCTCGGCGCGGATGCGGTCCTGCTCGGCGATCGTCAGCCGGCTCGACGCGTCCTGGACGACGAAGTCGACCTCCAGGTAGACCGTCGAGCCGACCTTCTGCAGCCGCAGGAAATACTTGCGAAAACCCCAGGCCTGGACGATGGCCTCGACCTCGGCGCGGACCTCCTGCTCGAGCGCACCGACGACCTCGAGGCCGAGCACCTCGCGGCCGGAGCTGAGCAGGCCCGCCAGCGGGATGCGCAGGAAGTAGGTCGCCGCGACGACCAGCATCAGCGGGTCGACGTAGCGCGCGAGCGTGGGCTGGCCGAGCCAGACCAGGGCCAGCGCCAGGCCGAAGCCCAGCGCCAGCATCAGGCTCAGCCCGGTGTCGACCCACCATTCGTGCTGTTCGGCCAGCAGCAGCGCCGAGTGCTGCGGCCGGGTGCGCGCGACCAGGAAGCGCCAGGCGCCCAGGCACAGCAGGCTGACGACGCCGGCGTAGACCAGCGCGTGCAGGTAGTTCAGCTCACGCCCGCCGGCCAGCAGGGTCTGCACGCCGGCGACGATCGACAGCGTGCACAGCAGGAAGATCGCGAGGTACTTGAAGACCAGCGTGATCGGCTGGACGATGCTGCGGCCGAACGGAAACTTGGGGTCGTCGTCGACGCGCACGTAGCGCCCGGCGACCAGCGACAGCAGCGACAGCCCGAGGCTGATCAGGCTGTAGAGCCCGTCGAAGACGATGATCGAGGAGCCTAGCCACCAGCCGATGCCGATGCCGGCGACCGCGAACAGCAGCGCCATCAGCGCCGAGCAGGCGATCAGCCGGTCTTCTTCGGTAAATGGGCGGGCCATGGTGGGCGAGCCGGCGCAGCGCCGCCGGGCGGGCGGCGCGGGTGCGTCGGCGAGCCGCTCAAGCGCTCACGCCGCGGCCGTCAGGGCCTCGAGCTGGGCGTGCAGCTCGAGCCAGCGCTCTTCGAGGGCCGCGACTTCGGCGGCGACGTGGTTGAGGGCCCGGCCGGCCTCGGCGATGCGCGCCGGCGCCAGCCCCGCGGTTGCCAGCAGGGTCTCGAGCTCGCTGCGCTCGGCGGCCAGCCGCGGCAGGCGCTCGTCGATGCGCTGCAGTTCGACGCGCAGCGGGCGGCTGCGCTGCGCGAGCTGCTGGCGGGCCTGCGCGGCCGAGCGGCGGTCGTCGCGGCTGTCGCGGCGGTCAGCGCGGGGCTCGTCACGGCGCGCGGCCGGTGCCGTCGGCGCGGGCGGCGTGGCCAGCGCGGCCGGCGGCGCTGCCGCGGGCAGCGGTGGCGGCTCGCCGCCGCGCAGCAGCGCGCGCGAGCGCTCGAGCAGCCAGCGCTGGTAGTCATCGAGGTCGCCGGCGTAGGGCTGCACGCGGCCGTCGACGACCAGCCAGAACTCGTCGCAGACCTCGCGCAGCAGGGCGCGGTCGTGGCTGACCAGCAGCACGGTGCCCTCGAACTCGTTGAGCGCGACCGACAGCGCCTCGCGCGTGCTCAGGTCGAGGTGGTTGGTCGGCTCGTCGAGCAGCAGCAGGTTGGGCCGCTGCCAGACCAGGGTGGCCAGCACCAGCCGCGCGCGCTCGCCGCCCGAGAGCGTGCCCACCGGCTGCTGCACCATCTCGCCGCCGAAGCCGAACTGGCCGAGGAAGTTGCGCAGGTCCTGCTCGCGCCCGTCGCGGGCCTGCGGCGCGACCTCGCGCGCGAGCCTGACCATGCGCTGCAGCGGGGTGTCGGCGTCGTGCAGCAGGTCCATCTCGTGCTGCGCGTAGTAGCCGATGGCCAGCCCCTTGCCCTCGGTCAGCGTGCCCGCCAGCGGCGGCAGCACGCGCGCGATGGTCTTGACCAGGGTCGACTTGCCCTGGCCGTTGGCGCCGAGGATGCCGATGCGCTGCCCGGCCAGCACGCTGCGCTCGACGCCGCGCACGATGACCGTCGGCGGCGTCGTCGGGTAGCCGCAGTCGAGCGCCTGCAGCGCCAGCATCGGGTTGGGCAGGCTCGCCGGCGGGCGAAACTCGAAGGCGAAGTCGCCCTCGACCAGCGCCGGTGCGAGCCGCTCCATGCGGGCGAGCGCCTTGACGCGGCTCTGCGCCTGGCGCGACTTGGTGGCCTTGGCCTTGAAGCGGTCGATGAAGCGCTGCAGGTGCGCGATGCGCTCCTGCTGACGCGCATAGGCGCTGGCCTGCTGCGTGAGGCGCTCGGCGCGCATCGTCTCGAAGGCGCTGTAGTTGCCGCCCCAGCGCGTGAGCGTGGCCTGGTCGAGGTGCACGGTGACGGTGGTCACCGCGTCGAGGAACTCGCGGTCGTGGCTGATCACGACCAGCGTGCCGGGGTAGCGCTGCAGCCAGCCCTCGAGCCAGACCAGGGCGTCGAGGTCGAGGTGGTTGGTCGGCTCGTCGAGCAGCAGCAGGTCGGCCGGGCACATCAGCGCGCGGGCCAGCTGCAGCCGCATGCGCCAGCCGCCCGAGTAGCTGCCGACCGGCGCGTCGAGCCCGCCCGGGCGGAAGCCCAGCCCGAGCAGCAGCGCCTGGGCGCGCGCGCGCGCGTCGAACGCGCCGGCGTCGGCCAGCGCCAGGTGGGCCTCGGCCATCGCGTGGCCGTCGTCGGCGGCCTCGGCAGCGGCCAGCCGGGCCTGGGCCTGGGCCAGCGGCGCGTCGCCGGCGAGCACGAAGTCGGTCGCGCCGGTCTCGCCGGCGGGCATCTGCTGCGCGACCTCGCCGACGCGCCAGTGCGCCGGCAGTTCGGCGTCGCCGCCATCGGCGTGCAGCCGCCCGGCCAGCAGCGCGAACAGGCTGGACTTGCCGGCGCCGTTGCGGCCGACCAGGCCGACCTTCTCGCCGGGGTTGAGCGTGAGGTTGGCGCCGGCCAGCACCACCTTGGTGCCGCGGCGCAGGGTCAGGTTGCGCAGGTTGATCACGGCGGCGATTGTCGGGCAGCCGGCGGGCGCGGGCGGCTGCGGTCTCGATGGCACACCGCCGCGCGCCTGCTGCGCCAGGTGGCGCCGCTGGACGTGGGCGGGAGTCATGAGGACGCCTACCTCGCCTTCGGCGACGGGCAGCCCGCACGCGCAGCCTGCCGATCGTCGAGGGTCAGCGCCCGTCGGGCTGATCGGCCGCCGGCACTTCAGCCCGCTGTTCGCGCGGTCGTTCCTGCGCGAGCTCCATGGCCGCCGGCCGGTGCCGATGCACGTCAACACCACGCCGCTGACGATCGACCTGCACGCGAGCGGGCATCGGCAGCCCGCCAGCTCGGCGTCTACGTCGGGCCGCCGCTGCTCAGGCCGGCAGCGCCGCGCGGCTGACGACGAACACCTGGTCGTCGCCGGCCGAGGTCGGCAGCCAGGCCACCTCGAGCCGCGGGTAGGCGCGCTCGAACGCGGCGCGACCCTGGCCGATCTCGAGCACCAGCACGCCGGCCTCGCTCAGGTGCGCGGCGGCCGTGCGCAGCAGCGTGCGCACGAAGTCCAGGCCGTCGCTGCCACCGGCGAAGTTGCCGTCGAGCGCGAGCGCGGGCTCGGCGCGGTACTCGGGCGGCAGCGCGGCCATCGCCTGCGCGTCGACGTAGGGCGGGTTGCACAGGATCAGGTCGTAGCGCTGCGCGCCGACCGCAGCCAGGCCGTCGCCCTGCAGCAGCCGGATGCGCCCGGCCAGGCCGTGGCGCTCGACGTTGATCCGGGCGACCGCGAGCGCCGCGGCGCTGAGGTCGGCGGCGTCGACCGTGACTTCGGGCCAGGCCAGCGCGGCCAGCACCGCCAGGCTGCCGTTGCCGGTGCAGAGGTCGAGCACGCGCTGCGTGTGCGGCGCCAGCCAGGCCTCGAGG
>Ga0208610_100311_pt1 | contig 18867 bp, 16 predicted proteins | sample SubbioR11Jul_8A2_FD_184815 | JGI IMG/M metagenome (GOLD analysis project Ga0208610, IMG submission 184815) | Serpentinite rock and fluid subsurface biosphere microbial communities from McLaughlin Reserve, California, USA - CR11Jul_8A2 (SPAdes) | ecosystem: Environmental > Terrestrial > Deep... | reverse complement strand
TGGACCCCGAGTGTCGCCAGGTATGCTGGGCCCATCTGGTGCGCGACTTCACGCGCATCGCGCAGCGCCGCGGTCAGGCCGGCAGGATCGGCCAGCGGCTGCTGGGCTTGGCCTGCGTGATGTTTCGCTGGGCGTGCGCAAGCCCGAGCCGCCGAGGGCTACGCTGGGCTGCAGCGCCGGCTGCAATCGGCGCTGCAGCGCGGTGCGAGCCAGACCGAGTGCAGCCGCACGGCCAAGACCTGCCAGAACGTGCTGCGGATCTGGCCGGCGCTGTGGAGCTTTCTGCGCAACAGCGAGGTGCCGCCGACGAACAACGCGGCCGAGCAGGCGCTCAGGAGCATCGTGCTCGAGCGCAAGATCTCGGGGCCGACGCGTTCGCGGCGCGGCGAAGAGTTCCTCGCCCATGGCTACACGGTGTTCGAGACGTGCCGGCGGCAAGGGCGCGATCTGTTGAGCTTCATGCATCACGCCGTGGTGGCCTTGGATCGACAAGACGCCCGCGCCCAGCCTCGTGCCGGTGCCCGCAGCCAGCGGGTAGAAGACTTCGCCGACGCCCGCGGCAGCGGCGGCCAACGGCAGGACCTTCGCTGGGGGAGGGGGTGAATACATACCAAGGCCGCTGTCGCCGTGCTGCACGGGCAGATCGCCTCATGCGCGAGGTCGACACCGTGCTCGCGCGTGACGACCGGGCGATCGCCGGCATCGAAGTCAAGGCGAGCGCCACGGTCAAGGCTGGCGACTTCGCCGGCCTGCGGGCCTTGGCCGAGGCCTGCAACGACCGCTTCGCGTTCGGCGTCGTCCTCCATGACGGCGCCGACGTCGTGCCGTTCGGCGACCGCCTGGCGGCTGCGCCCCTGTCGTCGCTGTGCAACTGAAGGCCAGGGCCCGCTCCTGCATCGCCGGACTCGGGTCCGCTCCCCAAACCCGCCCAGGCCACCCCGAATATCGCTGACAATCCGCCCCGCCGGGCGCCACCGCCGCCCGGCGGCGCGGCGGCGGGGGCAAAGCCGGCCGATGCAGCCGAGGCCGCAGTACGGGCGGCGCACGGGAAACAGGGCCGGTCGCAGGGGAGCAGCTCGAGTGTCGCAGCCGCAGGTGCATGTCGTCGTCATCAGTTGGCCGGGCCGCGGCGACGCCGCGCGCGCCATCGCCGCGGCCGTGGCGCCGGTGGCCGACGGCCTGAGCGTGGTCTATTCCAACGCCGCCGAGCAACCCGAAGCCGGCCCCGGCGACTGGGTGCAACTGCCCGACAGCGCGTACTTCGGGCCGAAGTTCCAGGCCGCGCTGGCCCACACGCCGCCCGGCGCCGTGCTGCTGCTGATCCACGCCGACGCCACCTGCGACGACTGGCCCGCCGTCGTCGCGCGCTGCCGCGCCGCCTACGCCCGCCACCAGCGCCTGGGCGTCTGGGCGCCCGAAGTAGTGGGCGCCAACCCCTACCGCACCGAGTGGGTGGGCCTGCTGCCCCAGCCTGGCGAGCCGACGCTGCTGTCGGTCATGCAGACCGACAGCACCGTCTTCGCGCTGGCCCCCGCGGTCCTGCAGCGGCTGCGCGGCCTGGACTACGCCTGCAACAACCTCGGCTGGGGCATCGACTGGGTCGCCGTGGCGCATGCGCTGTGCAGCGGCCACCTCGTGCTGCGCGACACCGCGCTGCGCGTGGTCCACCCCCGCGGCAGTGGCTACCACACCCAGGCCGCCGACGCGCAGATGCGCGTCTTCCTGGCCCAACTGACCATGCCCGAGCGCAACATGGTCGCGCTGCTGAAGCAGAACATCGCCGCGCGGCGTGCGGCGAGCAAGCCGGTGGTCACCTTGCTGCGGCGGCTGCTGGGCTGGCTGCGCGGGCGCTCGGGGGAGGACCCTCTGGTGCTCGCGCTCGGGCGCTTGCCGCCGCTGGGGTGAGGGGGTGGGGCAGACCGCGTGTCGGTCCGAAGCCGCGGGCGCCAGCACGCTGGGGCCACTGTAGAAGCGCAGCCAGCGGGTGGCGACCTCGCCCCTCCCTATCCAACACCCTCGACCATACAGGAGCCATCGAGTGAGCATGAAGTCTGCCTTGATCACCGGCATCACCGGCCAGGACGGGGCCTATCTGTCGCGACTGCTGCTGCAGAAGGGCTACGAAGTCCATGGCGTGCTGCCCCGGCGCAGCACGGACACCTTGTGGCGGCTGCACGAGCTGGGCATTGCCGGCGACGTGCGCCTGCACGATGGCGACCTCACCGACCTGTCCTCGATGATCCGCGCGGTCGAGGCCTCGCGGGCGGTCGAGGTCTACAACCTCGGTGCGCAGAGCTTCGTCGGCAGTTCTTGGCAGCAACCGCTGTTGACGGTCAACGTCGCCGGTGTCGGCGCGCTCAACGCGCTCGAGGCGGTGCGCATCGTCAACCCGCAGGCGCGCTTCTACCAGGCCTCAAGCAGCGAGATGTTCGGCCTGATCCAGGCCCAGATGCAGGACGAGCGCACGCCCTTCTACCCGCGCAGCCCCTACGGCCTGGCCAAGCTGATGGCCCATTGGGCGACGGTCAACTACCGTGAGAGCTTCGGCCTGCACGCCTCGAGCGGCATCCTGTTCAACCACGAGTCGCCGTTGCGCGGCATCGAGTTCGTCACCCGCAAGGTCACCGATGCGGTCGCCCGCATCAAGCTCGGCCAGGCCCGGGAGCTGCGCCTGGGCAACATCGACGCCAGGCGCGACTGGGGCTACGCCGGCGACTACGTCGAGGCCATGTGGCTGATGCTGCAGCAGCCCGAGGCCGACGACTACGTGGTCGCCACCGGCCGGACGACCACCGTGCGCGACATGTGCCGCATCGCCTTCGGCTACGTCGGGCTGTCGATGGACCACCACCTCGTCGTCGACCCGGCCTTCTTCCGCCCAGCCGAGGTCGACGTGCTGCTCGGCAACCCGGCCAAGGCCAGGGCGAAGCTGGGCTGGGCGCCCAAGACCTCGCTCGAGCGGTTGATCACGATGATGGTCGATGCCGACCTGCGGCGGCTCGGGGGCTGACGGATGCGCGTCGTCATCCTTGATACGCACCGATCACGGCCGCGGTCGACGCGGGCCGCCAGCGCCCGTCAGCTACAAGGATTGGCCACCACCAAGTCCGGCCCGCAGGTTCTGCACGTTCTCCAGGACTTCGGCCTGCGCACCTTCGATGGAGCACTGGCCACTCACCAAGATCGTGCCCGCCACGCATGGAGTGCACATGAGTATGGATTTTTACCGCGCCTTCGAAGACAGGTTCCGTGGTTCGCGCGCGCTTGTAAAATCACGTCTGCTTGTCTATCTGCCATTTGTCGAACCGTTGCGCGATTACTATACCTCAGCGCCCGTGGTCGATCTGGGCTGCGGGCGTGGCGAATGGCTTGAATTGCTCAAGGAACGCGGCTTTGATGATGTTCTAGGAGTCGATATTGACGACGCCATGCTCGCTGCATGCAGGGAACTTTGCTTGCCAGTTCATGCAGGTGATGCCCTCGATTTCCTGCGGCAGTTGCCAGAGGCGAGTCAAGCCATAGTTTCTGGCTTCCACATTGTGGAGCATCTTACATTTGCTACCCTGCAAGAGTTGGTCAAAGAGGCCATGCGCGTTTTGAAGCCGGGCGGTCTTTTGATCTTGGAAACACCAAACCCTGAAAATCTTGTGGTTGGGGCATCGAGTTTTTATCTGGACCCTACGCATCAGCGACCGATACCACCCATGCTACTTGCGTTTCTTTCTGAGTATACGGGTTTCAAGCGCAGAAAGATCCTGCGCCTGCAGGAATCGATCGAACTTAAAAAGACCCTAGCCCCCGATTTGCTCGGGGTATTGAATGGGGTGAGCCCGGACTATTCCGTGGTGGCACAAAAAGACGGGCCTGCGGAGCCATTGGACGCGCTCAACTCGGCGTTTGATGCCAAGTATGGCTTGACCCTGGAAATCCTGGCGGGCAGATATCAGCAGCAGGTCGAAGCCCGCGCCACGCAGGTCGAAGCCCGCGCCACGCAGGCCGAAGCCCGCGCCGCGCAGGCCGAAGCCCGCGCCGCGCAGGTCGAAGCCCGCGCCACGCAGGTCGAAGCCCGTGCCACGCAGGCCGAAGCCCGCGCCACGCAGGCCGAAGCCCGCGCCACGCAGGCCGAAGCCCGCGCCACGCAGGCCGAGGCCCGCGCCACGCAGGCCGAAGCCCGCGCCACGCAGGCCGAAGCCCGCGCCACGCAGGCCGAGGCCCGCGCCACGCAGGCCGAAGCTTCGGCAACAGAGAGTTCGGCGCAGCCTGCTGCTGTCTACGCCAGCACTTCTTGGCGCATTTGCGCTCCGCTGCGCTTTATAAACCGTGAGGTGCGTCAAATCGCGACCGACGTCCGGGCGTGGCTGAGATCAAGGCGCCGCGCGCGTCGGCACAGGACGGCACAGCGGCTCGTTCAGCGCGCCATCGCGGCCGGCGAGGCCAGGCCCGGCATCGGGATAGGCGCCGATTCGACACCCTGGACCCGCCTTATGGCCTCACGCCTCGAGGCGGCCCGGGCAGGCATGAAGCGGGAGGCGCAGTGATGCGCATCGTCATCGATCTTCAGGGCGCACAGACCGCCTCCCGCTACCGCGGCATCGGGCGCTACTCGCTCGCGCTGGCGCAGGGCTTGGTCCGCAACCGCGGCGAGCATGAAGTCCTGCTGGCGCTGAACGGGTTATTTCCAGAAACCATCGAGCCGCTTCGGGAGTCATTCAGGGGCCTGCTGCCGCTGGCCAACATCCGCGTCTGGACGGCGCCGGGTCCGGTCGCCTTCCTCGATCCGGCCAACGACGGCCGCCGGGATGCCGCGGAATGTCTGCGCGAGGCCTTCCTTGCGTCCCTGGAACCCGACATCGTGCTGGTCACCAGCCTCTTCGAGGGGGCGGGCGATGATGCGGTGGGAAGCGTGGCGCGGCAGGCCAGCCTGCCCACCGCGGTGGTGCTCTACGACCTGATCCCGCTCATTCACCGGCAGCTCTATCTCAGCACTCCGGCGGCGGAGCGCTGGTACATGGCGAAGCTCGAGCATCTGCAGCGGGCCGACCTGCTGCTGGCGATCTCCGCCTCGTCCGGCCGCGAGGCGGTGGAGCGGCTCGGTTTCGATGAGCACCGGGTGGTGAACATCGCCACCGCCTGCGAGCCGTACTTCCAGCCGCGCCCGGTCACGCCGGATCTGCGCCGGCGCCTGAGCTCGGCGTACGGCATCGAGCGGCCGTTCGTGATGTACACGGGCGGTATCGAACACCGCGAGAATGTCGAGGGTCTGGTCCGCGCCTACGCCCGCCTGCCAGCGGCGCTGCGTTCGGCGCATCAACTGGTCATCGTCTGCCCGGCGCAGGCGCAGGATCGGCAGCGGTTGCTGCAGCTTGCCGGCGCCGCCGGGCTGGCGCAGGGCGAGCTGGTGTTGACCGGCCATGTGCCGGATGACGATCTGGTGACGCTCTACAACGCCTCGACGCTGTTCGTCTTCCCGAGCTGGCACGAGGGCTTTGGCCTGCCGGCGCTGGAAGCGATGCAGTGCGGCAGGGCGGTGATCGCCGCCAACACCACCAGCCTGCCCGAGGTCGTGGGCCGCGCCGACGCCCTGTTCGACCCGCACGACGAAGCGGACATCGCAGCCAAAATGATCCAGGTACTGCAGGACGATGACTTTCGGCAGGCGCTGGAGCGGCACGGTCTGGAGCAAGCCCGGCGCTTCAGTTGGGACGCCACCGCGCGGCGCGCGCTGGAAGCCATGGAGCGCCTGCACGCCGACCGGCGGCGGTCAACGGCGCCGGCGGGTCTGCCGCAGGCCCCGCCTGCGAGCCGGCCGCGTCTGGCCTATGTCTCGCCGCTGCCCCCGGAGAGAAGCGGCATCGCCGACTACAGCGCCGAGCTGCTGCGCGAGCTCACCCGCTGGTACGAGGTGGAGGTCGTCGTCGACCAAGCGGCCGTGGCCGACGAGTGGATCGTAAAGCACTGCGCCGTGCGCGACTTGGCTTGGTTTCGCGCCCACCACCGTCGATTCGACCGGGTGCTCTACCACTTCGGCAACTCGCACTTTCATCAGCACATGTTCGGCCTCTTGGCGGACATACCCGGGGTGGTGGTGCTGCACGACTTCTTTCTGTCCCACATCCAGGCCCACCGTGAAGTCATGGGCTGGGCACCGCAGGCTTGGGCTCAGGCGCTGCAGGCCAGCCACGGCTACAAGGCGGTGCAGGAGCGCTACACCGCGCCGGACACCGTCGATGTGGTCTGGGCCTACCCCTGCAACCTGCCGCTGCTGCAGCAGGCCCTGGGGGTGATCGTCCACAGCGAATACTCCCGCGTGCTGGCCCAGGCCTGGTACGGCGAGAAAGAAGCCCGGGCTTGGCAGGTGATACCGCTCCTGCGGGCGCCCGCCGCCGCCGCGTCCCGGGAGGCGGCGCGGCAGGCTCTAGGGTTGCGGCCCGATGATTTTCTGGTTTGCTCCTTTGGTTTGCTTGGCCCCATCAAGCTGAACCGGCGGCTGTTCGATGCCTTTGCCCGCTCGCCCCTGGCGGAGGATCCAGCAGTCCACCTGGTGTTCGTGGGCGAGAACCATGGGGGAGCCTACGGGCAGCAACTGCTGGACAGCATTCGCCAAAGCGGACTCCAGCACCGGGTCCGCATCACCGGCTGGGCCGACGCCGAGACCTTCAAACAGTATCTGGCGGCTGCCGATCTGGCGGTCCAGCTTCGAGCCCTGTCCCGCGGTGAGACATCGGCGGCCGTACTGGACTGCATGAACCACGGTCTGCCCACGGTGGTCAACGCCCATGGCAGCCTGGCGGAGCTCGACCCCGAGGCGGTGCATCTGCTGCCCGATGCCTTCGAGGACGCCGAGCTGGCCGACGCCCTGACCGGCCTGTGGCGCGATGCCGGCCGGCGCCTGGCGCTCGGCCAGCGGGCCCGGGCCGTGATCCGTACCCGGCACGCCCCGGCTGCCTGTGCGGCCCAGTACGCCAGCGCCATCGAGGAGATCTACCGCAAGGCCCGGCAAGGGGCGTTGGGGCTGCTGCATCGCTGGGCCGACGACGAGCCTGCCGGGGTCGATCCGGCTCGACTTGCACACACGCTGGCGCTCAATTTCCCGCCCCGGCCGCGGCGGCGGCAATTGCTGGTCGATGTCTCGGCACTGGCGCAGGTAGATTTAGGAACCGGGATTCAGCGCGTGACCCGCGCCATCCTGCGCGAATGGCTGCTCAGTCCGCCGGCGGGCTGGTCTGTCGAGCCGGTCTACGCGACGCCGGATGCGCCCGGGTACCGCTACGCGCGCCGCTACGCCAGCCGCTTCTTGGGTATCGACGAAGCCTGGGCCGAGGACGCGCCTGTGGATGCCTGGGCCGCGGATGTCTTCCTTGTCCTGGACTTGGCGACGTCCTTGGTGTCGCTTCAGGAGGCATTCCTTTCATCTTTGCGCGGCCGCGGCGTCGCCATTCTGTTCGTGGTCTATGACCTGCTCCCGGTCCTGCGGCCGGATTGTTTTCCAGATACTGAGCCTACGCCCTTTTCATCTTGGCTGCAGACCATTGCCCGGGTGGCGGACGGCCTGGTCTGCATCTCCCGGGCGACGCTTGGCGATCTGCGCACCTGGCTCGATTCCGAGCAGCCAGCGCGGCAGCGGCCGCTGCGGCTGGGTTATTCTCACTTGGGCGCAGATGTCGAGAACAGCGCGCCCAGCACAGGGCTGCCGGCCGATGCCGGGGAGACGCTGCGGTGCCTGCAGCAGAGATCCACCTTCCTGATGGTTGGAACGGTAGAGCCACGCAAGGGGTATGCCCAGACGCTGGCGGCCTTCGAACGGCTCTGGGCCCAGGGCTGCGACCTCAATCTGGTCATCGTCGGCAAACAGGGCTGGATGGTCGAGGCGCTGGTCGAGCGCTTGCGCGCTCACCCGGAGTCGGGCCGGCGCCTGTTCTGGCTCCAGGGCATCAGCGACGAGTATCTCGAGCGGATCTACGCCGCCTCCACCTGCCTGATCGCTGCCTCAGAGGCCGAGGGTTTTGGCCTGCCCTTGATCGAGGCTGCCCGGCACCGGTTGCCGATCATCGCCCGCGACATCCCCGTGTTCCGCGAGGTCGCGGGCGAGCACGCGTTCTACTTCAAGGCTGACCGGCCCGAGGAACTGGCCGAGGCCGTCCGGCAGTGGCTGGCCTTGCATGCCCAGGGCAACGCGCCGAAGTCCGACGGCCTGCCCTGGCTTACCTGGCAGCAGAGCGCAAAGACGCTGGAGGCCATGTTGCTGGACCAGACCCATCCGCAGTGGACTCACGTCTGGCAGCCCGGCCGGCGCCTGTCTTCGCGCGCGGCCGATCCATCGCTTTCACAGTCAGGCCTGACGGCGCAACCCGAAGGGGAGTGTGCACAGCCTGAGAAGCGCCGCCTCTGTCTGCTCTATGGGTCCTATACCGAATTGCCCACCGGCAAATACGAGCTGTCGTTATACGGCCGCGCCGGCACGCAAGGTGCTGACGGCGCGGTCGTCGATGTCTGCATGGGCCGCGGTGAGCAGGTGCTGGTAAAGGCTCCGCTGCAATCCAATGGGCAGGGCATCGGCCAGGATACTGAACTGGCGCGGTTGGCCTTTCGGACCGAGCACGTGATCAGTGACCTTGAGATCCGGGTGTGGGCGAGCGATACGTCCGATCTGACGGTGAGACGCGTCGAGCTCTCGTCCGCGGAGCGTGAGTAAGCGGGTGCGCACCATTGGCCGTGCAGGATCAGTAGTCTCCGGTTGATAAGGCCGTAATCCAGTGTTTCTCCCGTTTGTTCAACGGCGCATGCAGGAATCGTGGCCAGCGATTTGGCTCGATCGAACTCGCGTGCGGTCTTTGCGCCTTCAACGGGTAGCCGCCGAGCCTTTTGACGGGGCTGATGGTGCGCCCCGCCGCTTGTTTGTCGATGTCTCGGTGATATCCAGGCGTGATGCGGGTACCGGCATCCAGCGTGTTGTCCGCTCCATTGCGATGGCGTTGATCAGCGATCAGCCCGCTGGTTGGGAAGTGGTGCCGGTGGCCGCGACGCGTAAACAGCAGTACCGGCCGATTGCATGGCCGAACAACCCGAATGCCGTGCAGCGCTCCGATTTGCAGGCCGGACTCGGTGATGTCTTTCTGAGCTTGGATTTTTCCCTGGATGCCATCCCGCGCCATCGACGGCAAATCATTGCGTTGCAAAAGCAGGGCGTGAGCTGCTGGTTTTTCATGTATGACTTGCTGCCGCTGCAGAATCCTGAATGGTTTCCTGACAAGCTTGTGGTTCGCTTTCGCCGGTGGCTGCGCGTGGCCGCAACACTGGCCGACGGTTTCTTTTGTATCTCGCCGACGGTGGCGGACACCCTATGTGACCAGCTTGCCTACCGTTATGGACTGCCTTGGTCGCACATGCCGGCGACCCGGGTTCTGCCGATGGGTTGCGAAGTGCAATATGCATCACATAGCGCCGGTGTGTCGTCTGATGCGGAACGTCTGCTGGTACAGCTGCGCGGGCAGAAAACTGCGTTGATGGTTGGCACGTTGGAGCCCAGGAAAGGCCACGCTGAGGTGTTGGCGGCTTTTGAGCTACTGTGGTCGACGGGCGTGGAGATGAATCTAGCGATCGTCGGGCGGCCGGGTTGGAAAACAGAAGATCTGCAGGACACGCTGCGCAATCATCCGCTACTGCGTAAGCGCTTGTTCTGGTTCTGGAATGCCACCGACGAGGAAGTCGAGCGGCTTTATCAGGCTTGCACTGGTGTTGTGGTTGCTTCTCGTGCGGAGGGTTTTGGGCTGCCGCTGATCGAGGCGCTCGGCTATGGCAAGCCCGTGCTGGCACGCGATATTCCGGTCCTGCATACTGTGTCATCTTGCCGGGTTGACTATTTTCCGGCAGACGCCACTGCCGGGTTGTTGGCCGCTACGATTGCGCGATGGCTTGCCGCGGCAAACGCCGCGACTGCACCCCCGGATGTTGCGAGTCTGCCCACCTGGCGTGGATCTGCGCGCCATATGGTCAGAACGCTGGCGGAAGCCGGTTGATGGGCCGCAAGACGTCTACCCGGAGCTGCAGGGGGTCACCCGGCGGTGTGCGCTGGACACACAAGTATTCGGGTGCTGGATGACGACCGAAGCGGATTGGCGGCGGGGTGGCCGCGGCCTTGCATGCCAGTCAGGAGCGGAGAATGTCGAGCAAGAAGCGTCTGTTGATCACGGGTATCTCGGGTTTTACCGGATATTATGTACGCGAGGAGTTTGCTGCACGGGGCTGGGAGGTGTTTGGCTGCGGCAGTAGGGAATATGCGATGCCTGGTTACTATCAGGCCGACCTGCTTTCGGAACAGGCCTTGCGTGGCATGCTGGCTGAAGTGCAGCCGCAGGCGGTGGTCCATCTGGCGGGGATAGCCTTTGCGGCACATCGACAACCGATTGACTTTTACAACACGCATGTACAGGGTACGCTCAACCTTTTGAATGCTCTGACAGCAAGCTGCACGGGGCTGCAGAAAGTCTTGCTTGCAAGCACTTCAAATGTCTATGGCAATACCAAGGCTGGGGTTTATGACGAAACCGCCCCACTCAAGCCGTTCAACGACTATGGCGTGAGCAAGCTTGCCATGGAGTATATGGCTTGGCTATGGCGCGACAAGTTGCCGATCGTGATTGCCCGTCCATTCAATTATACGGGTGTCGGGCAGGCCGAGCATTTTCTTTTGCCCAAGATAATCAAGCATTTCAAGGAGCGGCGGGCCCGTATCGAGCTAGGCAATCTACATGTGCGGCGTGATTACTCTGATGTGCGCAATGTGGCTGAGGCTTACTTCAGGCTGGTCGAGTGTCCTGTGGCCAAAGGTGCTGTCAACGTCTGCTCGGGCCATGCCTATTCAGTGCATGAGGTGCTGGAAATGATGACGGAGATTTCGGGTCACAGATTGCAGGTGGCCGTCAATCCAGAGTTTGTCCGCAGAGGTGAGGTGGAGCTGCTTTACGGAAGCCACGAGAAGCTGGAGACGATCGCTGGGCCGATGGACTGGATCCCCCTGGGCGACACCTTGCGCTGGATGCTTGACAGCGGCACTGGCCGCTGAGCAGTGCTTGAGCGTCGTACGCTGATCGTTGCTGCGGATAAGCGTCGGCCAGAACTTGACCTGTCGACTTCTTCGTCATCACACGCGACCGTGTGTGCTACTCTCGGTGTATTCGATATTGACTCGCGACAATCTTGATAGTCCTGTACGACGCTCAGATCTTCCGGCAGCAGCGCTACGGTGGCATTTCCCGTTACTACTGCGAACTCGCCACGCGGATCGCTCGCGACGACGCTGCCGTCACGGTACGGGTCCTGGCGCCGCACCACCGCAACGAGCATCTTGCTGGTCTGCCTGCGCCGCTGGTCGTCGGCTGGCCATCGGCGCGGTGGCAGCGCGTCGGTAAGTTTGCGCGCCTCGTGGCGCGTGTGGTCGAACGACGCACCGCCGCCAAGCTGCAACCTGACGTGATTCACGAAACCTACTACAAGGGCCCGCTGTTGCAGTACCCTGGGGCGCTGCGCGTGAGCACCGTTCACGACATGATCCATGAGCGGTTTGCCTCGCACTTCCGCGCCCGCGACCCTACCCCCGAGGCCAAGCGCCGCGCCGTCGCACGCGCCGATCACGTGATTTGCATCTCCGAGTGCACGCGGCGCGACCTGATCGAGTTTCTGCGCGTGCCTGAGTCCAAGATCTCCGTGGTGTACCTCGGTGCGAGTCTGTCCCCGGTGGCGCAACCGGCAGCATCAGGCGGCGCGCCGTATCTGTTGTACGTGGGTGAGCGCGGCGGGTACAAGAACTTCCTCGGTCTGGCAGCCGCCGTGGGTGCCTCGCCGCTGCTGCGTGACCTGCGCATCGTGTGCTTCGGCGGCGGCGATCTCGTCGCGGCGGAGTGGCAGGCAATCGACCGCGCCGGCATTGCGCGCGCGCGCATCGTGCAGTGCAGCGGCGACGACACCGAACTGGCGCGCCTCTACAGCGGCGCCCTTGCCTTCGTATACCCGTCGCTGTACGAGGGTTTCGGCATCCCCCCGTTGGAGGCCATGGCCTGCGACTGCCCCGTCGTATGCAGCAACGCGGGCAGCATCCCCGAGGTGGTGGGCGACGCCGGCGAGTACTTCGAGCCAACCGACCTCGATTCAATGCGCCATGCGCTCGAGAGCATCGCTGGCTCAAGCGAACTGCGCGACCGGCTGCGGCAGCGCGGCCGCGAGCGGCGGCTCAGGTTTTCGTGGGACCGCTGCGCTGCCGAAACGCTGGCGTTGTACCGGCGTCTGGGCGTCGAGGCTGGGGCCGCCGCCTTGCAGACTTGAGTGAGGTGAGCACGTGCAGCAAACCTCCGTTTTGACGTGACACGCTTTGGCTTCATCCGCAGCCGCGGCAACACAAACGAGGTCGCGCGGCTGCTGGCGGCTGGCGCAGCGAACGCGTGCTGTCTTAGGTGACCGGGCGTCTATGGCCGCGGCTCCGCTCGCGCCGTGTCTTGCAGCCGCTGCTGGGCTTGTTCGTGATCGGACCAGGTCAGACTCGTTCGCTTGCGCCGCGACCAGAACCATTTCTCGAGCACTGAACGCAGGCGACGGCGGCGCAAAGCATACCGGAGCCACGGCGCCAGCGGCTGCGCGGTGAACAGGTGCAGTCCGGCATGAATGCACGTGTATTCGCACTCGAGCTGAGAGGCCAGCCGCTGCAGGGTGCGGGGCTGGTAGAACGACACATGCTGCCCCGACTCGAGTGCGTAGTACCACCAGCCCGGCGCGGGCGCGCTGCCGCTGAACGTGAGACTGGACAAGACCATCGAGCCGCAGCGGTAGCGAGCGAACTCCTCGCGCAGGAAAGCCAGCGGGTCGACGACGTGCTCCAGCACCTCGAACGCGAAGACGGCCTCGGCCTTCATGCCCTCGAACGGCTCGTGGCCGATGGCAAAGAGGTTCGCGCAATACTTGTCGCTCGTGTAAGCGTCAAAACCGCGGTCGCGCAGCAGTCGGGTCAGCACGCCGTAGCCGCCAGCAACGTCAACGAAGCGACCGTCCGGGTCAAAGGCAAGCTGAAGAAGCAGGTTCAGGAAGCGCGCATGTTCGAGGTTGCGCTGCAGCATGCCGGTGTCGGTGTGGGCGATGGCCTGTGCATAAGCCTCGGCGAGCCAGTGCGGGGTCTCGGTCTGCAGGAGCCCGCACGCCGGACACAGGAAGTAGGCGACATCATGCCGACCCAGGATGCGTTGCATGAACACGAAATCGCGTTCGGCGCCGCACACAGGGCACGGCTTGGAGTGATGCATGATTTGTATGGAGGTGGTGCTTTTCGGAGAATCGGTAAGTATAAATTCAGTAGTTCGGCGAGAAGAAAGTTTTTATTCTAGTTTTAATTTTATTTGATAGGATATTTATCTTCGTGTAAGAATCCAACTTCTTGTCACGCTTGGCGTGAACAGGAAATTCTTTAAGTGCAGGCCAATCCGGTTTAAGATTTGTTTTATTTGTGATTTTTGGATACCAATATTCGTATGCAGAGATCGTGACAACTCCATACTTTATACATAGTAGAGTAAAAAGCGCCTGATCGTGGCGATTCTCAATAAATCCGTCCAAGTTGCTGGATGCGGACGGCGAATCATCTATCAGAGAATAATTGTCGCACGCTATGCGCTCCCACTCTGAGACAATATGCATTGATTGGGTGCATTTTTTTATGAGAATCACGCCGGACCCAATGGCTTGAGAGTGAGTAAAGGCTTTATCTATTCGTGCGTCAAAAAAATCAAACAAGTCGCCCTTTACCCATTCATAATTAAACTGATCAAAGAGTCTTCTGCCGTCGTGCTTGAGGGTCGAATTACTGGAATTCGGTGGATTTGACTGAAATGCGATAACACCTGTTGTTGATTGGTCGAGGAGTTCAAAGTATTGAACCAGCCGTCTTCTGCCGTGCTGGTTAATATGGCACCCAACGTCAACATACAAGAGGCAGTCGCCATTCGCGACCGAACTCATGAACTGTTTAATTATTACAGGCTTCCAGGTCCAGTATCCAAATCCACGGACCTCAGGTTTCAGTACACTGGAAAACTTCTCCAGATGCCAATTTGGAAGATCTTCTTCAGTAAATGCATTGATGGTATCGAAAACACCAATCTGAGCGGCTTGATTTTTGATCCTTGAAAGGCTCTTTCTTAGGCGTCTATCGGCAAATGTAATGAAATGACGTTGCATCTTTATGCTGGATTAGTATAAATAGTCACTTCATCTGTGAAAACCAAACTTTGGAATTCACACGAACCGTACCCGGGCCCACGTCTCGAGCTGTCGGACGGCCTCCCGCCAGCGGCCACGGCGCAAAAGCTTTCTGGCCTGTCGCAGCAGATGGCGAGCCGCAGGCTTGAGCGTGGGATCGCCAGCGCGGGCCTCGAATTCTCGCCGTATCATTTCTGGAAACTCCTCCCGCAACAGAATGTCTCGCCGCCGCGCGCTAAGGCCGGTATTGGCGTAATCGGCAACCACGAGGTCGATCCACTGCACCGGCACTGCGAACGCGGCGCGCACATTGAACGCCCAGTCAGCCCAGACCTTGTAGCGTGTCTCGAACCCGCCGAGGCGCTCGAATAGCGAGCGTCGGTAGAAAATGGCTTGCTGGCAGATGTTGGTGCGCAGCAACCGCACCAGCGGCATCGGCCCGGCGTACCGGCGCCCAGCGATGGCGCCGGTGCGGCGGGCGGCCATCATCCGCACGTCGCCATGCACCAGATCGGCCTGGCTGCAGCGCAGCGCCGCTGCGGCTCGCTCCAGCGTGTCGGCGGCGTGCAGGCGGTCGTCGCTGCCCAGTACCAGCACCCACTCGCCGCGCGCCAGGCCGATGCCGCGGTTGATCGCGTCGTAGATGCCGGCGTCGGGCTGCGCCTCCACCCGCAGCGCGGGCAGCGTCGCGGCACGCCCCCGCGCGATGTCTGCCGTGCCGTCGTCGGAACCACCGTCGCAAACCACGACCTCGAAGTCGCGACAGGTCTGCACGGCCAGCGAGTCGAGCGCGCCGGGCAGCAGCTCGGCACTGCGCAAGGTGGGGATGATGACGCTGATCAGCGGCGTCGGGCCGGCATCAACCGCGCTCACTGGGGCACCCTGCGCCACGTCGCCAGCAAGGCCGTGCGGAGGAACATGCCGGCCGGCGCCAGAGGCGCGACCGGTGGGAGCTCATGCAAAGCGCGACGCACGCGTTCATCGCCAACACCGCACCGCCCGCAAAGATGCCCGGGCCGGCCGTCTCGCGCTGTGGGGTAGCTCGGGTACACATGTTTGAAGATTGTGCCCTGATCCGGTACCGAGATGACCGTCACCCCAAGCGCTGCGCACTCCTCGGCTGCCGACACGGCCGGCGGCCAGCAGGCCGCGACGCCATCGCGAGGCTAGACTGCTGCGCTCTGACCCCCGCCCACCCGGCCCATGCCCATCCCCGCCACCGGCGCGCCTGAGGGCGCGCAGCAGTTGCAAGGCTATGTCTTTCGGCCCAGCGACCTGGCCGTCGGCCAGCGCCTGCCCGGCATCAGCGGGTTCATGCGCATCCGCAACGGGGCTGACTTTCTCGAGCCCACGATCCGCAGCCACATCGGCCACTTCGACGAGATCGTCGCGCTCTACAACCAGTGCACCGACGACACCGAGGCCATCCTGCTGCGGCTGCAGCGCGAGTACGGCCCGCAGCGGCTGCGCGTGGTGCACTACGTCGACCGCGTCCACCCGCCCGGCAGCGAGGGCCACCGCCACACGCCGGCCGGCTCGCCCAACAGCCTCGTCAACTACTACAACGCGGCGCTGGCGGCCACGCGCTGCCGCATCGCCACCAAGCTCGACGACGACCACCTGGCGATCGACGCCGCGCTGGCCGAGGTCACGCGCGCGCTGCGCGGCCTGCCGGCGCTCGACGCGATGTGGTGCTTCTCGGGGCTGAACCTGATGCGCGGGCCGCAGGGCGAGCTCGGCATCTACGCCGCGACGCCGGTCTCGGGCAGCGGCGACATCGGCTTCTTCCCGGTGCGGCCCGACACCCACTTCGTGCACGACCGCCGCTTCGAGCGCTTCCAGCGCGCCGGGCTGCCGCGGCGCTTCGTCGGCTTCCTGTACTGGCACCTGAAGTACCTCAAGGCCGAGCTGGGTTTTGGCAACTACGAGCTCGACGCCAACCCCGACAGCCGCTACGCCCGCCGCCGCCGCGCGCTGGCAGCCAACGCGCGGCCGCTGCTGCCGCTGCGCGAGCTGCCGCAGCGCCTGGCGCCGGCGTGGTGGCAGCCGCTGGCCGCGTGCGTCGACGCCAAGAAGCGGCTCACGCTGGAGCGCGACGCCGCCGTGGCCGCCACCTTCCCCGACGCCGACGCGCTGGCCGCGCTGCGCCGCACCAGCGACGCGCGCTGGGTCGAGGCGGCGCTGGCGCCGCGGCCGGCTGCGACGGTCAGCCCGGCCCGTGCAGCGCCTCAGGGCACGAGCGGGCCGCTATGATCGCTGCCGGCACGGCCGCTTTGCGGCCAAGCCCGGCCGCGCGCAGGCACCCCGGTCTGACATGCTTCATCGCCACCTCAACCACCAGCGCTATACCCTTGCGGCGATCGACGATGTGATCGTGCGCGGGCGCTGGCAGGATTGGGCCGAACTGCGCCAGGCCATCCTGGCCGACCGCGCGCTGCTGGACAAAGTCGAGCGGGTCTGCCGCCCCTATGCTGCCGACCCTTACGCCCAACGGCACCGCTTCTGGCTGAACTATGTCGAAAGCCACCGCACCGCTGCCTGACTGGGAACTCGTCCTGTCAGCCGCCGCGCGGCTGCAGCGCATCTTGCCGGATGCCGTGCTGGTGGGCGGAACGGCCGCGGCGATCCATGCCCGGCATCGCCACTCGCATGATGCCGACCATGTCTTGACGGACTTGCGCGCACGCTTCGACGACGTCCTGGCCCAGCTCGAATCGGTGGCCGGCTGGCGAACCGCCCGCGTGCAGCGTCCGGTGCAGATCCTGGGCAGTCTCGACGGCATCGAGACCGGCATTCGCCAGCTCATCCGGGACGAGCCGCTGGAAACGACGGTGCTCGACTACCATGACCAGAAGATTGTCATTCCGACCGACGCCGAAATTCTTCGTATCAAGGGCGTTCTGATCGTCAGGCGCAACGCCACGCGGGATTACATCGATTTTGTCGCGCTGGCCGACCACATGGGCGATGAACGCGTGGCTGGTGCACTGCAATCTTTCGATCGGCTTTACCGGCAGGCCAGCGGAGAATCGCCGCTGCAGCAGTTGCAGGTGCAACTCGCCAGCGCCCTGCCTTACGACCTGGAAGAAACCGAACTCAGCGAGTACAGGGATCTTGATCCGCGCTGGCACGATTGGACGACGGTCAAGGCCGCCGGCGCCCGGCTGGCCACTGTCATTTTCGATCGGGTATGCGCCAGCGGGGATGGGCCCTGGCGCTGAGCGTGCCCGCCGGCCGGCGCGAGGCCTGCCGTTGCCACTCTTCTCCCTTCACGTCCGCCAATGCTCGCCCTCCTGATCAACCTCGACCGCTCGCCCGAGCGCCTGGCGCATTTCGCCGCGCAGGCGCAGCGCTGCGGCCTCGCGTTCGAGCGGCTGCCGGCGGTCGACGGCCGCGCGCTGAGCGCGGCCGAGCGGCAGGCCGCGGTGGCGGCGCGGTTCGAGTTCCAGCCGCTCAACGCCGGCGAGATCGGCGTGTTCTCGAGCCACCGCCGCGCCTGGCAGCGCATCGTCGACAGCCAGCAGGCCTACGGCGCGGTGTTCGAGGACGACGCCGCGCTCGCGCTGGCCCTGCCGCAGGCGCTGGCCGCGCTCGAGCGGCTGGCGCCGGCGGGCGATGTCTTCAAGCTCGAGACCACCGGCCGCGCCGTGGTGCTCGACGCTGCCACGCAGGCGCTGGGCGACTGCGGCTGCAGCCTGCAGCGCCTGCGCAGTTGGCACGGCGGCGCGGCGGCGTACGTGGTGTCGCGCGCAGGCGCGCAGCGCCTGCTGGCCGCCACCGCCCCGCTGGCCGACCCGGTCGACCAGGTCATGTTCAACCCCTTGTCGCACGTGTGTGCCGCGCTGGCGGTCTGGCAGGTGGTGCCGGCGCTGGCGATGCAGATGAACCGCCTCGAGCGCGTGGGCGAGGGCAGCGCCTTTGCCACCACCATCGGGCGCCAGCAAAGCGGCGGCCGGCTGCTGCGCCACGGCCTGTGGATCGACCTGCGCCGCGCCTGGCTGCGCTGGCGCGAACGCCGCCGCCGCCTGCGCCTGGCCCGCACGCCGGGCTGCCACCTGCAGCGGGTGCCGCTGCAGCGGCCGCTGGCCTGAGGGCTTGAGCGGGCCGGCGCGGTGCGTGGTCTGCGCCGCTCGCGGTCACCTCGGCGGCCAGACGGTCGTGTCGTGGTCGGGGTGCTGGTGCGAGACCAGGCTGGCGAGGAACGGTGCGGCGGCGCTGTCGTCGAGCGGCTGGCGCATGGGCAGGGCCGGGATCGTGTCGACGTAAGGGAGCTTGCCTTCGCTGCCGAACTGGATCACCGGCGCAATCCTCCCCGGCTGGTCGAACGCCGCGATCGCCAGCGCGATGCCGTCAGGGGCTTCATAGGTGAGGGGAGTGCCGCAGGCTTCGCAGAAGCCGCGGCGGACGACATTCGACGAGGCGTAGCGTTTCGGCTGCCCGCGCGTCCAGGTCAGCGTCGTGCCCGTGGTGTTGACGAGCGGCGCGTAGAAGTTGCCGAAGGCTTTCTGGCACATGCGGCAGTGGCAGACGGAGGCGTCGCGCAGCTCGCCTTCGACGCGAAAGCGGACAGCCCCGCACTGGCAACCACCGGTGTAGACCGTGTTCGTCATGGCGCTCTCTTGCTGGCCC
>Ga0208610_100310_pt1 | contig 18960 bp, 18 predicted proteins | sample SubbioR11Jul_8A2_FD_184815 | JGI IMG/M metagenome (GOLD analysis project Ga0208610, IMG submission 184815) | Serpentinite rock and fluid subsurface biosphere microbial communities from McLaughlin Reserve, California, USA - CR11Jul_8A2 (SPAdes) | ecosystem: Environmental > Terrestrial > Deep... | reverse complement strand
GATGTCCTTGTTCTGCCAACCCTTGGCAGCCAGAAGGATCAGGCCTGCTCGTTGCTGCACCCGCGCTTCTATCCGCCTGCGCTTGGACAGGATGCGCAACTGCCGCTCGGCTTGCGCATCCAGTTCGATCTTGTCGGCAACTCGCATCGCTCCAGCCTCCTGGAGCATTCGAGTGTGCACGTACAAATAAGTTCATTTAATTACGGCGCATCACACTAGATGCTCGAATGCAACGAACTGCACGTGCGGGCCGGCTGGCGGCGGCTGCTCGAGGGCATCGACCTGCGACTTGCGCCCGGCGAGTTCGTCGCCGTGCTGGGCGAAAACGGTGCCGGCAAGACGACGCTGCTGCGCGCGCTCGCCGGCGAGCGGTTCGAGCCGGCGCTGCGCGCCAGCGGTGCCGTGCGCCTGAACAGCCGAGCGATCGACGGCTACCCGGTTCGCGCCCGCGCGCGCCTGCGCGCGGTGCTGCCGCAGCAGTCCGAGGCGGCGTTCTCCTTCACCTCGCTGGAAGTGGCGGCGCTCGGCCGCTATGCGTTCGGCGGCGGCGGCGAGGACGATCGGCGCATCGCGCGCCAGGCGCTGGCACTGGCCGATGCCGCGCACCTCGAACGGCGCGAGCTGCCGACCCTGTCCGGCGGCGAACGGGCGCGCGTGCATCTGGCGGCCGTGTTCGCGCAGCTCTGGGAGCGCGAGTCCGACGCAGCCCGCTATCTGCTGCTCGACGAGCCGACCGTGGCGCTCGACCTGGCGCACCAGCATCACGTGCTGGCCAGCGCGCGCACCTTTGCCGCCGAGCGCGGCCTCGGCGTTCTGGCGATCCTGCACGACCTGAATCTGGTGGCGCAGTACGCCGATCGCGTCTACGTGCTGCGCGACGGACGGCTGCTGGCGCAGGGCGAACCGCGCCAGGTGCTGTCGCCGCAACTGATCGCCGAAGGCTTTGCGGTCGCCGCCTGCGTGCTCGCGCACCCGCTGAAGCCGGCGCCGCTGATCGCCACCGCGCAGCGCTCGGCTCCGGCGCAGGAGCGCGCGTGCGGTTGATCGACCGCCTGCTTGCCGAGGCGACGCCGCAGGCGCCGGCAACCGTGCGCGCGCTGCGCTGGGCGCTGGCGCTGCTGCTGGCACTTGCGGTCGCAGGCGGCTTCGCCGCCATGCTGTTGATGGTCGTGTTCGAGTTCGAACGCGTGATCGGCGCACTGCAACTCGGCTACTTCGGTGGCGAGGAACAGCCGTCTGCACTGGCTGACGGAACGATGCTATGACTTCGAACGAACCTGAAGACGCTTTCGACCAGTTCTCGCTGAAGCTCATGCAGCGGCTGTCGGGCGGCTGCTGCGCGGCGCACGGCAGCGACAGCGCCGCACCTGCCGTGCCGCCCTCGTGCCGGCCGCCGCCGCGGCTGTGGGAGCTGGGCGAGTCCTACGCTTGCCCGGTGGTCGGCACCTGTCTGAGCATCGACGAGGTGCGCCGGCTCGCGCGCAAGCACGATCTGGTCGACGCGCTGGCGGGCGACTACGAAGCGCACGTGGTCGTGGTCGGCCACTGCAAGAGCCGCAATCCGCTTGCCGAGGACGTGCAGCGCGCGCTCGATCGCCGGCACGCGCTGTGGCGCGCGCGCTTTGCCAAGTCCAAGACCGAGGAGGCGGCCGGCGCACTCTGGCGCGAGGCGCTCGATCGCGGCGAGGCGGCCGGCGCCTTTTGGGGCCTGCTCACCTGCCGGGTCGCCGGCGAGGCGCTGCGCAAGATCGCCTATCAGGACATCCACATGCTGTCGCACCAGGTCGGCGCCGGCGTCCGGGTCGACTTGAAGCGAACGGCCACGCTGCAGGCGCGCGTGGCCGAGCTCGAGGGGCAACTGGAACGGACGCGGGCACGCGCCGACCGGGCGGTGGCGGAGAACAACCGCAACGTCGGCCTGCTCTGGCAGCAGGTCGCCGAAGCGCGGCAGCGGGCCGACGAACTGGACCGGTTGCGCCGGCGCGTGGAGCGCCTGGAGTCGGGCGCCGAGTTCGAAGCGCTGCGCCGACGGCTCGACGAGTACGCGCTGCAGGCGCGCGAACTGGGCGCGCTGCGCGAGCGGGCGGCCGGCGTCGAAGCGAAGCTGGCTCAGGCCGAGGCGCAACGACGCCGCCTCGAGCAGGCGCTCGCCGACACCGAAGACGAGCGCGAGGCGCTGGAGCGCTTCGCCGCCGACATCCTGGGCCGGGTCTCGTGCCCCGGTGAGCCGCCGGCGGGCCCTTGTCTGGACTTCGGCGGGCGCCGCCTGCTGTGCGTGGGTGGCAGGGCCAACCTCGTGGCGCAGTACCGGGCACTGGTCGAGCGCGCCGGCGGCGTGTTCGAGTGGCACGACGGCGGCCGCGAGGAAGCGGTGTCGAGACTGCCCGATCTGCTCGCCCGCCAGGACGCCGTGATCTGCCCCGCCGACTGCGTCAGCCACAGCGCCTACTACCAGCTCAAGCGCTACTGCAAGCTCTCCGGCACACCCTGCCTGATGCTGAAAGGCTCGGGGTTGGGCTCGTTCGCAGAAGGCTTGCGGCGCCTGGCCGAAGGGCGCGTGCAGATCGGTGCCGATCAACTCGAGTGACGGCGCGGCAAACTTCTTCAACGAAGTGCAGCAGCGGCGCTGGAACCGTCGCCTCCCTGGCCGGGCGACGGTGTGCCGGCAACGCGCGAAGGCGCAGGCGATTCGGCGCGCGCACATTGGATCGGCGCGATCGCCAATCGCGAGCGAACCGCTCATCGCCGCTCATACGCCGCCCGAATCGCTTCGACACGCTTGCGGTTGACGCCGAAGTCCTTGCGGCCGACGCGCGAGGCGGAGCGGACGTGGATCACGCCTTCGGCGGGGGAGGCGCGGAGTTCGACGTCGTCGACGAACTTGAGCCACTCGGTCGTGAACTGCGCGTACAGGTAGTCCGAGCGCGCGCCGACGACGCGCGCGCCGATCTGAACACCGATGGCGGTGTCGTTGTTCCCCGCGCCCGATCGATCGCACTGCGAAGCCGGTTGCCCTCAGCGCGAGTAGCGTGCGACGAAGCGGCGGTCGATGCGGTCCTTCCAGCGCCAGACCCAGCGCCCTACGGTGCTCAAGCCGTCCCAGCTTGCGACCGCATGCTTCGGGCCGGTCGAGATCAGGTACAGCGCGACGCGCTGCGGGCGATAGCGGCGCAGCCGTTGGCCGGCGAGATGGCGCAGCAGGTTCAGCGCCAGCGGCGGGCCGGCGCGAACGGCGTAGACGCCGGACTTGGGACGCGGATGGCCGACCATCGACGCGCAATCGCCGGCGGCGAAGACGAACGGATGCGAGATCGACTGCAGCCGCTCGTCGATCGCGATGAAGCCGCGCCCGTCGGCGGCGAGCCCCGCTTCGCGCGGCCACTCGGCCGCGGCCGCGCCGATCGCCGCGATCGTCACGTCGGACGCGATTTCGCCACCGTCGGCGAGCAGCACCGTGCGGCGCGTGATTTCCGCGGCGTCGTCCTCGATGAGCCGCACGCCGCGCGCGGGCGCGAGCCGCGCGATGCGCCGGCGCACGCCTTCGGCGAGCGTGGGCAGCAGGCCGGGTTGGCCGGTGACGAGCTGAACGCGTGCCGGCACGTGCGCCGTGCGCATCCGGTGCGCGATCGCGAGCGCCAGCTCGACGCCGCCGGCGCCGCCGCCGAGCACGGTGAGCGTGACCGCCTCTTCGCCCGCTTGCGCCAGCGCGGCAAGCTGCGCGAAGACGCTCGGCCAGGTCCGGATCAGCGATTCGATCGGCCGCAGCGCGATCGCGTGCTCGCGCAACCCGGGGATCGCATCGAGGTTCATCACCGGCCCGGTCGCGATCGAAATCACGTCGAAGGGCAGCGGCTCCGAAGCCTCCGTGTACGCGACGCGCGCCGCGAGATCGAGCCGTGCGACGTGCGCCTGCACGAAGCGCGCGTTGGCCCGCTGCGCGAGCGGCGCGAGCGGGATCACGCACTGTTCGATCTCGTAGTGGCCCGCGATCCAGCCGGGCAGCATGCCCGAGTAGACCTGGCGATCGAACGGCGACACGACCGTGACCTCGACGTCGGCAAGAGGCTCGCGCGCGAGCGCGTCCAGCACGAACACGTGCGAATGGCCGCCGCCGGCCAGCAGCAGCCGCTTCACTCGGTCTCCAGCACCACGTCACCGAAGTAGGAGAGCGCGCGCCCCGCCGTGTTGTCTGCGTCGGCGGACAGCGCGACCGCGGCGAGCGGCGGCAGGCCGCCTTTGCTCTCCTGCGGAAAAGCGGCGGCGAAGTCGGCGCGCAGATCGCGCGACTCGTCGAACCAGCGGCCGGGCGCTGCCTGCCGCAGCACCAGCATGCGCACGCGGTCCGTGTACGCGTTGGCGAGCCACGTGCCGGCGGCGGGCTTGCCATCCCACACGTAGCAGATCGCCGCGGCGGGCAGTTTCGGATCGAACAGCATGCGGCCGAGCCGCATGCGAAAGCGGTCGCCGGCGCCGAGCCGCTCGAGCGGCAGATCGAACAGCGCGCACACGCGGGCCGGAACGTCGTCGCCGGACTTGCGCGTGAGGTCGGCGCCTGCGATCGTTGCCTCGATGCGCCAGCGCCATGCGAGCCTTGTCGCGACCGTGCCCGGCGGCAGTTCGTGAACGAGGTTCGCGTACGAGGCGTCGGCGCGTGCGCGCAGCACCTGCGTACCGTCGAGCGGCACGACGTCGTACTGCGTGTGGCGCGCGATCCTCGGCGAGATCGCGAGCTTCCAGGGCGCGGGCGGCGCGCCGGTCGGGGCCTTCGAAAAACGCGCCAGTTCGAGCGTCGCGGCAGCCGCGGGCGCAAGCAGCGCCAGCGCGAACGGCGGTGCGAGCGCGAGCAGCGCGGCGCGCCTCACGCGGTGATCCAGCCCGCGACGAGCGCGCGTTCGTAGTCTTGCGGCGTGTCGAGATCCGGCAGCGGCGGGCGTTCGCAGCAGCGCAGCCCGAGCCGCGCCATGCGCTCGCGCGTGGCCGGCATCACCGTCGATCCGCCCCATTCGATCCCTTCGAACAACTGCGCGTGCGGCGCACGCAATCCGATCAGCACGTAGCCGCCGTCTTCGGCCGGCTGCACGACCGCGTCGTGCGCAGCGAGCGCTTCCGCCGCCGCCGCGAGATCCGCGGTCGTCAGAGCCGGGCAATCGGTGCCGATCAGCAGGCAGCGATCGCCGCGGCCGGGCGCGAGTGTAGTGGCGAACGCCTGCAGCATTCGCGTGCCGAGATCACTTCCCTGCTGAATCCGGACCCGGATGCCGACGCGCTGCGCGCAGGCGGCGATGAACGGATGCTGCGCGTCGCCTGCGACCCACAGCGTCACACGCGCGGCCGCGAGCGCGACCGACTTTGCCAGCGCGCTTTCGATCAACCGTTGCTGCAGCCGCGCCGCACCCTCGGCGCCGAGCCGCGGGATCAGCCGCGTCTTGGCTTCGCCCGCGACGGGCGCCTTGGCGAAGACGGCGATGTCGATCATCGTCCGCAGCCTCACGGTCGGCGCTGCGCCCCTTCGTAGCGCTGCCGCCGGGCGGGCGCGCCCTTCGACCGGCTGACGGCGAACGCAACGCCGTGGCGCGTCGTGCTAGCGCGCATCGCGAAAGCGCCGCGCAAGCTCAACCGGATCGGCGCCGAAGAAGTACGCGAGCCGCAGCCGCCACATCAGCAGGATCGTGCGCCAGACGCCGTGTCTTTCCCAGCGGCGGCCCGAGGTCGTCACGCGCGCGGCGAGCGCGAGCGGCGGCGAGATGCGCTTGGCGCGCCTGCTGAGCTCGATGTCTTCCATCAGCGCAATCGGCGCGAAACCTTCGAGCGCGAGAAAGGCGCCGCGCTCCAGGAAAATCGCCTGATCGCCGGTCGCGATGCCCGTGAGCCGCGAGCGCCAGTTCATCAGCGCCTCGACCAGCCGCAGCCAGCGCGAGCGGCCTTCGATCGAAACGTCGAAGCGGCCCCAGCACCGGTCCGAGTTCGCAAGCGTGCGGAAGATGATCCGGTCGGCGTCGGGCGGAAGTGTCGTGTCGGCGTGCAGGAACAGCAGCACGTCGGCGTCGCCGGCCTCGGGTGCGCGCGCGCCGGCGTTCATCTGCAGCGCGCGGCCGCGCGGCGCTTCGATCACGCGGTCGGCGAGCGGTGCGGCGCGCCGCACCGTGTCGTCGCCGCTGCCGCCGTCGACGACGATCACGCGCGCCCCGCGCGCCCGCAGCCCAGCCAGCCGCGCCAGCGCCGCCTCGATGCCGCGCGCTTCGTTCAGCACCGGAACGATGATCGCGAGTCGCATGCTTCTGTTTAGCGGGGATGGTCCATTTCAGCGCCGGGCATCCGGCGCGCGAAGAAGGACGCACTTGCGGCGCGGTGGCTGCAAGAGCGCATGGCCAGTCTCCAGGGAGCGTTCGGGAACCGACATCCCTCTCCCCGGGCACGGGGAGAGAGTAGGGCGCGGGACACCACGCCCTGGCCGACGACCCACGGGCACAAGCGCGCGGCGGCCGAGCCGATCGGCTGCGTGACGCCGACGGGCACGAGCCGGTGGTCGCTCGACGCGATCAGCAGCACGTCGCCCGGCTGCAGCGCCGCCGCGAGCGCGTGCGGGTCGCTGGTCGTCGCGCTCCACTCGCCGATCGGCCGGGACAGGCAGTCGGCGAGCTTGCGTCCGATCCAGCGCGCGATCGGGTTCATGTGGACGAATGCGGCGCCCCCTGCGCGTACGCTGGCCGCTTGTCGCCGAGCAGCGCGACGACTTGACCCAGCACCGCGCCGAAGCCGAACTCGCCGCGCCGCCACGCCTGGAACGCGCAGAGGAACGCCCATTGACCCTGCGTGACGGTCGCGCGCTTCCAGTTGCCGGCGGCGTACTTGTTCGCTTCGGCGAGCGTCGGGTAGATGTGGATCGTGCCGAGGATCTTGTTCATGCCGATGCCGTGTTTCATCGCCAGCACGTATTCGGCGAGCAGGTCGCCGGCGTGCTCGCCGACGATCGTCGCGCCGAGGATCCGGTCGGTGCCGGGCTTGGTCAGCACCTTGACGAAGCCGTGCGCTTCGCCGTCGGCGATCGCGCGGTCGAGCTCGTCGATGCCGTAGACCGTCACCACGTGCGGCACGTTGCGTTCCTTCGCCTCGGATTCGCTGAGCCCCACGCGGGCGACCTCGGGGTCGGTGAAGGTCGACCACGGGATCACGCGGTAGTCGGCTTTGAACCTGCGGAAGCTGCCGAACAGCGCGTTGACCGCCGCGTACCACGCCTGATGCGACGCGGTGTGCGTGAACTGGTAGGGCCCGGCGACGTCGCCGCAGGCGTAGATGTTGGGATAGATCGTCTGCAGATAATTGTCGGTTTCGACCGTGCGCGCCTTCGTCGTCGCGATGCCCAGCTCATCGAGCCCGTAGCCTTCGGTGTTGGCCACGCGGCCGACGGCGACCAGCAGCGCGTCGAAGGGGATGCGCACGTCGTGCCCTTCGTACTCGGCGATCAGGATCTTCTCGGCGCCTTCGACGGCGAAGCGCTTGGCCTTGTGGCCGACCAGCACGCGGATGCCTTCGGCCTCGAAGCGGCGCTGCACGAGCGCCGAAACCTCCGGGTCCTCGCGGATCAGGATGCGCGGCAGCATCTCGACCTGCGTCACCCGGCTGCCCAAACGCGCGAACGCTTGCGTCAGCTCCGAGCCGATCGGCCCGCCGCCGAGCACGACGAGCCGCTTCGGCAGCTCGCGCAGGCTCCAGACGGTGTCGGAGCTGAGATAACCGACCTCCTCGATGCCGGGAATCGGCGGCACGAACGGGCGCGCGCCGGCGGCGATGACGATGTTCTTCGTCGCCAGCGTTTTGTTGCCATCGCGCGTGTCGACCTCGACCGTCCACGGCGAAGTGATCTTCGCGGTGCCCTCGATGCAATCGACGCCCAGCGACGTGTAGCGCTCGACCGAATCGTGCGGCGCGACCGTCGTGACCACGCGCGCGACGCGATCCATCACCTCGGCGAAGTCGCACTCGGCGCGCGCTTCGCGGATGCCAAACTCCTTGCTGCGGGCGATGTGCGACAGCAGCTTCGCCGAGCGGATCAGCGCCTTGCTCGGCACGCAGCCGGTGTTCAGGCAGTCGCCGCCCATCCGGTGCTTCTCGACCAGCGCGACCTTCGCTTTCGTCGCCGCGGCGATGTACGCCGAGACGAGCCCCGCCGAGCCGGCGCCGATCACGACCAGGTTGTAGTCGTACTTCGCCGGCCGCTTGTCCTTCCATCTCGCGTAGACGCGGCGCGACTTGATCGCCGCGAGGGCGCGCTTGGCGAGCAGCGGGAAGATGCCCAGCAGCACGAACGCGGCGATCAGGCCGGCCGAGAAGCGGAATTGTCCGAGCTGCGTGCCGGCGTAGACGTAGACGATCGTTCCGGCGAGCATGCCGAGCTGGCTCACCCAGTAGAAGGTCCGGGCGCGGATCGGCGTCAGCGCCATCGCGAGGTTGATCAGCCAGAACGGGAAGACCGGCACCAGCCGCAGCGCGAACAGGTAGAAAGCGCCTTCCTTCGCGACCCCCTCGTTCAGGGGCTTGAGCCGGTCGCCGAATCTGCCTTGCACCCAGTCGCGCAGCAGGAAGCGCGCCGCCAGGAAGGCGAGCGTGGCGCCGATGCTGGAGGCGAACGACACGACGATCGTGCCGACGACCAGTCCGAAGATCGCGCCGCCGGCGAGCGTCATGATCGCCGCGCCCGGCAGCGACAGCGCGGTGACCGCGACGTAGACGGCGAAGTAGATCGCGATCGTCTGCAGCGGCTGCGCGGCGTAGTACGCGTCGATCTGCGCGCGGCTCGCCTGGAAGAACTCGAGCGTCAGGTACTGCTTCAGGTCGAAGACGAAAAACGCCGCGATCGCGGCAGCGATCACGGCGAGCAGCGCGAGCCTTTTCTTGTCCATCGGATCTCCTGCTGCGCCTTCGGCAAGTGGCTGACAAACCATTGGCCGCAAACAACCCCCCTCGCCCGCTTGGCGGGACAGGGGCGGGGGACAGGGCGATCGGGCGTTCTCCCTGTCAGAAGACCCACCGAACGCTCAGTCGCGCGCCGCGGGGCAGCGCGAACCCGGAAGTGGTCGATGCGTCCGCGCCGATCTTACGCAGCCGCGGGGCGGCAAGCCGTCGCCGGCGCGCGGCCGAGCGCCTGGTCGATCGTGAACGCGGGCCCCTCGGCGATACGGCGGCGGTAGGAGACGGCGGCGGGACAATCGGCCGGCCAGATCGCGTCGAAGCGCGCCCAGATTCGCCGCGCTGGTGATCGACTTGGCGAGAGTCCACGAGATGAAGATGCTCAGCATCAGCGCCCATTCGCTCGCCGCGCGCCCCTGTTCGTCGCTGCCGGCGAACAACGCCGACAGCGTGCGCGCCTGCGGCGACACGGCGTACGTCGCGACGCCGTAGACGATCAGGAAGCCCCAGAACGCGAAGCCGAAGAGCAGCTCGGTCTGCATCGTGTCCTGCCGTCAACCGAGCGCACCGCCGCAGCTCGAACCCTGCCCTGCGGTGCAGCCGTAGCAGTGATCGGCGACGACGATCGGGTTGTCGCTGAGGTCCAGTTCGAGCCAGTCCTCGAGGTGCAGCCGGCCGTGACCGCGCTCGCCCTCGCGCAGCGCAATCCCCAGCATCTGGTGGAAGTCGCAGTCGTAGAGGAAGCCCTGCCAGTCGACCGAAACGAGCGTGCGGCACATCGCGTGCTCGACGTTCGCCTGGCGATGCGCCGAGCGCAGCAGTGCCATGTAGTCGCGGAACTGGCCCTTGCTGATCAGCGTCGAGCCGAAGCGCGCGATCGGCATGTTCGCCAGCGCGTAGAGCTGGGTGAACACGATGCCGAAGTGCTCGCCGAGATGCTGGCGGTAGTCGGCTTCGAGCTTGCCCTGGTGCGGCGGAAGCGACGGCCCCTGCGGGTTGTAGACGAGCGCAAGTGGCAGCCGCTCGTCGCGGCCGTAGCCGAGCGCGTTGAGCCGGCGCAACGCGCGGATGCTCTTGTCGAAGACGCCCTTGCCGCGCTGCCGGTCGACGTTGTCTTCCAGGTAGCAGGGCAGCGACGCGACGATCCCGACGTCGTTCGCGGCGAGGAACTCGGCGAGGTCTTCCTGCCCGGGCTCGAACAGGATCGTCAGGTTGCAGCGGTCGATCACGTGCACGTTGCGCCGGCGCGCTTCGCGCGCCAGATCCCGGAAGTGCGGGTTCAACTCGGGCGCGCCGCCGGTCAGATCGAGCGTGCGGATGTCCTTCGCCGTCAGGACGTCGAGCACGAGGTCGATCGTCTCGCGGCTCATCTGCTCGGTCCGGTTCGGGCCGGCATTGACGTGGCAGTGCACGCAGGTCTGGTTGCAGGTGTAGCCGAGGTTGACCTGCAGCGTCTCGACCGCGCGGCGGCGGATCGGCGGGAAGGCGGTCGCTTTCAGCAGCGGCAGGGTGGCGTGCATCGAAAGGTACTCCGGGTTCGAAAGCGAATCGTTCAGGCTTCGCCGCGGGCGGGAGAGCCGTTCTTGAGGATGAAGTCGACCGCCGACAGGACCTCTGAGAGGTTCGGCCGCGCGAAGGGCATCGTTTGCACGCTCGCGAAGTACACGCTGCTGTCGGGCGGGATCAGGAAGATACCCGGCTCTGCGAACTTCGGCGGCTCCTCGACGCCGGCGGAGGTCTTGCCGTGACCGGTCGATATGTACAAGACCCAGGCGCGGGCCGTTGCGATCGAGAGCCCGTGTCCAAGCGCCAGCGCGTCGAGTTTGCAGTCGCGCACGGCCTGTGCCGCGCGGACTGCGTCGTCGCTGCTGATCGCGACGACCTCTACGCCCCGCCGGTCGAACTCGCCGACGAGCCGATTCAGCTCCGACAGGTAGGGCCTGCAGACCGGGCAATGCAGCCCGCGGTAGAACACGATCAGGCTGAAGTGGGTCGGATGGCGGTCGCCCAGCGCCCAGCGGTCATGGCCGACCGTCGCAACGTCCAGGTTCGGAGCAGGTTGTCGAGGCATGACGCGCATCGATGTCTCCTCTCTCGACTCGAGGGTTTTGCAGCGCGCTGGCGGCGGCTACAGGGAAACTTGTCGGATCGACGCGGAATTTCTTACAGCGATCTGCAGACCATCTGTGCGCGGGCCCGATCAGACAGCGTCGGCAGGGCGCGGTTGCCGGCTTTGCTCGCGGCGGATCTCCTCGCAGCCGTTATCCTTGGCCCCCCCGGCGCGCAATGCAGCGCACCGGGGCTTGCCGATGCACGCCGACCGCCTCCAGCACTGGACCCATCCCCACCGTTTCGACACCGGCAACCCGGCCGCCGAGCGCGGCACCTGGATCGTCATGTGGCTGACCGCGACGATGATGGTGCTCGAGATCGCTGCCGGCTGGTGGTTCAACTCGATGGCGCTGCTGGCCGACGGGCTGCACATGAGCTCGCACGCGGTGGCGATCGGCCTGTCCGCCGTTGCCTACGCACTGGCGCGCCGTTATGCGCACGATGCGCGCTTCGCCTTCGGCACCTGGAAGATCGAGATCCTGGCCGGCTTTGCGAGCGCGGTGTTCCTGCTGCTGACGGTGCTGCTGATGGCCGGCGCGTCGATCGAGCGCCTGATCTGGCCGCAACCGATCCGCTACGCCGAGGCGATCGTCGTGGCCACCCTCGGGCTGGCCGTCAACGTGGCGAGCGCGCTGATCCTGTTGCGCGCGCAGACCGATCCACACGCGGGCCACGGGCACGGGCATGGGCACGGTCACGCGCATGGCCACGGGCACGACCTGAATCTGCGCTCGGCCTATCTGCACGTGCTGGCCGACGCGCTGACCTCGGTGCTGGCGATCGTCGCGCTGACCGGCGGCTGGATCTTCGGCTGGAGTTGGCTCGACCCGGTGATGGGCCTGGTCGGCGCCGCGGTCGTTGCACTCTGGGCCCGACGCCTGCTGCTGGACACCGGCCGCGTGCTGCTCGACCGCGAGATGGATCATCCGGTGGTGGCCGAGATCCGCGCGGCGGTGGAAGACGCCGGCCGTGACGCCGAAGTGCGGGTCACCGACCTGCACGTCTGGCGCGTTGGCCGCGCCAGTTACGCCTGCGCGCTCACGGTCGTGTCGCACGACCGCGCGCTGACCGCGGCGCAGGTGCGGCGCTGGATCGGGGTGCACGAGGAGGTGGTTCACGCCACGATCGAACTGCACCTGTGCCAGGGCTGTTGATTCGCCTGCGTCAGCCACTGCACCTGCGATCAGCTCGAGCGCTGCTGCAAGTCGGCCGGCAAGCCCTGGCCGCTGTCGAGGAACTCCAGTCCGGCGAGCGTCGCCGAGGACTGCGGCAACCGGTCTGGAGGCGCGCACGGATCGGCGCCGAGCCAGCGCTATTGCGCTGAGGCTTGGCGCAGATCAAAGTTTCTGGACAGTTCTCATTGACTAATGAGAACGACTCCCATTACAGTGACACGAATCGATCGCATTGCGCCAGAGCACGCGGGCGCATGCAGTTTCCGCGGGCGCAGTTCGGACAGTGCGAGCGCGGCACGGTCGGATCATCGCGCCAAGCGGCGGCAGCCGCGCACGAGGTTTGCCGGATCGATCGGCTGCGGCCAGCGGAAAGATCGGCCTTGTCTCCAACCACCACTCTGTGGAGAGTTCATGAAGCTAAGCAGGAGAAACCTGGTAGTGAAGCTGGGTGCCGCATCGGCAGCGGGCGCCGCACTGGCGGCGGCCTCCGTCTCGAGAGCCTTCGCGCAGACGCCGGCGCCGGCTGCCGCCACCGGTGTCGTCAACATCTACAGCTCGCGTCACTACGGAGTGGAGGGTGTGTTCGAGACGTTCACCCGCGAGACCGGCATCCGTGTGCGCTTCACCTCGGGACCGGATGCGGCGTTGCGCGAGCGCATCCGGGCCGAAGGCCGTCACACGCCGGCCGATGTTTTCATCGCCGTCGATGCCGGCAATCTGGCGCTGGCGGCCACCCAGGGCATCCTGCAGCCGCTGGCGAGCGAGACGCTGGCGCGCAATATTCCGGCGTCGTTGCGCGATCCGGCCAACCATTGGTTCGGCCTGACGCAGCGGGTGCGCACGATCCTGTACCACCCGGCACGCGTCAAGCCGGCCGAGCTGTCGACCTACGAGGCCCTGACCGATCCGCGCTGGCGCGGGCGCCTGGTGATGCGGCCGGCAACGCACTCCTACACGCAGTCGCTGGTGGCGAGCCTGATCGCCGCGCACGGCGAAGCGGGCGCCGAGAAGATCGTCGCCGGCTGGGTGGCGAACAACCCGCAACTGATCGACAGCGACACGCGCATCCTGGAGGTGCTCGCGGCGGGCGGCGGCGACGTGGCGCTCACCAACCATTACTACCTGGGTCGGCTGCTCGAAGCCAACCCGGCCTTCCCGGTGCGCGTGTTCTGGGCCAATCAAGCGAGCGGCGAGCGCGGCGTGCATGTCAACGTCAGCGGCGCCGGCATCACGACGCACGCGCAGAACCGCGACAACGCGGTGCGCCTGCTCGAGTGGCTGAGCACGGCGCGCGGGCAGGAGCTGTTCGCCGGATCGAACCACGAGTACCCGGCGAATCCGGCCGCGCCGGTTCACAAGATCATTGCCGGCTTCGGCGCCTTCCGCGGCGATCGGCTTGATCTGCGTGAACTCGGCCGGCTTCAGGCCGACGCGATCCGACTGCTGGACCGCGCCAAGTATCGATAATCCAGCGCCGGGTCGGTACGGGTCGACCCTGGGGGTTTGAGTTGGCGGTCGTTCACTCGACGGTGCTCGCTGGACGGCAGTGGCGCTTCGGCGCCACTGCCGTTTCCATGCTGATCGCGTTCCTGGCAGTGCTGCCGGTGCTGGTCGTCGCCTCGGCGCTGCTGACTCCGACGCGCGAGATCTGGCAGCACCTGTGGGACACGTTGTTGCCGCTGCTGCTGTTCAACACGGCTGCTTTGCTGGTCGGGGTCGGCATCGGCACGCTGGTGCTGGGGGCCGGGCTCGCCTGGCTGGTGACCGCCTACGAGTTTCCCGGGCGGTCGGTGTTCCAGTGGATGCTGATGCTGCCGATGGCGGTACCGGCCTACATCATGGGCTTCGTGTTCATGGCGACTTTCGATGTCGCCGGGCCGGTGCAAGGTGCGCTGGTCGCATGGTTCGGTGACGCCGCCTGGTTTCCCGAGGTGCGCTCGCCCGCCGGTGCGATCACGGTGATGACGCTGGTGCTGTATCCGTACGTGTACATGCTGGCACTGGTCGGCTACCGCGGCATCTCCGCTTCGGCGCTCGACACCGCCCGCGTGCACGGCTACGGTCAGGCGCAGTTCTTCTGGAAGGTCGTGCTGCCGATTTCACGGCCGGCCATCGCGGCCGGCGTCGCGCTGGCGCTGATGGAGGCACTGGCCGACTTCGCGACCGTGCGCTTCTTCAACTTCCCGACGCTCGCCGACGGCGTGGTCAGGATCTGGCACGGGATGATGGACCTGCGGGCGGCGAGCGAACTGGCCGGCCTGCTGGCGATGGTCGCGCTGGTGGCCTTGCTGCTCGAGCGCTCGCAGCGCGGTCGCACCCGCTACCACGAGGCGGGCGGCCGTTCGCCGGGTCTGCCGCGGGTGCGCCTCGAGGGCCGCAGGAAGTGGCTGGCCACCGCCCTGTGCGGCCTGGTGATCGCCGCCGCGCTGGTCTTGCCGCTGACTCAGTTGCTGGCGTGGGCCGCGGTCGAACTCGGCCGCATGTCGCCGAACTCGGCGCGGGTCTATCTGGAACTGGCGCTCAACAGCCTGTTCCTGGCGACGCTGGCGGCGGCGGTGGCGGTGCTGATGGCGATCGTGCTGTCCAGCGGTGTGCGCATCGGCGGTCGCGTGGCACGCGTGGTCGCCACGCTGGCAACCACCGGCTACGCGATACCGGGGCCGGTGCTGGCGGTCGGGATCCTTCTGACGCTGACGCCGATCGACCACGCACTGAACGACTTTCTCGAGTACTGGGCGGGCTTTACCGTCGGCCTGCTGCTGACCGGGTCGGTGGTCGGCCTGATCTACGGCTATGTGGCGCGATTCCTCGCCGTGGCTTATCAGAGCACGGACGCCGCCCTTGAGAAGGTCAAGCCCAACCTGACCATGGCGGCGCGAACGCTGGGCGCCGGCTCGTGGCGGATTCTCGGCCGAATCCACCTGCCGCTGGCCGCACCGGGCATCCTCGTGGCCGCGACGCTGGTCTTCGTCGACGTGATGAAGGAACTGCCGGTCACGTTGATGCTACGGCCGTTCGGCTACGAGACGCTGGCCACCTGGGTCTGGCAGATGTCGGCCGAGTCGATCTGGACCGGTGCGGCGGTGCCGGCGCTGGCGATCGTGCTGGCCGGTCTTCTGCCCGTCGCAGTGCTTGTGAAGTTGGCAACGAAGCGATAGCCGCGATGCGACTGCAATTCGAAATGAATCGACTTTCTCTGCCCGCCGGGCACGATCAACGCAAGGTCAGCGTCCGCCTGTGCGGCGTCAGCAAGCGCTATGGCGAGGTCGACGCCTTGCGCGACCTGAGCCTCGAGGTCTTCGCCGGCGAGAACCTGGTCATCGTCGGTCCGAGCGGTTGCGGCAAATCGACTGCCCTGCGTCTGATCGCCGGCCTCGACACCCCGGATCAGGGCCGGATCGAGATCTCCGGCGAGGTCGTGGCCGGTGGTCGCTGGGTTGCGCCGGAGCAGCGTGGCGTCGGCATGGTGTTCCAGGACTATGCGCTGTTTCCGCACCTGACCGTGGCGCAGAACGTCGCCTTCGGGCTGCAGCGCTGGAGCCGCGAGAATCGGGCGCGGCGCGTCGACGAAGTGCTGGCGCTGGTCGGCCTCGAGCGCCACGGGCGGCGCTATCCGCACGAACTGTCGGGCGGCGAGCAGCAGCGGGTGGCGATCGCCAGGGCCCTGGCGCCGAAGCCGCACGTGCTGCTGCTGGACGAACCGCTGAGCAACCTCGATGCCGAGTTGCGCGAGGAAATGCGCGTCGAACTGCGACGGGTCCTGAAGGCCGCCGGAATCACCGGCATCATGGTCACGCACGATCAGGAAGAGGCGTTCGCCGTCGCCGATCGCGTCGCCGTGTTCAGCCGCGGGCAACTTTGTCAGATCGGATCGGCCGAAGAAGTCTATCACGCGCCGTCGTGCCGCTTCGTGGCCGACTTCGTCGGCGAGTCGTGTTTCCTGCGCGGCAGCGTCGCCGGCTGCCGGGTGCTGACCGAGATCGGCGAGTTCGACGGCGGCGACTTCCCGCAAGGCACCGCGGTGGAGCTGATGCTGCGGCCCGCGGACCTTCGGCTGCACGTCAGGCAGGACGGCGACAGCGAGATCGTGTCGCGCTACTTCCGCGGCACCGACAACGCCTACGACGTGCGCTTGCCTTCGGGCACCGTGGTGCGCTGCAGCCTGTCGGCGCATCAGCCGCTGTCGGTGGGCACGCGCGTGCGCGTCGAGCCGGCGCGCGCGCGCGCCGTGGCGTTCCCGGTGGCGGACCGCGAAGTGCAGTGCTGAGCGCCTGCGCGGTGCGCGGCAGACGCCGCTGCCTCGAGCGGACTTCGCGCTGGCGACCCGATGGCGCGCGTGGCATGCGCGTCGGCGCGAGCGGCGGTGCGCTGGCCTTTCACTGCGCCGTCATGTAAAAGTGTCTTGCGGGGCGGTCTGCCGCCGTGCCTGGCGCGCGCCGAGGCGCGACTTGGCAGCGCGGCGCGACAGCCATGGATTTTCCGTCGATAGGAGATGCCACGATGCTTCCCATGCTGCCGTTTTTCGCCGGCCTGATCGCCGGCGCGGCTGCCGTCTCGACCTTGCGCAGCAGTTCGCGCCCTGGCGGTGCGGCTGACGCCTGCGGTGCGCCGCCGCCGGCCGCTACTGCGACGCCGGCGCCGGCGCCGCAGGCGGCCGAGGCGCCCGCCGGCGCCCGGCGCGTGCGCCGGCAGCACAAGGGCAGAGCGGCCAAGGGGGCCGGCGCATGAAGCAGGCCGATGGCGAGGTGGCCGGCGTGGTCGATGAGTTGCCCGCGAGCTTCGTGCGCGGTGCGGTCGCCGCCGGCATCGTCGCGGCTCTGAAGGACAAGAGCGCGGGCGCCGATCTGCTGCAGTCGGCGCTGCTCGGCGGTGGTGCTCTGTCGGCGGCGGTGACGGTCGAGAAACTTCTGTTCAACAAGGAGTGGAGCGTGGCCAAGGGCAAGAAAGGCGGGAAGAAGAAGAAGCGTGCCGCGATGGAACGCGCGGCGCTGGCGGCGCTGCTGCGCCAGAACCAGCCGACCGGGCTGGCGGCACTCACGCCCGCGCAGCAGTTTCTCGTCGGAACGCTGGTGGGTGCGGGCGCCGCCTATGTGCTCGGCGACGAGCAGATGCGCGGCAAGGTGCTGCGCGCCGGCCTGCAGTTCTACGGCAAGCTCGCCGACGGCTTCGAGGAACTCAAGGAGCAGATGGGCGACATCCAGGCCGAACTGGCGGCGCAGCGGATGAGTTCGGAGTGAGCGCGCCGACGTCACCGTTCGCCGAACTCAGACCGGTGCACCGGCTGCCCGGTCGCGCGCGGTTTCGCTTTCGTATCAAGTCCGGGGCGCACTTCGACGCTCGCGCCTGGACGCGCGCGGTCGGCAACCTGCACGCGGTGAAGTCGGCGCGCTTCAATCCCGGGGCGCGTTCGCTGGTGGTCGAGTTCGACCCGCAGCAGACCGACGCCGAACGTCTGGCGGCCGCGATCCGCGCGGCGCCCGGCCCGGCCGCCATGGCGCCGGCCAGTACCGGCCGCATCAGAGAATTGGCGCCGCTGCTCGCCGGCGGCGCGCTCATGCTCGGTTCCGGCGCGTTGCCGCCGCAGTTGCGCACGGCGGCGACCGTCGGCGCCTCGCTGCCGCTGTACGGCAAGGCGTTCGCCGACCTGTTCGAGGAAGGCGTCAACTCGCACGTGCTCGAGGCGCTGGCGGTGGCGATCTCGACCGGCAGCGGCGACCGCGTCGCTGCCAACTCGACGGTGTTCATGCTGGCGCTCGGCGAGTACCTGGAGGACTCGATCGCGCGCCGCTCCGACGACCTGCTCAAGGGTCTGCTGCGGCCCGACACCGGGCGGGTCTGGGTCGAGGACGATGGCGTCGAGCGCCAGATCGAGGCGGCAGCGGTCGCGGTCGGCGCCACGGTGGTGGTCGGTGCCGGCGCGGTGGTGCCGGTCGACGGCACCGTGCTGTCGGGCGAGGCGATGGTCAACCAGGCGGCCATGACCGGCGAGTCGGTGGCGGTGCGCCGCGAGCGCGGCGATGTCGTGCTGTCCGGCACGGTGGTCGAGGAGGGCCGGCTGCGGATCTACGCCGAGCAGGTCGGCTGCGGCACGGCGGCGGCGCGCATCGCCGACTACGTCGAGCGATCGCTCGAGGCCAAGAGCACGACCCAGCTCGAAGCCTCCCGACTGGCCGACCGACTGGTGCCCGGCGTGCTCGGCCTGGCCGGCGCCGCCTGGCTCGCCACCGGCGCCTGGCAGCGCGCGGCGGCGGTACTGCAGGCCGACTACTCGTGCGCGTTGAAGCTCGCTACCCCGGTGGCCTTCAAGGCGGCGATGTACCAGGCCGGCCGGCGCGGCATCCTGATCAAGGGCGCCGACGTGCTGGAGCGACTGGCCGAGGCCGACACCTTCGTCTTCGACAAGACCGGCACGCTGACCACCGGCAAGCTCGCGGTCACCGACTCGATCGCGTTCGACCCGCACTACGGCCCGGACGATCTGATCGATCTGGCCGCCTCTGTCGAGGAGCACTACTTCCATCCGCTGGCGCTGGCGGTGGTCGAGGCGGCCCGGCGCAACCAGGGCCGGCACTTCGACCACAAGGAGGTGCAGTTCATCGCCGCCCACGGCGTGGCGAGCGTGATCGACGGCCGGCGCATCGTCGTCGGCTCGCGCCACTTCGTCGAGGACGACGAGGGCGTGCCGGTGCCGCCGACGGCGCGCAAGCGCATCGAGCGACTGTTCCGGCAGGGCAAGACGCTGCTGTACGTCGGCTACGGCGGGGGG
>Ga0208610_100309_pt1 | contig 19002 bp, 17 predicted proteins | sample SubbioR11Jul_8A2_FD_184815 | JGI IMG/M metagenome (GOLD analysis project Ga0208610, IMG submission 184815) | Serpentinite rock and fluid subsurface biosphere microbial communities from McLaughlin Reserve, California, USA - CR11Jul_8A2 (SPAdes) | ecosystem: Environmental > Terrestrial > Deep... | reverse complement strand
CGGCAGCTCCTTAAAGTCTTTGGTCAGCACGCGGCTAAACAGTTCGACTAGCGCACCGGCTAGCTCGACACCGGTCGGGCCGCCGCCGGCGATGACCACCGTTAGCGCCCCCTGCTCGAGCAGGGCTGGGTCGGCGCTGGCCGCCTCGAACTGCGCCAGCAGGTGGCTGCGGAGGTTGACCGCTTCAGTCAAGCTCTTGAGGAAAAAGGCATGTTCTCTCACACCAGGCACTCCAAAATCGTGATAGATGGTGCCGGGCGCCAAAACGAGATAGTCGTAACCGATGCCGGTGCCGTCCTCAAGGGTGACGAAGCGCGCTTCTTTATCGATCGTCACCACCTTGCCCAGCCGGAAGGTGAGGTTGCGCTGGCGCCGCAAGATGCCGCGGACGGCGTGCGAGATCTCTTCGGGTGTCAAGGCGGCGCTGGCCACCTGATACAACAGCGGCTGGAAGGTGTGATAGTTGTGCTGGTCGATCAGTAACACCTCTACTGGGGCGGAGGCGAGCGCTTTGGCCGCCTCGAGACCGCCGAAGCCCGCGCCGATGATGACCACTCTAGGACCATCGCTCATAGTGCCTCCAAAACTACTTGTAGCAAAAAGCACAAGCAGTTAGCCTCACTATAGGACAAACGTCCCGTTCAGGCTGTGTGCTGGCTTGCTAAATCGCTAGCCGAGAAACCGCCTCAGCCTGCCGGCTCGAGCCACTAAATCGCTAAGCTGAACGGCGTCGCCCCGCTCGAGATCGGCTCGCATCTGCCTTACCAGATCAAGATGTTCCTCGTGGGGGTTATAAGGATAGCCAGCCCGGGTGAGGGCGGTACGCAAAGTTGGCGTCATCAGCGGGCTGTCGAAGTCGGTAAAGGAGAGCGCCTCCTGAATCTCTGCCTCAAAGGAGGGGTAGGCCTCATGAATAAAGGCTAGGTCGCTATCGCTCAGCGCCTCGAAGGCGATCAGCTCGGGGGGCACGCCCAGCGAGTAGAGCGAGCAGGTGAAGGTGATGGCGCGGGGTAGCCTCACCCCTTCCAACTCGCGGGCGTAACCGAACAGGCCGATGTGGAGCTTACGTGCCCGGCGCGAAGGGACGTGCTTGGCTAGCTGATTGATATCCGGGGCAAGCTCTACCACGCGCTGCCGGTAGGCGTTGCTATAGCGCGCAATTAACTCCAGGGCGCGACCAGTATCGATCGGGTCGGCCGGTTCAATGGTTCGGGTTTTGAGGTAGTCACAGGCGGCGCGGACCTCGCTAACCGGATAGTCGAACTTGAAGGCCGACTGGATGCTGAACGTCACCACGCTTGGATACTCGGCGCCGACACGCTCTGCCGTGCGAGGCGAGAGGCCGCCTCGGAACGGAGCCGAACCCACGCCTAGGATGGGGTGCAAGCGGACCCCGCTCCGAGTTGACAGCTCATTAAGGCGAGCCAAAGCGATCTTGTTGGCGAAGGCGGCGGACACCAGGCCGTAGTTCATGGCGGTATCCGAACGGGCCAGAAAGACCCGCTGATCGCTAAGCTCCTTGTCCCGAAGGTACTCCGCAACTATATCAGCAGCGTGGAGCATGCTGGGCACGTCTTCAAAGAGCGGGATGACCTGGATCTGCGCCGGGTGAAACTCGCCGATCCAGTCGGCGATGGTGATGTCGTCAGGGCGAAAGCGGGCGTACTGGCGCCCGATGATGTGTTCGGCATAAAAACGGTAAACGCGGTCGATGCAGCGCGCCGAGGTGGTGAGCGGCAAGATCACCTCGAAGATCGGCGCTGCTTCGCGCTCATAAAAGAGCCGTGCTGCGTCATACGAGCGCGGGATGCTCTCCAGCGTCTCTAAGAGGATCTTGGCTTCCGTTCTCTCAACTGTCGGGTTGGGTACTCGCAGGGTAAGCCGCAGCGTCTGACCGATCACATGCTCCCGGAAGTACTCCGGATAGTAGGTGAGCAGCTTCTTAACCACGTAGGTGTCGATCTCTTTGCCTTCGACATCCCACATCTGCTCGTCACAGCCGAGGTGCGAGTAGGCGTAAAAAGCCTCGCGAATCTCGTCTTCACCGGCCAGCACGGCAGATGCCGCGAAGAACGGCACGGTGGCGTTGTCGGGGTGTTGGGTGCTCATGCAGCGGGGGATAGGCATAGCTACTCCGGATAGGGCGCCAGCTCGGGGGCCGAAGAGTTGGGCTGCAACAGCTTGCCGCCCACGCACTTGACACATTATCAGTAAAGACAATACGTTAGATAGCTCATCCACCTTGCGTGGCAGGAGTAACGGTGCGCGTGTCTCTCAGCGCTCCCAGTGCCGCTGGATAGGCTTCGTCCCGTCTGTGAATTTCAACGGGCGTCGTCATAGCGTGCCGGATGTTCGGCGTCCTCGGCCCAGCGGGCGGGATTATGAACTGCCCCGCGCACCCCTGTAGTGGCGATGCTTGTCATAGTCCCGCTTGTCAGGGCGAACGTCAGCGAAGCGCCGAGCGTAAGCGTACAAGGCTTCGCCCTGAGGGGCCTCAGCCCAAAGGGTTCGCCCCTACGAGAATCGGGGTAGGATTCGATCACGATGATGCCGTGGTCATGGTTAGGCATCACCACGAAGGCGCCTAGCGCGACATTGGAAAAACGTTCGGGTAAGTCAAGCCAGTGAGTGGTGACCGTGCACGTCAGCCTCCAACCGGGCAAGTAACCCTATCATAAGGGCAAGATAAAATGCGCCCCTCGGGGCGCATTTCAGACGGTAGCTGAGGGGTTATTCGATAACTGTAGCGTTAACTACTAGCAGCAGCTCGGTATTGCGCTCGCTGGTGGTGGTGGTGCTAAAGAGGCTGCCGATGATGGGGATGGCGCTGAGCAGCGGCACGCCTTGCACGGTAGTACCAAAGGTATTTTGGAACAGGCCGCCTAACAGCACCGTCTGGCCAGGCTCGAGCGTCACGGTAGAGGAGACCCGCCGCTCGGAGAAGTCGATCCGTTGCGGAATCCCCCCTTCGGCTAGCGGCACCAACAGGTCCGAGACCGCGGCATTGACATCCAGAATCACCCGGCCGTCGGCGGAGATGCGCGGCGTGACCTCAATGATCACCCCGAACTCGATGGTGCGCTGCTGGATTTCGCCGTCCGCACCAGGGAAGGTCAGCTCGATGCGCCCGCCCGACTGAAGGCGGCCGGCCTGGTTGTTGAGCATAGTCAGGGTGCTGTCATCGACGCGCCGCGATAGCCCTTGGCTCTCTAAGGTGTCGAGCACGGCGCCGATGTTAAGGCCCGAAATAGCCCGCTGCGCATCGAAGACGAAGTTAAGGCCGCCGTCGAGCACAGTGGCCGCGAAATTGCCTAGCCCGGCGGTGAGGTTGATGCCGAGATTAGCGGCGGTGCGGCGCTCGATCTCCTGAATGCGCACCTGCACGTTCACTTGTGGCTGCGGAATATCAAGCTGTGCGATAAGGCTACTAAGCTGCTGGTGCAGCGCGGCCGGGGCGGTGATGATTAAGCTGTTGGTACGCGGTTCAGCGACCACGGTGAACTCGAAGTCCCGGACGACGGCGCCTTCTACCTCGGTCTCTGCCCTGAGGCCGGACCGCTGTAGCACTTCGGCTAGCGCTGCGGCGTCGGCGTTGGAAAGGGTGTAAAGGCGTTGCTCGAGCGGTACTGCCGCTACTGCGCGGTCGATCTCGGCTAGCACCGCCTCGATCTCGGCTAGCTGCGCTGCGGTCCCCCGCACCGACAGCGAGTTGAGTGCCTCGAAGGCGTTAACGTTCACGCCGGGCAGCTCTTGTCGCAGGAATTCGGCGATGGCGTTCACGTCGCCGGTAACGCGATAGAAGCGCTGCAACGTCGGCTCGTCACCAGGCACTGCCGCCTGGGGTTGGCGCAGCCGGGCGATACTGGCCGAGGTGCCGACTACCACCAAGTTATTTTCAAGCAGCGCGTAGTCAAGATTGTTTAAGGTTAAGACGAGGTTCCAGACCTGCCGGAACGGCTTGGGTTCACCGATATCGTAGACGATTAGCGTGTCAGGCACGTCATCGACGACCGCTGTGAGGTTAATAGCACTAGCCAGGGCTTGGACCATGGCGCGCAGCGACTCACCATCGCTCTTAGTCCTAAACGTGACCGGCGTATCAAAGCGTGGATCGTCCGGCAAGGGCGCGAGCTGCGCGGCTGCCGTGAGGCTAGCGGCGAAGAGCGCAACGAGAAGCAAGCGAAATTGTCGGGCGAAGCCTTGTTGTTTCATAGTCACCGCCTGAGATTAAGGACGAGGGTTTCGCTGTGGTTGCCTTGTGAGAACACGGCCTCTTGACCCCTGAGGCCTTTTAGTACGATGTCGGTATCCGGCAACGGCTGACCGAGCGCGACCACTACTGGGGCCAGGGTGAGGTTGCTGCGGAAGACGCCTACCCCGATGGGGCCGAGTACCGAGCCGGTAAAAGTGACGTTTTGGTCGCGTAAGTAGCGTGCCAACGGGTTAGCGCCTGCGCTGAGGGGCGGGGTAGCCTGAAGCGCAACCGCCGGGGTTGGCGCCAGCGGTCTTAACGGTGTAGTGGCGGGCGCAGCCTGCGCCTCTGGCGTAAGCCCTGGTGGCAGCTCGATCGTTGCCTCTGGCACGCGGATCGCTACCACTTCGGCCAGATTCGCCGGGCCGGGAGGTGCGGTTCGCGCCTGGCGCAGGATGCTAGGCGCAAGCGGCAACGTGCCGCTAGGAAGGGCTCGTGGAAGGTTATCGGCCACCGGGGGGGGCGGTGCGAGCGGCCTGGGGACAGGCGCGCTAACCACTGGCGGTGGCTGAGGGGTAGGAGTGATAGGTATATTAGCCACTTCGATCGGTGGCGGCGGCGTGGTGGCTACGATCGCCGGGGTGGGTGTGGCCGGTGCGGGGGCGGCGCGGACGATTATCGGCGAGAAGGGGTTGATGGCGGCGCGCTGATCGCCCGGCCTGGCGATGAGAACCTCTTCAACTGGCGCTACTACCTCAACTGCTACCTCCGGGGCGGCAGTTACTAAAAACGGCAACTGCGCGATGGTTAACTCACGCGCCACCACTGGCGGCGCGACCGTTGCGGGGGCTGCCGGCGCCGGGAGTTCAGCGCCGACCGGCTCTCCGGCTTGCGTGAAATAGTTGATCCACAGCCAGGCCGCCACTGCCACAAAAACTATCCCGATAATGATGCGGGCTTCACGAGAAAGGGTCATGGGCGGCCCCCTGGGTCAGCACCGGTAAAGACGAAGACGGTAAACGCGAAGCTAGCGTCGATCGGAGGATTAGCGGAGTCCTCGGCGACAATGGACAGGCTGACTTGGTCGATCTTGGCAAACCGCCGCAGCCCCTCCAGCGACTGCATGAAGGCCAGGGTAGTAGCGTAGTCGCCCACCGTATTCAGGGTAAAGCCGAGCGGGCGGACCCCCTGGACCTCGTCGCGGCGAGCCCCGACGTTGCTTAAGGAGGCAAAAGTGACCCCTTGCTCCCGGGCGGCGATGCGCAGTTGATCGAGCAATGAGGCCACCTCGCTTTCGCGCGGTAGCTCGGCTAAAAACTCCTCGCGGGCCAGCTCGAGCCGCGCAATTTCGGCGCGCAGGATTGGCAGGTTACGCTGTGCAGCCAGACCGCGCTGAATCTGCAAGTCAAGCTGGACGATCTCGCTCTCTAACTGGGTGATGCGCTCTTGGGTGGGGCGGTACATGAAGAAAAACCAGCCGACGCCCATGGCCAGGGTTAGCACCACGATGATGATCGCCCAGTCGCGCTGGCGCAGGCTAAGATTCATGGCTGCCCTCCGGTCAGTGCGCCGATGGTCAGGCTGAATTGATAGAGGCCGGTCTGCTCGTCACGCGAAGCGTTCTGGAACGATACCCCAAATAGCGGCGAATCCTCTAATGCCCGGAGGTATGCGGCTAACACCTCGGTGCTAACCGCTACACCTTGCAAGCTCATCTCGGCCAGCACCTCAAGCCCATCGTAAGTGGCGTTGTCAAGGCGCTGTTGGCGCGCCCCTCGATCGAGCGCCTGCATGCTCAACTGGGTGAAGGCGATGCGCGGTGCCGCGCCGGCCTCAGCCACCGGGAGGGTCTCGAGCATGGCCAAAAGTTCGTTAGACCAGACGATACGCCCTTCGCGCACTGCGTCGCGGATGGCGATAAGCTCACCAAGCTCACGTTGGCGCGCTTGCAGGGCGGCTTGCTCGCGCAGGGCTTCTTGCAACAGGTTGACTTGCAGCTGTCGAGCCGCTCTCTCCTCGTGCAACCTGGCCTCGCTCTGGTTGGCCGTGACCTGGATAAAGGCGAGTACGGCTAACGCTAGCAACGGGAAGAGTACAGCGATCAGCCGCCAAAGCCCTGGTTCGCGCCGCCGCCGGAGATTCTTAGGCAGCAGGTTAACGTTAATCAAGGCCTCTCACCCCTCGTATGGCCAGGCCGAGCGGTACGCCAAACTCCGGACCGACCTCTTTTAAGTACTGGGTGTCGAAACGGTTGGCATCGGTATTGACCGTCAGCCAGGGGTCACCTAGCTCTACCCGGAAGCCGAGTGCGTCGCCGATGGCCTCGGGTAGGCCCCGCAGCTTGGCACCGCCGCCGCCGATTACCATGCGAGCGATATTGGCATCGCCCGCTTGCACTCTGAAGAACTCCAGGCTGCGGCGAATTTCGGTAGTCAGCTCAACCAGCACCGGGCGCAGCGACTCATAGACGCGACCCGGGCTAAACTGCTCCCGCTTGGCATCGAAATTTAACAGCTCTTCCTCGTCCTCGGTGGGGATGGTGGCGGTGCCGTAGTTGATCTTGACATCTTCCGCGGAGTCGAAGTCCAGGCCGAACGAGCGCTGGATGGCTGCGGTGAAATCGTCGCCGGAGGTGCCGATGTTGCGGTTCATCAGCACCCGCTCGCCGCGCACTAGGGTAATCGTAGAGTTGCTGGCAGCGATCTCTAATACCACTCCGATCTCGTCAGCCTCGGTATAGGACTTACCGGTCAGGGTGGTTTTGTTGAGGTGTTCGCCGAGCAGCGAACCGCGCAGCGAATGCAGCAGCGCAAACGGTTTGACATCTACCACGATCGGCTCGAGCCCGGCCAATTTGAGATAGTCCACCTGCTGCGTAACCATATCTAGCCGGGCAGCAGCGATGACCACCTCGAGCTGACCACCTTCGGCCACATCGTCGGGGTTATCGAGCACGTAGTAGTCAATGACTACCTCGTCAATTGGGAACGGGATGTAGCGCTCGGCCTCCCACTTGATGGCCTCATCTAGTTCGGAGAGGGTCATCTTGGGGACCGAGATGTTGCGGGTGATGGCGAGGTTGTTGCTGACCGCAGTGACTACGAAACGCTTGCGAATTCCGGCGTCCTGAAAGAGCGCCTTAATCTCGGCAGCCAGGCCGCCAGGATCGATCACCTGATCTTCCTGGATCAGCCCTGGCGGTAGCGGCCGAGAGGCCACTGCCGCCACACTGGGCGGTGTGCCGGGTCTAAGATCCACCACCTTGAGGGCACTGGTGCCGATCTCGAGCCCGGCGGCTTCGATGCGCGGATTGAGGAGGCGCGAGAACGATTCGCGCAAGGCCATAACCCCTCCTTGTAGCGCCAGCCTAGCATACGTGGCTCATCCTGGTGGGATAAATTTCGCACTCCCCAGCCCCTGGTAGGACTGCTGCTGGCATCACCAAATATCTTGCCATGATTGCTGCGTGGCTGCTAGTACCTCACAGCAGTCCAACACTACCCCCTAACGCTTGTTGGCAGCGAGGCTGGAGGCCTAACCGGGCTTAGGCATCATCCCGGGCGGCAGCGTAAGCGGTTTCTCGGTGTGGGCCGACGGTGCGGGCGCGACCCTGGGCGGTGCCTCGGGTTCGGGGAGGGGCTGGCCGCGCATAACCAGATCAAACTCATCGGCATGGAGCGTTTCGCGCTCGAGCAAGGCCTTGACCACCGTCTCGAGCTCAGTGCGCTTACTCGCTAAGAGCGCCCTGATGCGGGCGTACTGGGTGTCGAGGATAGCTTTGACCTCAGTGTCGATCAGGCGGGCGGTCTCCTCGCTGTAGTTGCGCGCCCCCTCGTACTCGCCCAAAAAGGACTCGCTGCTGCTGGATAGGGCGATCTTGCCCAGCGTGTCGCTCATTCCCCAGCTAGTGACCATGCGCCGGGCGATGTTGGTGGCCTGCTGGAAGTCACTCTGAGCGCCGGTGGTAACATCACTAAAGACGATCTCCTCAGCAGCGCGCCCGGCTAGCGCCACGGCGATGCGGTCGAGCAGCATGTTGCGGGTGGCGTACAGGCGGTCCTCTTCGGCCACCGACATGACGTAGCCACCGGCACGGCCCCGAGGCACGATGGTGATCTTGTGGACCGGGTCAGCGTGCTCTAAAGAGTAGCCGGCTATGGCGTGCCCGGCTTCGTGATAGGCGGTAATCGCCTTCTCCTTAGGGCTGATGACCCGGCTGCGCCGCTCCGGCCCCATCACCACCCGGTCGGCGGCTTCGTCGAGGTCGTCCATGGTGATCTCCCGGTGACCGGACCGAGCCGCTACCAGCGCAGCTTCGTTTAACAGGTTCTCCAGGTCGGCGCCGACAAAGCCGGGGGTCCGCTTGGCCACCACCCTAAGATCGACGGTCTTGGCCAGCGGCTTGCCGCGGGCATGAATCTGCAAGATCGCCTCGCGCCCCTTGACGTCGGGGGCGTCGACCACCACTTGGCGGTCAAAGCGTCCGGGGCGTAAAAGGGCTGGGTCGAGGACATCAGGGCGGTTGGTGGCGGCCATGATGATGACGTCGTGCTTGGACTCGAAGCCGTCCATCTCCACCAACAGGGCGTTTAAGGTCTGCTCGCGCTCGTCGTTGCCACCATTGATGTTCACGCCGCGGCGCCGCCCCACGGCGTCGATCTCGTCGATAAAGACGATGCAGGGGGCGTTTTTCTTGGCGTTGTCGAAGAGGTCGCGCACGCGCGCCGCGCCGACACCGACAAACATCTCCACGAAGTCCGAGCCGGAGATGCTAAAGAACGGCACCCGCGCCTCGCCCGCTACCGCCTTGGCCAGGTGGGTCTTGCCGGAGCCGGGCGGGCCGACCATCAACACGCCGTGCGGGATGCGTGCGCCCAAGGCGTGGAATTTGCTGGAGTTCTTGAGGAACTCGACCACTTCAGACAGGTCGTTCTTGGCCTCCTCGACGCCGGCTACGTCCTTAAACAGCGTCTGGCTGTGCTCCTGGGTGATCAAGCGGGCCTTGGACTTGCCGAACGAAACGGCGCCGTCGCTGCCGCCGCCGCGCGAACCCCGCATGATATAGAACAGAAAGGCGATCATGAGCAGTATCGGGATAGCTAAAAACAGCATACTACCCCAGTTGATGCGGCCCGGCGCTACCTCCACCTCAACCCCTTGGGCAATAAGCTGGCCCACCTCATCGATCGAGAGCGGGCTGGGGGTGCGGGTGGTAAACGGCTCCTGCGCAGCGTTACGAGGGGTCACGCGCAACTCAGAGCCGTCGATGACGACTCTGGCCACAGCGCCGGCCTCGACCTGTCTAAAAAAGTGGCTGAGGCTCTGGCCGCTTGGCGGCCGCGCATTGTTTTGCGAGGCCAGGAACATGACGACGCCGATCACCACAGCTGCGATTACGAGTCCACGCAGCGGATATCTCGCCATACCCTTAGTGTACTCCTCCGGCCCCAAAAAAGTGTAGCGTCGGCGGTGAACACGGCTTTCCTAGGGAACCCTTTTCTTGCAAGGAGGGCGTTAACTTGTCTGGGACCTGGTCGCTGGCTTGAGTCGGGCACAAGAAAGCCGCTAAGACGCTCGGACAGGATATAATCACGGCCGCGCGGGAGGTGACATTACCGCGACAGCAGTTGCTTTGGAGTCACCTTGCGCTACCTATCACTTATCACCTATGGCCTGTTTATCCTGGCTGCCCAAGCGGGCTGTGTCTTGCTCTTTAGGCTGTCGCAGTTCGGACAGAACCCTCATCCGGAGCTGCCCCTGCCGGTCATCGTAATGCTCGGGGTGTTGCTGGCCAGCCCGCTTTTCCACCTGCGGCAGCAGCGAAACCTGCCTGCTGGTTTGGCCTGGAGTATCGGCCTAGTCGTTAGCCTGGCGCTTTACCTCCTGGCTGGGACCCCGCCGGAGTACCTGCTGGCGCCGTTGGCGGCGGTCGCCTGGAGTGAATTGCTGCCGCTACTCTTTAAGCGCCACGCCCCGATGCTCATCGCCATGTCGGTCTATGTGGTCTGCACGCTCTTGGCTACCTTTACCTTCGACAGCTTCCTGCCGCTGCCGGGCTACGGGCTGATCAGCGTCGGCACGCTCTTTTTTGGCATTACCTTCACACAGCGCGACCGGGTTCACGGCTACGGGCGCAAGGCGGTCTACCTGATGCTGCTGTTCGCAGCGACCGCCAACGTGGTGATGGCGCTGACCCTAGGGGTGCCGATCCGTTATGTGGCGGTAGGCTTTTTGGCCATCATGCTATCGATCACCGCCGATACCGAAATCTATCAGCGCCACCTCCACCGGAGCTGGCTGGGGCGCGTGGCGCGCTCCAATGCCGTGAGCGTTCCGGTCGACACGATAGTCTTTACCACCCTGGCTTTTGCCGGCAAGCCGTTTGCCACCCTGCCGTGGATGGTCGAAGTGATCGTTACCGACATTGCGCTGAAACTAATCATCGGTTTTCTGACCGCCTTTGGCTTGTTGGCTATATTCTCGAAACGCTATGACCCGAGCCGGGTGCTGACTTTCCGCTGAGGGCTTACAATGCGGAGAGGCTGCGGTTGCCCCGACCCCGTGCCGGGGTGCGGGTAGGAGGTGTGATGCTCGACTACCTTAACGTAAGTGACCTGCTTAAGCCCGAGGAGCGCCAGATTCAAGCGGCGGTGCGCAAGTTCGTAGACGCCGAGATCTTGCCCCACATCGCGCGCTGGTGGGAAGAGGAGACTTTCCCTCAGCACCTGGTCAAGGCCTTTGGCGAGCTGGGCCTCCTGGGTTCGACCCTGCCGGAGGACTATGGCGGCGCCAACCTCTCGAGCGCTGCCTATGGGCTGATCATGTACGAGCTCGAGCGCGCCGACTCGGGGCTGCGCAGCTTCGCCAGCGTGCAAGGGGCGCTGGTGATGTTCCCGATCTACGCTTACGGCTCCGAGGAGCAGAAGGCGTACTACCTGCCCAAACTCGCCAGCGGCGAGCTGGTGGGCTGTTTCGGCTTAACCGAGGCCGACGGCGGCTCCGACCCCGGCGCCATGAACACCCGCGCCCGCCGTGATGGCGACTACTATCTGCTACAGGGTAGCAAGATGTGGATCACCAGCGGCAACCTTGCCGATATCGCCATCATCTGGGCCAAGGACGACGCGGGCGTAGTGCGCGGCTTCATCGTACCGACCGATGCGCCCGGCTTTAAGGCCAACCAGATTAAGCACAAGGTCAGCCTGCGGGCCTCGAATACCAGCGAGCTGGTGCTTGACGAGGTGCGCGTAGCAGCTTCGCAGCTGCTGCCGCAAGCGGTGGGGCTCAAGGCGCCGCTTTCCTGCCTGACCCAGGCCCGCTACGGCATCGCCTGGGGGGTATTAGGGGCGCTGGAAGCCGTCTATGCCGAGGCCCGCGATTTCGCCGCCACGCGCATCACCTTCAGTAAGCCGATCGCCGCCCGCCAACTGGTGCAGCACAAGCTGGTGGAGATGGTCAGCGAGCATAGCAAGGGGCTGCTCTTAGCCTGGCGGCTCAGCCAGCTCAAGGACGCCGGCCTGCTGAAGTATCACCAGGTCTCGCTGGCCAAGCGCAACAACGTCCGCGTAGCCTTGCAAGGGGCCCGCCTGGCGCGGGAGCTGCTCGGCGGCAGCGGCATCACCTTGGAGTACCATACTATCCGCCACATGCTTAACCTAGAGACGGTGGACACCTACGAAGGCACCTTCGACATCCACACCTTGATCGTAGGGCGCGAGCTGACCGGCCTGGAGGCGCTCGCGTAGCCGTGCCGGTTGCTTTATCGGACCTGCGGGTCATCGATCTGTCGCGCATTCTGGCTGGGCCGTACTGCACCCAGCTGCTGGCGGACCTCGGCGCCGAAGTCTGGAAGGTCGAGTCCTTAACCGGTGACGATACCCGGCGCTGGGGGCCGCCGTTTCAGGCCGGGGAGAGCGCCTACTACCTGTCGTGCAACCGCGGTAAGAAGAGCCTAGCGATCAATCTAAAAGACCCGCGCGGACAGCGGATAGTCCGCGAATTAGCCTGCCGCGCCGACGTGCTGGTCGAAAACTTCAAGGTCGGCGACCTGGCTCGCTACAACTTGGATTACGCCAATATAGCAACGCTTAATCCGCGGCTCGTTTACGCTTCGATTACCGGCTTCGGTCAGAGCGGCCCACACGCCCATGAGCCCGGCTACGATGCGGCGCTGCAAGGAGCGACCGGCATCATGAGTATCACCGGTGAGGCGGACGGGCCGCCGGTCAAGGTGGGGGTGGCCTGGATCGACGTGCTGACCGGCCTCACCGCCGCTGTCGGCATCCTGGCGGCGCTCCGTGAGCGCGAGCAGAGCGGCCTGGGGCAACACCTCGACTTAGCGCTCTTTGACGTTGGGCTGGCGGCGCTGGTCAATCAGGCTCACAGCTACCTGATGACCGGCGCGTCGCCGGGGCGCCTGGGGAGCGCTCATCCGCAGATCGTCCCCTATCAGGCGTTTGCGGCCAGCGACGGCTGGTTCATGCTGGCGGCAGGCAACGACGAGCAATATCGCCGCGTCACCGAGGTTATTGAGCGCCCGGAGCTCTGGGCTGAGGCGCGCTTTCAGACCAACGCCGGGCGAGTTTCGCACCGGGCCGAGCTGATCCCGCTGTTAGCCGAGACCTTCGGGGCCAAGCCGCGCCACTACTGGCTCACCCGCTTGCGCGCAGTCGGCGTGTCGGCTACGCCGGTCAACACCGTGGCCGAGGCCTTTGCCGATCCGCAGGTGGAGGCGCGGGGCCTGCTCTGGCCGCTCCCTCACCCTACTTTGGGAACGCTGATGACGGTAGCCAATCCGCTAAACCTCTCGCGCACGCCAGCCACACCGTCAGGCCCCCCGCCGCTGCTGGGCGAGCACACCACTGCGGTCTTGGCCGAGGTGTTGGGTTATAGCGCGGCTGACGTGGCCGAACTGGAGCGCGCCGGAGTTATCGCTCGAGCGGCCTCGACGGCCCGGGCGATGGAGAGAACGAGCGCCTCGTGATGGGGCCGAGCGGCGATCATCAAGCCGACCGATAGGCCGCTGGCGGTGCGGGCGCATGGCACGCTCACCGCCGGGACGCCCAGGAGATTAAACGGTGTGGTGTTGCGCAGGCACAGGCTGTTGATGCGGTAGTAGGACTCGTCATGGGCAAGCTCCTCAAGTTTGGGTGGCAGGATCGGCACGGTCGGCGCCAGTACCGCGTTTACCTCGCGGCACTCGTCCCAGAAGCTCTGCCGCAAGCGTTGGCGCTCGAGCTTTAGGCGCACGTAGTCTTGCGCCGGACGCCCCTGGTGTTGCAGGATACGCGCTGTGACGCGGGGGTCCATGTCGCTGAGGCGCGTGCTTAGCAGCTCGCCGTAGAGGGCCAGCGCTTCGTGGCTGGCAAAGCTGCCATAGCGGGCGTACAGCCCGTTAAGCTCTTGGAGGGCGGCCGACTCGCGCAGCTCGATGGTGGCGCCCCACTCGCGCAGCCGTTCGCAGGCGGCCTGAAAGGCGCTCGCTACCTCGGGCTCGAGCCCTTCGAGCAGCACCGTGCTCGGCGCCAGCAGCCGCAAGCCGCTGAGACCTGAGGCGCGGAAGTAGCGCGGGGCGTCGCCTTTCATAGCCTGCCATAACAGCCAGGTGTCCGCCACGGTCTTGGTCAGGGGGCCGAGCGTATCCAGCGTCGGGGAAAGCGGCGTCACCCCCGCCATGGGCAGCGCCCCATCGGTCGGTTTCAGGCCGACCAGGCCGTTAAAAGCTGCCGGGATGCGCACCGAGCCGCCAGTGTCCGAGCCGATCGCCGCACAGGCCAGCCCGGAGGCTACTGCGACCGCCGATCCCGACGATGACCCCCCAGGGATGCGAGTAGGATCGAGCGCACAGCCCGGCGTGCCGAAGTGCGGGTTGAGCCCGACTCCAGAAAAGGCCAGCTCGGTCATGGTGGTCTTGCCCAAAAATACCGCTCCAGCCGCGTCTAGCCGCGCCGCCACGGCGGCGTCTTGAAAGGCTGGGGGGCGCTGTAGCAGCACCTTCGAGCCGGCGGCGGCAACCTCTCCAGCGGTGCCTAGCAGGTCTTTAAGGGCCAGCGGTATGCCTTGGAGCGGGCCGAGATCGATCCCCTTGGCCAACAGCTCATCGGCGCGCTTAGCCTGCTCTCGGGCCCGCTCGGCGGTTACTACGCGATAGACTGGCCCTGGACGGATGGCGGCCAAATACGCCTCGGTCACCGCGGCGGCGGTCAGGGTGCCGGTGCGGTAGGCGGTGGCGAGCTGCGCTATGGTGAGCTGCCGAATCTCCATGCCGCAGTATAGCGCAAGCAGCGTCCAGCACGTTCATTGGAAGTAGGTTGTAGGAAGTAGGTGGTGGGAAGATGTGGATGGTGGGGCGTCCTACTCCCTACCTCCTACTACCCACATCCCATTCATGTTGGCAGGTCACGCTAGAGCTGTGAACCTCCCCTTGTCCGACACCTTGTGGATGCTCTTGCAGCCGAGCACCGTGGTCTTGCTGCTAATGATGCTGAGCCTGCTGGTAGGCCTGTTGCGCCGGCGTGGGGCCAGCCGCCTGCTGCTAAGCGCCGCCCTGCTGCTGATGGTGCTGCCGGCGATCTTGCCGCTGCGGGCGCTCTTGGCCCAGCCCTTGGAGAATCACGTGCCGATGGCGCCCTTGCCGGAGCGGGTGGACGGCATTATCGTCTTAGGAGGCGCGGTGGAGTGGCGCGTTACTGCCGTGCGCGGCCAACTGGCCGTTAACGAGGCCGCCGAGCGGTTGATGGCCGCTGCTGCGCTGGCGCAGCGCTACCCGCAGGCGACGCTGGTCTTTACCGGGCTGTTCGCCGAGACAGCGCCACAGGAGTTCAGGCCACAAGCTACTCCGCAAAGCTTCTTTACCGGCCCGGCCTTTGCTAACCGCCGCATCATCTACCTGGGAGCCTCACGCAGCACCTTTGAGGACGCCCTGTTGAGCCAGCAGGCCCTGTCGCCGCAAGCGGGGCAGACCTGGCTGCTGGTTACCTCGGCCATGCACATGCCGCGGGCGATGGGCACCTTTCAGACCCTGGGCTGGCGGGTGCTGCCCTATCCGGTCGACTACCGCACGGCGGGGCTCGAGCTTGCTCCTAGCCTGAATATCATCGGCGAGCTAGCAGCGTTTGACCAGGTGGTGCGCGAGTGGGGAGCCGTCTTTATCTATCAGCTGCTAGGGCGCACCCAGACCCTGCTGCCGCGCTTCTAGCACTTTAACCCTACAGCGCCGCGGCATCGGCCAAGAAGTTGCGCTCAGCCTCGTCGGTGCGGGAGTTAATCAGCATCGCTTGTAGCAGCGCAGGGGGCAGCGTTACTGCGCCCACACCGAGCTTGGCTAGTGCCACTACCTCGCTGCTCGAGCGGACGCTGGCGACCAGGAGCTTGGTGGCGCCACCTTCTCTCTCCAAGATGGCCTGCATCTCGGCGATCACCGCCAGGCCGTTCTCGCCGTTGTCGTTAAGCCGCCCCAGGTAGGGGGCTAGGTAGCTAGCCCCGACCCGCACCGCCCACAGCGCCTGCTCAGCTGCGTACCCCGCCGTGAGCGTGACGCGCACGCCCTCCCGGATCAGCGCCTGCGCTGCGCGCAGCCCGTCATGAGTAACGGGAATCTTAATCACTAACCGGTGCGTGTCGCCGAAGCCAAGGAGGGTGTTGGCATCCGCTAACATGGCGTCGCTGGTAGATGACATCACCTGCACGTGCAGCTCCGTAAAGCCGCGAGTTAGCGCGTACCCCACAAAATCGGCTAGTTCGTTGCGCCGCACCCCAGACCGCCTAAGCAGGGTAGGGTTAGTAGTGATACCGCCGACTAGCGGATGATCGGTGAAGCTATCAATTGCTTGTCGGTCGGCGGTATCAAGCAGGATCTTCATGGGGCTTCGGGAGCGGCCTCACAGCGGTTTTCACAAATACTGAGTCGCCTTAGCGCAGGTATCATCTCTGCAAAGGCGCCCTGCGAGTAAACCGCAGGATAGAGAACGATTCGCAGTCCTGCGAGCACCCGCAGGATCAAACCAGATGATACCTGCTATCAGTCTTCACCTAATAGGCGCCGGAGCCTTTTTGCAGGCTACCTGAGCAGCGCAACTTGCGATTGCTAAGCCGCCGAGGGCGTGCTGACGCCAACCAGTATGAAAAAATTCTCCAGCGCATGCAGCTCAGCCTCTTTATCCTCACCGACTTGAGCCAGAGCTTGCAGCTCACGATAGGCGGCCTTAGCCTGAGCCAGTGCTCCGTCTGGACCGGCCTGTTCGGTGACTGAGATCAGCTCGGCATAGATCTGGCGGCGGGTCTCAGCACGGTTTTTGATCGGCTGCATCTCTGGGGTATCACCCGCGAGGAGGATATCCTGCTTAGCTATCGAGCGGTAGTGTTTAAGGGCGCTGATAAGCTCATCGCGGGTGAGGGTCACGTGCATCTTGGTGGTCTCCTTTCGCCAACTGAGTATGGCCTTGGCGGTGTCATATGACATTGCCCTGATCTTACCTCAGCTACGTCGGCTCCGTGCAAGGGACAGCATCAACCCTTGACCGACCCTGCCAGCAGTCCACGGATGAAGTAGCGCCCCAGTACGATGTAGATTATTAGCGTTGGCAGGGCGCCCAAGATGGCGCCGGCCATCGGCAGGTTCCAGCGCACGGCCTCGCCTCCGGCTAGCCCGGCTAGCGCTACCGTGATCGGTTGGGTAGCGGGGGTAGTGAGCGTCACAGCAAACAGAAACTCGTTCCAGATCTGTGTGAACTGCCAGATGATAACCACTACGAACCCGGAGATCGACAACGGGAAGACGATTCGCCAGTAGAGGCCGAAAAAGCCTGCCCCATCGATCTTGCCGGCTTCTAGCATCTCGTCGGGGATCTCGGCATAGAAGTTGCGGAAGATCAGCGTAGTAATCGGTAAGCCGTAGACTACGTGGGCGAGGATCAGCCCCTGCAGTGAGCCGTGCAGGCCAGTATTGCTCATGAACTGGAAGAGCGGGATCAGGATCGACTGGTAGGGGATGAACATGCCGAACAGCATCAGCGGAAAGACGATGTTGGCGCCGCGAAACCGCCACTTGGACAGCACATAACCGTTAAGCGAACCCAACATGGCCGACAGCGTGGTTGCCGACACCGCCAGGATCAGGCTATTGCGCAGTTTGGGGGCGAGAGTCTCCCAGGCCACTACGAAACTCTGCCAGTGCCAGGTCTCGGGGAGTTGCCAGGCGGTAGCTAGGCGGATGGTGGCCGGATCCTTAAAGGCCGTGATGACGACTAGATAGACCGGCAACAAGAAAAAGAGCGTGGCCAGCCCCAGCAGCAGATAGATCAGCCAGCGCCAAGAGCGACGTTTCATCGCCGCACCTCGCCGCGCAGGCTAATCCACAAGTAGGGGATGATGATGGTGGCCACCAGCACTAGTAGCACCATGGCGATAGCGGCGCCGTCAGCAAACTGGGCGGCGCGGAAGGAGCGGATGAACATTAACAGCGACGGCACGCTGGTAGTGGCCAGATCGGGCCCGGTCATGGCGAAGATCAGGTCGAAGAGCTTTAAGCTGATATGGCCCAGGATGATCATCGCCGAGAGTGTGATGGGACCCAAGAGCGGAAAGACTACCAGCCGGTAGGTCTGGAACTCGCTGGCGCCATCGACGCGGGCCGCTTCGCGCAGCTCTTCGGGGATGCCGCGCAGGCTAGCCAAGTAGAGCGCCATGGTGTAGCCTGACATCTGCCACACCGCCGCAATGATGATGCCTACTAGCGCTAGATTGAAGCCGTGCCGCTCGGGGAAGGGTAGGATCTCGATCCGTGCCCCGGTCAACTTCCACAGCGCCAGCACCAAGGCTACCGCGCCAAAAGTAGCCGCCCGGGTACGCTGGTGGTGGCGCCAGGCTCGCACCGTTAGCCAGAACAGCACCGCCACTACCACTAAGCCCGTGAAGAAGGGCAGGTCTTGCCAGTTGAAATGCCAGATCTGCTGGCGCGAGGTGAGCCAGGTAAATTCACCCGGCGGTAGGCCGAACGCCGTCGGCAGGGCATTAATCCCACCCTGGGGTTGCAGCATCCAACGCCAGACGGTGCCGGTAACGATAAACGACAGCGAGAAGGGAAACAGGAAGATGGTACGGAAAAACCCTTCCCCTCTAACGCTCTGATCGAGCAAGATAGCCAGCAGTAAGCCGAGCCCCAGCGAGCCGACCAAGAAAAAGACGGTAAAAAAGAAGAGATTGATCAGATCCTGTCGGAAGCGCACTTCCAGGAAGCTGGTAAAGAGGCGCTCGTAATTGCTAAAACCGACGAACTCTAAGACCGGCCTGAGGGCTAGGGCTTGAGCCGGATCGCGACCCCAGTTGGTCAAGGAGACATAGAACGTCTGGCCGATAAAGCCATAAACGAAGATCGCCAGCAACACCAGCGAGGGTAGCAGCATGAAAAACGCTACCAGGTAGTCTTTGTTGACGCGTTTCATAGTTTAGACAGGAGAGGGCGGCAATCCGCCCTCTCCCAGACTGTTTTACCGGCCTAGGCCGGTCTGGAAAGCGACCGCTTGTGCGGCGTTGGCGGCAAACTGCGGGTCGCGGGTGTCGAGGAAGATTCCCATGACAGTCGCAAACTCGCTAGCAAACGCGGCTCGAGCGGCAGCGCCGTGCACCAGGCTGGGTACCAGGCGGTTGGTGCGGAAGTCTTCGGCAGCCGACTGCAAGTAGGCGTTGTACTTAGTCAGGTCGCTATCAAGGCGCGGCGAGATGGAGCCCTTTAAGGGGTTAAAGGTGTCCTGGCCTTCGCGTGAGCCGATCAGGCGCAGCCAGTTGATAACGTTCTCGCGGTTAGGAGCGCC
>Ga0208610_100304_pt1:15000-19210 | contig 19210 bp, 18 predicted proteins | sample SubbioR11Jul_8A2_FD_184815 | JGI IMG/M metagenome (GOLD analysis project Ga0208610, IMG submission 184815) | Serpentinite rock and fluid subsurface biosphere microbial communities from McLaughlin Reserve, California, USA - CR11Jul_8A2 (SPAdes) | ecosystem: Environmental > Terrestrial... | reverse complement strand
GGTGGATAATATCGACATCTAACCCGAAGGCTCGCAGGGCCAGGTAGTAGCTCAGCTCAATGGCCCAGTAGTCCCAAGCTTTAGCATGGCGCTGGAGGTTGGTAGCCCAGAGGTTTTCGTAGTCAAACAGCAGCGCCACCGGGGCTTGCTGAGAGGCCGCCGGGGTTAGCCCGGCCAGCTCGTCAGCGACAGCGCGAGCCTCCTGACTGGCCCTATCCGGCGAACCGTCGTGGAGGTTAAGCCCGGCGTGCATCAGCTCTTGTGCGCCGTTAGCGGCCCGCCAACGGAAGTAGCTCACCACCGCAGCGCCATGGGCAAAGGCCTGATGCGACCAGAGCTTTACCGCACCGGGCGCCGGGAGCGGGTTGCTGGAAGCCCAGTTGACCTGGCCGGGCTGCTGCTCCATCACCCAGAAGGGGGCCCGCTTGACGCCGCGGTAGAGGTCGTGGTTGAAGCTGATTAAGTCCGGGTGACCGACCCGCAAGAAGTGGGCTTTTAGAGCGTCAGGAAGCGGGCTCTCTTCGAGCATTCCCAAGGGGTAGTTGTCCCAGGTGATAGCGTCGAGGTCGTGAGCTAACTTAAAGTGGTCATAATCGCCAAAGAAGCCCATAGCGTTGTGGGTAATCAAGCGGCCCGGCGAATAGCGGCGGATGATCTCGGCCTGCATCTTGTTGTACGCCACCACCGCGTCCGAGCTGAAGCGGTAAAAGTCGAGCACCTGGCTGGGGTTGGCCTCGGTCACGGTGAGGTTAGGGAGTTCGACCTCGTCAAAGCTGTTTACTTCCATGCTCCAAAAGACGTTCCACCACGCCACATTGAGCGCCTCGACGGTCGTGTAGCGCCGTTTTAGCCAGGCGCGGAACTCCCGCAGGTCATGCTCGCCATAGCTACGCACGGTGTCGTGGCAGCCGTACTCGTTATCGGTCTGCCAGGCGGCTACCGCCGGGTGAGCGCCGAAGCGTTCGGCTAAGAGCGTGACGATCCGCTCGCTTTCGCGCCAGTAGGAGGGCGAGTTAAAGCTGTAGTGCCGCCGCGAGCCGAACCCCCGGCGGCGGCCCTGGGCGTCCACCCCATAGATATCCGGGTAGCGCTCGAGCAGCCATTTGGGCGGTGTGGCGGTAGGGGTACCTATGACCACCTTGAGCCCGGCTGCGCCCAGGGTATCGATGGCCTCTGCGAGCCACTCGAAGTCCAGCACTCCAGGCCGGGGCTCGAGCCGGCTCCAGGCGAACTCGCCGATCCGCACCCAGCTTAGCCCCAACGCCTTCATGCGCACAGCGTCGGGCCGCCAGGTCTCTTTGGGCCAATGTTCGGGATAGTAACAGACACCTAACTCCATAAAGTTCCTTTCTTACCTATCGTAACAGAGTCTGTGACCGATGCCCTGGCTTATCAGGCGCTAACTGCTATAGCTATGGGCGAGAGGAGAACCATGAACTTAATCCGTTGGACCATCCTGCTAGGCGCGCTGCTGCTAGGGGCAGCCCTCGCCTGCGACCACCCCTACTTCCCCATCCGCGAGGGGGCCAGTTGGAGCTACCAGACCAGCAGCCCCGGCTTTGCCCCTTATACCTACCAGCAGAGCCTCCACAGCGTGAGTACCGAGCGCTTTACCATGGTGTCGGTGTTTGATGACTTCACTCAGGAGATCACCTGGAGCTGTAGCGAGAGCGGCCTGACCGCCACCGAGTACGGCTCGAGCGCACCGGGCTTTGCCTTTGAAACGCTCTCGGTAAGCGGCGTGACCATGCCGCCCGCCGGCGAGTGGCGCGCTGGCACCGAGTGGGAGAACAGCTTTGAGGTACAGGGCAGTATGACGCAAGAGGGGGTGGCGGTAGCGCTTTCAGGGAGCATTACGACCAAGAACCGGATCGTAGCCCAGGAGCAAGTCACGGTTGCAGCGGGGTCGTTTACCGCCTATAAGGTCGAGTCGCAGAGTGCCATGCGCCTAACCAGCAACGTGATGGGCATGATGATCCCCATGAACTTCGACTCCATCTCCTGGGCCTGGTACGTCGAGGGCGTGGGCCTGGTTAGGAGCGAAGCCGAAGGGTCGGTGACTGAGCTGACCGCCTATAACATCCCCTAAGCGGGGCTCAGGTTAGCGTACTTAACCAGCAGGCGGCGGACGCCTACCCCCTGAAAGACCACCGTCACCTCAGCTCGCCCCCCCTCGCCGGATACGCCGACCACCGTGCCGGCGCCGAACTTGGGGTGGGTGACTTTCTCGCCGCCGCGAAAGGTCAGCGGGCCCTGCTCGGGCGTGCTCGCCGCAACCGTGGGCGGCGTCCAGACCGGACGGCTATACTTGTTCAAGCTACGGAGGTCTACCTCGCGACCCAAGAGATCGACTTCGCACAGCAGCGCTCTGGGAATCTCCTCCAGAAAGCGGCTAGGCCGCGCGAACTCGGTCCGGCCAAAGATCATGCGCTGCTCGCAGTGGACTAGAAACAGCTCCTCCTGAGCACGGGTGACGCCGACATACATGAGCCGCCGCTCCTCCTCGATCTCAGCTAAGCTCCCAGTCGAGGAGCGGTGCGGCATCAACCCCTCTTCCAGCCCGACCAGGAATACCACCTTAAACTCGAGCCCCTTGGCGTTATGGATGGTCATCAGGGTAACGGCCTCGGCGGGTAGTTCATGATTGACCGCCTTGACGGCGCGGTCGTCCAGGCTGGCTAGCAGCGCCGCCTCATCGAGGAATTCGCCGATAGGGCCGCCGCCCTCGTCTTGCCATTCGGTCACAGCGCTAATTAACTCCTCGAGGTTTTCGATCCTGGCCTGCGCCTCGAACGAGCGCTCCGCCTTGAGGCTCAGCAGGTATCCCGAAGCGTCGAGCACCAAACTGAGAAACTGCGCCGCCGGCAGCGCTTCGGCGGCTTCGCTCAGGTCGTCCATCAGCTGCAAGAACTCATTGATCTTCTTAACCGCTGGCGTCCCTTTCAACACCTCATCAGTCGCGCGCAAGGCATCAACGAAACGCACGCTGCGCCGCGCCGCCCAGGCCGCGAGGTGCTCCTCGCTGGTCTTGCCGATGCCGCGCCGGGGTCGGTTGAGTATCCGCTTCCAGGCTATGTCGTCCGCCGGGTTTAGGGCCGCTCGAGCATAGCTCAAGATATCCTTGACCTCCCGGCGCTCATAAAAGCCCACCCCGCCGACGATCTTGGCCGGGATGCCGAGGCGCCGCAAGGCTTCTTCGAGCACCCGCGACTGAGCGTTGGTCCGATACAAAACGGCAAAGGCCTCAGGGGAGAGAGCTTGCTCGGCTGTTAGCCGCTCGATCTGCCGCGCCACGAAGTCGGCCTCATCGCGGTGGTCCGCAGCGCGATAGGTCTTAACCCCCGCCCCAACCCCCTTGACCGGCCTCAGCGTCTTCTCGAGCCGCTCCTGATTATGGCTAATTAGCGCATTAGCCACCTTAAGCACCGCCCCCACGCTGCGGTAGTTAGCTTCTAGGCGGTAGACGGCGGCACCCTGGTAGTCGTGCTGGAAGTCGAGGATGTTGCGCACGTCGGCGCCGCGGAAGGCATAGATCGACTGGTCCGGATCCCCGACCACCATCAGGTTCAGGTACTTGTTAGCTAGCTGCCTGGTCAGCCGGTACTGCACGGCGTTGGTATCCTGGTACTCATCGACGTGGATGAACACCGCCCGCTGCTGCACTTTGTCAAGCACCTCCGGGAACTGCTCAAAGAGCGCTACAGTGTGCCCCAAAAGATCGTTGAAGTCGGCCGCATTGGCCTGGCGTAAGCGCAGCTGATAGCGCCGGTACACTTCGCTCACTAGCTCGGCGGGCATCCCCGCCACCCGGCCACCCGCCTCGCCACCGGCACGGGCAAGCTCCTCGGGCGACCACAGGTTCGACTTGGCGCGGTCGATAATGGCCCGCAGCACGCGCGGGTTGGCCTCGCCCAGCCCCTGGACCTGTTCGATGACCTCCCGCAGCAGCTCGAGCTGGTCGCTGTCATCGTAGATAGCAAAACCAGGCCCCAGCCCGATCAGCTCGCCGTATTGGCGCAAGATGCGCAAACAGGCAGAGTGGAAGGTGCTGACCCACAGCTCGCGCCCCGGCGGGCCGATCAGCCGCTCAACGCGCTCTTTAAGCTCGCCTGCCGCCTTGTTGGTAAAGGTTACGGCCAGGATCTCCTGCGGGTAGACCCCTTGCTCGGCCAGCAGATAGGCGATGCGGTGCACCACCGTGCGCGTCTTG
>Ga0208610_100304_pt1:0-10000 | contig 19210 bp, 18 predicted proteins | sample SubbioR11Jul_8A2_FD_184815 | JGI IMG/M metagenome (GOLD analysis project Ga0208610, IMG submission 184815) | Serpentinite rock and fluid subsurface biosphere microbial communities from McLaughlin Reserve, California, USA - CR11Jul_8A2 (SPAdes) | ecosystem: Environmental > Terrestrial >... | reverse complement strand
ATCACAGCCTCTAGCTAACAGCTAATAGCCGATACCGACTTCTGCTGAAGTAGCTAGCGCAGAAACTGCTGCACATCACGGTTGTGCTCTTCCAGCGTGAGGTTGGGGCGAAACTCGCGGTTGCGCCCGTGAAGGAAGAACAGGTAGCGCTCCCCTTGGGCATTTTCACGCTGCGGGTTCAATACCGACAGCAGCGCCGGGCGCCCGGGGTTGCTGATCGGGCCTTTAGGTAGGCCGACCCGGGTATAGGTGTTCCAGGGATGATCGCGGCGCAGATCGCCCGCGAGCACATCTAGCTCGGGCATACGCTTGCCGAACCCGTAGGCCACGGTAGGGTCGGCTTGCAACGGCATACCGATATCGAGCCGGTTGCGGAAGACTCCGGCAATGATCGGCATCTCCGCATCAGCGCCAGCCTCGGACTGCACGATGCTGGCCAGTATAACCCAGTCGTGTACCGAAAACCCCTGAGCGGCCAGCGCCTGGCGCACCTCACCAGTAAGCTCTTGTTGGAAGCGTCGCACCATCATGGCAACGACCGCCTCGGGGGTGCTGCGCACCGGAATATCGTAGGTGGCCGGGAACAGATAACCCTCTAGCGTAGCGCCTTCCGGCAGCCACTCGGGGGCCAGGTCGCCAGGGGCGGTAAAGAGCGCCATGAAGGTCTCGACATCGGCTAGGCCTGCCTCGGCCAGCCGCTCCGCCACATCGATGATGCGAAACCCCTCGGGGATGGTAACGCGGACAAGGCGCGGCCTCCCCCCCGCCGCCAAGGTTCTAGCTAGTTCGGGGGTGCTCATGGCCGGGCTGAGGTCGTAAAGACCTTCGCCGATGGCGGTGTCTAACCCTACAACCCGCAGATAGAGCGAGAACAACCCGGCCTCGCGGATGAGCCCCTCGGCTGCGAGGGCCACCGCGATCCGTGACGCCCCCCAGCCCGGCAACACCTCCAGCTCACGCAGGCGGGTGTCGTTAGCATCGAGTGGCGAGAGGAGCCACTGCACTCCGCCATAGCCGCCAACGGCTAACAGAATCACTAGCAGCGGCCACCAGCTACGACGCTTGGGGCGCAGTGTCACAGGCGCCTGGCTGGGCGAGGGAGCCTTCACGGTGTCTCCTGCATGAGGGTTTTAGTCAGGTAGCTCTCCAAGATCAGCACGGCAGCAGCCTCATCCTGACGCCCCTTCTCCTGGCGCTTAGTCTTGTTAAGACCGCTACGTCGCAGCTCCTGGGCGGCTAAGCGGGTAGTGAAGCGCTCGTCTTCAAAGGTTACCGCCATCCCGGAGCGCTCAAGGGCAGCGGCAAAGGTGCGAACCTTATTGGCCTGGTGCGACTCGCTACCATCAGTTAGGCGGGGCAGCCCGACGACCACGCGCTCGGTTTGCTCCTGCTGGCAGAGCGCCTGCACGGCGGCCACATCCTGGGCCAAGCTGGAGCGGGCAATCACGCCGCGTCCAAAAGCCAGCCCTAGCCCCACCTCGCCTACTGCCACGCCGATACGCGCGTCACCGACATCAAGCCCTAGCACCCGGCCAGCCATTCGATCACCGGTTGCCTTCGCTGGCGGCCAGGAGCTCGGGCAGCGCCGCCACAGCATCTGCCAGCCGGCCACTCTCCTTGACACCCGCCTGGGCCATATCAGGACGACCGCCGCCGCTCCCGCCGGCCCGTTTGGCGACCTCGCGGATCAGGTTGCCGGCGTGTGCGCCGCGCGCTTGCGCAGCAGCGGCGACCTTGGCCACCAACGTAGTGCCGCTGGCTACTACCACGATATCGGCTTGGAGCTTCTGCATTAAGCTGTCAGCCGCATTGCGCAGCGCTGGGGCGTCAAGCCCCTCGAGCAGCGCGGTGCTGTAGCGGAAGCCCGCTACCTCTTTTAGCTCACCGGCGCGGCTAGCCTGGGCCGCCGCTAACTTATCGCGCAGTTGCTGAGCCTCCTTTTGAGCAACCTTAAGCTCGCTCAGCAGCTTTTCGACCCGCTCCGGGAGGGCGGCTGGAGTGGTGCCGAGCTGCCGGGCAAGCTCGCTAGTGCTGCCGCGCAGCTCCTGGACGTAGCGCAACGCAGCACTCCCGGCAACCGCCTCGAGGCGCCGGACCCCCGCCGAGACCGCCTCTTCCGAGACGATATAGAGCGCGCCGATCTCACCGGTGCGGCGGACATGGGTGCCCCCGCACAGCTCGAGCGACTCACCCATCGCCACCACCCTGACCCGCTCGCCGTATTTTTCACCAAACAGCATCATCGCCCCGGCCTGACGCGCCTCGCTCAGCGGCACCTCTCGCCAGTTGACGGCCAAGTCGGCCTGAATCCAGCGGTTGACCAGCGTTTCAAGCTGCTTCAGCTCAGTGGGTTTAAGCGCCTGCGGGTGCGAAAAATCGAAGCGCAGCCGCTCTGGTGCCACCAGCGACCCCGCCTGGGCCACATGAGTTCCGAGTATGCTGCGCAGCGCGGCGTGCAGCAGGTGGGTAGCGCTGTGGTGCTTCTCGGTCTCGCGCCGGGCCGGATCGACGACGGCTTGCACCATCAGGCCGGGCTCGAGCCGCCCTCGCAAAACCTTGGCCTGGTGCAGATAGAGCCCCTGCTTGCTCTTGGTGGTAGTGCTGACTATGGCCTTGCCGCCGGGCCACTCGAGCGCACCCATATCGCCAAGCTGCCCACCCCCTTCGGCGTAGAACGGCGTACTGTCGAGGATGACGTGGACACTAACCCCCTCGCCCGCCACCGGCACCACCTCATCGCCATTGATCAGGGCCACCACCCGCGCTGGCAGGCTAAGCGTGTCATAACCGACAAAGCGCGTCTCGCCGTGCTCTTTGGCAATAGCCCCCAACGTATCTTTGCCGCTGCCAAAGAGCGCCCCCTGCTCCTTATCACCACGTGAGCGCTGCCGCGCCCGCTCACGCGCCGCCTCATAACCGGCGCGGTCGACCCTTACCCCGCGCTCGGCTGCCATCTCCTGAGTCAGGTCCAAGGGGAAGCCGTAGGTCTGCCACAGGTCGAAGGCCACCTCGCCGGCGAGGGTATCGCCGTCAAGCTCGCTCAAGAGGCGGCCAACGCGGGCTATGCCGGACTCGAGCGTGCGTAAGAACTGCTCCTCCTCGGTCTTGATGATCCCCATCACCCGCTCGCGGCCATCCGCCAGCTCAGGGTAGGCCGCGCCCATCGCCTCGATCACCTGATCGACCAGGCTATAGATGACCGGCTCGCGCAGGCCGAGCAGCCAGGCATGACGTGCGGCGCGGCGCAGCAGCATCTTGACGATATAGCCGGGGCCGTCGTTGGCAGGCATGATGCCGTCGGTGATGGCGAACGTCACGGCGCGGCTGTGGTCAGCGATTACTCGGTGCGAGACGCTGCTAACCCCCTGATAAGGCTGGCCCGAAAGCGCTGCTACGCGCTGAATGGTCGGCTGAAACAGGGCGGTGCGGTAGGCATCTTCCACCCCGGTCATCACCGCCGCCAAGCGCTCGAAGCCCAGCCCGGTGTCGATATTCTTCTGCGGCAGCGGGACTAGCACCCCGCCCTCTTGGCGGTCGAACTGAGTGAAGACCAGGTTCCAGATCTCAATAAAACGGTCGCCCGAGCCGGTGTTGGGGCCGGTCTCGTCCGGAGAGCCGTACTCCGGGCCGCGGTCATAAAAGATCTCCGAACAGGGGCCGCACGGCCCGTTTGGCCCAGCCGTGACGGCATTAGCCGGCCAGAAGTTCTCGTCCTCGCCCCAGCGCGAAATCCGCTCCTTGGGCACCCCCACCTCGTTAGCCCACACCGCATAGGCCTCGTCATCGTCAAGATAGGTGGTGACATACAGCCGCTCGGGGTCAAGCCCCAGCCACTCCGAGCTAGTCAAAAACTCCCAGGCCCACAGGGCGGCCTCTCTCTTGAAATAGTCGCCGAACGAAAAGTTCCCCATCATCTCGAAAAACGAGTGGTGGCGCAAGGTCCGCCCCACGTTCTCGATATCGTTGATGCGCAGGCACTTCTGCGCGGTGGTCACGCGGGGCCAGACCCCCTCGTAACCAGCAAACTTGGGCGTGGCGCCTAGAAAGTACGGCTTGAACTGCACCATCCCCGCTGAAGTGAAAAGCAAGGTCGGGTCGTCGCTCTTAAGCGAGGCCGAGGGGTAGCTGAGATGGCCTTTACTCTTGAAGAAATCAAGGTATTGTTGACGGAGTTGGTCGATCTGCTGCAAGGTAGCCTCCTGCTAACGCTAAGGGATTATACCGAAGCCGCATGCTAGACTCAGCCCAGCATGACGCTCTTGACGGCTTGGTTAATAGCAGCGCTGCTGGTCGGCAGTGGTGAGGATAACATGCTTTTTGGAACAGTTGCAGGTTGGCAAACCGAGGTGGCCCCCATCACGGCCGAGCTGTTTGACGGTGTGGCGTTTCAGGTAGTGGCGCAAGGAACTATCGACGCGCACGGGCAGCTAAGGCTGGCCTTGCCGGAGCGGCTGGCGCCGACTTACTTGCAGCCCATGACCAACTATCTGTTTTGCGGGGTAACGCCGCTTGGGGCCGGCGAGACCATGTTGGCCGAGCTTGGCTCGCTCAAGGTGACACTGCCAGGCGGCGCCTTTGCTGTGGCCCTGGCTTCGTCGGAGAGGGCCGTGTTCCCGCTGCTGGCGCAACCCGGCGACTACCGGGTCTTCTTCTGGTATACCGAGCGCCCGCAGTTATTTGAAGCAGCGTGCGAGCAGAGCGGGGTTGACTGGCGCTACCGGCTCGAGCTAACACCAGGCTGGAATACCGTGGTGGAGACCCTAACCGAGCGCACGGGCCGGCGCGAAGTGCGCAGCGTAGTTACGCAGCCGGTGCCGGCGGGGGCGTCGTGGTACGCCCTGGACACCGTGCAACGCCCCTAATGACGTGGGGTGCCCGCAGGCACCCCAGGCAGATAGGTAGCTTTTACTGCAAGTTGTTGTGCAGGTACTCCGCTACCTTGGTGAGGTTCCGCTTAAACGGGTTGCTGGCGGTGTGATCGCTGGCCGCAAAGCAGTAGGTGCGCGTGCCGCTGGCATAGCTCATCAGCGACGGCCCGGTAGGGCCGATAGGCCAGATGCCGAGCAGCCGGCAGCGATGGCTGGCGAGCGTCTCCGGGCTGGCGGCGGTGTTGGTGGTATGGGTGCCGCCGATGATATGGCCCGACTCGTGCATGAACACGAAGCTGGTCCAGTCGACGGTGCCGTTGCCAAAGCCTGACCAACCGACCGCGCCGTTTCTGGGCGTGCGGCCAAGCGTAGCGATCCAGGCGCAGCCGCCGCCGTACTGCCGGGTCCACCACATCCAGTATTCGTTGGTGTGGTTCTTGTAGTTGTTCGAGAGGCTGGTGACCTTGCCGATATAGCTCGAGCTACTGCCGTTGCAGACATTATTTGAGGCCGGATAGGGCAGCAGCAGGCTCTTGCCATACGGCGTGAGCACCAGGTAACCGGCGATCTTGGTGCGCACGAAGATCCGGTTGTTATCGGCAAGCGCGCTGAAGCCCGGCACCGTGACGTTCGGCGCGATGCTGGCTAACCACAGGTAGGCGTTCTGCCGATTGGCTGCGGCATCGACGCGGGCAAACCAGTTGGACAGGGCCCACACCCCGGTGTCCGGATCATAAATGGTCGAATCCGCCACCATTACCGGGCGCAGCGTGCGCGTGTTGGTATGGAGTTGCGGCTCGAGCTCTGGCGTTGCCTCCGCCTGCTCGACCATTTCGGCGGGGAACTCCTGTTCGCCGTGCAGCACCGGCGGCTGAAAGTCGGCCTGGTTATAAACGAGGTAGTTGCTGGCCGTCAGGCCCGCTAGGCGCTTGGCTTCGTCGGCGCCAAAGCGCGGCTCGAGCAGGTTTTCGAGGTTCTCGAGCACGCTTACCACTTGCGAGTCAGGGTTGCCGAAGTAAGCCCCCTCGAGCCTGCCGCCGACGATGTTCAGAACTGAGGCCTGGTACAAGTTTTCATCCCAGGCCGGCGGCTCCTTTTCCCAACGTTGCAGGGTGGCAAAGAAGGTCTCGTCGTCCCAGTTGGGCAGGCCCTGGAAGGTCCGGCTCGGCTCGAGCAGGTTAATTTCAGCCGCCGCTACGATATTGCTGTCGGGCTGCAACAGGCCGCGGTCGAGCTCGCGTAGGTTGACGTGATAAGCCGTCCACTGGTGCATCTTTACCCGGTTATTGGCGTCAACGATCGGGAGCATCACGCGCACAGGCCCCGGGTCGCCTATCGCCGCCTCGAGCTGCGCCACAATCTCCGCTTCATTGTCGATGGTAACGAGTTGATACCGCTTCATATCGGGCAGCGCTTTAGCGATAGCCGCGCGCACTTCCCGCTCGGCGCCGGTCGTACCGTTACAGGTCGCCGCCGTCACCAACAGCATCAGCCCAGCCAGGATCAGTCCCCCCCAAACTCGCCGTTTCATTTTCATGCCGATCTCTCCTCTCAATGCGAGCGTTCTAGGGACATTAGCTACAGCTCTTGCGTCACATAGCCGCACCACCCTCCGAGCCATCAGGACGTGCCAAGGATCTGGCTCTAGGTTTTACGGGGCAAGTGTACTGCTAGGCTCATTGGCTAGTGGGACATTCGTCACATTGCCACAGATACCTAGCCCTAGCGCCTCAGGTAACGGAGCAGACCGTAGGCGCCAAGCGCTGCCGCCGCTGCTAGCACCAGGCCTAACAGCGGCAGCCGGTAGGGGCTCGCCGGCACAGGTGGATTGTCTTCCCACCACGACGCGGCCAGATCGAGCATCATGAGCCTGAGAAGCTCCTGCAGATAGGGCTTAAGCGGCACCTCGGCCCAGGCGGGCGAATGCACCGCCGCTACGAAAAAGCCGTAGCCTGGCGCGGGGACTTCGGGCTCCGAGCCCCGTTCGCTAGGGTCAGGGTAGCCGCCGACCTGCAAGGAGATGGTGAACGCAACTGCCTCAGCCTGCCCGGGGTCGGGAGCGAGCTGCACCGTAGCTAGCAAGAAGTCGCTCCGGCCCCGGCATGAGGCGCGTTGGACATGCTTAACGCCCAGGCGCTGCAAGCTTAAACCGATGCTCTCTCGCACCGACTGCGGCTCCAACACCGGCGCCACGGTATCGAGCCATACTGAATCGAGCCATATTGACGAGGGGTCGAGGCAGAGCACCTTCCCCGCAAGCTGGTGGGGGTTCTCCTGATGCGCCCAGCTCAGGGACGACATTAGCAACAGCAAACTCCATACGGCTGCCCGGTGCGGGTTACCACGGCGCGACTGATCTGCCATAGCTGCTCTCTCCCTGGGTCAGTGTAGCTGATGGCCGCCGCGAACGCAGCGACAGGCCACACACCGTGCTACGGCTGACGTATGCTGCTAGTGCCATGTCGCTACGCGCCGCTGCCACGGACCCGGTAAAACGTCACCTGCTACTGACCGGTTTTATGAGCTTTATCCTGATCGGAGCGCAACAAGCCATGTACGGCCCGGCCTTCCCGGCGCTGCGCGAAAGCTTCGGGCTCGGAGCCGGTCAGGTCGGGCTGATGGTAAGCGCGCACTTTACCGGTGCCATCATCGGCATTATCGGCGGCGGATTGGCTATGCCCAGGTTCGGCTTTCGCCGCTCGTTGGCGCTCAGCGCGGTGTTGCTCCTGCTGGGGGCGCTCGCTGTCGCCATAGCGCCGCTCTGGTCGCTAGCCCTCATCGGTGCGCTGGCCATTGGGCTGGGCTTTGGCGGCATTAGCATCGGCATGAACGTACTGGTCGGCCTCGGCTTCGGTGCGCGCGGCGCAGCGGCACTTAATCTGCTCAACGCCCTCTATGGGCTGGGGGCGGTGCTGGGACCGCTGTTAATCGCGCTAACCCTGCCTAACTACCGCCTTCCCTTCCTGCTCAGCGCTGTGGCAGCGGCTCTGTTGCTGGTGCTGCTTGCCAAGTTAGCTGAGCCTGAAGCGCCCAGCACAAGCCCTGATACCTCCGTGAGCGCTCTGTGGCCACTACTAGGCTTCGTGCTGCTCTATTTTCTCTACGTCGGCGGCGAGGTCGGTACGGGCACCTGGTCAACTACTCACCTGGCCAACAGCCTGGGCCCGGCGGGGGCTGCCAGCGTTACGGCGCTGTTCTGGGGCGCCTTGACAGTGGGGCGGCTGCTGGCGGTGCCGATCAGCATCCGCTTTAGTGCGCCGCGTGTGGTGATCATCGCAGCTATGCTGGGCAGTGCGGCGCTGGCGCTCACCCACGCCACACCACTGGCTCCGCTCGGCTACGGGCTAGCCGGGCTGTTTTTAGCCCCTATCTTCCCTACCGGTCTGGCCTGGCTCCAGCAGGTCTATCGCGCTAAGGCCGCCCAGGTCTCCTCTATCGTCATTGCCAGCGCTAACTTCGGCGGGGTATTAATCCCTCCGCTGATCGGCTTGGCAATCGAAGCGACCTCCACTGCTATCATCCCCAGCCTGCTTACGCTCTCGACGCTGGCCTGCCTGGGCGTGGCCCTGATCATCTGGCGCGGGCGCGGTTAAATGCCCCGCGACTGGGATCGCCACTACCAGGAGTACACCGGCCCCACCCAGCCGGCGCGAGTGGTGCGGCGCTGGGGCAGGCGCATCCCGGCGGGACCGCTGCTCGATGTGGCAGGCGGGCTAGGGCGCAACGCTTTCTATCTGGCGCGGTTAGGACACCCGGTGACCATTTTGGAGCGCAGTCCGGTGGCTCTGGCCCAAGTTGCAGCCAAGGCGCGCCGGACCGGCTTGCCGGTGATCCTGGTAGCCTGCGACCTCGAGCAACCAGAGGTAGCCCTCCCGGTTGGTCTCTTTGCCGGTGTCATCATGACCTATTTTAAGGCTGTCCCACTCTTGCCGCGCCTGGCTAAGCACTTAACCCCCGGCGGGCTGCTGCTGGTCGAGGGGTTCACCGTCATCGAGGCGGCGCGGAAGGGCTCGAGCCCTGAGCACTACTGGCACGAGGGCGAACTCCCGGCGCTCTTAAGCGGGCTCACCTGCCTGGAGTATGGCGAGGCTTGGCTACGGGGGCGGCATCGCGGCTGGGGGGTGTGGCAACATAGCGCCTCGCGATAAGGCGGCTTTACACCAGTCTGGACGGAGCCTCAGCGCGGTAGCAGCCGCTTCAAATACGTATAGATTACGTGCTATGCTTAAACCGAGATGCAAAAGAAACTCACCATCACCGTCGACGAGCGAGTTTATGAGGGGCTTCACAAAGTCATTGGACGCCGCTACATCAGCCAGTTCATCGAATCGCTCGTCAGGCCACACGTGATCGGCGCCGACTTGGAGGAGGCGTATCGGGCCATGGCTGAGGACAAAACCCGCGAGGCGGAGGCGCTCGAGTGGGCAGAAGCCACCTTTGGAGACGCGGTAAGTGACGCGAGGTGAGGTGTGGTGGGTGAATTTCGACCCAGCGGTTGGCGGTGAGATTCGAAAGCAACGCCCGGCCATCATCGTTAGCAATGACGCCTCAAATAAACACCTCATAGGGTACTTGATAGATTGGCGGGAGCGGGTGATAGTAGCGGCTCGAACGATGAGCAAACGGGAGGTCGCTTGGCTGAGGGAGGTTAGACAACTTGACCCGCAAGACTTGGTCTAGCAGTACTCTCATTAAGCTTGCACCTTTGTAGCACATGTGCTACACTCCCTTTGTGGCCCGAATTATCAACCAGCGCGAACTGCGCAACAACAGCGCCGAGATTATGCGCGCGCTCGACCGTGGCGAGGCCTTCATCATCACCAGAGGCGGCGTGATGGTGGGTGAACTAAGGCCGGCACGCAGGCAGTTCGTCAGCCAGGCCGGGGTGCTAAGGGCGTTTGAGAACGCCCCGCCCGTTGATGCCGATCGGTTCCGCAACGAGGTAGACGAGGTCCTCAACCAAGATTTCACACCCCGCGCTTGAATCCCGCTAAACCAGCAAAGCCCGTCTCTTCTCGAGGCTTGCTCGACACCTCGGTCGTCATCGACCTGGGTCGGGTTGCTGCCGATAAGCTTCCTGCAGAGCTGGCCATTTCGGCCCTGACCCTAGCTGAACTTGCTGCCGGTCCGCA
>Ga0208610_100298_pt1 | contig 19482 bp, 13 predicted proteins | sample SubbioR11Jul_8A2_FD_184815 | JGI IMG/M metagenome (GOLD analysis project Ga0208610, IMG submission 184815) | Serpentinite rock and fluid subsurface biosphere microbial communities from McLaughlin Reserve, California, USA - CR11Jul_8A2 (SPAdes) | ecosystem: Environmental > Terrestrial > Deep... | reverse complement strand
GTCGGCCATGGTGGTAGTCGCCGGAATGGACGCTGTGTTGCCCATTGTCGTTTCCAGTCATGTCAGTGTGCCGGTCATCGGTGTGCCGACCTCAGTTGGTTACGGCATGGGCAAAGACGGTGTGGCCGGACTGATGACCATGCTGCAGACATGCTCTCCAGGCCTTGCGGTCGTCAACATAGACAATGGGTTTGGCGCCGGCGTTTTTGCCTCGTTGATTGCCAGACAAGCAAGAATAAAGTAGTCAGGCGAACTGTTATGCAAAGTGCAGCGGGGCAACACGTAACAGAGTACCGATCACGTCAGCCGGTTGCCGCCCGCCATCTTGCCGTCCCGGCTGCAATATTGCATCTCCTACTCTAGCCAGATTATCTGAACCGTTCGTAGCATTTGCTAAGACATGATTGTTGGAGAGAATTAGTTTTTCACCGCTCTGATTATCAAATGCTACGGCACCGAATGTACCGGTAGAGAAAAAATGATGACCAATGCTTAATCCGGGTTGTGCCGGTCGCATTTTTATTCTTCTCTCCAGGCGCGGGCCGGTGCAGGCGTCCTGTATGTCGGCTGTCAATATGCCGGCTTCCACGACATCGGTAGGAATTCCTTCGATCATGGTAGGGACTGTTTCCTCCTCCCGTAACAAGGCAGCCGCTAATTTATAGGAAACAAGCACAGTAATGCATAATTTTCCTGTGTCAAAGCCAGCCTTGATTTTTCTGCCGATGCCAACGCCTACCACATTAGGCAGCTGAAGCAGTTCTTTCCCCCTGAAATGGCAAAGTTCATGGAAAGATCTGAACTTATCGTTCTCCTGGGAGGCAAGCGATTCCCCCGGAGTCGTCAGATGGACATCGAGCGCCTGCAATACATCTGCAATCGGGTGAAAGATGGTTGTTTTAGCGCTGCCGGCAAAGAGTAAGCCGACGGCACGGTTTGCTCCGTCCAGCAGCAGAGAGCCGCTGTCGCCCGCTTCTCCCATTTTTGAAGTGATAATCTGCTGCGTGAACTGAGCGGAACGGCCTGAGGAAAAACCAATATTTACTGTGGCCCCAATCACAGCTACACGGCCGCTTGTGTAGCCGCTGGAACGGCCGCTTTTTTTTACCAAAAGTGTCGGTTCTGCGATAGTTAAACCGCTAACTGCGCCGATGCCCAGAACTTCACTTTTCACAATAGTTGCTGCGAGCGGCTTGGCCAAGGCGGCATCCAACTGATATCTTTTTTTCTCCATCACTTCACTCCGTCCGGCATACTTTTTGTATCTTCCATCGTATGCGGAGAGCTGGAGGAGGTGCAAAAATTTTAACTTTCAAAAGGAATAATTACTATACAAGCAGAAAATAAGCGTAGTAGAATTAGAAAGAGACTCCGGGCGAGATATTTACTTACAGGGGGGAAATTGTTTGGGCTTGCGCTTATTCTGGGAGGTAAGTGAGGGGAAACTTTTTAAGTTTACAAAGGTACTTGTTTTGCCGTTGCCCCGTAACCGGTTTAAGCATATTGCGGGAAAAATCATGCCGGCCGAAGCGCCGTTAGGAATCGGCTTTGAGGGTTGCTCAGAAGAAAACAGTCAACAAAAAGAAATTTTACTTAGGGATTTATTTGCCAGGCGGGTGTTAGATAAAAGCAAACGGCGCTTTCTGGCTGGTTCGCGCCTACTGCTTGACGAAAGAACAGAGTGGGCAGCTGAATTATTCCGTAAAATTACAATTAGAGATGAAACCCAGGCTGACGCATTTTTTGCTTTGGCTCTTTGTTGCCTTGACCCGCAAGAACAGTTGCAGGCAATAGAGCGGACTTTGTTGCTTAGAAGGGAGTATACCCGTTTAAGCAAAGATGCCGGCGTAGCGTTTTGCGCCGTTTTTTCCGGTTGTGATGGTCGAGATATTCGTGTGGTGAACGACTTTTTGGGGCTTGAATTATTGGCAGCCGAAATTTTTCAAAACCATGGAAAACTGGAAGACGCAGGGCGGCTACTTGAATATTCCCAGCATGCTGATTCAGACTTTTTCCGTTTTTCTCGCGGTGAATTACTGCTAAAACAACAGCGCTATGAGGAAGCCATCGACGTGTTGAGACGGCTTAAAACAAACCCGCATTTTGTAAGTCCGGCCTTTTATCTTATGGGTTTGTCTTTAGAAAAACTTGGCTATCACTCCACCGCGGTGCAAGTCTACCGTGGTTGCTTAAGGAACGAGAAAATAAGCAAACGGTTGGAGATTGCGATTCGCTTGCAGCTGGTCGCCTTATTGGAACGGGAAAACAAGATGAAGTTAGCTCAACAGGAAAGAGAACTCTTAGTTGCCTTGGAGCAACCTCTGCAGGAGCAGTAAAAACCGTAACAACCGGCAAAGTGCTTCGATTGTTACGGTTTTTGTTCTAGCATATGAAATTATATCAAATCGCCTCTCCCTCTGGGAGAGGGCTAGGGTGAGGGACTTAGTCAAAGGTATTTAACTACTAAGTCGCCAACTTCCTGTGTGTTATAGCCCATCTTGCCGGCAGCCATGCTTTTAATATGGGACTGGCAGATGTTCATCACTGAGTTCTCTACTTTGGCGGCGGCGCCGGTTTCTTTAATGTTTTCCAGCAACATGGCGGCTGCACCGATGGCAGCCAGTGGATTTACCACGCTTAACCCGGTGTATTTGGGGGCAGAACCGCCGATTGGTTCAAACATAGAGACGCCTTCCGGGTTGATGTTGCCGCCGGCAGCTATCCCCATCCCGCCCTGAATCATGGCTCCTAAGTCGGTAATGATATCGCCAAACATATTTTCCGTCACAATCACATCAAACCATTCCGGATTTTTCACCATCCACATTACTGTGGCATCGACGTGAGCATAGTCTCTGGTGATCTCCGGGAATTCCTTTTGCCCAACTTCATGGAAAGTCCGCTCCCAAAGGTCAAATACATATGTGAGCACATTAGTTTTCCCGCAGAGAGTTACTTTCTTGTCTTTGTTCCGCTTCTGGGCGTATTGAAACGCATAACGGACGCAACGCTCCACTCCTTTGCGAGTGGAGATTGATTCCTGCAGAGCAATTTCATCTGCCGTGCCTTTGCGGAGAAAGCCGCCGGCACCGGCGTATTGGCCCTCCGTATTTTCCCGGACGACTACAAAGTCAATCTCTTTTGGACCTTTATCTTTAATCGGCGTTTCCACACCCGGGTAAAGCTTTACCGGACGCAAATTTATGTACTGATCCAGCTCAAAACGCAACCGTAAGAGTAGTCCCTTTTCCAAGATGCCGGGTTTTACATCGGGATGACCAATCGCTCCCAGATAAATTGCGTCAAATGTTTTTAACTCCTCTAACACACTATCCGGAAGGATTTCACCAGTGCGCAGGTAACGTTCGCCACCTAAATCATAATGCGTATACTCCAGTTTAAAACCGTCAGCCTCACTGACGGCGTCCAAGACTTTCAAGCCTTCCCTCACTACCTCTGGACCTGTCCCATCTCCGGGAAGAACAGCAATTTTATACATCTGGGTGCCTCCTTTATTAACCATAAAAATATACTTCATTGTAATACAAAACAGAGGAAAAGGGAAGAGCGAAAAAGGATTTGACTGGATAAACGCGAATTTGACAAGTCATTTGGCGCGTTAAGAGGCGTCTTTCTGCTGAATGTAGAGGAGTTGCTAAAATGACAATTCGTTTTATCTTGGGTAGAGCAGGTAGCGGCAAAACTTCCGCCTGCCTGCAAGCTATGGCAGAATTGAGCAAACTCGAGCCGCTGGGACCGCCACTCATCTTCCTGGTGCCGGAGCAAGCCACTTTTCAAATGGAACGCGAACTGGCCTTGCTATGTGGCGGCGGAACATTTCGTGCGCAGGTACTCTCTTTTCAGCGCCTTGCGTATCGGCTGCTGCAGGAGGGGAAAAAACCTTTGGCTCTAATAAGTGAGCAAGGAAAACAAATGGTCTTGCGACGTTTGTTGCAGGAGCACTTTGCTGAAATGAGTACGCTTGGCAAGGCGGCTAAGCAACAGCGTTTTTGTCTGCAATTATCGGCTCAGTTACGCGAATTAAACAATTATAAGATCACGCCGGAAAATTTGCGAAAACAGGCCTTAGCAGCTAAGCACTCGGCTGTTTTGCAAGGAAAGCTGCTTGATTTAGCTGAAATAGCCGGAGCCTACCAGAGATATATCCGTGACCGTTTTACCGATCCCGAGAATTTGCTTCAGCTTTTAGCTGCCACAATAGAAAGCGGCGGGCTGCCTGCCGGCACCATGGTCTGGGTTGACGGATTTGCCGGTTTTACATTGCAAGAATATGCGGTGTTAGGGGCACTTGCCAAGGCTGCCTCACAAGTGGAGCTTGCTCTTTGTCTCGACCCGTCCCTCACTGTCTCTGCTCCGGCGGAAGAAGAACTGTTTCAACCAACTTTGGATAGCCGGCGGAGATTACAGCAGCTGGCTGTGCAAAAAAATGCCGCATTACTGCCACCGCTAATCTTGCCTTTCCAAGGGCAGGAGACCCGCTATGCTCAGTGTCCGCCATTAGCTCATCTTGAAGCGCAGTTTGGCCGCTTTCCTTTCGAACCATTTGAGCAGGCCACAGCAAGGATAAAGTTGGTGAAAGCTGCCGGCCCCCGCGCAGAAGTGGAAGCTGTTGCTCGGGACATTCATCGTATAGTCAGGGAACATGGTTGGCGTTACGCAGAGATCGGCGTTATTCTCCGTAATTTTGCCAATTATCATGATTTAGTGGCAGCAGTATTCCGCGAATATAATATCCCTTGTTATCTTGATGCGCGACATTCCGCATCTTCACATCCGCTGGTGCAATTTCTGCGTTCCGCACTGGAAGCAGCATTAAGTAACCTTAGCTCTGCAACCGTTATTCAATTATTAAAAACTGATCTGTTTCCACTGGAAAGACTGGAAGCGGACAGGCTTGAAAACTATGTTCGTGCCCACGGCATCCGTGGGCGGCGCTGGCTTGACAAAAAGCCCTGGACTTTCCGCTTCTCTTTGGCGCTGGACGATGAACAGGATGAACAGCTTGAAACAACTGCAGACCTGGCCGCATTAAACAAGGCAAAAGAACAATTCGCTTATTACTTTGAACCGTTTTATCAAGCAGTGGCAAAATCAGGAATACAGGAGGTTACCGTCTATTGTCGGGCTGTCTGGGAGCTCTTTGACAGTATAGCCGCTGAGTCCCGTCTGCAGTCATGGGCCAAAGCTCAAGCAGCCAATGGTGAAACAAATCAAGCGGCACAGCACCGCCAGGTTTGGCAAGGAGTGATAGAACTGCTTAGTCAAGCCGCCAATATTTGGGCCGGGCAAACAATGTCCCTGCAGGAATATACCCAGCTCATTTTAACAGGACTGGAAAGCCTGACGCTGGGCTTAACTCCGGCCGGACTTGACCAGGTAATTGTTGGCAGCGTAGAGCGTTCGCGTCTGCCGCAAATTAAGGCGGCTTACGTGCTGGGGTTAAGTGAGGGCGATTTCCCGGCCAGACTGCAAGAGGAAGGGATATTTGGCGATGAGGAACGAGATTTGCTGGCAACGGCCGGGATGGAAATGGCGGCAACGCGGCGGCAAAAATTGTTTCACGAACAATACTTATCATATATTGCCCTGACCCGTAGCTCTGACTATCTCTGGGCCAGCTATTTATTGGCAGACGAGGAAGGAAGGGGGAAAAGGCCTTCCCTCCTCTTTAAAAGGCTGCAACAGATTTTTCCTAAAAACGAGATCTGCTTTGTGCTTAATCAACCGGATAGCTCTGATGATTTAACGCTGCTAACGGAACCGAAAAAAACTGCGGCAACTTTACTGCTGCAGGTTAACCGCAGCATCAATAACGGCGCGATGTCATCTTTCTGGACGGCTGTCTACAATGAGTCTTTGCAACAGCCGCAGATTCTAGCCGACATGGAAAAGTTATGGTGCGCACTGTCAGAAACGAATATTGTCAGTGCTTTTTCGCCCTCTACCCTTAAAGTTTTATACAGCAGCCCGCTAAAAAGCAGCGTTTCACGTCTGGAGCTTTTTGCCCGCTGTCCCTTTGCCCACTTTGCGCGCTACGCTCTGTTGCTTGAGGAGAGAAAAGAGTACCGCTTGGAGGCTCCGGATATCGGAGTGTTTTACCATACTGCCCTAAGCCAGTTCGTAGCTGGCTTTGCAAAAGAGCAGAAATGTTGGTCTACCCTTGGCGATGTTGAAATCAGGGAGAGAATGAATGAGATTGTAGAAAGGCTGACTCCTCGTTTGCGCGGTGAAATTCTCATCTCCACCTCCCGGATGCGCTTTTTAGCGGATAAGCTGAAAGATACATTAGGGCAGGCGGCAGTTGCTTTAACTGAACATGCGCGCAGCAGCACTTTTTCTCCTGTGGCGCTAGAGCATTTTTTTGGCCGCAACCTCCAGTCACCATGGCGCATTGCTGCCGATGGTGTGGAGCTCTGGCTTTATGGCCAAATTGACCGGGTCGACTTGGCCGAGAGTGCGGGAGCGGCTTATCTGATTGTCATTGACTACAAAACAAGTCCGCAGGATTTAAAGCTGAGTGACGTCTGGCATGGCATAGCTTTACAGCTGCTTACTTACCAGGCTGTTGTGCTTGAACAGGCAGCTCAATTTACAAAATTACCTGCTATAGCTGCGGGCGTATTTTATTTTGGTATTCAGCTACCCATACAGCGGGTGCATAACCCACCGCCCGCAGTTCAATCAAAAAGCAGTGCATACCAGCTGGACGGCCTGGCACTGGCTGATGCTAACGTGTTGGAACTGCTAGGTGGTTCAAATTTTTTGCGCCGGGCAGAACTAAAAATTGATGGGACCTTTACAAAAACATCTCGCGTGGCAGACCAACAGCAAATGGGTTCGCTGTCAGCTTGGCTTCGTAGCAAATTGCTTGAATTAGCAGGAAAAATACTTGCCGGCGACGCTGCCGCCCGGCCATATCGCAAGTTAAACGGCCAGCGAGCCTGCTCCTACTGTCCATATTTAGCTCTCTGCCGCTTTGATCTCACTGTGGAAGGTAACAACTATCGTTTACTGGAGAATATGGGACATGAGGATGTTTTGTCTTTGGTGGCGCTGCATTTAAGGAGGGGGGATTCTGAGTGAATGCAACCTGGACAGATGAACAACTTGAAGCGATTACCGCGACCGGTGCCAACTTACTAGTTGCCGCCGCCGCCGGGGCCGGTAAAACTGCGGTACTGGTGGAGCGAATTGTCCGAATAGTTTGCGACAGAAAAGCTCCGGTTGATATAGACCGTTTGTTAGTAGTGACATTTACGGAAGCTGCGGCGGCAGAAATGCGTGAACGAATTGGCGCAGCATTGGAACAGGAAATTCGTGACTCAGGCCGCCTAGAACTGGGAAGACAGCTTGCGCTGGTAAACGGAGCCCCCATCTCCACACTCCATTCTTTTTGCCTTGCCGTGATTCGCCGTTATTTTTATATGCTAGAGATTGATCCTGGGTTCCGTGTGGCTGACGAAGCTGAAGCCTCAATGCTTCGTCAAGATGTCGCAACTGAACTGTTGGAGCAGGCTCTCGCCGGCGAGAGCACAGCGATTATTGAATTGGTATCCGGTTATGGCGGCAAAAAAGGTGCTGACGGGCTGGGACAGCAGATTTTGCGGCTTTATTCTTTTGCCTGGAGCAATCCTGATCCGCTCGGGTGGCTAAAAAAAACCGTCTCATTTTTTGAGGTTGCAGAACAAAAACCGGCAGCAGAAACGCTAGCGCCTTGGTTGCCTTCTATTTTTCTGCATTTGCTGCTTGAGCTGGCGCATGCGGAGATGTTGCTGGCGAGAGCATCCTCTATAATCTGTTTGCCTGGAGGGCCAGTTGTCTATGAAAAAATTCTGACTGAAGAAAGGGAGCAAGCAAAACGACTGATGGTGCTTGCCGAAAGCTCCTCTTGGGAAAAACTGCGCGAGGCTTGGCTGGGAGCTACTTTTAACAGGTTGCCTGCCGCTAAAGGAGTGTGTGAGGAGAAGAAAGAACAGGTTAAAGAACTGCGCGACAAAGCTAAGGCAATAATCCGCAGCGCGGCTGAAACTTTTTTTATCCGCACTTCTGCAGACTATCTCTCTGAAATACGGCAGCAAACTCCGCTGGTTGCGGCGTTGGCCGAACTGACAAAGCTCTTTGCTGAAATGTATGACCGGAAAAAAAGGCAGATAGGATTAGTTGATTTTAATGACTTGGAACATTTCAGTCTGCAAATTCTATGGCGAGCTAACAGCGCTGAAGCTATCCCATCTGATGCAGCTTTGGAACTGCGTCAGCAGTTCATTCATGTGCTGGTAGACGAATACCAAGATATCAACCCAGTCCAAGATGCTATTCTTGCCTTGGTTTCCAGGCAGGGAGAGCCTTCTCCCAATCTATTTATGGTGGGAGACGTGAAGCAAAGCATTTATCGTTTTCGCATGGGTGAGCCGGCCCTCTTTCTTAAACGTTATTCCTGCTATCCGACTCAGGCAGGAGGGAGCGAACGAAAGATTCTGCTCAGCAAAAACTTTCGCTGTCGCGCCGGTGTGGTTTCTGCCGTTAACTTTCTTTTTCGTCAGCTAATGATTGAAGCGGCTGCAGAAATTGAGTATAACAGGGATGCGGAACTCATTTACGGGGCAGATTATCCTGAATATGCTCATGGTCTTGCCAGCCAGGCTGCGGTGGAAGTCCATCTCCTGCCGCGAGAACAAAAGTTTGACAACACATCAGCGGCGCAGGGGGAAGAGGGGGAAGAACCGGATGGATTAGAGCTGGAAGCGCTTGTTGTGGCACAAAGGATTAAGGAAATGCTGGATAGTACGAAAGGAGCCCTGCAAATATTCGATCAAGGAAGCGGAGTTTACAGGTCGGCCTCCTATAGGGACATGGTTATTCTTTTGCGGGCCACCAGTAATAGAGCAAACCGCTTGATAGATATTCTTGGCAGGTTTGGTATCCCTGCTTATGCTGATCTTTCAACCGGCTATTTTGCCGCCACCGAAGTGGAGACCATGTTATCTCTTTTAAAAGTGCTAGACAATCCTTGCCAAGACATTGCCCTGGCTGCAGTTCTGCGTTCGCCGCTTGTCGGCCTTTCCCTAGAAGAACTAGCGCTGGTGCGGATAACTGGCGGAAAAAAGAATGATTTTTTTGCCAGCGTAAATTTAACAGCAACAGCAGGCATCCCCCTCCTTTCAGAAAAACTGCAACATTTTCTCTCGCAATTAGAGCGCTGGCGAAACAAAGCCAGGCAGGAAAAACTGACAACGCTAATTGCCGCAATCTACCGGGAAAGCGGTTACGCAGACTATGTGGCCGGGCTTTCAAACGGAGCCCAACGTCAGGCAAACCTTCATGCCCTTTTTTCTCGTGCCCGGCAGTTCGACCGTTTTTCACGACAAGGCCTCTTCCGATTTCTGGAATTTATTGCACAACTGCGCCGATCGGGTGAAGATTTAGGGTCCGCCAGGGCATTGGCTGAAAACGAAAATGTGGTGCGCATCATGAGTATCCATAAATCTAAGGGGCTCGAATTCCCAATTGTTTTTTTATGCGATCTCGGGAAAAATTTCAACTTTCTTGATCAGCGGACAGATATTTTGATACACAAGGATCTAGGCATAGCACCGCTGGTCGTTGATACCCAGACAATGGTTCGTTACCCCTCTTTGCCATACCTGGCGCTAAAACTTGCCGGTGAAGCAGAAGTGAGGGCGGAGGAAATGCGCATCCTTTATGTTGCCTTAACACGTGCACGTGAAAAGTTGCTTCTTATTGCTTCGGCACGAAATCTGTCAGATGAACAGGATATCTGGCGTCAGCTCCTTACCTGCCAGGAGAAATCGTTGCCAGCCTCCGAACTGGTTCGTGCTAAAAGTTATCTCGACTGGCTGGGATGCGCTCTTATCCGTCACCAGGACATGGCAGGAGCGCAGATACATTTTCCGTGGTTACCAGAGGAAGATTCCCGTTTTGATATTTCGATTTGGAACGGCACAGATAAGAAGCTCCCCAGCCTGCCGCTGCCCAACCACTCTGCTGTAAAAAACAGGGAGGATATTCTTGCTCTGCGCCCGCTGCAGCTTGCCTGCGAGAAGGAGGTGCAAAGCAGAATTCGCAGGCAGCTCTCTTACCGTTATCCGCATACCCCCGGCAATTTACCTGCCAAACTGTCTATCAGCGAATTATTGGACTACTTCCCACCAGAAAATGAAGCAGAGGGAGAAAGGCTCTTTTTAGCACCGCAATCCTGGCACCGGCCCAGCTTTCTGCAAACGCAAAAGCGATTATCTACCTTGGAGTTAGGGATCCTCTATCATCGTGTTTTTCAGCATTTAAGACTACTGCCGCCTTTGGGTGAGCTGGAAATCGCCGAACAAATCGCCCATTTTGTAAAATCTGGAATCATCAGCGAGGATGAAGCAAATTCTCTGAATCCTGCGCAAATCGCTCCATTTTTCACAGGGGTGGCAGGAGATATCGTCTTTGCTAATGCTAACCAAACTTACAGAGAATGGCCCTTTACACTGCTCTTGCCTGCTAAAGAGCTTGCGTCTGCTAACTCAGAGGAAACGGTACTAATTCAAGGTATTATCGACCTGTTGGTCAAAACTGAGGAAGGGTATGTGCTTGTTGATTTTAAAACTGATAAAATTCCGCAGGGCGGAGCAGAGGAATTGGCAAAACGCTACAAAGAACAACTGGGGTTTTACGCGAGAGCAGTTGAAACCATTCTTGCAGCCCCTGTAAAAGCTTCATATCTATATCTAGTAAGAACAGGAGAGACTCTGCCAATCCTGCTGTAAAATCTGTTTCATTAAAACGAGGAGGAAGTGCCATGGAAAAGCTAATCAAAATACTTGGCAAGATCAAACCGGTGGATCAAGATGCAAGTTCTCGCTGCAAAGATCATCTTGACAATCTTACAAAACCACCGGGAAGTTTAGGAGTGCTAGAGGAAATAGTGCAAAAACTGGCAGCTATTACTGGTGAGATAAAGCCGCAACTGCCGAAGAAGACAGTTGTTTTAATGGCTGGTGATCACGGTGTTGTGGCGGAAGGTGTTTCGGCATACCCGCAAGAAGTGACCCCGCAGATGGTCATGAATTTTCTTTCCGGTGGTGCTGCCATGAATGTGCTGGCCCGGCATGCTGATGCACAACTGGTAGTGGTGGACGTTGGGGTGGCCGTAGACTTACCTAGTCATCCCAGCTTACAAATCAGGAAGGTTGCCTATGGCACAAACAATTTCGCCAAAGGTCCGGCAATGACAAGAAGGCAGGCTATAGCCGCCCTGGAGTGCGGCATTGATGTGGCAGAAGAATGTATTGCTCAGGGAACCGGGATCTTTGGCACCGGCGAAATGGGAATTGGTAATACCACTTCCAGTGCAGCCATTACTGCAGTTTATAGTGGCGAAGATATTGCTGCAGTCTGTGGACGCGGCACCGGGCTAGACGACGGCAAGCTGCAGAATAAGATACGCGTGATTAGGGAAGCGATTAATTTAAACGAGCCTGATACTACAGATGCCCTTGATGTACTGTCTAAGCTGGGCGGATACGAGATTGCCGGAATGGCCGGTGTAATGTTGGCTGCCGCCGCTCATGGTATCCCTGTTTTAGTCGATGGATTCATCTCAGGCGCTGCCGCGCTGATTGCCAGCAAACTTCACCCCCTGGCAAACCAGTACATGCTCGCTTCCCATCTGTCTGAAGAACCAGGACATGGCGTTACGCTGGAAATTCTAGGCCTCGTGCCATTTTTAAAGATGAATATGCGCTTAGGGGAGGGGACCGGCTCAGCTTTAGCTATGACCATGGTGGATGCCGCAATAAAAATTTGCACTGAGATGGCGAGTTTTGCTGATGCCGGTGTAGCAAAAGCAATCGAATAAAAATGCATGAAAAAAGCATGATAATCATGGACTGTGAGCATCATGCTTTTTCTTGATTAATCAATGGAAATCATCTTAGCATAATAATATGCACAATTTAAGTTTTGCCGGGAATATGATAAGATGGTTAGCAAAGCATGACTGAGAGAGGAGGGAATTGATGATTCCCCTTAAGGATTCACCTACAACTGGGCGATTTCCTTTTGTTAATCTAACCCTGATTCTCATCAATATCCTGGTTTTTCTTAGACAGTTAACACTTGCAAATAATGAATTGCATGGTTTTATTTTTTCTTATGGCTTGATTCCCGCAGAATTGATTAGTGGGTTTTTAGAAGGGAATCTGGCTATTGCACTGACACCGCTTTTTGCATATCAGTTTATGCACGGCGGCTGGCTGCATATAGGCAGCAACATGCTTTATCTTTGGGTGTTTGGCGACAATATAGAGGATCGGTTAGGCCACCTAAAATACCTACTCTTTTACCTCTTAATGGGAGTTATCTCCGGGCTGGCGCAGGTAGCCTTTGAGCCGGGAAGCAATATCCCGATTATCGGTGCCAGCGGCGCTGTAGCCGGCATACTGGGCGCTTATCTAGTTAGTTGTCCCCGTGCCCGCGTATTAGCCCTGATCCCCATATTTATTGTTTTTACAGTGGCAGAGTTACCGGCTGTGGTTTTCCTTGGATTTTGGTTTCTGTTACAGCTTTTTCAAGGCGTCGCGAGCATCGGAGTCGACGTTTCAATTGCCTGGTGGGCTCACATTGCAGGATTTATAGGTGGGATGACTTTGGTTGCCATCTTTGGCAAACGGCACAATTGTAATTAGCCCTCCATACCTTACAAAGGCTTTATCTTTCTTACGTCAAAAACTAATGTGGATTGGTTAGTCTACCAAGACTAGCCTTAGCCAAGAGTTGCATGCACACCCAGTAATTTCGTTCCGAACGGGAGGACGCGTTCTTAATCTTCAAGTTGCACTCCTGCTCGGGAAGCCACCAATCGCAACTAAGCTTACCAAGTTCTAAGTTTCTCGTGATCTCAGTAATGATCTCTGCACGCCAGTCTTTTCGCTTTGTATAATCAAGTACTTGATCAGCTAGGACTTGATAGGCAGAATGAATAAACGTCCCGCTATCTTGATCATATTCCAAGTCTAAGATTGGGATAATCCCAGAGAGGTCTCTCGATATGTTTGCTAACAGATCTTGATCCTCATTGGATGATCCAATATAAAGATAATATAGCTTGGTCGTATGGGTTTTGCCAGATTGGCGTAAAATTCTACCAAGTCTTTGAATGCGCTGCCGGTTACTGCTGGTGGACGAGGCTATGATTCCGATATCGGTTGCAGGAACATTTAAGCCTTCATCTAATGCACGACAACTTACCAGGATCCTTATTTGTGCATCTTGATATTTGCGTAGCATGTTCTTTTTTGTTCGCTCATCCATCTGTGAATGATAACGCCCCACTTGCCCGGGAAAAAGCAATTGTAACTCATTATAAATGGCATCCGCAACTTCAATTCTTTCATTGAATATTAAAATATTTGCAGTCTGTGGAAGCTGGATTAAAAGGCTTTTTACGCAACTCAGCCGAGATTGGGCCCGGTAGACTAGATCTTTGCGATGGACAGCCAGGATGAGTACCGTACGAGCCAAAACAGCAAAATCATCATCAGATTGTTGAGCCAATTGCTCTAAGCCAGCAAAAAATTGCTGTTTGTTTACGTTTCTTAAAAAAGGGCAGTTTTGCAGGAGAATTTCCAAGGCAAGTGTTAATTGTTTGCTAAAATCAAGATATTGCAGTTCCTCGTCGGGAGTAAATTTTAGTTTCAGATTAAAAATTGCGAAGGAACTTATGATATTGGCATTCAATGCTTCAGTAAAACCATATTTAAATATCTCCTGCCCTTGTTTATCTTTTGATTGTTTCAGCCAGTTCCTGATGGTCTGATCATTGACGCCAAAATCCTTCACAATCCTGGATACCGGCCTGTTCTCTTCCCGTACGAGTCTGATGATCTCCGTCTTAAAATCTTCATTGTAACGGTTAGTATTCTTTTTCATTTCAACGCCTCCCACAGCTTCATTTTATCCTAACTTAGCTGTGTCCGGCAAATCGGGTATGGGTCTTTCAAACTCGCCGGGTCATCCTCAAACCCGTGGAACGCATCCCTGGTTATAAACCGCCCGATCCCCGGCGCGTAATACCTGGCATTCAGGTAATACAGCCCGGTCTCCGCGTCCCACCTGTACCCCGCGTAGCGGTACGGGTTTACCACGCTGCCGGTGGTGGCGATATGATTCCCGAACGCGTCGTAGTCATACGTAGCCACTACGGTGCCGGAGGCGTCGGTCAAGGACACCACATCGCCGTGGCCGTTGTAGTGGTAGTAGTAGGTCACGCCGCCGCGCACCATGGCCAGCAGCTGGCCGCCCGGGCCGTAGACGTAGCGGGCGAGCAGATTGCCGCCGCCGTCGGTTTCGTAGGCGACGTTCCCCTTATTCATATGGTTGTATGTCTTTTAGTCATACGGCATAGTTTATATTTAAAAAAGGTTTTAAATTGATTTACTTTTTGAGGAAGTAACAGCTGTTTTGGTCTTCTGTGCCTTTTAAGTAATATTTGGACATATCTTCAAACATTTGATTAAGTGTGGCCGTTTTATGTTTCAATAAGTTATAATCATATAAGCCATATGAAAAGATCATTACAGCGACCTTGATATTATCTTTGTTCCATAGCTCAGAAAAAAATTGATATAAACTAGTAGTGTATATATTATTTCCATCACCTTGTAATTGTTTTTGTAGTTTATATATACCTTCGTCAAAGCTACCAGAGTAAGGAGAGTCTGCAAGTTCAAACTCTAAAGATTTTTGATTACTTATATTATATTTGTTTGTAGCCTTAGTTAGAAATTCTCGATAATATTCATTATGGAAATATCCCAACTGTAATGAGTAACTATGATCTAATGCTAGACATGCTAATTCTCTTGTTTTATTATTTAAATTTCCATAACCTACATCCTTATCGAATTCTAAAAGTCCAATCACAAAAAAACTCATATTAACCTCCATTTCCCCACCTACGGTGGAGACACAAATAGTAATGAAAAATATTAGGTGTACGGGTTTACGCAATTTGCTATTATTGTTTTAAGAAGAAGGCACACTACAAAGCACGGTGAGGTGAGTCGTAGACTGCTTTTTCAGCTTAAATCAGTATATTAACCAGTGTAAGAATCATCTTTTCAAGCACAAATAAGTGGTTCTTCTAAGACCGTACGCTAATCATTGTTTTAGCAAATCGTTAAATGTGTGATGATTCAGTCACTGCCTTCTTCCTTTCTGATGATGAAAGGAGGTGCGCCATGAAAGTTGTTTATCCCATTTGCTGTGGTGTCGATGTACATAAAACTTTCCTCGTCGCCACACTTATTACTTCCCAGGGTATTACGCCCCATTACTCCAAAAAGAGATTCTCCACCTTCAATAATTCCATTCTTGCTTTCAAGCAATGGCTAATTGAGAACAACTGCTTTGATGTTTGCATGGAATCGACCGGTAAATACTGGGTTCCCATTTACAATCTTTTAGAAGATACCATCCGTATCACCGTAGCCAATCCTAAGTGGGTTAGAGCCGTAAAAGGGAGTAAGGATGATACAAAAGATTCAAAATGGATAGGAGACCTTTTCCGTTTGGGGTTAGTCCCGGGAAGCTTCATCCCTAGTAAGCCAGTACGAATTCTGCGTGAATATACCCGTTATCGCTCCAAACTTGTTTCTTGTAGAAGCAGTGAAAAGAATCGTTTTCAAAATGCTTTCACTGTCTGCAATGTAGCCCTTGATGCTGTCGTCTCCGACATGTTTGGCAAATCCGCCTCGCACATCACGGACTACTTGATTTCGTCCGACTCTTTCGACCCCGAATACTGCTCATCGCTTCTTCAAAAGTCCTTGAAGAAGAAAGCCGATACAGTAGTTGAATCGATTGAAGGGTACCAGATGACTAGGGAACAAAAGGAGCGTATTATCATAGTCCGTTCTCACTTGGAGTTTGTTAACCAGGCAATTGCGCAGCTAGATGAAAAACTTGACAAGATGGTTGCCCCATATGAGAGCGCCATTATACTTCTCCGTACCATTCCCGGAGTTGACAGAGCATCTGCTATCACCATCATCTCCGAGATTGGTACAGATATGTCTCAATTTGCCACTTCTAAACGCTTATGTTGCTGGGCGGGACTAATGCCCGGCAACAATGAATCTGCCGGTAAGAAGAAGTCTGTTCGTATAACACGTGCTGGAGTTTACCTCAAGCCTGCATTGGTACAAGTTGCCCATGCAGCCGTGAAGTCGAACCTCTCTCCTTACTACAGAGTCAAATATGAGCACATTAGTAAAAGAAGAGGCAAGAAGAGAGCCATAATCGCTATCGCAAGAATGATACTCACCGCTATCTACCACATGTTTACCACGGGTGAACTGTTTAACCCGAGTGATTATTACAAAATTGATATGCCACAGGAAATGCAGTTTAAGCAGAAAGAAAATGCCATTAAACAAGCAACAAAGCTTCTGATTTCCTATGGCCTAATCAAATCCACTGACATTTCTGCAGCGTAAATTAATGGCTGATTTTTAAGGTCCGCTAAGGGCCTTAGCTTAATGTCCCCTTTTTAGCCTAACATCTCATATTTTTTCACGCTAACTCCTTTCAATAGGAACTTATATCAATTATAAGCCCCTAGGGATAATTTAATTATAGTCTTTCCCCAGACATCGGAGGACGACTTTTCGGGCTTCTAACGCCGTTTTCCCAGTCATGTACATGCGGAACATTTGGATGGTGCTTCAGATTACCATGATCTGTATAGTCCACGTCTTTTACAGGATCACCTGCAACATACACAAGAGTTCCGACTAGCACTACTTTGCCAATACCAGGTATAAAATAACTCCCAAAAAGTAAGCCATACTGATTTAACTCTTGAGATAAACTGTAGTTAAATCCAGTAGGATCCACAAACATGACCGGATTACTCCGGGCATAGTTATACTGATTCAAACTCGCCGGGTCATCCTCAAACCCGTGGAACGCATCCCTGGTTATAAACCTCCCCACCTGTGGCGCATAATACCTGGCATTCAGGTAATACAGCCCGGTCTCCGCGTCCCACCTGTACCCGGCGTAGCGGTACGGGTTCACCACACTCCCCGTGCTGCTGATATGATTCCCGAACGCGTCGTAGTCGTACGTAGCCACCACCGTGCCGGCGGCGTCGGTCAGCGCCACCACGTCCCCGTGGCCGTTGTAGTGGTAGTAGTAGGTCACGCCGCCGCGCACCATGGCCAGCAGCTGGCCGCCCGGGCCGTAGACGTATCTTGCCAGCAGATTGCCGCGGCCGTCGGCGTCGTAGGCGAAGGCGGCGATGACGGTGGCACCCTGGCGGACTTCGATGAGGCGGTTCGCGGCGTCGTAGAAGTAGGTGCGCGTGCCGTCGCCGGTCATGTTGCCGTTGTCGTCGTAAGTGTAACTGACACCGCCGGCGGAGGTGAGCTGGTTGGCCGCGCCGTACTGGTAGCCGGTGGTGGTGACGCTGCCGCCCTGGGTGACTTTTTTAGTCAGGCGGTTGAGCCGGTTGTAGCGGAAGTTGAGCCGGCCGCTGATTCCAGGCGGAGGTCGTCAAACCAGGCGCTCGGTTTGCTCGAACACCACGTCCCGATCCTCCTGTCGTTCCCAACCCTTGCTAAGTGGGTTCTATTGTATCAACTTTAATCTAGCTTTACGTAAATAGTTTTCCTGGTCGCGAAAACTGTCTTAGGAGGCATTGCCGGTATGCTTAAATTGAGCCAGATAAATCATCTTTGCTTTCATGGCATATTTCAATGTTCCCTCCCCATACTTTACAACCCGAACTCATTCCAACAACTCTACCATCAAATGGTGATACTCTATTGCTGCACAATCCAAAATCACCAAAATAAAAGCTTCCTCTCAAAGGAATAAAATAAGCGCAAGATAAACACTGATTTTCAGGTACAACATTAACAACTTTTCCCCATCTTTTAAAGCATTGCTCAGAATGAATGCAATAAACTCTATCTTCTTCGCTCAGTTCTAGGGGAACCTCAGAAGACCTAGAGACCCATTTATTACCAGGAACAAAAGCTATATATTGATCATGTACAATGATATTTAATGAATCCCTACTTTGCGATTGCGCTAAAAAACAAACCTCGTAGCCATTGTTAAAGTATAAGCTAACATCAAAGTGGCTAGTTTGTCTAATATCAATTAATGTTTTATTAACAAGGCTGTTAAGACAGCTTACGTCATCATCATAACTGCCGCACACAATCTTATTAGATTTAATCAGTCTCCATGCGGATGTTCCAGAGCTGATTTCCCATTCCCTAAGTTCTACGTTTTGATTTTCGAATTGATGCTTTATCTTTTTCCCAAAAGATAAAGCAAGTTCATTACATATTAACCTTGCTTGGCAACAAGACCTTCCAATTAACTTTTGTAAGTCATCAGGGATATCAAATTTCACTGTATTTACCTCCATATTTAAGCCGTTTGCGGATTAAGGGGGGAATGCTGACAAGCACTGCTGGCTGTAAGTTGGCGAATATAATATCGTATAGTTGACTCACTCTAATAACCCACGTGCTTTAAGCAGGAATGCCTACCAGAAAGAGTGGCTAAATTGCTCAAAAGTGAGTTACTACAGTGGAATCATAGTTAAGATGGTGATCAAGGGAGAATTGCTTTAATTCCCCCTCTCCCAACACAAGCTCTCGGATGTTTGATGCACGACGCTGCGCTAACTACCAGACAATAAATTGCATCAGGTTTACAACATTATGTTTTTAGCAGGCTACTTTACTTGTACATACCATTTTTAACCTGCCTTGCCAATTCTATAAGGATTGCCCATGGTATATTATCATTCGGGCCTCGACCATGCTCTCCTTTGTAATTTTCAACAACTCTGCCAAATATTTTCCTTTGAATTGGGGTTAATCCAACCTGCCCAGCAGCATCGTCTACTTGCTTTTTTGCCTTGCTTGCTTGATATTGCCTAATGGCCCAAGGCAAACCGTATTTACTGATTAGCCATGCTCCACCAACGGCAACAGCTATTCCTAGAAGTGAAACCTGACCCACTCCCGGTACAAACACCAAAGCACTTAATCCAAGAGTGACACTGTTGCTTAGAGAAATAGCAAAATACCCGCTCGGATCCACAAACATAACCGGATTACTCCGGGCATAGTTATACTGATTCAGACTCGCCGGGTCATCCTCAAACCCGTGGAACGCATCCCGGGAGATAAATCTCCCCACGCTGGGCAAATAATACCTGGCATTCAGGTAATACAGCCCGGTCTCCGCGTCCCACCTGTACCCCGCGTAGCGGTACGGGTTCACCACGCTGCCCGTGCTGCCGATATGATTCCCGAACGCGTCGTAGTCGTACGTAGCCACTACGGTGCCGGAGGCGTCGGTCAGCGCCACCACGTCCCCGTGGCCGTTGTAGTGGTAGTAGTAGGTCACGCCGCCGCGCACCATGGCCAG
>Ga0208610_100296_pt1 | contig 19581 bp, 16 predicted proteins | sample SubbioR11Jul_8A2_FD_184815 | JGI IMG/M metagenome (GOLD analysis project Ga0208610, IMG submission 184815) | Serpentinite rock and fluid subsurface biosphere microbial communities from McLaughlin Reserve, California, USA - CR11Jul_8A2 (SPAdes) | ecosystem: Environmental > Terrestrial > Deep... | reverse complement strand
GGCTCGCCGGCCTCGGTGCCGATGCTCTGCTGATCAGTGCGCCAGCTAATGTGCGCTACTTAAGCGGCTTCTCCAGCCCTGAAGACGGGCGCGTGCTGCTGAGTGCCGATGGCGCCCTGCTGCTGACTGATGGGCGCTACATCGCCCAGGCGAGCGAAGAGTCGCGCCTTGAGGTAGCTATTACCGAACTCGGCAAGCCCTGGCACCAAGACGTAGCCGAGCGCGTGCCGGGTAAGACGCTGGCGGTAGAGGCCGATCACCTCACCCAGCAGCTCTTTGAACAGCTCAAGGAGAAGCTTGACGGCAAGGTCGTGGCCACTAGCGGCTGGGTAGCCGAGCTGCGGCTGCTTAAGACCCCTGCTGAGCTCGCCCACCTGCGCGAAGCCGCGCGGATCACCGACGCAGCTTTCAGCCATATTCTGGGGGTCATCGAGCCGGGGCTCAGCGAGGTCGAGGTAGCGCTTAAGCTCGAAGCCTTTATGCGCCAGCACGGTGCCGATGGCAAAAGCTTCGAGATCATCGTAGCTAGCGGGCCGCGTAGCGCCATGCCGCACGGGGTGGCCTCGCAGAAGCGTCTGGCCGCTGGCGAGCTGGTCACCCTTGACTTCGGCGCTAAAGTCCAGGGCTACCATGCCGACATGACCCGCACCATGGCGCTAGGCGAAATCAGCAGCGAACTGCGCCGCCTGTATGACGCCGTACTGCGTGCGCAAGAGGCTGCCCTGGCGGCACTGGCCCCCGGCAAGGACGGCCAGGAGATCGACGCTCTGGCCCGCGGCATCCTAGCCGAAGCCGGTCTGGATGGCTATTTCAGCCACGGCTTAGGCCACGGCGTGGGCTTGCAGATTCACGAAGGCCCCAGGCTGTCCAAGACCATCTCCCAGGTACTTAAACCCGGCATGACGGTGACCGTAGAGCCGGGCATCTATATCCCCGGCTTGGTCGGGGTCAGAATTGAAGACCTGGCGGTGATTACCGAGACAGGCTATGAGCGGCTGTCGCATAGCGACAAGGCGCTGATGGTGCTGTAAGCGGCTGCGCGGTGGGTCTCATCACTCATTACCCATCACCCTTACAGCGTGCCCGCAGGCGGGAGCGTCAGCCTTAAGGTACCGGTGGCATCGTTAAAGATCAGAATTATCCGGTAGACCCCCTGCCCTTGCCGCAGCGTCTCATTAACAGTAATTCGCTGGCCGGCACCGAACTCGGCTCGGAATACCACCCGCTCAGGCCTACCGGCTTGCCCGGTTTGGAAGCTGGCTAGCTGTTCAAAAGAAGCCTCGATCATCACTGTCCCCCGGCTTAAGCTGCCTTCCACGCCAAAGGCAAACTGTTGGGCGGTGGTGGTACGCCGCGACAGCTCGGCGGTGTGGGTCTTTTTATAGACCAAGACGGGGGTATGGGGCGGCAAGCCCAGGTACCAACCGCCGAAGAACTCGCCGACCACGAAAAAGACAGCGGTTAGCAGCAGAATGAAACTCAGCAAGCCGCGCATAGCGAGAGTATACCAGTTAGCCGACTCTTGTGCTGAATTCCACCATAAGGGGTGTCTCACCTGGCGGTGATAGCATGGCACTTGACGAATGAGCAAGGGAGCCAAGGGGGTAATACAAAGGCCTCCTAGACCCACGCTGGTATCATGTTGGCTTGTCGGCCCTTGTAATTAGACGCCGAACCTGAACTTGCTGGCCTCAAGGTAGTCCTGCATATGCTCCGAAGCCAACCAGAAGCGTTGTAATTGCTCCGCTACCGCCCCGGTGGTGTTCGACCCGGCGAAGGGGTCTAGCACAATATCGCCAGGTTCTGTCAGGAGCTTGATGAAAAACTCCGGTAGGGCTGCCGGAAAACGCGCCGGATGTGGCTTTACACCAGCCTCGTTGCAGCGTTGCGTGTAAGTGTCGTTCGCGGCGTTGTTGCCGAACCTGAGCATGTCCATAGGGATGTCTAACAACTCTTCTTCGAGCACATTCGGCGGGATGGATCCTCCGGCGGCGATTTTGCTGAAGCTCGGTTTGATGTTGTGCCCTGACGGGCGCACACGCCTCTGCAGACCTTTCTGATGGAGGCGTTCCATGTCCTTGCTGTACGGGCGCAGCACGGTGCGGTTGTTAGCCTTTGGCCACTCTGTTTTGCCCAACCACCAGATGTACTCCACAGAGTCCCGAACGCGAATGCGCCGCACGGTGACCCACTCGGCAGGCATGGGCATTTTGGCGGGATTGAACCAAAAGCACTCCTGCGCAAGGTGAAAGCCTATCTCTTCAACCAGGGCAATCAGCACCTTGAAATGGTAGAGCGAACGCGTGGGGACACCCGGATTGTAGCTTCCGCCGATGTTCAAGACGAAACTGCCGTCGTCTTTCAGCACGCGGTAGATTTCTCGGGCAAACTGCAAAAGCCAGTGGAGGTAGTCGTCTTTTGAGACGTTGCCGTACTCCTTTTTGAAATGAAGGGCGTAAGGCGGTGAGGTGATGACGGCGTTGATCGAGCCCTCCGGAAGTTGATACAGCAAGTCGAGTGAATCGTGCCGGTAAGCGCTCCCATAGCTGGTGACATAGAACGGCTCGAGCCCTGGCAGCAGGCGCTTAGGGTTGCGCTCGTCGTTAAAGATGAGGGGCGCTTGTTGAGGGGCAACCTTGGTCAATGTCGTTCCTCGATGAGGCAAGATCAAGATATAGTGTGAAGGTGCAGAAGATGAAGACAACGTATCATATATCAGATGATATCAAAAATGGTTTACGATGTCAACCTATTTAGAGAAAAAGTTCATTCCCGAAGACTGGATTTCCCAAGCTGAGGCAGCTAGGGTTCGAAGGGTATCTCGCCAAGCGATCGCTAAACTCGTGCAAAGCGGCCGCCTCCGTAGTATCAAGGTCGGTGGTCACGTACTCGTCAATCGTGAAGACGCCGAGACGTTCAAGCCCGGTAAGCCCGGAAGGCCCAAGAAGGATGACTGAAGAGTACCAGGAGCTGGAGGCCACACTTCTCAAGCTCCCGCAAGAACTCCGTGAGCGACTTTTCAGGCGCCTCAGACAAGAGTTCTCGATCCATCCGCTGGAAGCACAGTGGAACACCACGGCGGAGGACATTCTAGAGGCCATCTCTCGTGGTAGCGACCTCACCCATCGCGGTGTCAGGGGGATGCTGGCCGAGGCTTCTTTCGCCAGTAACGTGATCGAAAAACTCAAAGGCTGGAAGGATGTCACGCCACCGGGCAATCACACCTTCGATTTCTTGCTGGAAGATGGTGTCGGGTCAGTTCGCATCCAGGTGAAGAACCAGCGCCTGGAAGGAGGCAAGCCGCTGGTTCGGAGGCAAAAGTACTTTAAGCCTGTCTACATCGTTGAAACACAGAAAACGCGGAGCGGCCAGGACAGTGGTGAAGAAAAGACACGGCCATATCGCTTCGGCGAGCTCGACCTCCTAGCCGTATGCCTCTACCCTTCGACGGGGCGGTGGGACACATTCCTCTATACCGTTGCTAACTGGCTTCTCCCACACGAGAGGAATAACGCCTGGATCGCAACGTTGCAGCCTATTCCCATGCCGCCGGAGCCCAACGATGTCTGGACAGACGGCCTTGAGACCGGCATCGCTTGGTTACGGTCGGGTGTTAGTAAGACTGTTATGCCAGATTAGGTGTTACGAAGCTAAAGGGAAGGGGTTAGCGAACATGCCTTGGGACACAGAGCTTAGTAACGAACAGAGAAGCGCCGCTTCTCATGTTGGTCGCCATGCAAGGTTGTTGGCAGGTCCTGGTACGGGGAAGACCCGGTGCTTGACAAAGCGCATCGTTTATTTGATTGAAGAACAAGGGGTAGACCCCTCTAGGATATTGGTACTCACCTTTACACGCGTTGCTAAGGCAGAAATAAGACAACGCGTTTTGGCAGAACTAGGTAATGAAGCGCAACTGCCTCACATTTCGACTCTAAGCTCCTTTGCGCTTCGGACAATTCTCTCTCATGGAGCTGGTGTTAGGCTTCCACAACCGATTCGTATAGCAGATGATTATGAAGAGCGTTGGATTATTGAAGAAGAACTGAAGCGCCTGCTTGGATTAAGCCGTATTACTGAAGCTCGCCAACTGATGAATCAACTTTCGGCTGATTGGGAGCAGCTAACGGCTGATGCCAATGATTGGGAGAACCGTTTTCCGAATCCGCAATTCCTTGGAGCGTGGCAAGAGCATCGGGAGATCTACGGCTACACACTGAGAGCGGAGCTGGTGTATCAACTGAAGAACGCCGTTCAGGAGGGCGCCATTGAGCTCGATCTCCCACCTCGACACATATTGGTTGACGAGTACCAAGACCTGAATGCCTGCGATCTCGCGACGATTCGCTACCTCTCGGAGGGAGGTGTTGAGCTTTACGCCGCTGGTGATGATGACCAAAGCATCTACGGCTTCCGTTATGCTTATCCGGACGGAATTCGTAGGTTTCCCGATGAATATGTTCCATCAAACGAACTGACTCTTACTGAATGTAGAAGGTGTGCTCCTCGCATACTTGACCTGGCCTTGTATGTGGCCCAGCAAGATCCGCGTCGAATTGACAAACCTCTTATGCCCGTAGTTAGCACTGGAGCGGGTGAGGTGAGGTTACTGCGATATGCGAACCAATCCGTGGAGGCACAGAGCATTGCGGCCTTATGTCAGCAACTTGTTAATGAGCAAGCGATACGTCCCGATGAAATTTTGATACTGGTTCGCACGGATCGCAACAGGGTTTTCTCAAATCCCATAAGAGAGGCGCTAACCGCTGCTGGGCTCCCTGTTGCCACGGTATCTGATCCTCTTGAACCACTAAATCGTGAAAACGGCCAAGGACGGCGATTTCTAGCCTTACTCCACCTATTCGATAATGATCAGGATGGTCTGGCATGGAGAACAATCCTGCGATTGCAACGAAACGGTATAGGCAACAGAGCTTTTGAAGACATCTATGATTTGGCAAGAAGGAGAGGATTACGGTTTTTTGACGCCCTTCAGCAGGTGTGTCTGGAACCTGCGCTGATCCCACGCGGAAACCTGGTACAACGTGCGGTTGACGAGGTAAGGCAAACTCTGAATTCCATCTCGTTAGGCAACTATCAAAGCGTAAAGGATTTTACGGAGGCTTTGGCGAATCAGGTCATTCCCGAAGCAGGGGAGCGAGCTGAGGTCATGGGGGTTTTAGAACGACTCTTTTCCCTGGGTGACTTTCAGAGCTTGAGCAGCCTTCTCAGGAGTTTGAGTACGTCACTAGATGATGTAGAGCAAGAGACAGAATCCGGAGCCATCAATATTATGACGATGCATCAGGCAAAAGGGTTGACTGCGAGTGCTGTGTTCGTCGTTGCGGCGGAGGATGTGTATATTCCTGGCAAAACAGTGGGATCGCGGATCGAGGATGAGCGCAGGCTACTTTATGTCTCCCTGACGAGGGCTAAGACTTACCTCTTTATTACCCACTGTCGGAACCGTGTAGGCGCGCAAACGCATACCGGGAGAAATTCGGGCAATCCCAGAAGGTTGCTAACGAGATTCTTACAAGGCGGTCCGATTCGCTCAATTGATGGAACGGGCTTTATGCTCGAAACGAATCAGCGGTAGTTAACCGGATTGTCGCATCAAGGAGCCATTGCATGAAACTCCTCCACACCGCCGACTGGCACGCCGGGCGCACCCTGCACGGCCAGAGCCGCACCCCCGAAATCCGCCAGGTGCTGCGCGAAATCGCCGAGCTAGCGCAACTCGAAGCGGTCGATCTGATTCTGGTCGCGGGCGACCTGTTCGACAGCAAGTACCCCACGCCGGACGCCGAGGAGGCCGTCTACGAGTTCTTCATGACTACTGGCCAAGCCGGCATCCCGAGCGTAGTCATCGCCGGCAACCATGACTCGCCGGTGCGCCTGGACGCGGTGGGGCGCCTTCTCAGGCTGGCCGACGTACACGTCGTAGGTGAAGCCAGAGTGGCGGGCCAAGGAGGGGTGTTGGAGCTTGCCGTCAAGGGTGAAAAGGTTCGGATCGCTGCCTTGCCGTTTGTCTCCGAGCGGCGGATCATCAAGGTGGCCGAGCTGCTGGGCAGCGACCCCGGGGCGTGGCGCGACCGCTACCGAGCTGGGATGCGGACGCTGATTAACAACCTCACAGCGGGCTTTAGCGGCGACGCGGTCAACCTGCTGATGATGCACACCACCATGGAGGGGGCTACCCTAGCTAACTCCGAGTACACTTTTCACTGCACCGAGGCCTATACCGTGAGCGCCGACCTGGTGCCGGAGGGGGTAAACTACCTGGCACTGGGGCATATCCACAATCCGCAAACGGTGGTGGGGTTAGCGGAGAACCAAGCGCGCTATGCCGGGAGCATTATTCAGCTCGACTTCGGCGAAGAGGGCGACGATAAGGTGGTCTATCTCATTGAGGCCGCGCCGAGGCAGTCAACCAAGGTGCATAAGTACCGGCTTAAGGGCGGCAAACGGCTCAAGCACTTTAGGTGTCAGCGCGCCGAGCTGGAACGCTACTTGCCCGAGATCGCCCGCTGTGATGGCTGGGCCAAGCTGTCCATTACCATGGAGCGGCTCGAGCCCGGCTTAAAGGACCGCCTCAAGGCCGACTACCCCCAGCTCTTGATCGTCGAGCAGTCAGTTCCCGGCAGCGAGCGCGAGCGGGTGCGCGGCGTGGATCACACCATGAGCTTGGTCGAGGCGTATGCGCAGTTTTACCAGGAGGACCGTGGCGAAGTCTTGCCCGACGATCTGCGCGCAGCGTTTGAGGCGCTTTACAGCCAGGCGCACGAAACGGCCGGTGCAGCGTTATGAGCTACGGCACCTTCAAATAGCGTTTTGTCGCGGCTAGAAAGGCTTCCGCGTCGGCGCGCATATCGTCGATGTCATCTGCTGTCAAACCGGACGGCGCCAGGTAGTCTCCTAGTTGGCGGCGGTTGAAGGCCGTGATGAGCGCCCGGTGGAAGCGCGGGTCCAGCTCGCCGGTTCTGGCGAAGCGTTGTCCGTAGGCGGAGATGAGCGCTTGATGGCTGGAGAAGCTCATGCCCTCGGCATCGAGTAAGGCCTCGGCGCTGTAGAACATCGCGTAGTAGAGGCGGGAAGCGGCGGAGTCGAGGTCGCCGTCAGCGGCGAGAAGGGTTGCCGAGCGGAGGTAGCGATCCGCCTTCTGCCATAGCGCTGCTCGTCCCGTCACAAGCGGATGCCTTCAGCGCGGACGTTGCGCCAGAACGGCCCCGGCGCCTGCTGATAGTGGGTTTGTGAGGTAGGGATCACGCTCACCAGTCGGCCGTAACGGAGGTTCAGGTCGGCGAGGATATCGCCGAGCCGGGCGATCTCAGCGCCTGGTTGCACCTGACGGCGCAAGACCAGGACGATGTCAATATCTGAGTCCTCACGAGCTTCGCCGCGCACTTCGGAGCCGAACAGGATGAGGTCTTGCAGCTCGGTGCCGTATCTGCTTTCGAGCGCCTCGCGCAGGGCCCGCAGGAGCTGCCGCAGCTGAGGCGAAAGGGTAGGCTGGGTACTCATGCATCGCCATTCTAGCAGGGGGCGGCTTGGGGTAAGTAGCGGCCTGCTTTCATGCGCTGCCTCCCGGCTAGTGGCATGATGGGACCAGTGAGACCGTTACGCCTGCACCTAAACGGCTTTATGGCCTTCCGGCAACCGACCGAGATCAGCTTTGATGACCTGGAGCTGTTCGCCATCGCCGGGCCGACCGGAGCCGGTAAGACCACCTTGCTGGATGCTATCACCTACGCTCTCTACGGCCAGACGGCCCGCTTGGGGAGCAAGGTAGGCGACGCTATCGTCAGTCCTGGTTTGAGCCAAGGCGCGGTGGTGCTGGAGTTTCACGGGCGCCAGGGCACCTACCGGGTGACGCGCCTAACCGAGCGCAAACCCGGCAAAAGTCCCAAGAATGAGACGCGGATCGAGGAGCTAAAAGCCGACGGCAAGTGGCGCCAGCTGCCGGAGTCAGAGAAGCTCCGGGAGGCCGACCATAAGCTCCTTGAGCTAGTAGGGCTCGACTACGACAGCTTCACGCGGGCGGTGCTGCTGCCGCAAGGGGCCTTTGACCAGTTCTTAAGGGGCGGTGCAGCCGAGCGCAATCGCCTGCTTACCGGCCTGCTGGGGCTCGAGCGGGTGCGGATTATGCAGCAGCGGGCCGGGGAAGTAAGCCGCCGGGCCAATGAACGCGTGGACTGGATTCGGGAGTCGTTGGCGCGCGATTACGCCGAGGCTACTGCCGAGCGGCAGTGCGCGCTGCAAGAGGAGCTGGCCACGCTGAGTGAGAGGCGGCAGGGGCTCGAGCAGGCCAAGGAACGCCTCAGCACCGAGCGGCAGGCACTCGAAGAGGTAAAAAGGCTGCTAGCTGAAGCACGCGCGGTCGAAGAGCGGCTAGCCGAGCTGCAAGCTCAAGCTGCTGAAGTGAGGCAGACCCGCCAGACGCTGGCTCGAGCCCGCGAGGCGGCGCTGGTGCTGCCGCGCTTAGAGGCGCTCTCAGGCGTGCAACAGCGACTTAAGCAGGTCCAGGCGCGGCAGGTCGAGCTAGCTAGCGCACTGGCCCACATCGTGCCAGGTTTGACCGCCGCGGAACAGGCGCTGGCCGAGGCGCAGCAGGCAGTAGCGCGCATCCCCGAGCTGAATGCGCAGTTAGAAGCGCTGGCCGGGGTTGCTCCGCTGCTGGCGCAGCTCAAAGCGCGCGGCGGTGAGCTGTCGCTGGCCAAGCAGGCCGAGGCCGGGGTGCGCCATGACGAGGCGGCCTGGGAAGCGCAGCAGGGCCGGCGGGCGCAGCTCCCAGCGCTTAAGCGTGCGGCAGAGGAGGTAGCCAACGGGGAGCAGGTGCTGCGCGCGGCCAGCGTGCGGCTGGCCGAAGATGACGCCGCGTTGGCGCACCTAACCAGCGAGCTGGAGGCCCTGAGCCAGGGCCAGGCGGCGCGTGAGCGCTTCGAGCAGGCCGAAGCCGCTTACCTTCAGGCCGAAACCCAAGACCGCGCGGCGGTGCTGCGTGCCCACCTGCATGTAGGCGAGCCGTGCCCAGTCTGCCGTCAGGTGGTGCAGGCCGTGCCTGCGGTTGCTGGGGTCGATACCGCGGCGCTATCGAGAGAGCGTGAACAGGCTAAGGAAGTGCTGACGATGCTGCTCGAGCGGCACGCACAAGTGAAAAGTCAGCTCGATACCGCTAAAGCGCGGCGCGAGAGCCGTGCTGCGGAGGTTAGTCAGGCCGAAGCGGGCCTAGCGCGCTATCGCTGGCAGCTTGCCGAGCTGGCAACCGAGCTAGGCACAAGCGACCCCGACCAGCTAAGCGCTCAGCTAGAGGCCGAGCGCCTGCGCCTGCTCGCTGCTTTGGCCCGGAGCATCCTCGACAAGACGCACGGCCTCGACCCCGAGACAGTCCAGAAGAGCTTAACCGCGGAGCGGGAGCGCCTAGCGCGCGCTCTGGCCGCGGCTCAGGAGGCTTACAGCAGCGAGCTGCGCCGCCGGGATCAGTTGCAGACCGAACAGCGCCTGCTGGCGGCGCAGGTAGCCGACCTGCTGCAAGAGGCCGAGGAAGCTACCCGAACCTTCGAGACCGCTCTACAGCGGACGTCGCTAGCTAGCGCCGACGAGGTGAAGGTAGCAGCCTTGCCCGCGGCGCGCCTGAGCGCATTAGAGACCCGGATCGTCGCCTTTGACAACCAGTGGGCGCGGCTCTCGCACCAGGCAGTAGAGCTGCAGGCCAAGCTGGCCGGCCGCACGCTGGATGAGGATCGCTACGAGCAGCTCAAGGCGCAAGAGGCAAGCACGCTAGCCGAGCTGGAGAGTACCTTGCAGCGCAGCGGCGCCGCCGAGAGCGAACTGCGGCGGCTGGCGGAGCAGCTTGACAAAGCTAAAGCCTTGCGCCAGGAGGCGGCGCACCTAAAAACCGAGCACGCCCGCTATCACACCCTCTATCAGGATCTGCGGAGCAACCGCTTCCCCGACTACCTGCTGGCACGCACCCAGCAGCAGCTCGCCTGGCGCGCCTCGGATATCGTCCGTGAGGTGACGCAGGGCCGCTACGATCTAGTCTTCGAGGCCGGTGATTACGGCGTGATCGACGCCTGGAGCGGCCTCGGCATGCGCAGCGCCCGCACTCTGTCGGGCGGCGAGACCTTCATCGCTAGCCTGGCGCTGGCGCTGGCGCTGTCCGACACGCTGGCCGGCCATACCGCCTTGGGGGCGCTCTTTTTGGACGAAGGTTTCGGCACGCTCGACGCCGAAACGCTCGACGCAGTTACCGGCGTGCTCCAGGCTTTAACCGCCAACGGGCGGATGGTGGGGGTGATCAGCCATGTCGCGGCCTTGACCGAGCGCCTTCCGGCACGGCTGCTGGTGCAAAAGGGGCCGGAGGGCTCGAGCCTGAGCTGGGACCGCTAGCGAACCCACGCCAGCGTTACCTCCGGCACCAGAGCTTGCCAGCTCCTATCGGCGGTCAGGGCAGTGATGCCTTCGCGTTGGGCCAGTGCCAGACAGGCCCGATCCCCCAGCGATAGCCCCTTAGCGCGCGTTAAGGGGCGTAGCTGCCCGCTGCGGTAAGAGAGTGCCTCATCGAACGCCACTACCTGCAGCGGCAAGGCCGACAGCGCCTCCTGAACAGCGCCTAGCGGCACACCCCAGTCGCTTAAGCGAGCGACCACCTCGGCGTGGTTGACGCTGCTGATCAAGGCGCCTTGCGGATTGGCAAGCGCTTGCGTCACCACCTCGGCCCCTTCCTCTTGCTGTAACAGCGCTAGCAAGGCCGAGGCGTCAAGCACTATCATGAACGCGCCGCCTCGCGGCGCCGCTCCGCCAGCAGCTCATCTACCAGCGAAACACCTTCAGGGACGTACTGCCTGACGAGCGTCTGCGCCTGTTTGATGGCCAGTTCAGGGGTGGTCACGCGCAGCCCTGCCGACTCCAGGGTGATGATAACGTTGCCTCCATCTTTTAAGCCCAGCGCTTGGCGGTAGTCGGACGGGATCACCAGCCTACCGTTAGAACCGAGTTTTACCAAGACACTATTCATATTGGCAGTATATCGCATTTGTGGCAAGAGATGGTATTCTTGCCATTAAGCGCTTAGCGATCTTCAGGTTGAGTAGTACCGCTAACTAACCAGCCCGCTCGACCCGAGCGAAGCGAGAGTGATGTTCGACTATCGCCGCCACATCCTTGGCAATAGCTTCAATGACCGCCTGATCGGGACCTTCCACCATCACCCGGATCAGCGGCTCGGTGCCGCTCGGGCGCAGGTTGATCCGCCCTTGCCCGGCGAGTTTAGCTTCAGCGCGCTGCACCGCCTCCTGCACGGCTTGCAGCTCGGCGATGCGCGCCTTGTGCTCGGGGGCTACCCGGACGTTGTGGATAGTCTGCGGATACATCGGCATCTCGTCGAGCCAAGCGTCTAGGGGCTTGCCCGATTTACGGACCGCAGCCAGTACCTGCAGCGCGGTCAAGATGCCGTCGCCGGTAGGGGCCTTGTCCAGAAACAGCAGGTGTCCGGACTGCTCGCCACCTAGTAATAGGCCGTGCTCGCGCAGCGCGGTAAAGACGTAGCGGTCGCCCACAGCGGTGCGTAGCAGCGCGATGCCGCGCTTGGCCAGATAGTGCTCGAGCCCCAGGTTAGCCATCACCGTCGAGACTACCTGCTTCTCGTGGCGGACCACCGCACAGATCGCTAGCATCTGGTCGCCCGTGACCAGCCGCCCCCTCTTGTCGACCAGGATAGCCCGGTCAGCGTCGCCATCGAAGGTGATACCGACCTCTAGGCCGAGCTCGAGCACCCGCTTGGTGATGGCCTGGGGGTAGGTGGAGCCGCAGGCCACGTTGATGTTGCTGCCGTCGGGCTTGGCGTTGATCACATCTAACCGGGCGCCAAGCTGCTGAAAAACCCGCGGCGCGATCTCGAAGCTAGCGCCGTTGGCGCAGTCTAGTCCGACTCGCAGGCCGTCCAGATAAGGGGCGTTAGCGAGCAGGAACTTAGCATAGTCGTCGTTATCGTGGCGGTAGCGGCTCGAGCGTCCGATGGCCCGCCCGGTAACCGGCGGCAAGTCAGCAAGCTCTTCACCAAGGAGCTGTTCGATCTGGCGCTCGAGCTCTTCCGAGAGCTTCTCGCCCCCCTGGTTAAAGAGCTTGATACCGTTATCCTCGAAGGGGTTGTGCGAGGCGCTGATCACTACTCCCGCATCGGCCCCCGTCTGGCGGGTTAGGTACGACACGCCAGGGGTGGTCATCACGCCGAGCCAGATCACATCAGCCCCGCGTGCGGTGAGACCCGCCGAGACGGCGTGGGCCAGCATGCTGCCAGACTGGCGGGTATCGGTCCCAACGACCACGGTGGGGCCTGCCCCTTCGGGCTTGACCCCTTCAGGGCGAAGCCTGAGCCCGTCAACGGGAGTAGCGGCGTGGCGCTTGAGCGTCTCAGCGGCGGCCATGCCGACCTTAAAAGCAAACTGAGCGCTCATGACGCCTTGCCCGGCGATGTCGCGAATGCCATCGGTGCCGAAGTAGTGGCGATCGATCATGGCGCCATTCTATCGTGTCGCGAGAGATTGTGCGGTGTTTGCTAGCGATTTATTGCATACACCGGCCTCAGCGTGCGCAGTTTGGCTGGCCAGGCTCTAACAGCGGTTTTCACAAATACTGAGTCGCCTTAGCGCAGGTATCATCTCTGCAAAGGCGCCCTGGAGAACAATTCGCAGTCCTGCGAGCACCCGCAGGATCAAACCAGATGATACCTGCTAGCAGTCTGTCAGCCAGCGGTTTTTGCTGATAGCCGGACTAGTTGATCGCCTACCCTATTTGGCCTCAAGCCAGCTCGGTCCGCGGCCCACCTCGGCCAAGAGCGGCACCTTGAGCGGGTAGGCGCCCTGCATCGTCTGGCGCGTCAGCTCGGCCACTTCATCGGCTACTGCCGCCTCGGCCTCGATGATCAGCTCATCGTGAACTTGCAAGAGCAGCTTGGCTCCCAGCGGCTTAAGCTGGGGGGCCAGTCTGATCATGGCCAGCTTGATGATATCGGCGGCGCTCCCCTGGATAGGCATGTTGTAGGCGGTGCGCTCGGCGTATTCACGGGCGCTGCGGTTAGAGCTATTGATATCGGGGATGGTGCGGCGGCGCCCCAACAGGGTCTCAACGTAGCCCTCCTTACGGGCAAAAGCCAGGGTCTCGTCGATGTAGCCCCGCACCCGTGGGTAGCCGGCAAAGTAGCTATTGATAAAGCGCTCGGCCTCCTCGAAGGGGATGCCTAGCTCGCGCTGCAAGCGGTGGGCCGACATGCCGTAGAGCACCCCGAAGTTTATGATCTTGGCAGTGCGGCGCAGCTCGGGCGTGACCGCGTCGGGAGCAACTCCATAGACCTGCGCGGCGGTGCGGCGGTGGATATCTTCACCGTGCTTAAAGGCGGTAATCAGCGCCGGTTCGTCGGCGATGTGGGCTAACAGGCGCAGCTCGATCTGCGAATAGTCAGCCACCAGCAAGACGTGGCCCGGCTCAGCGACAAAGCCCTGGCGGATCTGCCGGCCTAGCTCGGTGCGCACCGGGATGTTCTGCAAGTTCGGGTTGGTGCTCGAGAGGCGCCCGGTCGCTACCACCGCCTGGTTGAAGGTGGTGTGCAGCCGTCCGGTCTCGGGGTTGACCAGTTTGGGCAAGGGGTCGAGGTAGGTGCTCTTGAGCTTGGCTAGCTCACGGTAGTCAAGGATCATCTGCACGACGGGGTGTTGATCGACGAGCGGCTCGAGCGCGCTTACCGCGGTCGACTGCTTGCCGGTAGTGGTTTTCTTACCGACCTGGAGCTTGAGTTTACCAAAGAGCAAGTCGGCTAACTGATCGCGCGAGTTGAGGTTCAGCTGGGGGTTGCCCGCCACCTCGCGCACCTGCTGCTCGATCCCGGCGAGCCGTTCGGCTAGCTCCGCGGAGAGCCTGTCAAAGTGGCTGCTGTCGATGCGGAAACCTGACAGCTCCATCTCCAGCAGCACTGCCGCCAACGGCTTCTCAAGCTCAAAGTAAAGATCTTTGAGCTTACCCGCAAGCTTGTCCGGTAAAAGCTTAAGGAGTTCAGCGGTAACCACCGCCCGCGAGGCGGCGTCCATCCCCCACTCGCCCGCCCCGTAGCGCCGCGCTACGGCCTCGGGCTGGCTGATGTTGGGCTCGAGCACATAGGCCATCAGCAGCGGATCGTCGCCGGGAGTCGCGTTAATACCGTGGCGGCGGGCATAGACCGCCAGCGCCTTGGCATCGCAAGCGTCTAAAGTCCCAGCCAAAGCCTGCCGCCAGGCAGCAGGGTCGATAGTCGCCACCTGACCGTCTGCCGCCACGGCCAGGGCAGTAAGGTCCTGGGGGTTGTTGCCTTTTAATAGATAACCCAGTGCGCCGCGCAGCTCCTTGTCCCAAGCTACCGCCCGGTAGGTGGCGCTCTCCCCTGCTAAACCTAACTCCTTGAGGATCGAGCCGAACTCCAGCTCGTGCAAGCGTGCGGTTAGCTTGGCTGGCTGCGGTTGGCGCTGCGCCCAGCGCTCCGGGTTAATCTCCACCTCGGCGTCTGTCACGATGCGTGACAGTTCACGTGAGAACTTGACCTCCTGGAGGCTGTCGCGAATTTTTTGGGCAACACTGGCGGGCTCGAGCCGCTCGAGCTGCGCCAGGATAGCGTCCAGCGAGCCGTAGCGCTGCAACAGCTTGGCCGCCGTGACCGGACCGATCCCCTTGGCGCCGGGGATGTTATCCGAACTGTCGCCGGTAAGCGCCCGGAAGTCAGTCCACTGTGAAGCCGTGACACCGTACTTGGCCTTCACCTCGGCGGGGCCGAAGCGCTCAGCCTTGTCCAGCCCGCGCACGCAGATCCGCTCAGAAACCAGCTGATAGGCGTCACGGTCGCTGGTGATGATCTCCACGGCGTACCCCAGCGCCTCACAGCGCTTGGCGATAGTGCCGATTAGGTCATCGGCTTCCAGCCCTGGCACCTCAAGGCGGTGCAGGCCCAACATGGTCACTAGCTCCTTGATGATCTCGATCTGCCACGGCAGGTCGTCAGGCATGGCCGCGCGGCCCGCCTTGTAGGCCTCGTACTGCTCGTGCCGGAAGGTCTTAGCTGGGGCATCAAAGGTCACTACCGTAGCGTCAAACTCGCCTTCCTCCTTTAACAGGCGCAAAAGCGAGCGGATAAAGCCGTAGATGGCGCCTACCGGCTGCCCTTTGCCGTTGCTAAGCTCGCGGATAGCGTAGTAAGAACGGTAAGCCAGCGCGTGCCCGTCGATCAGCACGATCTTGTGGCCGTTTGGCTCAGCAGGCGCCTGGAATAGCCCCCTCTGTTTAGTGGCCACGGTTGCTCCTGGCGTAAGGCTGTTTTATCATGTGACTAGTCTACGCGCAGCGCAAGCCTGGCGCCAAGGAGAGCGCGGCAACGCAGGTATGCTACACTGGTCACTGCTTGGAGAGGTGTCCGAGCGGTTTAAGGAGCGCGCCTGGAAAGCGCGTATGCGGTCACAAGCTGCATCGCGGGTTCGAATCCCGCCCTCTCCGCCAAGTTAGCCGCCAAACCCGACTCGATTGGCTCCACGCAATCTGCGGTAGGATTTGAAAACTTCCGTTTTCCAACCAACAGGGCAGCTCAACGCAGCTCGTAGCTTAAAACCGTAAAGGTCGGTAGGCCACCAGTCGGGGCAATAGCCCGGAACGACCGGGCGCGGTTCTCCCCCGTGGGGACAAATACGATCTCGGCTGGCGAGCCGGCGTCGGCACAGGCGCCAACACCCCCACCGCCTGGGTTAGTGGTGCAGAAGCTGTTGGCAATGACCTGTCCAAACAGTACAGAGTTCGAAGTCAGGCGGAAGGTATCCCCCGCGTAGATCGGCGCGGTGATGAAGGTGTTGTTGCCACCGCGCAGATCGGCATCTCGCTCGGCTACGATAGACAGCACATTGTTCGGGAATTTCTGCGTCGTGCTGGTAGTGAAACTCGCTTCCGTGCGGAAGTTGCCCCCCGCGCCGCCAATTGCCTCAACGGAGAAGTTGGCAAACTGCTGTAAGGTTCCGGTTGAGGAGCGTGAGGTAGCCGTATAGCGCACGGCGCGGCCGAAACGCACGTTCAGCCCGCGCAAGTTGATATTGCCGAAGACTTCGAAGCGAGCCGGGTTGGTAGCAGTGTATCTGAAGCCGACACCGCCCGGCGTCACACAATCAATGTTGGCATTTCCAAAGGTAAGTGTTCTGTCGGAACTTGCGGCGGCGGCGTTCAGTAACGTGGTGCAGGCTGCTGGCAGCGTGGCGCCCGAGGGCGCAAGGATGCTAACGGTAGTGCCGCCCTGGGTTGATAGGGTTAAGCCGTGCCCGGCGGCCTCCTCCCGAATACATGTGCGCCAGGTGCGCGGCGCTGGGCAGAACTCCGTGGCTGGTGGTTCGTCAAGCCGGGGAAATGCGGGAGGGTCGGCGATATCGAAGGGGCCGACCCGCGCTTCGGAGCAGACGCCCTTGTTGTCCCTGCACTCCAGCGTGCCACCCCGGGTGGTATCAATGTCAGCCAGGCCACGCCCGACCGCTACCGCCAGCAGCCGGTTTTTCGGAGCGCCTAGCTGCGTCGAGCCACCAATGGCAATCCTGCCGGATTGTACGCGAACAGCCGCGCACAGATTGCTAGAGCGCTGGGCATCTCTGGTGAGGAAATCGCCCGTGCCTGAGCTTTTATCGTAGGCGTTGAGGATGCTGAAATCACCGTTTGACTGGATGACGGTGGCATTGGGATTGGCCAGGTCGCCAACTATGTAAACACCGCCAAAAATTCTGGTGTTGCCGTTGAGGAAGCGCATGCCGCTACCAGAACCGGCAAAGACGGCCTGCTCCAGCGTCGAACTGTTGCGAATCAGGAAGGTGCCGCGCGCGGTGGCGGTCGCCTGTCCGCCCTGCCCGCCGACCACCGTGCGCCCAACCGATTCGATGGTGATCCGGTTCTCGTTGGTGGGGTCGCGGAGCAACGTAACATTGTAAGTGCCAATCGCATTTCCAAGCGCGTCAGTGACTTGTCCCTGTGGCAGAACGATCCGATTGTTGACCCAGGTGTGGATTGTACCCGCACCGCTCCGGAGGAAGTCAATGCCGCCAGAAAGGCTGTTTCTGCAAGCATCAGTGTTACTGCCGCCACTACCGCCGATCTCGAGCCGACGGAAGGTCTGGAACAGCGCGGCTTTGTATGTTTGCAGGCCAGCCTGGGCCACATACTGGGCCTGCGCTGAGGTGGCGTCGTTGCGGCTCACCGCCAGCTCAACTTGCGTGGTGAGGATAGACCCCAGGACAAGCACGCCGATAACCGTAAGGATGGTTAGGCTGGTGATGAGCGCAACACCTCGCTCGGAGCGTATGGTGGACATAGGCGACCTCCTTGTCACTGGTCCTTTAAGTTTGGGATGAGAGCTTCCTGCGTCATGCCGAAGCAGATCCGGCCTGTCGGGCAATCAATCGTGGTTTCGCTACCTATAGTGGGGGTTACCAGCCTGACTTGGGGTGAAGTGCTTCCCGTAGTCCCCGCGGACTGACCGGCCACCGACACGATCGCTGAGCGTCCATACGAGACCCCACCACCGCAGCCGACTACCGGAAAGGCTGCAAAGCGATTGCCGTTGCTGCAAACCATGACCGCCTTAAAACCAAGCATGTTGGGGGCCAGGTTAACAAATACCTCACTGTCGCCACACAAAACGTCAGACCGCTGAAGGGTGCCATTATCTAGGCGGTAGCTGACATCCCGGCAAGCTTCCGCTACCGGAAACAGCGAGCTGACGTACCTCAGACGTAAGGTCGAGCTCGAGCTCGAGGCATTGCCCAATTCGACACAGCTAGTACCACCACCAACTTGATCGAAGCAGCCCGGAAAGCTCGCGGGAGTAGTAACAACCCCGGCTGGCGTAACTAGCAGGGTATTGCCAGCCAGCGCAATATCCTGCATCAGGAGTTGCATGGCTACGCGAACCCTGTCTTGAACCTCGTTACGGGCCTGCACGTTACGCTGAAGCTGAATCTGCTGGGCAAAATAGATGGATGCCAGGCCCAGCACGATAACAAGCACGGCGCCAGCTACTAGCAGTTCGATGACCGTTAGGCCGCATTGAGCCTTAGAGCCCTTCATGGGCGCCCCCCCCCGGTTGCTGTAGGCGTCGGACACGGCGCTGGCGCAGTGGCAGTGGGCGAAGGATAGATGTCGTAACAGGTAATGCGATCGCCAAGAGTAAGGGTTTGACCGCCCTGATTATGCGTGGCAGTAACAGAGATCGTCAACACTCCTTCGCCCAACACCCCGCTCTCACCGCGGATGCTGTGAACGACCGTTACGTCGCCGACCGTCCGTGTGCCGGTACAGGTTCGGCGGGTTACTACCGGAAGCGCACCAGCAGGTGGCGATACCGGCGTCGGACACGACCAGTAATAGTCGTTGAAATCAAACTGCAACTGTCCACCAAAAGTACGGGTAGCGAGCACCTGGGCCATTAGCTCTTCAAGCACGACATTCGCGGCGGCCTTGGTATCGGTGAGTAATCGCGCCGCGACAGTGGCACGCAAGTTTGTGACTTGTACTAAGGCCAGCGCACCAAAAGCGATGCCGATCACGGCTAGCGCAATCAGCACTTCAGCCAAGGTAAAACCCTGTTGCCTACGCATCACCGCACCTCCACCCGGCCGGTTGGGAGGATCGTCACGGTCCGGATGTTGCCACCGACACGATCGGTAATGGTTACCACTTGACCAGCCGGGTTGCGAACAACGCCGCGCCGGTCGAAGAACACTGCCAGCGTTGCGGGCGAGGCGATCCGAGCCCGGCCCAGGTCACCTTCTGACAGGACGATACTCTGTACGATCGTCCCGGTAGCGCACGAAAGCGCCTGTGTCTCATTAATATTGCGACAGATGCGTATCGTACCTGATTGAGCTGCATCGGCGGCGATCACTTCGAACCCGGCGGTGTTATTGGTACGCACCGCCTCAAACCGCGCCCGATTGATAGCTGAGGCAACCACCTGAGCCGCTTGACTGGTGGCGACACCAGCTGAGTTCAACTGCGTCACACCGATACCGGCCAGGATGCCAACCAGCGCTAGAACGATCAGCAGTTCGATGATAGATAAGCCACGGTTGTGCGCAGGCCCTAACATTGCTCTCAGTTTAGGCGTCTAAACAGCAGCAAACCACCCCCAAATAGGGGGGTGCGGGTGTGACAAACTTCCTTGACAACAAGCCTTACCTGGTGTTTGACCGGCCAGGTGGGCGACTTTCTGATGCAGGAGGATCTAACGTCTTAAACCCAAAAAGCAGCCACCCAGCGATTGGCAAGGTATCCGCTATTACGTCGATTAGCTTTCTCTTGGAGCGGGAGACGGGATTCGAACCCGCGACATCTACCTTGGCAAGGTAGTGCTCTACCAGCTGAGCTACTCCCGCAAGTTGGAGGTATCACCCTCAGTTGAGGGTGATACCTTAAGCAAAATAACTCCTCGCGCTGACCTACTTTTGCAGAGGGCTTCCCCTCAACTATCATCGGCGCTGACGTGCTTAACTTCCGAGTTCGGGATGGGATCGGGTGGGTCCACGTCGCTATGAGCACGAAGAG
>Ga0208610_100293_pt1 | contig 19764 bp, 18 predicted proteins | sample SubbioR11Jul_8A2_FD_184815 | JGI IMG/M metagenome (GOLD analysis project Ga0208610, IMG submission 184815) | Serpentinite rock and fluid subsurface biosphere microbial communities from McLaughlin Reserve, California, USA - CR11Jul_8A2 (SPAdes) | ecosystem: Environmental > Terrestrial > Deep... | reverse complement strand
TAAGCGACCGCTCACTGGCTAGTTTGCAGGCCGAGCTTGCTTACGCTATGCGGCTCACGGGCTGCGCCACACTGGCCGATATCAGCTATGACGCGATCTTCGCGCCGTTGTTCAGTGAGAGTTAGGGTGGACAGTTGATCGCTTACCTGGACGGAGTTATTGCCGAACTGCGCAGCCAGAGCTTAGTTATGCAGGTCGGCGCCTTCGGCGTCGAACTCTTTGCTCCTAAACCGACCCTGCTGGGATGCCGCGTGGGCGAGGCGGTGCGCCTGTATACCCATTTAGCCGTCAAGGAGGAGCAGCTTGCCCTCTACGGTTTCCACGACCGCGACATGCACCGCCTGTTCATGTATCTAACCAGCGTGTCAGGTATCGGCCCTAAGCTAGCCCTGGCCATGCTCTCGGCCCTGCCGAGCACGCTGCTGGCGACCGCTATCGTGCAGGGGGACGCCGGGCTGCTGGCCAGCGCGCCGGGGGTCGGCAAGAAGACCGCCGAGCGGATCGTGCTCGAGCTTAAGAACCGGCTGCCCGAGGAGCTGATGGCCAAAGGGGGCAGTGCTCGCCCACAGAGTGTCCTTTCCCCAGCTGGCAACGACGCTGTGGAGGCGCTGTTAGCGCTGGGCTACCGCGAGACCCAGGTCAAGGCTACGGTCGCCGAGCTGGCCCTTAAAGAGCCCGAGGCCAGCGCCGAGACGCTAATCCGCAAGGCCCTGGCCAAGCTCCGCTAGGGGGTGGCAGGGACTTCGGAGCCTCTCCGGCGCGATAAAGGCCGGAGCTAAACCGCCCTACCCACAGCCCTGAAGGGTTTAGCCTCGAGTGCGCCTGGGAGCAGAGCGAGTGGCAGTTCATGCTGTGCGATGGCAGTTACCGTGGCCGGTCGCTGGGCCGTAAGGAGTAGCCGGACAGCCAATCTATCTCCGGGTTCGAGCTGGCCAACTCCTAGTTAAGCGCTTTTTTCACCTAACGCTCACAGCAATGTTAATGTGGCCTGGTGGCGCAAAGGTTGCCCGATGAGGCTTTGGTGGTGAGAAGTGGACGCAATCGCCCTGAAGATATCGCCCGAGGCACAGCAACGCATCCGAGCGGCATCACCGGCGTTTCCGTCGAAAGTGCCGCCAGCGTAACGCTTGAAGCGGTAGCAGCATTCATCCCTCATAGGCAAGTGGGCGTGACAACCGTCGGCGAAGTCAGAAAACTTGGTGGCGATGTCATCCCGACATCGGGCCGGAGCCTCGGTGGATTACGGTGCTACGGTGGGGCACACCGGAAGCTAGGCTAGCGATAACCCGAACGCTTGGGGAGAGGATGTAAGACCGGCCCCTCAGTCGGCAACCCTCGGTTTTAGCTGTGAGAGTGTCAACAAACCGTGTTGAACCGAAGCCTTAGCGCGTCGCGTCATTGGCCGCAAGTCCGAGGTGCGCGTAGAGGCGCTCGACCAGCGCCCTTAAACTCTCCACCTCTTCGCGCAACGCCTCTAGTTCGCTAAGGCTCTGTCTGACGCGCGGTTTCTGCTTCTCTTCGTCCTGGCCAAGCGTGTGCGTCCAGCGGTCCTGGCTCTGACCAGGGCCGCGCCCCAAGTTCTTGGCTAAAGGCGGGCGGTGTTCAGCCAGCCGTTGCAGCGTTGCTGCCACCTCACCAGGGGCAGCATAACGCTCGGCCCGGCTGCGCAGTTCGCCGGGGGTCTGCGGGCCGCGCAACAAGAGCAGGGCCAGCAGCGCCAAGCCTGCCTGGTCGATGGTAAGTAGCTCCTGAAGCCGATGGCGGTGCTTAAAGGCGCGTTCATGGTCGGCCCGCACGGTCGCCAACAACCCCTTATCACGCAGTGACTGCAACGCCTCGTTTACCGCGCGCTCGCTGTAGCTGGTCACCGGCTCACGGTTGCTCTTCTGGTTGCAGGCCAGCACCAGCGCATTGGTGCTAAGCGGATAGTAGTCGGGGGTGGTGCGCTCCTTTTCGATTAGGCACCCCAGGATGCGTACCTCGATGTCGCCTAAAGCCATGCCAGCAGGGATACTACCACGCATGTTACCCTCACTTAAGGAGGCAACCGTGAATCTTAGAATCGTCCAGGGAGCCGTTCAATCTTTTGCTGCCGACGCCCTTATCGTCAACCTGCTGGCCGGAGTCACCGCGCCGGGAGGGGCGACCGGCGCGCTCGACCAGGCGTTAGGCGGTGCTATCAGTGAGCTGATTGCGCAAGGAGACCTCAAAGGGAAGAGCGGCGAGGTGGCGGTCATCTATCCGCGTGGCGCCGTCCCGGCCACTCGGGTCTTGATCACCGGGCTGGGAGAAAGCCAGAAGCTCGATCTGGAAGCGCTGCGGCGGGCCTCCGCCGAGGCGGTCAAAAAGGCGCAGGGCTTGGGCGCTAAGCATCTTGCCACCATCGTCCACGGCGCCGGTATCGGCGGGCTGCCCATCGAGGCCGCGGCGCAAGCGACCGTCGAAGGGGCGCTCTTAGCGCTCTATCGCTACGACGCTCCCAAGCAAAGCGATAAGCCCACCCCGGTCGAAACGCTTAGCCTGGTCGAGTTCGATCGCAACAAGCTCGCCCAGATCGAAGCTGGGGCGCGCCGGGCCGAGGCAGTGGCCCAGGGGGTCTATCTCGCCCGCGATCTGGTCAACCTGCCGCCCAATGTGGCGACGCCCAGCAAACTCGCCGAGGTCGCGCGGCAACTCGCTGCCGACTACGGTTTGGGCCTCACTATTGGCGACCGTGCCTGGGCCGCCGCCGAGCAGATGGGGGCCTTTTTAGCGGTGGCCAAGGGGGCCGGTGAAGAGCCTAAGTTCATCGTGCTCGAGCACAACCCGCACGCCTCTTCAGAGCCGCCCCTGGTGCTAGTCGGTAAGGGGATTACCTTCGACACCGGCGGTATCTCGCTCAAGGACCCTGAGGATATGGCGGAGATGACTTCGGACATGGCTGGGGCGGCGGCGGTCCTCGGAGCTATGAAGGCGCTGGGCGAGCTTAAACTTCCCCTTCGGGTAGTGGCCCTGGCCCCCTGCACCGAGAACATGCCCGACGCGCAGGCCTTCCGTCCGGCGGACGTGATCCGCGCCAAAAACGGCAAGACCATCGAGATTATCAGCACCGACGCCGAAGGGCGACTGATCTTGGCCGATGCGCTGGTGTATGCCCAGCGCTATAGGCCTAAGGCGGTGGTCGATCTGGCCACTTTAACCGGGTCCTGCGTGGTGGCGCTTGGTGAAGGGATCGCCGCCGGACTATTCAGCAACGACGAGGTGCTGCAAACGCGGCTGCTAGCCGCCGGCCAGCGGAGCCATGAACGGCTCTGGCCGCTGCCGCTGTGGCCCGAGTACCGTAAGATCATCGACTCGGAAGTAGCCGATATGAAGAACAGCGGTGGGCGCTACGGCGGGGTGGCAACCTCGGCAGTCTTTTTGCAGGAGTTTGCTGCCTACCCTTGGGCACACCTGGATATCGCCGGGATGGCGCTAGCTAGCAAGGCTTCGGCCTACACCCCAGTCGGCGGCACCGGCTTTGGCGTGAGGCTCTTAGCCGAGCTAGCGCAAGACTTAGGGACTTAATGCGGTGTAAATACGGTGTAAGGGCCAGTCTCGGATTAAAGCGCCCGCCTAATGCGGGCGCTTTGCGTTAGACTGCTAGCTACCTTGCTTGCTGCCTTGCGCCCGCTTACTCTCTCCGTCTACCTGCCGACGCTGGTCTTGTCAGTATGCAGCGGCCTGCTCCTCCCGGTGCTGCCGATCTACGCCGGCACCTTCGGCAGCACCTATGCGGTAGTCGGCCTGATTCTAGCTGGCGAGGCGATCGGCATGCTCCTGGGCAACCTCCCCGCCGGGATGCTGCTGCGCTACCTAGGACGCAAGCAGGCTATGGGCCTCGGCATCCTCCTGGTCGGAGCTTCGACGCTGGCGCTGGTCTGGACGGCCAGCCTGTGGGGGGTGCTGGGGCTGCGCCTGGTAGCGGGGGTCGGGGCGGCCATCTGGAACCTGTCGCGACACGCCTACCTCACCGAAGCGACGCGCAGTACCGAGCGGGGGCGGGCTATCGCCCTGTTTGGCGGCGTGCATCGTGTGGGGCTCTTTATCGGTCCGGCCTTGGGCGGAGTAATCGCCACCCGCTGGGGGTTTGACGGCGCGTTCTTGAGCTACGCGCTTTTAGCTGGCGTGGCGCTCTTGGTGGTGCTGCTCTTTACCGAGGCGGTCCGAGCGCCCGCACCCTCCCTCAATGCGCCGCGCCGCCGCTGGCTAAGCATCGTTAGGGAACACCGCCAGGTGCTGACCGTGGCGGGTGGCGGACAGCTCCTGGCGCAGATGATTCGCAGCAGCCGCCAGGTGATTATCCCACTCTACGGCGCACACATCTTGGGGCTCGAGCTAGCCACCATCGGCCTGATCATGAGCCTCGCGGCGCTAGTCGATATGAGCATGTTCTACCCGGCGGGCCTCTTAATGGACCGCTGGGGGCGCAAGTACGCCATTGTGCCGTGCTTTCTGATCCAAGGGCTGGCGATGGCCCTGCTGCCCATCACCACCAGCGCCCTGACGCTGCTGCTGTGCGCCGCAATGATCGGCTTTGGCAACGGCCTGGGCTCAGGCACCATGATGACCCTCGGCTCCGATCTAGCCCCCGCCGATAAACTTGGCGAGTTCCTGGGGGTCTGGCGTCTAATCGGCGACGGCGGCGCTACCGGTGCGCCGTTGGCGGTCGGGGCGATAGCCGACGCCCTGAGCCTCCCGGCGGCTGCCCTGGTCATGGCCGGAGTCGGGGTGGTGGCGGCAGCGGTATTTGCCTTTGGCGTGCCAGAGACGCTGCGGCGGGAGCGCCTGGCTTAGGGCAGGGGCTCTGCGACCCTGACTACCCCCGCCCGCTCATGCCGCACCGTGACCGTTACTGCCCCCCCAGTGGGCGCGTGAACGACCCACTCCAGTTTGAGCCGGTCGCTGGTGGAGTCAGCCGAGTTCCAGGCAGTCGGCGCCGCGGGCTTATAGGCGAAGCCTTCGAGCTGACCGTGCTCGCTGCGCTTTTTGCCGAGTTTGAGGGTGGCCCCTGCGGGCAGGCTTAGCTCGGCTACCACCGCCCGGACCTGCTTTTTGTTCAGGGCATGCTTGGTGATATAGGTGGGCAGCCAGCCGGTGTTGTGAACCACCACCTGGAGCCGGTAGTTGTCGTCACCCAGCGGCTCGAGCTGACTGCTGTGCAGCTCGAGCCGGGGCGAGATTAGCGCGTGCCACAACAGCCACTCAGGGAACTTGGCTAGCTCGGCCTCCAGCAGCGGCAGCGGCGGATTGCTCCAGGCGTAGAGGGCGTCCCACCCGCCTAGTTCGACCTTACCGAGCTGGGGGTGCTCGTACTCGTACCAGTCCAGGTACCCCTTGCCCCCCAAGGCCTCATCCGACCACTTTAAGAGCAACTGATCGTCCGTAAAGGGGTGTTCGCGGAACCAGTCGATGAACTTGTAATCCTTGATGCCGGCTTGCTGCTGCGGGCTCCAGAGCTCCACCGTCCAGGCGAATCTCCCTAAATGATCGAAAACCCAATCGTCAAAGGCGCCGGTGATGACCTCCTTGGGATGGTACTTAAAGTCGTGGTAGACGCTGATATTGGGGTAGCCGGTGAGTGCGGTCCCGCGGTCGCCAATCTTCTTATAAGTCCACAGGTCTTCGGCGGGGAACTCGTCGTCGGGCTTGTGGCTGTAAGGGCGCAGCAGCACCCCGCTGAAGGTGTGGAAGGTGATCGCGCCGGTGATGTTGGGTCGGCGGGCGATGAAATCAACTACGTTGCGCACCTCGGGCTCGGAAGTCGGATACGGCCCTGCCCCCCGCTGCTCACCCTCGAGCCGCCAGTTGGCCGGAAAGTTGCGGTTTAAGTCGAGCCCTTCTTTTTTTGCTTGTACGGTCAGGGTTACGCCATCGTAGTTCGCTAAGGTGCCCTCAGGCAACAGGCGGTAGTACGCTCCGCCGGCCTCGGTCGGCTCGCGGCGCACCATGAGACGCGGCTCAACCTCGCTTACCTTCCAGGGGCCGTTGGCGTCGGGGATCCGCATCATCAGCATCCGGCCGTCGCCATCGATGTCCTGTTGCACCAACCCCTCGATCGGCTCCTCATCGTAAGGGTAGGGGCGCGTCGAGGAGCGGATGAGCTTAGGCTTAGCGGCCAGCGCCCACTCTGCCCCGTCGGGATTGACCCGCGGACAGAGATAGAAGGCGCGAGTATCGAGGGCGCGGGTAACGTCGTCACGCTGGCCGTAGTGCTCAAGTAAGAACTTAACAAAGTACAGGCATGCCGATGAGGGCGAGACCTCGCTGGCGTGGAGGTTGCCGTCGATCCACAGAGCGGGTTTCTCCTCGGCGGGGCCGGTAGCGGTGTTGGTCACGGTCAAGAGCCAGACCTCCCGACCTTCAAAGCTCCGGCCAAGGCTCGATAAGTTAACGAGCCGCGGGTACTCCTCGGCTATGCCCTTGAGGATTTCGGTCAGCGCGTCGTAGCGGTAGTAGGTGTCAAAGCGCAGCGGCATCTTTGCTCTCCCGCCACAGGCTGCGCAGCACCGTCGGCAAGATGCCGCCGTGGCGATAGTAGTCGATCTCGATGGGGGTATCAAGGCGGCAGATAGCGGTGAAGCTGGTACGGCTGCCGTCCTCGCGCCGCACCGATACCGTAACCTCCTGCTGCGGTGTCAGCGGTTCGGCCAGACGGATAGTGAACTGCTCGCGGCCGGAGAGCCCCAAGCTCTCAGCGCTGTCGCCGGGTTTGAAGGTCAGCGGCAACACTCCCATGCCGACCAAGTTGCCCCGGTGAATGCGTTCAAACGACTGGGCGATCACCGCCTTGACCCCCAGCAGGTAGGTTCCCTTGGCGGCCCAGTCGCGGCTGCTCCCCATGCCGTAATCGCGACCCCCAAGGACCAACAGCGGCGTGCCGGCGGCCTGGTAGCGCAGCGAGGCATCAAAGATGCTGGTTACCTCGCCAGTCGGGAAGTGGGTGGTATAGCCGCCTTCGGTGCCGGGGGCCAGCCGGTTCTTAAGGCGGATGTTGGCGAACGTCCCGCGAACCATCACCTGGTCGTTGCCGCGCCGCGCCCCGTAAGAGTTAAAGTCCTTAGGCTCGACCCCCTTGGCGATCAGGTACTGTCCCGCCGGGCTGTTCACGGCGATTGAGCCCGCCGGGCTGATGTGGTCGGTCGTCACCGAGTCGCCTACCATCACCAGCACGCGCGCGCCCTCAATCGGCTTGATGCCCGCAGGCTCAGGGCTGATATCGATAAAGAACGGGGGCTCTTGGATATAGGTGCTGTCCGGCTGCCAGTCAAAGAGCTGCCCGCCGCGCACTGGAATCCGGTTCCAGGCCTCATTCGAGCGCTCGATACCGTCGTACAGCCGCCGGAAGGTCTCGGGGTTCATGGCCGCTGCTAGGTGCGCGGTGATGTCGGCATAAGTGGGCCAGATGTCTTTAAGGAAGACCTCCCGGCCCTGGGCATCTTGCCCAAGGGGTTCGTTCAGCAGGTCGATGTCTACAGTCCCGGCCAGGGCATAGGCCACCACTAGCGGCGGGCTGGCTAAGTAGTTAGCTTTAACATGCGGGTTGATCCGCCCTTCGAAGTTACGGTTGCCCGAGAGGACGCTGGCCACTACCAGCTCGGCCTCGTTAATGGCCGCCACTACCGGCTCGAGCAGCGGCCCAGAGTTGCCGATGCAGGTAGTGCAGCCGTAACCGACCACATAAAAGCCGACCTGCTCGAGGTAAGGCAGTAGTCCGGTGTCCTTGAGGTACTCGGTGACGACCTTCGAGCCGGGGGCCAGGCTAGTCTTGACCCACGGCTTGGCCTTGAGTCCGCGCTCAGCCGCCTTCTTGGCTACCAGACCTGCCGCCAGCATCACCGAGGGGTTGGAAGTATTGGTGCAGCTAGTAATGGAGGCGATCACCACGTCGCCGTGCTTAAGCTCATGGTGCTGCCCGCCAACGGTTAGCGCGGCAGTTCTGGCCAGCTCCTGCTCGCTCAGGGCAAAGCCCCGCTGCTCGATAGGCGCACGCACGTCGCGCTGCCAGCTTGCCTTCATGTCGGTTAGCAGCACGCGGTCTTGCGGGCGCTTGGGGCCGGCCAGCGACGGTTGCACGGTGCTGAGGTCAAGCTCGAGCACCTCTTGGAACTCCGGGTCGGGCGTGTTGTCGGTGCGGAACAGCCCTTGTGTCTGGCAGTAGCGCTCGACCAGCTCGACTTCGTCATCTAAGCGCCCGGTCTGCTGCAAGTAGCGCAGGGTTTCGGCATCGACCGGGAAGAAGCCCATGGTGGCGCCGTACTCAGGGGCCATGTTGGCGATCGTGGCCCGGTCGGCCAGGGTCATGCTGGACAGCCCTGGGCCGAAGAACTCCACAAACTTGTCAACCACCCCTTTCTGACGCAGTATTTGCGTGACGACCAGCGCCAAGTCGGTAGCGGTCGAACCCTCGGGGAGCTGGCCGGTCAGCTTAAAGCCGATTACCTCAGGCGTCAGCAGATAGTAGGGCTGGCCGAGCATCACCGCCTCGGCCTCGATGCCACCGACCCCCCAACCGAGCACCCCCAGGCCGTTAATCATGGTGGTGTGGCTGTCGGTGCCGACCAGGCTGTCGGGGTATACGGTATCTAGCTGCTGCTGCACCCCTTTAGCCAGATATTCGAGGTTGACCTGATGAACGATGCCGCTGGCGGGCGGCACCACGTTGAAGTTGCGAAACGCCGCCTGGCCCCAGCGCAAAAACTCGTAGCGCTCGCGGTTGCGCTCGAACTCGAGCGCGGCGTTAGTCACTAGCGCCAGCGGGCTGTCGTACTCATCGACCTGCACCGAGTGGTCGATGACCAGATCGACCGGGATCAGCGGGTTGATCTTTTCAGGATCGCCCCCCAGGCGCTTCATGGCGCTGCGCAGCGCCGCTAGATCGACCACCGCCGGCACGCCGGTAAAATCTTGCAGTATGACGCGGGCCGGCTTGAAGGGGATCTCGACCTGAGCGGGGCGCTTAGGGTCATAGGCGGCCAGGCGGCGGATATCTTCGCTGCGCACAACATAACCGTCTTCATGGCGCAGCAACGCTTCAAGCAGCACCTTGATCGAAAAGGGCAGCCTGTCGATATTGCCTAGCCCATCCTCTTGTAGCTTGCTGAGGCGGTAGTAGGTAGCTTGCTGGCTGCCAATCGCTAAGGTAGCTCTAGTCTTAAACGAGTTGAGGCTCACGTGGTCTCCTTTGCTCGAATCAAAAAGTCGGGCGAAGCCTTGGAACCAATCAGCCTATTGTAACGGCTTAAACGCTGTCCTGTTGGCCTGGCGCGACAGGAAGTTCACCACACCCTCACCGCGCGGGGGCTATGATGCAGGTATGAAACAGACCATCCTCTGGTCGCTGGCTGCTGTGCTGCTGTTGGCCGCGTGCGCGCCCCGCGTCGCGCCGTTGCAGCTAAATAGCCCTGAGGCGCTCGAGCTCGAGCGGATCGCCACCGCGGCCTGGCACCGCATGCAACTGGTCTATCTGGAGACCGGCGAGTACACCACCAACGCTCTGGCCGACCTGCGGCTCCCCTCCGGTGTGCGCTGGTTGGTCGAGGAGTTTGGAGCGAGCAGCTACACCATCCGCTTCACCTCCATCCACGTCGAGGGGGTAGCCTGGTTCGTGACACCGGCGGGGGTGGTGGCACGGCGCGTGAGCTAGCGCTAGTGCCCGCTGTTATGCGGAGCTGAGCGCAAGGCCGGATGAGACCGGACGTAAAGGCGTCGCCTGATCTGCACGACAAACTCAAGGTCTACCGGCGCAGCAGCGTGCAGGAGTATCTGGTGTGGCAGATGTATGAAAAGCGCCTAGACTGGTTTCAGCTACGAGACACCGACTACGTTTCGTTACTGCCCGACGAGGCGGGGGTCCTGCACAGCCAGGTCTTTCCGGGGTTGCGGTTGGCGGTGGCGGCCCTTCTGGCGGGCAACGTGGCCCAGGTGCTTGCGGTGTTGCAGCAGGGGCTTGACAGCGCTGAACATAAAGCGTTCGTGGACAGGCTGGCTCGAGCAGGGACAGCCTAGCAAGCTCATGCAGACTCACCCCGGCAAAGCCGAACGGGAGTAGGGCTGGCAAGCCAACGTCCCCTTTGAGACTGGGCTCCGCGAGACCGTGCGGTGGTACTTGGCTAACCGCGGCTGGTGGCAGGCGATTCTAAGCGGTGCTTACCGGTTGGAAAGATTGGGTTCGGATCAAACACTCTCTACCTTGCGCTAAGCCTAAGGCGCGTGACCTAATCACCGGGCCGCCCCCTGAGCCGGGCTTATACTCCCTGTGAATGTGGCCCTTTAGCTTTAGGAGGTAACCCATGTACCGTCTACTCGGCCTGTTAGCCCTTACCTTGATGCTGAGCCCGGCCTCGGCTCAGCCGCTTGCCGCGCTGGCCCCCGCCGACAGCGTTGTGACCGTCAGCGCCAGCAGGCTTCCCGCGGTCCCCGAGACGCTCATGAGCAGTCTGCAAGACCTCGATTGGGAGCGTGCCGGCAACACCTTGCAGCAACTAACCGAAACGCTGGGCGGCAGCGAAATCGGCGAGCTGCTCGGTCCGCTCGCCGCCGGGGGCGGTCCGCTGGACGAGCTGGCAGCGGCCTGCCCGGAACTGCCAACCGCGCTCGACGGCCTCGACCTGCTCGGCGACGAGGCGCTGCTTACCGTTAGCGTCAGCGCCTTCAACCCCATGCCGGTAGTCACTGCGCTAGCCCGCTACAGCGGCGCGCAGCTCGAGCAAGCCAGAGCCGCCCAGGCCGCCGTTATCGCCTGCGCATCGACCATGACCGAGGTCACGACCTTCGAGCAAGACGGCGTAACGATGTATCTGCTTGGCGACGGCGGCGACCTGCCGCTACTGGTAGCCGAGATCGATGGGGTGATGGCGCTAAGCAGCAACCCCGACGTGCTGCGCGGTGTGATTCGCCGCGCCAAGGGGGCTAGCGAGCCGAGCCTGGCCACTACCGACCTCTATCAGCGGAGCCTGGCGCTACTTGGTGAGGGCGGCTTCGGCCTGAGCCTCAATACCGCCGCTCTAGCTGAGGCCCTAACGGGTCTGGTGGGGATGATCGGTAACGAGCCGGAGCTGGAACTCCTGACCCAGCGTGGCTTGGCCGCCTTGCGAACCCTAGGCGGCGTGGCCGGGCACCTGGCGCTGACCGCCGAAGGGATCGAAATCGAGTCGCTGGTAGCGGTTAACCCAGCAGGCGGCGACGCCGCTTTGGCTGAGTTGCTGCTCTGCCGCGACTGCGCTGTTGCTACGCCCCTGATGGCGCCGCAAGAGAGCCTCAGCGTGCAGGCTTTTAGCCTCCCGCTGCGGCGCGTCTTTGACTACTTGCAGAGCTGGCTCAGCGAGCTAGAGCCGCTAGTCGGCGAGCCGCTCGATCTCAGGCAGCTTGCCTTGGAGATGCTGGGGTTGGAGCTGGACGCAGCGCTCTTTAACTGGCTCGGCGAAGAGGTTTATCTGATCGGGCTCGAGCCCTTAGGGCGCGACCTACGCACCCTCCTGTACCAGCCCGCGCAAGCCTGGCTCTTCCCGGTAGCCAGCCCAGAGGCGGCGCAAGCCGGGCTAGCAATGCTAGGGAACGCCTTAGCGCCGCTAGCCGAAATGTTTGCTAGCGAGGCGGAGCTGCCGCAAAGCGCCCTCCAGGTGGCTAGCGAGAGCTATAGTTACCAAGGCGTCGAGATTACCCGGCACAGATTCTCGCTAAATGCCGATATCGGTGTGGCTTACCTGGGCAACTTCCTGATGGTCGGCATGCCTGCCCGGGCGCTGCACCCCCTGATCGACACCGATGGTGGCGCCCCCAACCTCCTTAATAACTCCGAGTACGGCGCCGCTGCTGCCCGCCGCCCGGCAGCGGTCAGCGCGCTTAGTTTTAGCAACGACCGCGAGATAGTAGCCGGCCTAGCCGAGCTGCTGGAGCTGTTCGGTCAACCGCTGGCTTTTGCCCTCAGCGCCGGCCTTGAAGAGGCGCAAGGCGATCTCGGTGGCGAATACGGCTTCTTCTCCCCCTCGGGCAGTGCTACGCCACTGCTGGCACCGACCACGCACAGCGGCAGCTTCGCTGCTGAAGCTGAGGTTATCGCCATCACCTACGCCTTAAGCGGCCTGACTCCGGGCACGGCGGTCACTATCACCATGACCAGCCCTGAGTTTGACACCTACCTCTACCTGATCGACGCCGAGAGCGGGCAGGTGATCTTCGAGAACGACGACTTCCCCGATCCCAGCACCTCGCAGATTACCTTCGTGCCGGCGGCGGGGGGCTACTGGGTGCAAGCTAGCAGCTACGGCCAGTACGGCTCGGGCAGCTTTAGGCTCACCGTAGCTCCGGCTACTGCCGAGCCGGACGACCTGTCCTGGTACACCCCCTATCCGATCGACCTCAGCGGTATCGAGCCTGAGCCGCTGGCGCTTGGCCAGGAGGCAACGGGGGTGCTCTTTGGCGGTAACGGCGCCATGACGACCTACTACGAACTGCTCGGCTTAACGCCCGGTGAGCGCGTCACCGTTACGCTGTCGGGCAACGCCAACCTAGCGCTGGCCGACGCTAACCGCAGCGTCTACCTCGAAACCGAGGTGGGCTACCGGCTTGACGGCGCTGTTACCCTGTCCTTCACTGTGCGTGAGGGAGCGAGCTACTGGCTCGAGCTGCAAAGCTACTCGTTTGACGCTGCCCCCTATACCCTTGACATCACTGTGAGTCCGGCCACAGCCACGGACGCTGCCGCCGAACCGCCGCCGTTTGCCGACCTGCTGCACTTAACCGAGATCCTCCCTCAAGCACTAGCGATCATTGCTGAGCACCTCAGCACCTCGGACGGCTACAGCCACCTCGACGGCGATACCCTCTCTAGCCGCACCTTGATCCGGGTCGCTTGGTAGACCCCTTAAAGAACGTGCGAGGCGCCTCGATAGGCGCCTCGCGATGATTCATGCAGTATCGAGATCGGGTTAAGACTTCAAATACTTGCTCAGCCGCGCCTCGTAGCTGCTCTTGGGCATAGCGCCGACCATAGTCTCGACCGGCCGACCATCTTTAAACAGCACCACCGTAGGGATGCTCATCACCCGGAAGGCAACGGCGGTCTGCTGGTTATCGTCCACATTTAACTTGCCGACCTTGACCTGACCGGCGTACTCTTGCGCCAACTGCTCGATGACCGGCCCAACCATCCGGCAGGGGCCGCACCAGGGCGCCCAGAAATCGACCAGCACCAGGCCTGCTTGGGTCTCTGACTTGAAGTTGTTATCGGTAAACTCAACCATGTTTCCTCCTTAGGGCAATCTAAGGCAGCGTTGCACTTAGCGATGTCTACTAGCCTACCCGCGCCAGATATAGAGGCCTGAGGCGCTGTCGCCACGATTGATGCGGGGCGGGGGCAGCCCCAGCGCACGGTAGCCGCCTTTGACCGCGGCGCGCACCAGCGCCAGCGGGCTGGCCTTGCTGCCGTGCAGTGCGGCGGCGGCGCTAAGCTCGGCCTCGAGCGAGAGATCCGGCGCCGAGCCTAAAGAGTCGGTGCCCAGTGCCACATCGACGCCGTGCTTGGCATACCGCTCCCAGGGGAAGCGGCCACACTCCAAGGCCTCGTTCGAGCGGGGGCAGTGGATTACCGCGCAGCCTGCCCGCTGCACCGCCCGCACATCCTCTTCGTCAACGTGAACCATATGTACCAGAGTCGGGCGAGCCTCAAGGACCCCCAGGCTGGCCAGATAGCCGACCGGCGATAAGCCTGACGGCTGCCACGACGCCCCAAACGTGCGCATGAACTCGGCCAGCGGCCCCATCCCGGTTCGGTGCAAGGCCGCTTCAAAGGGCGTCTCGGCGACGTGGATCTGCAGCGGCAGCCCATCCGTGTGGGCGAACTGGGTGAGTTTTTGCAGCAGCGGCGCGCTGACCGTATGCGGAGTGTGGGGCGAGAGGCCGACCCGCACCCCGCCGGGGCGCTCTAGTCTCCGGAACGCCCGCACCTTGGCGACCGTTTCGTTGAAGATCCGCTCGGCCTCAGCGGGGTCGGGGCCGATCACCTCCCAGTAGGCTACCCCGGACAGAGCAGGCTCGCTTAACAGTAAGGTCATCACCTCTTCGCGGGCCACGATGTCACCCACCACCCGCACCCCGTGCCGGCGTAGCTCGGCCAAACCGTCACGTGCCGCCTCAAGACCGCGCTGCTGCTGGCTCTTTATGACATGGCGGATAAAGGAGAGATAATCGCCGCGAAAGTACGGCAGCCTTGAGAGGTCAAGATGGGTATGGGCGTTGACCGGTGGCGGCGAGAGGGCGAAGCCCACCCGCGTAATTGGCGCCTCGGGGAAGCGCTGTCTGATCCGCTCCAGGCTGTCTACGGCAATAATCTGCGCGGCCTCACCCTCGCCCTGGAGAACCACCGCGCCGGCGGCTCGAGCCGTCCCTAGCCCGTTATAGACAACATCTGCGGTAAGGATGCGCCTCTGCATGCCGCAATATATCCGGTCGCGCACGCCCTCGTGGTGGCAGCCGAGTTTGAGAATCGAGCTTGGAAGCTGACACTGTTATGAGGGGGACTCTGGTAGCATCAGGCGTGAGACGCATCGCACTGATAGTGATCCTGTTGGCCGCCAGCCTAAGCCTGGCCTCTCCTTCGGTCTTCCCTGAAAACGCCGGCTTTGCCAACCTGGGCTTTGGGCGCGGCCTGGTGGCTCTCGCCGGCGCGGAGTTTATCCTGCCGGTGAACATAATCGACGCCTCGGCCGGTCTGACCATTTACAGCAACTTCACCGACGACCTCGGCCTGCGGCTGTCGGGCAGCGCGCTGCTCTTCCCGGCGGTAGGCACCACGCCGCCGCTGGCGCTAGGGCTCGGGGCGGACCTCGGTTACAGCAGCCACCGGGGCTTTAACTTTCACCTGGGGCCGCTAGTTGGCACCGACCTGCTGTTTAGCCTGGATCTGCCCATGACGGTGTCGGCCTACCTGGGGCTAGGGTATGCCGCCAACACCGGCCTGTCGCTGGCTTGGGCCGCCCAGCTCCGCTACTACTTTGAGCTTGAAGGAATGGCCGCCGTTGAACTGGCCAGCAGCGACCTGGCTCTGCTTAGCCTGGGTGTGCGCGTCTTCTTTTAAGCTTCCATGAGGTTGCCACGCGCCTGGTGGCAGGCCGCTCCGGCGCTGCTCATCTTGTTGTTGTTTAGCCTGCTGCCGCTCTTGGCGGTAGTGCGCTATGCCACCTGGGACTGGTCGGGGCTGTCGCCGCCGACCCCGGTAGGGCTGGCTAACTTCCGGCGGCTACTGGCTGATGCCGAGTTCTGGCAAGCCCTCTTAACCACGCTTTATTTTGCTCTGCTGACGTTACCCGCCTTCTTGTGGCTGTCGCGCGCTATTGCGATAGCTATCGCCGGGCTCAGGCTCGAGCGTTTCGTCAAGGCGCTGCTGTTCCTGCCAGGGCTGATCACGGTGGGCGGCTCGGCCATAGCCTGGTTCTTGCTCTACAACCCCGACTACGGGCTCATTACGGAGCTGACCGGCCTGGCCCTGCCCTGGAACACGCAGCCCTGGGCGGGCCTCGTCTACGTGGCCCTCTTTACCCTCTGGCAGAGTACCGGTTACGGCGTGCTGGTGGTCTCGGCGGCGCTCAAGGGGATTCCTGAAGAGGTCAAGGAGGCGGCGCGCGTCGATGGTGCCAACGAGGCTCAGGTGCGGCGCTACATCGTCAGCCTGCTCTTGCGCCCCACCATGCTGTTCTTGGTGGTGCTCGGCACGGTCTTTGCGATCCAGTCTTACACGGCGGTATTCTTGCTGACGCGGGGTGCGCCGTTCGGCACCACGCGGGTGGTGGGCTACTACCTCTATGAGGTCGCCTTCGAGCGCTTTCAGCTCGGCTACGGCGCGGCCCTGACCCTGGTGATCATGCTGGTCACGCTGGTAGTAGCCATTCTCCAGGCGCGCCTGCTAGGAGAGCGGCGATGATCTTATACCGCATCGTCACGGCGCTGTTCTGCCTGTTCGTGGCGCTCCCCATCCTCTGGCTGCTGTATGCCGCCTTTCTGCCCGCTACCGCTATCTTGCAGGCCAGCCTGGCTACCTGGGGCTTCAGCCTGGAGAACTTTGCAGCGCTGGCTGAGACCCCGATCTGGCGGGCGATGGGTGTCTCGCTGTTAGCTAGCGGCCTGACCGTGCTCGGCCAACTGGTCATCGGATTGATGGCGGCCTACGCTATCCGTAGCGGCGCGCCGCTGCTGGGGCTGGTGCTGGTAGTGTTAGCGCTCCCGGCTGAGCTGCTAATGGTGCCGCTCTACCGGCAGTTGCAGCTCGTCGGCCTGCTCGATACCCTGTGGGCGCTGGTGCTCCCCTTTTTGGCCAGTCCAATGGTGATCTTCTTGCTGCTGCAATCGCTGCGCCGCCTCCCCTGGGAGCTGGTCGAAGCTGCCCGGCTGGACGGAGCGCGCGAGGCAGTGATCATCTGGCGCATCCTAGCGCCCCTCTTGCGCCCTGAGCTAATCGCAGCGGGGATCCTGGGCTTTGCCGCCCACTGGAACCTGGTGCTCTACCCCCGGGTGATGGCCGGCGTAGGCGAGCTGCAAACTGTGCAGGTCTTTCTGATCGATCTGCTGCGCAACCACCCCCTCGACTGGGGGCTGCTCGGTGCCGCTGCCCTGGTCGCCACACTCCCGCTGCTGCTTCTTTACCTGATATTTGAAAAGCGGATCATCGAGGTGTTCGAGGCCAGCTTCAAGTGACGGCTTCGCCGCGGCCCCTTCACTTCGCAGGCTCAGTGCAAGCGCTGCGCTCAAGACAAGGCTTCGCTGACGGGGAACGGTAGTTGATCGGCAATTCTCCCGAAAATCAGTAGCCGGGAGTCGGTGGGGATCGAAGCCAGGCAGGCGTTAGCCGCCTCCGCGCAGCGCCTTGAGACGAATAGCCGCTACCAGAGTCGCCTCGCGCTCGGCGCTGCTGGCCCGGACACCGACCTCAAGGCGGCCAACGGTCAGAGAGCCGACACACAACGGCTCAACTTCGCTCAGCATCACCTCAGCGTCAGGGAAGACGAAGGTATTTTCAGCCACAGCCGAGGCTCCCAGACTTTTCAGATACTTGCGCATCAACCAGAGTGGCACGCCGCCAAAAACCAGCTTTGTCACTAGCCGCCAGCTACCGGCGGGAAGATGTCGATAGCTTGCCCAGCCGTTAGCGGTGTCTCTAGCCCGCTCAGGTAGCGAACATCTCGCCCTGCAACAAATAATGACACATAATCTTGCAAGGCGCCCTGTTCATCGACGATATTCGCCTTGATATCAGGATAGCGAGCAAAGAGCGCCTCTAACACCTCACCTACCGTCATCAGATGGCCGCTCGGTATCTCTACACTCTTCGTCCCGATGATGGGGCGCAAGGTGGCATAGACATTGATCCTAATCATACCTGGAGTATACCGCGTTGTTAACAGACTAATCATCCTAAACGCCATGCTTCGTACTCACTCCTCTTTTCGCGCTAGCTCACAGCGGTTTTCACAAATACTGAGTCGCCTTAGCGCAGGTATCATCTCTGCAAAGGCGTCCTGCGAGTAAACCGCAGGATAGAGAACGATTCGCAGTCCTGCGAGCACCCGCAGGATCAAACCAGATGATACCTGCTATCAGTTGCCGCCAGGTCTTGACTTTTAACTTCGGGCTGAGCCCTTCCTTCGTTTCACTCAGGACAGGCAGGGCGAAGCCTGAGCACAGCCGAAGGAGCCAGGCTAGGGTTACTAGGCTAAAAGGGTAACCGCGCGGTTTGTCTCCGCGCGGTTTTTGTGTCCCTGACTGGCGCGCCCGAGAGGATTCGAACCCCTGGCCTTCTGATCCGTAGTCAGACGCTCTATCCAGCTGAGCTACGGGCGCCCGTGGCGGAGAGGGGGGGATTCGAACCCCCGGTAGCACCTTTAAGCACTACAACGGTTTAGCAAACCGCCGCCTTAAGCCGCTCGGCCACCTCTCCTGGTGGCTACTCCTGATTAAGCTGGACGGTGTGGCGGAGGGTGAGGGATTCGAACCCCCGGTAGAGTCGCCCCTACTACAGTTTTCAAGACTGTCGCCTTCAACCGCTCGGCCAACCCTCCAATAGGGCTCAACCAGGTCAGCACTAGGGAGTATACTAGTCTAGCCGTGCGCTGTCAATGTAAAACCGCGTGCGCAAAGTGGACTCCTTACCCCAACGCCAGGGCCAGCACCCCCAAGACCATCCCTACTGCTCCCAGCAAGCGGCGCTTGGCATCGCCCTCGGCCAGCGCGCCTGCACCGAGCAGCGCTGCTATCAAGATACTGATTTCGCGGGCGGGTGCTACGTAATGGACCGGGGTGGAGGTCATGACAAAGAGGATCAGCAGGTACGACAGCGGGCTGAGCACGGCCACCCCCAACACCTCGCGGCGATGGCTGCGCCACAGCGCCTGCACCTCCTGACGGCGGCGTAGCGCCAATGGTGCTAGCAGGATGCTGCGGCCTACATTAGAGGCCCAGTCGTAAAGGAGTGGCGGGATCAGCAGCGCGCTGACCGCTACCTTATCCCACAGGGTATAGCTGGCAATGAACAGGCCGGTCAGTAGCCCGTAGCGCACGGCCCAGCGCCCTGCCGTAGAGTTTAGTCCACCGGTCAGAAGAAATACGTTGCCCGCGATCAGCAGCAGCCCGGTCAGCGCCAGCCAGCTAGGGCGTTCGCCAAGCAGTATTACCGCCCCTAGGGTGGCCAGCAGCGGCCCGCTACCTCGTGCTAATGGGTAGACCAGCGATAGGTCGCCGTGCTGGTAGCCACGTTGCAGGCTCACGAAGTAGCCGGTGTGCAGCACTATCGTCCCGATCAGGAAGAGGAGCTGCCATCCGCTAAGAGTAGGGCGCTGCCAGAGGCTATAAGCTATCACTAGCGGCGCGTAGAGTAACGCCGCCCAGCAGGCCGTCAGCCAGACGAAGGCTGCACCGCCCTTGGCACGCTTGGCTAACAGGTTCCAACTGGCGTGCATTGCTGCCGACACTAGGATGAGTGTCAAGGCGAGCGGGGTCATGCTAGAGCGTGTCGCTCAGGACCCGTGCCAGGTAGCGTGTTAGCGCCCCTTCATCCGGGTGGTAGAGCACCTCCTCGACCCAGGCGTCGCGCTCGAAGGCCAGTAGCTTGATGTCCCAGACGTCACTGGAGAGCTCGGCAGCAGTGACCGGCATAAGCCCGTAGCTCTGGCTGCCAGGGCGCATCAAGGTGTGGTGGTAGAGCTCGGTCTCGTAAGCCCACCAGGCTACGGTGACGAAGTCGTAGCTGTGGCCCTGATGAATGCCGATAAAACCGACCCCGTAGTGGGTATGCGTTGCGGCGGGTTGCGGCAAAAGTCCGCGCGCCGCCTCCTTACTGGCTTCAACCAGTGCCGGGTCGGGCGTCTTGCTGGCGTGGGTGAGGCTGTAAACCTTGATCTGCCAGCCCGCCTCGTACCACAGCTCAAGGAGGCGGATAGTGCGTGGTTGGTAGGGCTCGCTAAGCTGCATCGGCGGTCGGGGTAACCCCTCAGCCGCTGACATAGGTTAGCCAGTGCTCGAACTCTGGCACCCGCCCTGCCGTGACGTTAAGGTAGGTCTCGCGCATCTTGAGGGAGTAGCCGCCGGCCTGCCCGCTGCCGATGGGTCGGCGGTCGATCTGTGAGACCGGCGTGACCTCGGCGGCGGTGCCGACCATGAACACCTCGTCGGCGGTGTAGAGCTCGTCGCGGGTGGCCATGGTGGTCTCTACCGGCGTGCCGAGCCATTTGGCGATCTGAATCACGCTGTCACGGGTGA
>Ga0208610_100286_pt1 | contig 20100 bp, 10 predicted proteins | sample SubbioR11Jul_8A2_FD_184815 | JGI IMG/M metagenome (GOLD analysis project Ga0208610, IMG submission 184815) | Serpentinite rock and fluid subsurface biosphere microbial communities from McLaughlin Reserve, California, USA - CR11Jul_8A2 (SPAdes) | ecosystem: Environmental > Terrestrial > Deep... | reverse complement strand
GTTTTCAAGGTCCAAAGTGTCGCGGAGCCCGCTCGGGAGCTGACGGTTGAGGTTGAAGTGAATGTCTCGGAACGCACACCACGATTCGAACTGCAGCGTCTGCCCTTTGCTTTAGAGTTTCGAGGCGCGGCCCGCGCAGCACCTATCGTGTCTTTCAATATCAACGAAATGCTGGCCACGAAGATGCGGGCCACGTTTCAACGCAAGAAGGGCCGTGATTTGTTTGACCTGTATTGGGCACTTACCGCACAGGCGGTTATGCCGGTGGACACGGCCCAGGTGCTCGATGCTTTCAAGCACTACATGCAAGAAGAATCAACAACGGTGCCGCGCGCCGAGTTCTTGGCGCACCTCGACAGGTGCCTGGCGGATAAGGTGGGGTTCTGCCGCGACATGGACGCCTTGCTCAAACAGAATCTCACCTACGACCCCTCAGTGGCCTCGGTTGTCGTGATTGACCGGCTTTTGAGCCGGTTGCCCGAGTAGTAGGCCCGTTTTGGCCGGCAATTTACAACTGGCTTAGCAATGAAGCTTCAAAGCGCCGTGCTGTACGACGGCGAGGTTTGCCTCGGAGGTGGTACTATTAGCACTTTTGGAGACAAGGATGAAAACGGACGTAAACCAGCAGCGCCTTGAGCGCTTGGGGCGGTATTTGCAGGCCCATTTTGGGGCCATGGCACCCGAGGTGCTACAAGAAGTGTGCGCGCACTTCAGCTGGGTCGAGCTTGAAGCCGGTGAGGTGTTGCTGCAACAGGGCCAAGTGGCCGACGCCGCCTACCTGAGCCTGAGCGGGCGGCTGCGCGTTTACGTCAACGGCGCCGACGGCAGCCAGCGCGCGGTGCGCGAGCTCGGGCGTGGCGAGATCATGGGCGAAATCGGCCTCTACAGCGAGGCCCCGCGCACGGCCACCGTGGTCGCAGTGCGCCACACGTTGCTGGCGCGCCTCGACAAAGCGCAGTTTGTCGATCTGGTGCAACGCTACCCCCAGGCCTCGTTTGCGCTCACGCGCCAGATCATCGAGCGCTTGCAAACCCAGAGCACCAGCCGCCCCGAGGCAGCACCGGTGATGCTGTGCCTGCTGCCCATCACCGCCCACGTGCAGGCCGCCACCCTGGCCACAGACCTGCAGCGCGCCCTAGCCAAACACGGCCGCGTGGCTTGCATCGGCGCCGCCGAAGCCCGCGCCCAAGCGCTGCAAAAGCACGGCGCGGCCAGCGACGCCGCCTGCGCGCTGGTGCTCGACGAGCTTGAAACCGGGCACGATTTCGTGCTCCTGCAGGCCGACGTCGCCGACCAAGGCTGGAGCCGCCTGTGCACGCGCCACGCCGACGAAATCCTGCTGCTGGCCCAGGCCAGCGAGCCGGCGCACCTCCACCCGATCGAACAAGCCTGCCTGATCGAATCGCTGCAGCTGGGCGCACCCAACCAAACCCTGCTGCTGCTGCACCCGGCCGAGCTCAAAAGCCCGCTCGGCATGCGGCGCTGGCTCGATCGGCGCCCGGTCAACGGCCACATCAACCTGCGCCCCGCCCTCGAGCGCGACGTGCAGCGGCTGGCGCGTATCCTCAGCCACCAAGCCACCGGGCTGGTGCTGGCGGGCGGCGGCGCGCGCGGGCTGGCCCATCTGGGTATCTGGAAAGAGCTGCAACGCCGCGGCATCGAGATCGACTGCGTGGGCGGCACCAGCATCGGCGCCATCATGGCGGCGCTGATCGCCGCCGACGGCGACGTGGACGCCACCATCAACCTGGCGCGGCGCGCGTTTCGCATCAACCCCACCGGCGACTACAACTGGCTGCCGCTGGTCTCGCTCATCCGCGGGCGCCGGGTGCGGCGTGTGGTCGATGAATCTTTCCAGCAGATCACCGGCGGCCAGGCCGACCTGGTCGATTTGTGGAAGGGTTTTTTCTGCATCGCCAGCAACTACTCGCGTGGCCAAGAGCTGCGGCTGCAGCAAGGCGACCTAAGCCAGGCCCTGCGCGCCAGCTTGGCCATACCCGGTGCGCTGCCGCCCGTGATCCGCGACGGTGAGCTGCTCTGCGACGGCGGCACCTTCAACAACTTCCCGGTCAACGTAATGCGCGAGCAGCGCGGCGTGCGCCGCGTCATCGGCGTGGACCTGAGCCCACGCAGCGCGCGCCGGCTCACCTTCGATGAAATCCCTGGCCCCTGGGCGCTGCTGCTCGATCGCCTGCGCCCACGCGCACGCCGCCGCTACCGCCTGCCCTCGCTGGTGTCGTACCTGCTCAACGTCTCGATCCTCTACAGCGCCTCGCGCCAAGCCGAATCGCGCCGCCTGTGCGACCTCTACCTCAACCCGCCGCTGCTCAAAGTCGGGCTGCTGCAGTGGAACCAGTTCGACGCCATCGTGCGCCAAGGCGAGCAACACGCGCGCGAGGTGCTGGACCAAGCCGAGGGCACGGCGGCCGCGCCCCAAGCTTGAAGCGCGGCGCCGCTGCCCCGGTCAGTCGGTGCGCAGGTGGCCGTCGGCGCGCATTTTGTTGAGGATGTCGGCATCCAACGACCCAGCCGACATGCCCAAGGCTTGCGCCAGTTCCGCCCGGCTGGCAAAGTTGTCGAACACGATGTTTTGCGTCGGCGTAAAAGGACCGACGCCATCGTGGTCCACCTGCAGCACCAGCTTGGCAGTGGGGCCTGTGCCTTCGGTACCAAAGCGCAGGTAGCTGCCTAGGTTGGTGGCTGTCTCGCCCTGCAGCAGATCGCGCAGGTCGAGCGCGTCGCCTTGGCCGGGGTTGAAGTCTGTGATCACGTCGCGCGCCGGGGTGCCGGTGCTGCCTTGATCGCCCAAGCGCCATGCAAACACGTCTGCGCCCAAACCACCGGTGAGGGTGTCGTTGCCGCTGCCGCCCAGCAGCAGGTCGTTGCCCTCGCCACCCGTCAAGGTGTCGTTGCCGGCACCGCCATAGACCGCGTCGTTGCCTCCCAGCGCGTTGAGGGTGTCGTTGCCATCGCCGCCGCCGACCAGTTGGGCGGCATTGTCAGCCGTCGTGCTGTAGGCGAAGTTGGTCAGCGACACCGTGAGGTTGGCGCTGGCGGTGTCGCCGTCGGGCTGGCGGATGGTGTAGCTGAACACGTCTTGCGCACCTTGTGGGTTGTCGCGGTGGTTCGGCGTGTAGCTGAAGTCGCCTTGTGCATTGATGCTCAGCGTGCCAAACTGGCCCACGATGACCGTGTTGCCGCTGGCGGCAACGTTGGTCGGGGTGCTGCCCACGGTGACTTGCGACACCACGGCGCTGTCCACACCCGGGGCGTCGTTGGCCAGCACGTTGCCGGCTGCGGCAATACCCGCCACCCAGGCGATATTGGCTGTGGGCACGGTTTGCGACTCCCATCGCGCAGGGGTAAAGGCGCGGCTGATAATCTCCACACCACTCAATGTGGCGTCGAGATGTCCGGTCGTTGAATTGTCCTCGCCCACGATGCGCAGCCGGTAGGTGCCGCTTGCGGTGACGTTGAAGACAGCATTGCTCACGTCGTCGGTAAAGTCCATAAACGCCACGACTTGGTTGTTGCCTGCATTCACAAGCTCGACCCGCAGCACGTCACCCGATCTATGCCCATCGACGTCGATATCGAACCGCACCTGCGCTTGGTTGCTGGGGTTGGCGGCGAAGGTAAAGGTGGGGGTTTGAGCACTCACCACCGGACCTCCGCTCGCCGGATCAATCTCCCATTTGTCTCCAACTTTTATGGTGGTGGTGGTGGTGCTCCAGCTTTCTGGCAAGAAGACCGATACGGTGCGATCCGCGTCACCTGCGAACCGCCAGTTCCCCTCGGTGGCGGTGGCGCTGTCGTGGCTGGCTGTAGGCTGGTGCTCGACCACGGTGATGTTGAGCGCGCCGGTGGCGGTGTCGCCATCGCCGTCGATGATCTTGTAGGTGAACGCGTTCAACGCATTGTTGGCCTCGAGCGCAGAGGTCGTGAAGCTGTAGGCCCCGGTCTGGAAGTTGACGCTCAGGCTGCCGCCTGGAACCGCCAGCGTGAGGGTTTGGGTGCTGGGGTTGTACAGGCTAGACGCGGTGGTGTGCTCCACGTTGTTGAAGGTGACTGAAAATATCTGCCGCACACCGGCCCCGTCGGCACCAAAGCGGGCGTCTGGGTTGCCATCGGTCAGCAGATTGCCCGTGATCGTGTTGCCGCCCACCACGGTGCCGGCCAGCACACTGCTGAGCTGGGCCAGGTTGGTCACGGCGATCGGGTTCAGGTTTTGCTCGGCCTTGCCGTCGTAGGCGATCGGGTCGAGTTCGTCGTCGAGCGCACCGGGGTTCACAATCAGCCCGCCACCCATGCCCAAGGCAAACGATTTGATGTCGTTGGCGCGCAGGAAGGCCTCCCAAGCGGCCTGCTCTTGGGTGCCGATGCCGCTGTCGTCGGTGGTGGCTGCGGTGGGGCCGTGCTCGGTGAATGGATCGCTGCCCCGGTTCGGCTCGCCGTCGGACAGGAAGTAGGACACATTGACGCCGCTGGGGATTTTGCCGCTTGAGCCGAAGGCGTTCATCGCCGCAGTAAGCGCGGCGTCGAAGTTGGTGAAGCCGGCGCCCGCGTTGTTGGCCAATGCCGTGATCCAGTTCTTGGCCGCCACCGCGCTCATCCAGACGTTGCCCACCGCGCTCGCGGTGTCGCTGAACGTAACGATGCGCACCATCACATCGCCCATGCCGTCGTAGGTGTCGATGAGCCGTTGCATCGCGTCTTTGGCTACGGCCAAGCGGGTTTGCGGGGCGTTGGCGATTTCAGCGTCATCGTCCATGCTGCCCGAGAGGTCGAGGATGAACATCAGGTTGTGCTGGGCCGCGCCGCTTTCGTTGACGCTGGCGCTGAGGGCCTGCGGCACTGCTGGCCGGTCGTCCTCGATCGACACCGCCAGCGCGGCCGTGCTGACCGGGTTGACGCCGTCGCTGATGCGCACCACCGCGTTGAAGCTCACCACGTCTTCGGCCGCAGTGTTGGGGTGGGCGATCGGCCGCAGCAGCTCGACTTGGTAGCCCACGGTGTCACCGGTGGCGCCGACGTTGGTGCTGCCACCGTTGAGCGTGATGCGAATCACCGCGTCGCTGCCGCTGCTGCCCGTCAGCACCGCCGTGCCGGCGCCGCTCCAAGTGATGGGGGTGCCGCCCAGTGCGGTGGGCAGGCCGTCGCTCGTCAGGCTGACGTTGAGCGGTGCGCTGCCGTTGCGGGTAATGGCCAAGGTGCCGCTGGTCACGGCGCTGTCCGTGGTGTCGCTGGTGCCGGTGGTGTCTGGCAGACCGCCGAGCAGGCCTTCCTCGGATACGCTGACACTGCCAGCGGCGATGGTGGGGGCGGTGTCGTTGTCGGTGATGGTGGCGGTGGCGGTGTCGCTCACCGTCGTGGTTAGGCTGGTCAGGGTCGCGCCCAGGGTGAAGGTCTCGTTGGCTTCGTTGATCGAGTCGTTGACGGTGTTGGTGCGCACTTGCACGCTGCTGTTGCCTGCTGGCAGGCCAATGGCGCTGGTGTAGGCACTCCAAGCTCCGCCGTTCAGGCTGAACTCGAAGGCACCGCGACTGTAGTCGGCCGGGCTGAGGGCCGTGCCGTCGGCCAGCGTGAGCACCAGGGTCGAGTTCGCTGCGGCGCCGCGAATTTGCACCTCAAACACCGCCGGCTGTCCTTCGGGCACGACAATGTCGCCCGTGCCGGTGCCGGGGGCGCCGACCATGATGGTGGGCACGCTGACGGCATTCACATTGACGTTAAAGCTTGCTGTGGCCCAGTCGCCATCGCTGTCGGTGGCACGAACCTCGAACCCGAGCGTCAGGTCCGGCGGCGTAATGCGGTCGATGACGCCAAAATCCTGTACCCGCACGCTGTCGCCGCTTCCGTCCAGAATAAAACGCACGTCCACGCTAGAGAATTCGGTATCGGATACGATCGATGCCAACTGATTCCCGTCGTCCTTCAAACCGGACAACGTCAGCTGTCCAAAATCCACCACGGTGGTGCCGTCGGCCGCGTAAGCCACCCACTCGATGATCGCCGTGTCGGTGTTGCCGTTGCCATGAACCTGGAACGACAAGCCATCGGCTGGCTGCGCCATGCTGGCCCGGAAGCCCTCGTTGTGGTCTAGGTTGCCGTTCTTGATGCCAAAGCCCAAGTTGTTGGGGTTCAAATCGTCGGCATTGCTGCCTGTCCCGGGGTTTTGTGGAGCGCCCACCCCGCCCGCGTTGGTAAACAACAGACCGTCGAAGGTCACGGTGTTGCTGCCTGCGGTGCGGACGATGGTTTCCACCGGGGTGCCAGCCTTAATGTCACTGAAATCGATCGCAATGGTTTGCGTAGGCTGCGGCGTGACGAGGTTGAAGGTGTAGGTGCCGTCGTTGGCGTTCAAGCCGAGGGTGTAGAACACCAGGGGCGGCGTTCCGCTGCCATCGATGGTGGCGGTCAAGGTCTGGCCGTCTAGCGAGAGGGTTTCGGTGATGCCAGGCAAATCCGTCCAGCCCGACAGCCGAATCGACTGCGCCGCAGCAGGCCCGTCGGCACCAAATGCCAAGCCCACGATGTCGCCAGTTTGGCTACCCACTAGGTTGGGCAGCGTCAGGGATTCCACGCTGGTGATGCGCGGCATGTCGTCTTCGATGGTGATCTGGAGGCTGCCGGCCTCTACTGGATTGACCCCGTCGGAGATGGTAAGGCCGACGCTGAAACTGAGCAGATCCTCCACGTTGTTGGTGGGGTGCTGGATGGGCGCGAGCAGCTCGACCGCATAGCTCACGGACGTTGCGCCAGACGAGACAGTCGTGCTGCCACCGTTGAGCGTGATCTGAATGACCGGTGTCGGGCCTGCTGCGCTGCCGATCAGCACCGCTGCGTTTGCGCCATGGCTCCATGTAATCGCCGTGCCGCCGATGGTGGCAGGCAAGCCGGTGACCGGCAAGGCGATGGTCAGAGGAGCCACGCCGCTGCCAGTGACAGCCAAGGTGCCGCTGGCGCTGCGGCTGTCGGTGTTGTCAGCGGGTGTGCCACTGGTATCTGCCAGCCCATTCGCCAAGCCTTCTTCGGACACGCTAAAGGTCGCATCACCAATGGTAGGGGCGGTGTCGTTGTCGGTGATGGTGGCGCTGGCGCTGGCTAGATTGGGGTCCGGATTGACCGTGGCACCCGTGGCAGCCGTGATCGTGGCCACCACGGTCTCGTTGTCCTCGTCGAGGATGTCGGGCGTTGGGTCGGCGGTGAAGGTCGCGCTGGTCTGGCCAGCTTGGATGGTGACGGTGAAAACGTTGTTGTTGACAGCCTGATCAGACTGATCCTGCACGGTGTAGTCGCTGCTCCGGTTGGCCGTGCCGCCTAGGGTGATGGTCACCACGGTGTCGGTGACCGAGGGCCGGTCTTGGCTGACGGTGAAGGTGACGATGTCGTTGCCGTCTTCCGCCACGGTGGGCGGGTTGGCACGGATCGAGACCACGGGCGGCGTGCCGTCCTCAAACTTGAACGCGGCGCTGATGTCGCGCGTGGCGCTGTCGCTGGCTTGGTCGCCGTCGCCGTCGGTGATGGTGGCACTGGCGCTCAGCAGCACGGCTCCGGCCGGCAAACCCACAAGGCTGCCGCTGACGGCGTGGTCGATCTCGATGTGCTGGGTCAGGGTGACCTGGCCAGTTCCGGGATTGACGCTGATCTCGAACACGGTGTTGCTGGCATTGACCGCTCCAATTGTTGTGGCGGTCGAGCCCAGCAGCTGGCCGTTGGGGCCGGCAAAGAGGCTGATGGCTTGCCCGCCGCTGCTCAGGCCGGTTGCTGCAGCGCCCACGCCCACGCTCAGGCTGTAGCTGGTGCTGAGGCTGGCTTTGCCGTCGGCCCCAGCGTTGTAACTGACGGGGAACAGGCCCGCAAAGTTGCCCGTGGCCGTGTCGCTGGCCGTGCCGAGGGTTTGCGCGTCCTGCGTGGTGAGCACGAGCAGTTGGACGTTTGCCAGCCCCACGTCGATGCGCGGCCCGTCGTCGGCGATCGAGACCAAGCGCCCGACATCAACCGTGGCGCTCACCGCATCGCCGTCGCCGTCGGTGGCCGTCAGGCGCAGGTTGATGACGTTGGGGTTGAGGCTGACGCTGTCGTTGGGGTTTTGTGGGTTGCCGTGTACGACTGCGCGCTGCTGGTCGAAGCTGACCACGCCGGTGGCCGGGTTGACCGACATGACGAACACCGTCTGTTGTACGCTGTTGACGGTCACGACACCGAGGATTTGGCCGTTGGTGCCTTGGGCGATGACGACAGGCTGGCCGCTGGCGGTGTCAGTCAGTCCGGTGGCGGTACCGTTGGTTGCCGTCAGACTAAACACGCGTGCGTTGCTGGCAGCTTGGCCATCGGCACCGAAATCGACGCTGAAGCGCAGCGCCCCGGCGTTGGCGCTGCCATCGACGTTGAGCGTGGTTTCATCGACCAGAATCGGGTTGTTGGCCGCCATGCGGATGTTGTCGATGTAGGCGCCCACCGTGTTGGGGGTGCCGGTGCCGGCAAAGCTCAGGGTGTTGAGGCCGGGTGTGACGTTGCCAAAGCTCAGGCTGATGGTGCTCCAACCGTTGGCGGCCGGAGTCGCGCTTGCCGTCACCCCGCCGGGGGCGCTGATGCTGACCACGCCTTGGGCATTGGCGCTGATGGCGACCACCACCGAGCCCAGCGTGACGGTCATGGAGCTGTCCACCACCGCACCCGGGCGCGGCTGGTAGTCGAAGGACATGACGAAGGGGGCGGCGGGCACGTAGAGCTGGGTCGAGAGCACGGTCAGGGTGTTGGCGCTGCCACCAGCCAAGTCGTGCGCATCGAGCTCGGCCTTGTGGGTGCCGTCGGAGGGCGAAGCTCCGCCGACGTCGCCGCGCTGGATTTCAATCCCGGCGTCGTTGAGCGTCCAGACGATGCCGTCGTTGCCCACCATGGTGCGGCCGTTCTCGCCAACCACAAACCAGCCGCCTTGGTTGGGCTCATCGGTAACAAAGCGCTCGAAAGATTCGCGCAGGTTTTGGGTGGGGCTGACGGTGATGCGCGGGATGTCGTCCTGTACCGACAGGTTGATGGTGCCCGTGGCCGCATCGCCGTCGCGGTCGGTGGCCACCACGCCGATCGAGCCCAGGCTGAGCACCTGTTCGCCGCCGGCCAGCGCATGGCGCAGGTTGTCCGACAGGGTGGCGTTCACGGTCACGTTGCCGCTGGTGCCGTGGGCGATCGAGCCCGGCGCTGACAAGGTCAGGGTCAGGGCAAGGGTTCCGGTGTCGCTGAAGGTGGCAGTGAGGGTGGTGGCGTTGGTGCGGGTCCAAGTCAGCTCCGGGCCGGTCACGCCGTCGGTGTTGCGCACCAAGTTATTCAAGTTGGTCGAGAAGGCAAAGCCCACCAGGTCGTCGGAACCGGCCGTGAATGCCAAGGTGGCGGTGGCGGCTTCGGCGCTGCTGGCCGGGTTGGTGCCGGTGGCGTTGGCGTTGCCCAGCGCTTCTTCGTCCAGCGTCAGCGTTTGCGCTTTACCGGCGCTGGGGTTGCGGCCGTCGGTGACGGTGATCGTGTGGCTGTTGGACTCGACGTCGCTGTCGGCGTCGGTGGCGCGAATGCTGAAGGTGAAGTGGACGCCGCTGGGATTGTTCAGGTTGGGGTTGGGGTCGAAGCTCCACGTTCCGCCGGCATTGACGGTCAGGGTGCCGATCGCTTGGCCGCCCACATTGACCACGATCGGGGTGCCGATGGCATGGCTCTGTTCGCCAAGCCTGACCACCACTGCCCCGGGTTGATCGGCCCCCATCTGCACGCTCCAAGTGCCCGTGATGGTGCCAGCGGCGTCTTCTGCAACCGTGCCTGCGCCGCGCAAATCGACCCGCGGCACGTCGTCGATGACCGTGATCGACAGGGCGTTGCTGAGCACGAGGGCGTCGCCGTCGCGGTCGGTGGCGACGATGGCGCTCGACAGGTCGAGGGTGCGCGTGTTTTCGCCATCGCCAGCAGGGTGGTCGATCGGGGCGCGCAGGGTGAAGGTGTAGTTGCCGTTCGGCTGCAACTGGAGCGTGAATACGGTGCGCGCGGTGTCACCGGTGCCGGCCGTGGCGGTCAGGGTGTTGCCGCTTACGGTGTAAGTGACGGGAAGGCCTGCGGAAGTGAGCGTGGGCAGCCCGCCCAGCACCGGGTTGAGGCTGAAGGTCAGCGGGTCGTCGGCGCCAGACTGGGCTTGGCCGGCGACGCTGCCGCTGGCCACTGCGCCGAGGTTTGGCCATTCCCGGTTGCCGCCGGGCAGCGCTTCTTCTTCGACCAAAACAACGGAAGGCAGCCAACCATCCAACTGCGGCACGTCGTCGGTCACGTTGACGGTAAAGCCACGGCTGAGGGTGATGCGGTCGCCGTCGGCGTCGGTCGCGGTGATGGCCGACGAGAGGTCGAGCGCCAAGTTGTTGGCGCCTTGGCCCGTCGGGTGGTCGAGCTGGTCGAACAGGCGCAAGGTGTAGTTGCCGTTGGGCTGGACTTCGAGCGTGAACACGGTGCGTGCGGTGTTGCCGGTGCCAGCCGTGGCGGTCAGGGTGTTGCCGTTGACCGCGTAGCTCAGGGCTGCGCCTGCTGAAGTGAGGTTTTGCGCCGTCAGGCCTGCAAAGTCAGTGGACAAGCCAAACCCGCCGCCCGCTGCCGCGCCGTCGGCACCGTAGCTGACCAAGCTGACCAGCGAGCCGCTGACGGTGGCCGGGCCGCTGTCCCGACGAGCCGGGTCTCCAGTAAATGAGCCGTCGGCGTTGCCGTCGTTGGGCGAGGTGCCGGTGGAAAGCCGGGTGTTGATGTCGTTTTCGGCCACGGTGGCAGTCACCAAGCGCTCGGCCACGGCCACCGGGATGTCGTCTTGCACGTTGACGTTGACGCGCACCCCACCCTGGACCGGGTCGCCGTCACGATCGACGGCGCTGAAGGTAAAGCCGTTGTTGAGCACGCTGACTAGGTTCTCGCCCGCGCCCTGGATCAGCAGGTTGTCGAGCAGGGTGACGGTGTAGTTGCCGTCGGCAAAGACTTGCAGGCTCAGGGCGGCGCCGGCGCTGCTGCCCAGCAGCTGGGCGTTGGCATTGAGGAACACGGTGACGCTGGTTTCATTGGCCGCCAAAGTGGCGCTGCCGCCAGTCCAGCTCACGCCAGTAACGCGACCAAAGCCGTCGGCGCCCCAGTTGACGTTGTCCACAATGGTGCCGCTGGCGCTGGCGCTGCCACCGGCATCGACTTCGCCAGCGCGCGGCGGTTGCGCATCGGCGTTTGCGCCTTGCAGCGCGTCTTCGTCGAGCAGCACGGTGTCGGTTGCATTGATGATGCGCGGCCCGTCGTCAGCAATCGAGACCAAGCGCCCGACATCAACCGTGGCGCTGACCGCATCGCCGTCGCCGTCGGTGGCGGTCAGGCGCAAGTTGATGACGCCCAGGGCGATGCTGACGCTGTCGTTGGGGTCTTCATCGTCGCCGTGCACGACTGCACGCTGCTGGTCGAAGCTGACCACGCCGGTGGCCGGGTTGACCGACATGACGAACACCGTCTGTTGTTCGTCGCCGACGGTCACGACACCGAGGATTTCACCGTTGTTGCCTTGTGCGATGACGACATCTTGACCAGTAACGGTGTCGATCAGGCCTGTTTCCATGCCGTCCTCCGCCTCCAGCACGTACAGCTTGCCGCCGCCAGTGGCCGGGCCATCGGCACCGAAGCTGACGCTGAAGTGCACCGTGCCATATGCGGATGTGCCATCGGTATCAAAATAGCTCTCGTCCACTGTGACGGCGCCCGGCTCGACCGGCGGGTACGAACCGCCATCGCCATTGGTGGGCACATCATCTTCAAAATAATCGCGCTCGGGGGGGCTGATGACCGGCACATCGTCCTGCACCGTGATGGCCAAATTGATGGTCAAGTAGCCGCCCGTGCCGGCGGTGCCGATGAGGGCGATGGGGCTCAGGGACAGCAGTTCTTCGACCGTGCCAGGGGTGGGGTGGTTGAGCGGGCCGACCACGGTGAGGGTGTAGTCGCCGTTGGGCTGCACGGTGAGCAGCACGGAAGGCGGGGTGGTGGCGCCGGGGGGGATGACTTGGCCGTCGGCGTCGAAGGCCAAGGTGCTGCCGCCGGGCGCGATGGCGATGAAGCCCAAACCCGGCACGCTGAAGCTGGTGAGCACGCCGCCCACGCCGGTGAGGAAGTTGCCGCTTCGGGATGCGCTCAGGCCGTCGTCGGTTTCGTCGTTGCCGTCCAAGCCCAGTGCCGATTCTTCTTCGAGTTCGAAGCTCAGGTCGATCGTGACCGGGGCCGGTTCGCCCTCGATCTCGTCGGTGGTGTCGGCGGCGCCGAGGTTGAACTGGAACGCCAGCGGCTCAACCGGCTCGGCCACGCGCAGCAGGCGCACAAAGTCGCTGCCTTCGCCCGCACCGGCGGCCACGGCACCGGCGGCGGCGGGGTCCACTTGCTCGAGCAGGTCTAGGCCTTGCTCCAAAATCTGGACGATCTCGGCCACGGTGGTGGGTTGCACGGCGGCGTCGGCGGCTTGGGGGGTGGCGTCGGTGAGGGCCACGGTTTCATCGACGCGCAGGGCCTGGTTGGGGCCCATGGCCAAGGTCTGGCCGTCGGCGAGCAGCAGCTCGACCCGGGCCCCGTTCTGGGTGCGGATGACGTCGCCGCGCTGCACGACTTCGCCCACTTGCAGGGCGCGGGTGGTGCCATCGGCTTTGACGATGACGGCGTTGCCTGTAACGGCGATGACGGTGGCTTGGGTCATGGTAGCGCTCCAGTGGGGTATGGCTAGGATGGGTGCAGCATACGCGCCTGCACCGGGCTTTGGCTATTGGACTTTGGTACAGTTTTGCGGGTTTGGTGCGCGACTGTGTATTGGCCAACCTAGTTTCACATTTGCTGATACAGGTCAAAGCCACGCGCCTTGATGGGCCCGCAGCAGCCTCGGGCCTAGCCTAAACTATGACGCGCACCGGGTGATGCTGGAAGCAGCGCGATGCGTTGCGACCTAGGGCCGCCGTTTATGCCCGTGCACCTGCCGCCATTCAAACTCTAGCGCCTCATACATGATGACTCCGACTCCATACCCCGCGCGCGTGCGCCTGTCTTTGCGCCAAAAGCTGTTGGCTGCCTTTGCGCTGCTGTTCGTCACCTTGGTGGCGACATCGGCCGGTTCATGGTGGGCGTTAGACCACATCGGTGATCAGGCCGACCGCATGGCACAGCAGTATTCTCCGCAGATCGCACGCATCTCGGACGTGCAGGTGCTGATGTTTCGCATCTCGCTCGAAGCGCGCCACCTGATGCTGGTGGACACCGAGGCCGAGCGCAAGGAAACGCTGGCGCGCATCGTGCAGTTCCGGGAAACCAAAATGGCGCTGCTGTCCGAGTTTGAGGCCGGCATCACTACCGAGCACGGACGCGAAATTTTGGCGCGCATTCGCGCCGCCGACGTGGCTTTTTGGCGCTTGGCCCAAGAGGTGGCAGGCAAGGCCATGGCTGGTGACAGTGCCGGCGCCTTTGCACAGCTCGAGGCCGAGCTGGTGGATGCGCGCAACGCCATGCTGGTGCCCATCGGCGAGCAGCGCCAGTGGCAGCAACAGCTCATGCACAAAGCGATTGCCGAATCTGACCGGGTTGCATTCATTGTCAAGACGGTGCTGGGGGCGGTGTGTTTGCTGGTGCTGGTGCTGGCAGGCTGGGCCATGTGGTCGGTGCTGCGCATGATGGATGGGGCCTTTGCACGCGCGCGCAACGTGACCCGAGAGATCGCTGGCGGCCACCTCGACGCCGAGGTTTATGTGCGCCAAGGCGACGAATTCGGTGTCTTATTTGGCTCCATCGTGCACATGCAGGAGCGCTTGAACGAGGTCGTTGGCCGGGTGCGCCAGACTTCGGCTCAGGTCATTGAGTCAGCCACCGAACTGGATCGAACCAACGAGGACTTGCGCGAGGTATCGGACACTCAGATCGATTCGATCGAGGCCACTGCTGAGCACGCGCGCAGCATGTCGGACGCGATCGAAACCAGTGCCACCAGTGCCGACAACGTCAACCGCTTGGCGTCCAAAGCGGCCGAGATTGCTTCGCAGGGTGGGCAGGCGGTGGGCTCGGTGGTGCAAGAGATGCAGCGCATAGGCGACGCCTCGAAGCGCATTTCCGAGATCGTGAGCGTGATCGACGGCATTGCGTTCCAGACCAATATCTTGGCGCTCAACGCCGCCGTGGAAGCGGCCCGCGCCGGCGAACAGGGGCGCGGCTTTGCCGTGGTGGCGGGCGAGGTGCGCAGCCTGGCGCAGCGCAGCACGCAGGCGGCGCGCGAGGTCAAGCAGCTCATCGAAACCTCGACCCAGCGCGTGCAAACCGGCTCGGCAGCGGCCGAAAACGCCGGCCAGACCATGCAGCGCGTGGTCGATTCGGTGGCCGAGCTCTCCAGCCTCATGGGCTCGATCGCCCAGGCCACGGCGCAGCAGCGCGCCAGCGCACAGCAGCTAGACCAAGCCGTCGAAGCCCTGAACCAGACCGCCAGCACCAGCGCCACCGTGGTGCAGCGCTCGCAAGCCACGGCCGCGGCTTTGCACCAACAGGCCCAGCGTCTCGATGAGACCATGGGGGCGTTCAACGTTCAAGGCTCGGCTGCGCTGCAGGCGGCCTAGTTTGGGGCCTGATTTAGGTGATTTAGGGCTTGATGTGGGCACGGCGGCGCCTGCTGCGCTGGCGCTACACTCGCAAACCATGACGCAAACCCTGCACACCTCCACCCTCCAATCCCTGCCGCTGCTGGCGCGCGGCAAGGTGCGCGACAACTACGCCGTGGGCGACGACCGCATCCTGATGCTGGCCTCGGACCGCATCAGCGCCTTCGATGTGGTGATGGAGCAGCCCATCCCCGGCAAGGGCGAACTGCTCACGCGCCTGAGCCTGTTTTGGTTCGAGCACCTGAGCCGCCTGGGGCTGTGCCCCAACCACCTCACCGGCGCCGACCCCGAGAGCGTGGTCAGCGCGGACGAGCGGCCCTTGGTGCGCGGCCGCTCGATGCTGGTGCAGCGCCTGCGCCCGATTCCCGTGGAGGCGGTGGTGCGCGGCTATCTGGCCGGCAGCGGCTGGAAAGAATACCAAAGCAGCGGCCGCGTCTGCGGTGTGGCCCTGCCGCCGGGCTTGGTCAACGCCGCGCAGCTGCCCGAGCCCATTTACACCCCCGCGGCCAAGGCGGCGCAGGGCGAGCACGACGAGAACATCACCTTCGAGCAGACGGTGCAGATGATCGGCCCCGAGCTGGCCGAGCAGATTCGGCGCGTGTCGATCGGGCTGTACCGGGCGGCGGCGGCGCATGCGCTGGGCAAGGGCATCATCATCGCCGACACCAAGTTTGAGTTCGGGCTCGACGCCCAAGGCCGACTGGTGCTGATGGACGAGGTGCTGACCCCCGACAGCTCGCGCTACTGGCCGCTGGAGCAGTACCGCCCCGGCGCCAACCCGCCGAGCTTTGACAAGCAGTATCTGCGCGATTGGCTCGAGACGGCGACGGTGGCCGGCCAGCCGTGGAACAAAAGCGCCCCCGCCCCCACGCTGCCGCCCGAAGTGATCGCGCAGACCGCCGCCAAGTACCGCGACGCGCTGCAGCGGCTGCTGGGCTAGGGCGGCGCAGTTAAAGAAGCACCACCATGCCGGGGCGGCGGCTCACGACTGCTCCGATTTTGAAATTCAAGGAGTACGCTATGCGAGCTTTCTTTATTGCTTTGGCGCTGACCTGGTTTGCCTTGGTCGGCCCGGCTGCGGCGCAAACCCCGGTGGTGACGGTGAGCGAACCGTGGGTGCGCGCCACCGTGGCGCAGCAACAGGCCACCGGAGCCTTCATGCGCCTGAGCGCCAGCCAGAATGCGCGGCTGGTGGCGGCCAGCTCACCCGTGGCCGGCCTGACCGAAATCCACGAAATGGCGCTGGTCAACGATGTCATGCGCATGCGTGCGATTACCGGGCTCGATCTTCCAGCCGGGCAGACGGTCGAGCTGCGGCCCCGCAGCTACCACGTGATGCTGATGCAGCTGCGCCAAACCCTAAACGCCGGCGAGCGCGTGGCCATCACGCTGGTGTTCGAAGACGCCAACCGGCAGCGCTTCAGCCAGACCATCGAAGCGCCGGTGCGGCCGCTCGCGGCAGCGGCAGCAGGCGCGCATGGGCATGGCGGACATGGCCAAGGTGCGCACGGCGGCCACGGCCAAGGTCACGGCGCGCATGCGGCACCGGGCGGGCACGGACACGGAGGAACGCACGGCGGCCACGCCCCAGCCGCCCCGCAGCGGCCCTGAAGCTCGCTTCTCCCGGCTTTATTTTCTTGCAAAATCATACAAAATTTTGTATGATTCGCCGGTGGCCGTGACCAAATCCATCGAATTCCGGGGCAGCTCCCTTGATGACCTGCGCGCCTTTCCGCTCTCAGCACGGCGCGAAGCGGGTCATCAGCTCGATCGGGTGCAAAACAGCCTGAAGCCGGATGACTGCAAGCCCATGTCCACCGTGGGCCAAGGTGTGCAGGAGATTCGGATTTGGGATGCGGCCGGGGCGTTTCGGGTGATTTACGTGGCCAAGTTTGTCGATGCTGTCTATGTGTTGCACTGCTTCCAGAAGAAAACAGAGCAGACCCGCAAGACCGATCTGGACTTGGCCGCGAAACGCCACCGCGACTTGTTGAAGGAACTGGGGCTATGAGCAAGCAACGATTTGCCAGCGTCTGGGATGCCATCGAGGACACCCCGGAAGAAGCGGAAAACATGAAACTGCGCTCGGTCTTGATGATGGCGCTGCAAAACCACCTCAGCCGCAGCCAAATGAGCCAAGCGCAAGCCGCCAAGCTTTTTGGCGTGACGCAACCGCGCATCTCAGATCTGATGCGTGGCAAGATCGGCTTGTTCGGCCTCGATGCGCTGGTGAACATGGCCACAGCGGCCGGGCTGCAGGTCGAGCTGCGGGTGCACGAAGCGGCCTGATCAGTTCAGCGCCATGCTTAGGCGGCGCCGGTAGCGCGCCACCAGCTCGCTTTGCGGGTCGGTGGCTTGCAGCGCCTTGCCGGCGAGCTCGATGCCGCCGGCGCTTTTGCCCGCTTGCGCTGGGTCGGGTTTGGGCGCGGGTGGCGTCATCAGCTCCAGCAGCCCGATGTAGGTCTTGCGCGCCAGCTCGTTGGCCCAGCGGCGGTCGCGCTGGATGATCTCGAGCAGCTCGTCGAGCGCCGCCGGCCATTCGCCCAAGGCGATCAGCAGCCGGCTCTTGGCCATGCGGGCCTCGAAATCGCGCTTGTCGTGCGCGATCAGTTCGTCGAAGCGCTCCAGCGGCCACTGGCCGCGCTCGTCGGTGCTGCAAAACAGCAGCGCGTTGAGCCAGTGCGACAAGGCCTCGAAGCGCAGCTGCAGCGGTATCTGCGCCAGCGCCGGGGCCAGCGCCAGCTCGGCTTGCTCGAACTGCCCGTGGGCGATCAGGTGGCGCACGCAATCGAAGCGCAGATCGTGGTTGCCCGGCTCCTGTTGCAGGCGCTGCAGCAAGCGCGCCAGCTGTTCTTCGGCGCTCAGGTCGGTGGGCGGCTCGGGCGCTTCGTCTGGCGGCGCGCTGTCGAGCTCGGGCAGGTGCTTGTCGAGGAAGGCGCGCAACTGGCTCTCGGGCAGCGCTCCGGTGAAGCCATCGACCGGCTGGCCGTCGATCAGCAGCACGCAGGTGGGGATGCTGCGGATGCCAAAGGCCGCCGCCAGTTGCTGCTGCTGGTCGGAGTCGATCTTCACCAGCTTGAAGCGGCCCTGGTAGGCGGCTTCAAGCTTTTCCAGCAGCGGGCCAAGGGTGCGACAGGGCCCGCACCAAGGGGCCCAAAAATCCACCAGCACCGGCACCTGCGCAGAGGCGGCGATGACTTCGGACTCGAAATTGGCAAGGGTGACGTCGATCATGGCGTGGGGCGGTGTATCGCGAGGCAAAAGGGGTTGGAAAAAGAAAGGGGGCACGGCAAAGCCCGGCAGCTGACATTGTCGCCCAAAGCGGTGGCGGCACGGCCACGCCTTAAAATCAAGCGCTTGCACCGGATGCGCCCCCCAAGCGGGCTGCGCCGGCCCCTTTCAAAGCCGCACCGCTGGTGCGCCCAATGGACAATCTCGGTTGAAGCCCGCAGCTTCGATCGACTATTTTATGAACGCAACCGTGCAGATCGGCGTGGTCATGGGCTCCAGTTCCGACTGGGAGACGATGCGCCACGCCGTCGAGATTTTGCAGCAACTGGGCGTGGCGCACGAGGCGCGCGTGCTCTCGGCGCACCGCATGCCCGACGACATGTTTGCCTACGCCGAAAGCGCGGCCGGGCGCGGGCTGCAGGCGATCATCGCTGGCGCTGGTGGCGCGGCGCACCTGCCGGGCATGTTGGCGGCCAAAACCACGCTGCCAGTGCTCGGGGTGCCGGTGGCAGGCAAGGCGCTGGGGGGCGTGGATTCGCTGCACAGCATCGTGCAGATGCCCAAAGGCATTCCGGTGGCCACCTTTGCCATCGGCGCCGCCGGGGCCGCCAACGCGGCGCTGTTTGCCGTCGCCATGCTGGCGCTGCACGACCCGTTGCTGCTGCAGCGCCTGCAAGCCTTCCGCGCCGCGCAGACCGAGGCCGCGCGCGCCATGACGCTGCCGCCGCAGCCCGGCCCATGAACGGCCCAATCAGCTCAAGCAGCGTGGACGGCGCGGGCAGCGCAGAGCGCGGCCCTTTTCAGCCCCTGCTCCCCGGCAGCCTAGGCCACGCTGGCCAGCCCTGCACCTTGGGCGTGCTGGGCGGGGGCCAGCTCGGGCGCATGTTCGTGCAGGCGGCGCAGCGGCTGGGCTATGCCTGCGCGGTGCTGGAGCCCGAAGACCACAGCCCGGCCGCCCAAGCCTGCCCGCAGCACATCCAAACCGATTACGCCGACCCGCTGGGCCTCGAGCAACTGGCGCAGCGCTGCGACGCCATCACCACCGAGTTCGAGAACGTGCCGGCCGAGGCGCTGCGCTGGCTGGCGCAGCGGCGCTTGGTGGCGCCATCCGCCGCCGCAGTGGCGCTGGCCCAAGACCGCAGCGCCGAAAAAGCCCATTTCAGCGCCTGCGCCCAGCAAGCCGGCGTAGGCCCGGCGCCTTACGCGGTCATCGAGACCGAGGCCCAGCTGCAGGCCGCCCCCGCGGCGCTGCTGCCCGGCATCCTCAAAACCGCGCGCCTAGGCTACGACGGCAAAGGCCAGCAGCGCGTGCACACCCGCGCCGAGCTGCAGGCCGCATGGCAGCGCCTGGGCTGCGTACCGTGCGTGCTCGAGCGCTTGCTGCCGCTCAAAGCCGAGCTGTCGGTGCTGGTGGCGCGTGGCCGCGATGGCCAAGTGGTGCACTACCCGCCGCAGCGCAACCTGCACCGCAACGGCATTCTGGCGCTCACCGAGGCCTGCCCCGGCAACCTGCCCACCGGGCTCGCCGCGCGCGCCGTGTCGGCCAGCGCCCTGATCGCCGCGCAGCTGGGCTACGTGGGCGTGCTGTGCGTCGAGTTTTTTGTCATCGACGACGGCAGCGCCGAGGGCGCGCTGGTGCTCAACGAGATGGCCCCGCGCCCGCACAACAGCGGCCACTACACGCTCGACGCCTGCGACACGTCGCAGTTCGAACTGCAGGTGCGCACCCTAGCCGGCCTGCCGCTGGTGGCGCCGCGCCAGCACAGCCCGGCGCTCATGCTCAACCTGCTGGGCGAGCTGTGGTTTGACGCCCAAGGCCAGCCGCGCAGCCCCGACTGGACCGCCGTGCTGGCGCTGCCCGGCGCGCACCTGCACCTGTACGGCAAGCTCGAGGCGCGCCCCGGCCGCAAGATGGGGCACCTCACGCTCACCGGCACCAGCGCGCAGCAGGTGCGGGAGGCGGCGCTGGCCGCAGCAGCCATTCTGGGCATCGAGCCGTGGCCCTGACGCTGGACGCGCGCGCCCTAGCCGGTGCCGAGGCTGCTGGGCCCGCAGAGCCCGTGCTGCAGCGCGCCTGCGCCCAGTTGCAGGCCGGCCGCCTGCTCGCCCTGCCCACCGAAACCGTCTATGGCCTGGCGGCCGATGCCGATGCGCCCGAGGCGGTGGCGCGCATCTACGCCGCCAAGGGCCGGCCGGCCGACCA
>Ga0208610_100281_pt1 | contig 20303 bp, 17 predicted proteins | sample SubbioR11Jul_8A2_FD_184815 | JGI IMG/M metagenome (GOLD analysis project Ga0208610, IMG submission 184815) | Serpentinite rock and fluid subsurface biosphere microbial communities from McLaughlin Reserve, California, USA - CR11Jul_8A2 (SPAdes) | ecosystem: Environmental > Terrestrial > Deep... | reverse complement strand
CCACCGCGACCGATTCCAGCGCCGGCCAAAACACCGCCAGCGCGTCGCCCGCCAGGGCCTGTGGCTCGAAGCCGGCGATCAAGTCCGGCAGCTCGGCCGCCGCCGCCAGCGACGGCGCGGCGAGCTCGATCACCTCGCCGTCGCGCCGCTCGTAGACCGCCCAGTAGACCTCCTGCATGCGGGCATCGATCGCCACCGCAATCCGGCGCGCCTGCGGCGCCAGCGCCGCCGCGTTCAGCGCCAGCGCCGCCAGGTTGCCGACCGGCACCACCGGCCGGTCGATGCCGTAGGCCAGTCCCTGGGCGACGCCGCAGGCGATGCGCAAGCCGGTGAACGAGCCCGGCCCGGCGCCGAACGCCAGCGCATCGAGGTCGGCGAGCGTCGCGCCCGACTCGGCGAGCAGTTGCTGCGCCATCGGCAGCACGAACTGCGAGTGTCGTTGGCCGACGTGCTCGCTGCGCTCGATCACACCGCCGGCGCGCGCCAGCGCCACCGAGCAGATTTCGGTGGCGGTGTCGAAGGCGAGCAGACAGGGCGGGCGCATGGCGCGGTGCGCGCACACGCAGGAGCTGTGGCGCGCACCGATTCTATTCTCGCCGCCTTGCGCTCAGCGCCGCCGCGATCCTCTCGCGCGCCGCGTGCCAGCGGCAGCGCTCAGCGTCGCTCGCCGCCCTTGCCGCCCGGCCCGCGCTCGCGCTCGCGCGGGCCGAACTCGCGCTGCGACTCGTGAATCTGCTCGCGCAGCCGCTGCCGCTCCTCGGGCGACAAGCGGTGCGGGCCTTCGCCGCGCAGACGCTGCTCGCGCCGTTCGTGCATGCGCTGGCGAAATTGCTCGCGCTGTGCCGGTGTGATCGACTCGCGGATCGCCTGCCGCTGTTCCGGCGTCAGCTGCTGCATCAGGTTGCCCTTCTGCTCGGGCGTCAACTGGCGCCACATGAACTCGCGCTGCTCCGGGGTCAGGCTGCGCCAGATCTGTTCGCGCTGCTCGGGCGTCAGCGCCGGCGGCTGGGCGTGCGCAATCGCCAGGCCGGCGGCGAGAATCGAGGCGAGCAGCGGACGCGCAGCGAGCATGACGGCAAGACCGTGGGCGGCGATGGCCGCCGCTCGCCGGCATCTTAGGCAATCGCGCTCGCCGCCGCCGCCGAGCGCGCGCAACCTCGGTCCGGACGCGCGGTAAAGTCTGTAACCGGCTGTAGCCGGGCGCGCATGCCTCGATCCGGCCGCCCGGCATCGGCGCCGGCCCGATTGGCAGATGGGCAGCCACGTCACCGATGAACCGTTCGACACCCAAACTGCTCGTGGTCGACGACGACCCGCGCCTGCGCGATCTGCTGCGCCGCTACTTCGGCGACAACGGCTTCGCCGTGCACGTGGCGGAGAGCGCCGCGGAGATGAACAAGCTGTGGCTGCGCGAACGCTACGACGCGCTGATCCTCGATCTGATGATGCCGGGCGAGGACGGCCTGTCGGTGCTGCGCCGGCTGCGCGCCGGCAACGACCGTACGCCGGTGATCATGCTCACCGCCAAGGGCGAGGACGTCGACCGCATCGTCGGCCTGGAGCTCGGCGCCGACGACTACCTGCCGAAGCCCTTCAACCCGCGCGAACTGCTGGCGCGCATCAACGCCGTGCTGCGCCGGCGCGGCGCCGACGAACCTCCGGGGGCGCCGGCGCTGGAGGCGCAGACCGTTCGCTTCGGCGCCTTCGAGCTCGATCTGGCCACCCGCAGCCTGACGCGCGACGGCGCAGCGGTGGCGATCACCACCGGCGAATTCGCGGTACTCAAGGCCTTCGCCCGCCACCCGAAGATGCCGCTGTCGCGCGAGAAACTGATGGAGATGGCGCGCGGACGCGAGTACGAGGCCTTCGACCGCTCGCTCGACGTGCAGGTGTCGCGCCTGCGCAAGCTGATCGAGCCCGATCCGGCCAAGCCGCGCTACATCCAGACCGTCTGGGGACTGGGCTACGTGTTCGTACCCGACGGCGACCGCTGAGCGTCGCGCACCCGAGTCGACGGCCATGCCGATGAGCCTGCGCTCGCCGTCGCTTTTCTGGCGCACCCTGCTGCTGATCGTCCTGCTGATCCTGGCCAGCCTGGCCGGCTGGGCACAGATCTTCCGCGTGTTCGAACGCGAGCCGCGCGCGCAGCAGATCGCGCAGCAGCTGGTGTCGATCGTCAACATCACGCGCGCCGCGCTGCTGCACTCCGATCCGGCGCTACGCCTTGATCTGCTGGCGGAGCTGGCCGACAACGAGGGCATCCGCATCGTGCCGCTCGAGCCGGGCGACCGCATCGTCGATCTGCCGGACACTGCACTCATGCGCCTGGTGCGCGAGTCGGTGCGCTCGCAACTGGGCGCGCCCACGCGGCTGGCGGCGGCGGTCAACGAGGTGCCCGGCCACTGGGTGAGCTTCAGCATCGAAGACGACCACTATTGGGTCTACCTCGGGCGCGATCCGATCGCCTTCGATGCCGGCACCCAGTGGCTGCGCTGGGCGATCCTGGCGACACTGCTGTCGCTGGCCGCCGCGGTGGCGATCTCGCGCCTGGTGAACCGGCCGCTGGCGCGCCTGGCGCAGGCGGCGCGCCAGATCGGCGCCGGCCACACGCCGGCGCCGCTGCCGCAACGCGGGCCGGCGGAGATCGCCACCGTCAACCGCAGCTTCAACCGGATGGTGGCCGACCTCGGCCAGCTCGAGCAGGACCGGGCGGTGCTGCTGGCCGGCATCTCGCACGACCTGCGCACGCCGCTGGCGCGCCTGCGGCTCGAACTGGAGCTCAACGACCTGCCCGAGGCCACGCGCGCGGCGATCGCCGGCGACATCGCGCAGATCGACGCGATCGTGCGTCAGTTCCTCGACTACGCGCGCCGCCGGCCGCAGCAGCCGGCCGAGGACCTCGACCTTTCGGCGCTGGTGCGAGACGCGCTCGCCCAGGCACGCCTGGATGCGCAGCTCGACCTGGCGCTGGCGCCGCAGGTGCGCATCGGCGGCCATCGCACCGAACTCGTGCGCGCGCTCGACAACCTGCTTGCCAACGCCGACCGCTACGGCCGCGGCGCCGACGGCAGCCTGCACCTCGAACTGCGCCTGGTCGAGCGCGACGACGCGGTGGTGCTGGAAGTCGCCGACCGCGGCGCCGGCATCGCGCCGCAGGACATCGAACGGCTGCTGCGACCCTTCGAGCGCGGCGACCGCGCGCGCGGCGGCGCGAGCGGCGCCGGACTGGGACTGGCGATCGTCGACCGCGTCGCGCAGTTGCACGGCGCGCGCTTCGAGCTCGTGGCCAACGAGCCCTGCGGCCTGCGCGCGCGACTGCTGTTCGCGCGCCCGGCGGCGCGCGGCTGACGGCGCCGCGCGCCGCCAGCGGTCGGGCCGCTGGCGGCGTGCGATCAGCGCGCCACGCCCGCGTCGACGCCTGCCAGCAACACCACCGCCAGCGCGGCGATGCCCTCGCCGCGGCCGGTGAAGCCGAGCGCCTCGCTGGTCTTGCCCTTGATGCCGACCGCGCCGGGGTCGACGCCGAGCGCGGCGGCGATCCGCTGCTGCATCGCCGGCACGTGCGGCGCGATCTGCGGCCGCTGCGCGATCACCGTGCAGTCGACGTTGAGCAGGCGCCAGCCGGCCGCGCGCGCCCGCGCCGCCGCCCGCGCCAGCAACTGCAGGCTGTCGGCGTCTTTGTGGGCGGCGTCGCTGTCCGGAAACATCCGGCCGATGTCGCCCAGCCCGGCGGCACCGAGCACGGCGTCGGTGATCGCATGCAACAGGACGTCGGCGTCCGAGTGTCCGAGCAGCCCGCTGGCGTGCGCGATCTCGACGCCACCGATCAGCAGCCGGCGCCCGGGCACCAGCGCGTGCACGTCGAAGCCCTGGCCGATGCGCATGGCGGTGCTCATCGCGTTGCTCCCGACAGCCTGTCCTGCAGGCCGAGAATTGCGCAGGCGAGCGCGAAGTCGCTCGCGTCGGTGACCTTGAGGTTGGTCGCCGCGCAGGCCACCAGGCGCGGCGCGTGACCGAGCCGCTCGACCGCGGCCGCCTCGTCGGTCGCCGTCGCCAGCGCCCCGGGGGCATCGAGCGCGGTGCGCAGCAGCCCCAGGCGGAACATCTGCGGTGTCGCCGCCCGCCACAGGTGGCTGCGTTCGACGGTCGCCAGCACGCGCTCGCCGTGCCCGCGCTTGAGGGTGTCGGCCAGCGGCAGCGCGAGCAGGCCGCCGACCGGATCATCGTGCACGGCGTCGATCAGCGCCGCCAGGTCGGTGGCCGACAGACACGGGCGCGCCGCATCGTGCACCAGCACCCAGTCGTCTTCGGCCGCCCGCGTCGCCAGGTGCTCGAGGCCGGCGCGCACGCTCGCCGCCCGCGTGGCGCCGCCGGCCGGCAACACGGTGACGCGCGCCTCGAAGCGTAGCTCGGCGATGTGCCGGTCGTCGGGCGCGACCACCACCACCGCGCCGGCGATCCGCGGCTCGGCGAGCAACGCCGCCAGCGCGTGCTCGATCATCGTCGCGCAGCCGAGCCGGCGGTACTGCTTGGGCAGTTCGCCGCCGGCGCGCGAGCCGCTGCCGGCGGCGGGAACGAGGGCGTGCAGGCGCGGCGGGCTCAAGATGGCAAGTCGGGCAGCAGGGCGCTTGTATGATAGCGACGCGTTCGCGGTGAACCGGAGCCATGCCCGCTGCTTCCGGTCACCGCGAAGTCTTTTTGTGGACCGCACCGCTTCGTTGCCGATCGATCTGCCGCTGCCGGCGCTGGCGGCCGGCGAGCGCTTTGCCGTGCCGCGACCGCCGGGATCGGCCGACGCGCTGCTGATCGCCGTACGCGCCGCGCGCGGCCGCCGGCAGCGGCGCCTGACCGTGGTCGTCTGTGCCGACGCCCACGACGTGCAGCGACTGACCGAGGAGCTGCCCTACTTCGAGCCCGCGCTCGCGGTGCGCGCCTTCCCGGACTGGGAGACGCTGCCCTACGACCTGCTGTCGCCGCACCAGGACCTGGTGAGCGAACGGCTCGAGGCCTTGTACCGGCTGCTCAACCGCGGCGCCGACGACGCCCTCGACGTGCTGGTGGTGGCGGCCAGCACCGCGCTGTACCGGCTGTGCCCGTCGAGCTACGTGCTCGGCCGCACCTTCTTCTTCCGCCAGGGCCAGCGTCTGGACGGTGACAGCCTGCGCGCGCAGCTCGTGGCCGCCGGCTACCAGCACGTCTCGCAGGTGGTCGCGCCGGGCGAGTTCTCGGTGCGCGGCGGCTTGATCGACCTGTTTCCGATGGGCGCCACCCTGCCGCTGCGGCTCGACCTGCTCGACGACACGCTCGAGACCCTGCGCGCCTTCGATCCCGACAGCCAGCGCAGCCTGTATCCGGTGCCGCAGGTGCGCCTGCTGCCCGGACGCGAGTTCCCGCTCGACGAGGCGGCACGCACCGACTTCCGGCGCCGCTTCCGCGACGCCTTCGAGGGCGATCCGAGCCGGGTCGCGCTGTACAAGGACATCGGCCAGGGCATCGCCGGCGCCGGCATCGAGTACTACCTGCCGCTGTTCCACGAGCACACGGCGACCCTGTTCGACTACCTGCCGGCCGATGCCGAGCTGATCCTGCACGGTGAGCTCGAGGCCGCCTGCCGGCGCTTCTGGACCGAGACCAGCGAGCGCCATCGCTTCCTCGCCCACGATCGCGATCGACCGTGCCTGCCGCCGGCACGCCTGTTCATCGACGCCGAGGCGCTGTACACCGCCGCGCAGCGCTTCGCGCGTCTGGTCCTGAGCGCCGCCGACGACGACGGCGGCGCGAGCTTCGCGCCGGCGCCACCGGCGGCGGTCGAGCGCCGCGCCGAAGATCCGCTGGCGAGGCTGCGCGTGCTGGTCGATCGCGCCCGGATGGAAGGCGGCCGCGTGCTGCTGCTGGCCGACTCGCCCGGCCGGCGCGAGACGATCGGCCAGTTGCTGCGCGACCACGAGCTCGAGGCCGCCGACAGCGCCGACTTCGCCGGCTTCCTGGCCGGCGATGCGCCGCTGGCGCTCGGCGCGGCACCGCTGCAGCAGGGCTTTGCCGTGCCCGGCGCCGGGCTCGTGGTGCTGACCGAGACCGAGCTGTACGCGGCCAGCCCGCGACGCAACCGCAGCCGCTCGGCGCGCAGCCGCGCCTCGAACGTCGAGGCGATGATCCGCGACCTGGCGGAGCTGCGAATCGGCGACCCGGTGGTGCACCTCGAGCACGGTGTCGGCCGCTACCTCGGGCTCGAGACGCTCGACCTCGGCGACGGACCGGCCGAGTTCCTGCACCTGCAGTACGCCAACGACGCCAAGCTCTACGTGCCGGTAGCGCAGTTGCACCTGATCTCGCGCTACAGCGGCGCCGACCCGGACGCGGCACCGCTGCACCATCTCGGCGGAGCCGACTGGGACAAAGCGCGAAAGAAGGCGGCGCGCCAGGTGCGCGACACCGCCGCCGAGCTGCTCAACCTGTACGCGCAGCGCGCCGCGCGCAAGGGCCACGCCTTCACGTTCAAGCACGGCGACTACGACCTTTTCGCCGAAGGCTTCGGTTTCGAGGAGACGCCCGACCAGCAGGCGGCGATCGACGCCGTCCTCAAGGACATGGCCGCCGGCTTTCCGATGGACCGGCTGGTGTGCGGCGACGTCGGCTTCGGCAAGACCGAGGTCGCGCTGCGCGCCAGCTTCGTCGCCGTCGCCGGCGGCCGCCAGGTGGCGGTGCTGTGCCCGACGACGCTGCTCGCCGAGCAGCACGCGCAGACCTTCCGCGACCGCTTCGCCGACTGGCCGGTGCGGATCGTCGAGCTGTCGCGCTTCCGCTCGGCGAAGGAGGTCGTCGAGGCGATCGCCGGCATCAAGGCCGGCCGGATCGACATCGTGATCGGCACCCACAAGCTGCTGGCGCCCGAAGTCGCCTTCGCCCAGCTCGGCCTCGCGATCATCGACGAGGAGCACCGCTTCGGCGTGCGCCAGAAGGAGCGCCTGAAGGCGTTGCGCGCCGAGGTCGACGTGCTGACCCTGACCGCCACGCCGATCCCACGGACGCTGGCGCTGAGCATGGAGGGCATCCGCGAGTTCAGCGTCATCGCCACCGCGCCGCAGCGGCGGCTGGCGATCAAGACCTTCGTGCGGCGCGAATCGCCGTCGCTGTTGCGCGAAGCCTGCCTGCGCGAACTCAAGCGCGGCGGCCAGATCTACTTCCTGCACAACGAGGTCGAGACGATCGACAACCGGCGCGCGCGTCTGGCCGAGCTGGTACCCGAGGCGCGCATCGGCATCGCCCACGGCCAGATGGGCGAACGCGACCTCGAGCGCGTGATGCACGACTTCTACCAGCAGCGCTTCAACCTGCTGCTGTGCACGACGATCATCGAGACCGGCATCGACGTGCCCAGCGCCAACACGATCGTGATCCACCGCGCCGACAAGTTCGGCCTGGCGCAGTTGCACCAGTTGCGCGGCCGCGTCGGCCGCTCGCATCATCAGGCCTACGCCTACCTGCTGGTGCCCGACGAAGGCGGCATGACCAAGAACGCCGAGAAGCGGCTGGAAGCGATCCAGAACCTCGAGGAACTGGGCAGCGGCTTCTACCTGGCGATGCACGACCTCGAGATCCGCGGTGCCGGCGAGGTGCTCGGCGAGAGTCAGAGCGGCAACATGCACGAGGTCGGCTTCGACCTGTACACGCAGATGCTCAATGCCGCCGTGCGTGCGCTGCGCAGCGGCCGCGAGCCCGACTTGCTGGCGCCGCTGGCGGCGGTCACCGAGATCAACCTGCACGCGCCGGCGCTGCTGCCGGCCGACTACGTCGCCGACGTCCACCAGCGGCTGTCGCTGTACAAGCGACTGGCGACCTGCGCCGACGAAGCGGCGCTCGCCGCCCTGCGCGAGGAGATCGTCGACCGCTTCGGCAAGCTGCCCGAGGCGACCCAGACGCTGCTCGAGACGCACCGCCTGCGCCTGCTGGCGGCACCGCTCGGGGTCAAGAAGATCGACGCCTCGGCCGAGGCGATGGCGCTGCACTTCGCCGCCGACGCGCCGGTCGATCCGGCGCGCCTGATCGCGTTGCTGCACAAGGAGCGCGGCCTGCGTCTGGCCGGCCCTGCACGGCTGCGCGTCGAACAGCGCACGCCGACCGTTGGCGCGCGCGTGCAGACGCTGCGCCGGGTGCTGATCGCGCTCGCGCCGCCGGCCGCCGCCTGAACCGGACGCCGCGATGACCGTCAAAGATCTCGTGCTGCAGGGACCGCGCCTGAGCGAGCAGGCGCTCGACACCTTCAAGGTCGCGTGCGCGCCGCGCCGGATCCGGCTCGGTCCGGGCCACGCGCGCTGCCACGAGGTCGCCGACGACGGCGAGACTCGGCGCGCGGTGCAGGCGCTGGCCCACTACTGGCAGCTCGATGCCGCCTTCGTCGACCCGGCGCTGCGGCTGGCCGACTTTCGCGTGCTGGCGATGGACATGGACTCGACCCTGGTCAACATCGAGACCCTCGACGAAGTCGCCGCGCTCGCCGGCAAGGGCCGCGAGGTGGCGGCGATCACCGAGGCGGCGATGCGCGGCGAGCTCAAGGACTACGCCGACAGCCTGCGCCGGCGCGTGGCACTGCTGGCCGGCGCCGACGCCGGCCTGCTGCAGCGCGTGCTCGACGAACGGCTGCGGCTCAACCCGGGCGCCGAGCGGCTTGTGGCCGCGTGCCGGCGTGCCGGCCTGACCACCCTGCTGGTCAGCGGCGGCTTCGGCTTCTTCACCGAGCGCATGCGCGAGCGACTCGGCTTCGACCGCGTGCGCGCCAACGAGCTCGGCCTGGCCGCCGGTCGCCTCGACGGCACGGTCAGCGGTCCGGCGGGCGCGGCGATCGTCGACGGCCAAGGCAAGGCGCAAGCGCTGCGCGAACTGTGCGCCGAACTGGGCTGCAGCGCCGAGCGCGCGATCGCGATCGGCGACGGCGCCAACGATCTGCCGATGATGGCCGCCGCCGGCCTGTCGGTCGCCTATCGCGCCAAGCCGGTGGTGCGCGCGCAGGCCACGCACGCGCTCGACCACGCGCCGCTCGACGGCGTACTCAACTGGTTCGCGCCCTGAGGCTGCGCGCGGCGCGGTCGGCGCGACGCGCGTCTAGAATGACCGCAGCCGGCCGTCGCCGGCGCCGTATGCCAGCCGATCCGAGGCCCCGCGATGAAAGTCCTGCTCGTCGACGACCACTCCCTGATCACCGATGCGCTGCGCGTGCTGCTGCTCGACATCGATCCCGAGGCGCGCGTGTTCACCGCCGGCGACGCGCACGGCGCCGAGCGCCTGCTCGATCAGCACCCGGACGCCGACCTGATGCTGCTCGACCTCGGCATCCCGGGGGCCACCGGCACCAGCGTGCTGGAGACGCTGGTGGCGCGCGCGCCGGACCTGAAGATCCTGGTGCTGTCGGGCGTGCAGGACCAGCGCAGCGTGATGCGCGTGCTGCAACTGGGCGCGGCCGGCTTCGTGCCGAAGTCGATGGCGAGCGACACGCTGGTGTCGGCGATCAAGTTCGTCCTGAGCGGCGGCGTCTACATCCCGGCCGACCTGCTCGACGAGGTCACGCGCGGCGCGGCGATGCTCGGCCTGCCCGAGCGCGGGCGCGACATGCTCGGCCAGCCGACTCAGAGCCGGGTGCAGTTGACCGAGCGCCAGGAACAGGTGCTGCAGTTGCTGGCGCGCGGCGCGCCGATCAAGATCGTGTGCCGCGAACTCGGCCTGTCCGAGGGCACGGTCAAGACCCACGTGACCGCGATCTACCGTGCCTTCGGCGCTTCCAACCGCACCGAGGCCCTGCTCGCGGCGCGCCGCCAGGGCTACGACGTCGGCTGATCGGCGCCCAGCCGCGATCAGCGCAGCCGCTCTTCGCTGCCCTCGAGCACCGATTCGCCGACCGCGCCCGGCTCGCCGCTGGCCGGCGCGATGCCGAGCGCATCGGCCAGGGTGCCGTTGAGCGCCGCAGTCGTGATCGGCTTCTGCAGCACCACCGGCTCCTCGACCCGGCTGCGGGCAATGGCGGCTGCCTGATCCGGATTCTTCGCCAGCCGCTCGCGCATCTGGCGCTGGAACTCGGCCAGAACCTCGAGCTGCTGCACGGCGGTCAACATCACCACCGGCACCGGAAAGCCGACCAGCTCGCGGATCCGGAACGCCGCCTCGACGCCGGTCACGGTCGAGGCGCCGAGATTCTGATCGGCGAGGATCGCATCGACGCGCGGCTGCAGCGACAGCTTCTTGACCAGCGAGGCATTGAAGCTGGTCGAGGAGATCACGTCGGCGCCCCACGAGCGCAGCAGCCGCGTCATGCTGTTCAGGATCTCCTCGTTGTCCTCGAGCACGACCACCGTATGGCCGCTCAGGGCGCGCAGTGCGCCCTCGGCCGGCGGTGCGGCGGCGCGGCGGCGCGCCGGCTGCGCCGACAGTTGCGCCTCGACCCGGAACACGGTGCCCGACCCGGGCCGCGTGGTGACGATCAGCGGGTGGCCGAGCACGCCGCAGATGCGCCGCACGATCGACAGGCCGAGCCCGAAGCCGCCGCCGCCGCCCTCGCCCTTGCCGCTGTCGCCGCGGTAGAACTCCTCGAACACGCGGTCCAGCTCCTGCTGGCGGATGCCGGGCCCGGTGTCCCAGACCTCGATGCTGATGACGCCGCCGCGCGGCCGCGCCGCCAACAGCACGCCGCCCTTGCGTGTGTACTTGGTGGCGTTGGCGAGCAGGTTGCGCAGCACGCGCAGCAGCAGCAAGGGGTCCGATTCGATCGCCGCGCCGCTGCGGCGCACGCGCAGCTCGAGCCCCTTGTGCGCGGCCACCGGGGTGAACTCCTGTTCGAGCGCCTTGAAGGTGTCGTCTAGCAGCACCTGCTGGATGCGCGGCTGCACCGCGCCCGAGTCCAGGCGCGAGATCTCGAGCAGTTCCTCGACCAGCTTCGACAGCGACTCGACCGCGCTCGACAGGTTGGCCACCAGCGGCTCGGCCGGCCCCTGGACGCGCTTCTTCAGCAGCGACACGTAGATGCCGATCGCCTGCAACGGCTGGCGCAGGTCGTGGCTGGCGGCGGCGAAGAACTGGGTCTTGGAGCGAGTGGCGGTCTCGGCGTCGCGGCGGGCGTCGTCGGCGACCCGCTTCTCGGTCATCAGTTGGCCGACCAGCACCTCGTTCTCGTAGTTGTTCTTGACCGACTCGAACATCGCTTCGCCGAAGTTGCGGCCGAAAAAGGAGGCGAAGGCGAACACCGCCAGCAGCACCAGCGCGGCCGTGTAGTAGGCCGGGTCCTGTTCGGCGACCATGCGCGCCACCAGCGGCAGCAGCGCCAGCGGCAGGAAGAAGAGCAGCGCCGGCCGATGGGTCGCATACAGCGTCAACGAGCCGAAGGCCACGCCCAAAATCACCGCCACCAGCACAAGCTGCAGCATCGGCTCGTGCGGCGCGAAGAACAGCACGCCGGCCGCGCCCCACAGCACGCCGGCGCTCGCCGCCAGTGCCACCCACCAACTGGCCCAGGTGTGAACGCGCTCGAAGGCATCGGTGGCGCGGGCAAAAGTGCGGGCGATGCGCAGCCGCACCAGCGACTCGATCAGCATCGCCATGAACCAGGCGACCAGGACGTTCTGGTCGTGCGTGCGCCAGAACACCGCCACCAGCGCGAAGCTGAGCACGATGCTGCCGAGCACCGACTGCGGCACCTGGCGGTAGACCGAGGCGATGACGCCGGCGAGGATCTTCTCCTGGCGCTGCTCGCGCGACTCGGAGTCGATGCCGAAGCGGGTCAGAGGTCCGGACATACGGGCGCCGATGATAGGCAACGGATCAGCCGGCGGCGAGTCTGGCGCGGCCGCCCGACGAGCGCAGGGCCAGCCGCAGCCCGACCGGCAGGGCAAGCTTGTCGCGCACGTGACCGAAGGGCAGTCCGGCGAGCACCGGGATGGCGAGGCGCTGGCGCAGGCGCGCGATCACGCGCTCGAGGCCGAAACCGTTGTCGTTGGCCATCGGCGTCACCGGATCGAAGCGGCCGAGCAGCAGCGCCCGCTGGCGGCCGAGGACACCGGCCTGCTCGAGCTGTACCAGCATCCGCTCGATCCGGTAGGCGGGTTCGTTGACGTCCTCCAGGAACAGGAGGCCGCCGCGCACGCGCGGGAAGTACGGGGTGGCGAGCAGCGCGCACACCAGCGCCAGATTGCCGCCCCACAGAAGCCCGCGCAGCGCGCAGTCGGGTCCGTCGATCTCGAAGTCCGCCTCGAACCGGCCGCGGCGCAGGCCGTCGACCGCCGAGAACAGAGACTCGACCGTGAACTGGCTCGGCACCTCGGCGCCGAGGTCGCTCGCCGACGGCCCGTGCAGGCTCGCGCCGCCGGCGCGCGCCAGGTAAGCGAGATTGAAGGCGGTGAAGTCGCTGTAGCCGCAGATCGGCCGGCCGGCGGCACGGATCGCCTCGAAATCGAGCCGGTCGAGGATGCGCGTCAGGCCATAGCCGCCGCGCGCAGCCAGCACCAGGTCGAGCGTGCGGTCGGTGCAGAAGCGCTGCAGCTCGGTGGCGCGCAGATCGTCGTCGCCGGCGAAGCGCTCGTGGCGCGCGAAACAGGTCTCGCCGGCCTGCACGCGCCAGCCGCGGGCGGCGAACAGGCGCGCGGCGCGCTCCAGCGTGTCGGTCTGCGGCAGGCAGCCAGAGGGCGCGACGATGCCGACCGTGGCGGCGCGCGCGCTAGCTCTGGCCATCGCCGCCAGGTGCCGCGCGCGCGCCGCGGCGCCGCTCGGCGAAGAAACCGCCGAGCAGACCGGCGCAGTCGGCCGCCAGCACGCCGCCCTGCACCCGGGTGTGGTGGTTCAGGCGCGGCTCGGCGAACAGGTCGACGACGCTGCCGCAGGCGCCGGTCTTGGGGTCGGCGGCGCCGTACACCAAACGGCGGATGCGCGAGTGCATGATCGCCCCCGCGCACATCGCGCACGGTTCGAGGGTGACCACCAGGTCGCAGTGATTGAGGCGGTAGTTGCCGAGCAGCTCGGCGGCCGCGCGCAGTGCCTGGATTTCGGCGTGCGCGGTCGGATCGCAGTTGCCGACCGGCTGGTTGAAGCCGGTGGCGATCACCAATCCGTCCTTGACCACCACCGCGCCCACCGGCACCTCGCCGAGCGCCCAGGCGTTGCGCGCCTGCTCGAGCGCGAGCCGCATCAACGTCTCGTCGGCGAGCGATGCTTCGGGCGGCAGCGGCATGTCCTCGATCACCTCGATCGCCGCCACCGCCGGCGGCTCGTCCAGGCCGCGCGCAATCCAGGCTAGAGCCTGCCCCCGACTCGATCGGGGGGCGGTCAGGCGGCAGGCGTCGGAGGCGGGTGCAACGTCGGTCATTGGCGCAGTGTATCGGCGCACCCGGCTCAACCGGCGCGGCGCGCCCACCACAGGCGGGCGCGCATGCCCCACTCGGTGGTGAAGCCCTGGGTGACGCTGCGCACCTGGCCGTGGCGGTCGACGAAGATCAGCGTCGGCACGGCGTCGACGCCCAACAGGCGGCTGAGCCGACCGTCGTCGTCGACCAGGGTCGGCCAGCGCAGGCCGCGGCGCGCCAGTTCGGCGCGCACCTCGGGCGCGCCGCCCGACTGCATCGCCACCGACAGCAGCGGCGCATCGCGCGCCACCGCCTCGACGCTGCCTTCGATCGTCTTGCACATCGCGCACCAGGTGGCCCACACGTACAGCACGAAGCCTTCGCCGCCGTGCGCGGTGCGCCAGGCGCCGGCATCGGCCTCGGCCGCCGCCACCAGCGGCGCCGGCAGCGGCCCGCGCACGACGTCGCGCGTGAACCAGGCCTGCAAGCCGACGAACACCAGGATCACCAGTGCAACGTCGAGGCTCCAGTGCCAGCGGCGACGCCGCCGCGGCGGCGGCTGTGCGGGTTCGACCTCGGCCATCGGTGTGCGTCTTCCTGAGACAATTGTCGCGCTTGCGCCAAGCATGCCACGGCCGGCGGCGCCGCCCCCGGCAACGGTCGCGGCGCCGGGGTTGGCACCGGCGCGGCGCTGGCGGTGCTCCTTGATGACACGCAAGTGGCTCGCCGGCGGCAGTGCTAGACATCTATCGAAGACAACCCACAAGAAAAAGGGACCTCATGAAGATCCTGGTGCCGGTCGATGGCAGTTCCTACAGCGAAGCCGCGGTGGCGTTCGTCGCTGCGCGTCCGTTCAAGGGCGATGCGGCGCCGCAGGTCGACGTGCTCAACGTCCAGTTGCCGGTGCCGCCACGTGCTGGCCGCGCGGTCGGCGGTGAGATGGTGCGCTCCTGGCACGAGGCGGAGGCGAACAAGGCGCTCAAGCCGGCGGTGAGCGCCCTGCGCGCCGCCCATCTCGAGCCCGCTTGGCACTACGTCGTCGGCAGTCCGGGCGTGAAGATCGCCGAGTGGGCCGACCGCCATGCGGTCGACCTGATCGTCATGGGCTCGCACGGGCACACTGCCCTCAAGGGACTGCTGTTCGGTTCGGTGACGCAGGCGGTGCTGGCCAGCACCGCGGTGCCGGTGCTGGTGCTGCGCGCCGCCAAGGCGCCGCAACGCGCCTCGCTGCGCGTGGGCATCGCGCTCGACGGCAGCGCCTATGGCGAGACCGCGGCGCGCTACGTGATCGACCATCGCCTGCTGTTCGGCCCGCGGGCGAGCTTCGCCTTGGTCCACGTGCACGTGCCGACGATGCTGGCGCCGGCGCCGGCTCACCCGGGCCGGCCGCCGGCGGGCGGCGACGAAGTGGCGTTTGCCGAGCAAGCCGCCTTCGATGCTGCGCTGGCACCGGTGCGCGAGCAGTTCCGGCAGGCCGGGCTGCAAACGACCGAGCATCGCCTGCTCGGCAACCCGGGTGAAGAGATCGCGCGCTTCGCGCAGGAGGCGCCGCTCGACTTGCTGGTGATGGGCTCGCACGGCCGCGGCGCGCTGACCGCGGCGCTGATGGGATCGGTGGCGACGCGGGTGGCGGCGATGTGCGGCACGCCGCTGCTGCTGGTGCGCCAGCAGCACGCTGCCGCGTCGCCCTGAGCGACCTGCCAGGCTGCGGTAACGCCGTGCCGGCGCCGCGACGCCGGCAGGCACGCGCGCATCGGGACTTCACTTGATTCTGCTGTCGCCGCGAAACGCGGACAATGCGTGGCGGCTGCCGGAATCGGACTGCTGATGCGGGTTCCTACCGACCCTGATTGCGACCGGTGCCGGCGAACTGTGCTCTCGCAATCGCCGCGGTCGGCCACACATCCGTTGCAGCCGGCCGCGGCCCGGGCCGGCGCGCCCAGCGCGTGCGTCGCCGGCCTCATGAGCCAGCGGCGACCGTCGAGCGCCAGTGCGCCGCCGGCGACTCGCCGGCGGCGGCCGCGCGCAGCGGCGCGTAGCGGATCTGAAACACGAAGGAGGAAAGTCGATGACTGCATTGAACAAGCTCGGCCTGCTCGGCGCCCTCGGTGCGGGACTGGGCCGGATCCGCACGCGCACCTGGCTGATTGTCGGCGGGTTGCTGTTGCTCGTGGTCGGCCTGTTCGTGGCGGCGGCGATCGCGCTGCTCGCCTGGCTCTGGGCGCAGGCGCCGGCGGCGATCGATGCCGGCAAGCGCGTGGGCGGCGAAGCGGTGGCGCAGGTCGAGCAGGTCGCGCCCGGGCTGTGGCAGCGGCTCGACCAGTGGCTGCCGGGGCTGCGCGAGCAGTTGCAGCGTTGGGTGCCGGGACTGGCACCGGCGCCGGCTAAGGACGTGAGCGGCACCGACATCGGACCGGTGCCGCGATTCCCGGGGCTGGTCCGCAGCCACTTTGCGCGCGATGCGCAGTCGGTCGAGGTGCGTTTCGTCGGCAGCGCCGACGCCGCTGCGGTGCTCGCCCACTACGTGCAAGGCTTCGCCGCTGCCGGCTTCAAGCAGGAGGTGTTGGCCGCCACGGCGGACACCGAGTCGCACCGCTTCGTCAAGGGCGCAGAGACCTTCGAGTTGACGCTCAAGCGGCTCGTCGGCGGACGGGTCGAAGTGCAACTGAAGCAGCCTTTGCGCTCGTGAGCCGGCCAGGCGCGGGCGGGCTGCCACCCGACGACGGCGCGGCGCCGCCTGCCGCCGGCTGCCGGCGCGGTGCGATCGCCTGCCGCCCGCGATCGGCTCGTGACTTGCGCGCCGTTGCAGGCGGGGCCGGACGATGAGCCTCGGCGCACTGCTGTTCCTGGTGCTCGGGCTGGCGCTGCTGATCGCCGGCGCCGAGCTGCTCGTGCGCGGCGCCTCGCGTCTGGCGCTGCGCATCGGCATCACGCCGCTGGTGGTCGGGCTGACCGTGGTCGCCTTCGGCACCAGTTCGCCCGAGCTGGCGGTCAGCGTGCAGGCCGGACTGGCAGGGCAGCCCGGGATCGCGGTCGGCAACATCGTCGGCAGCAACATCTTCAACGTCCTGCTGATCCTCGGTCTGGCAGCGCTGATCCTGCCGCTGGCGGTGTCGCGGCAACTGGTGCGCTTCGACGTGCCGCTGATGATCGGCGTGTCGTTGCTGTTCTGGGTGATGACGCTCGACGGGCGCATCGGCCGCTTCGACGGCGTGCTGCTCGTCGCCGGCATCGTTGCCTACACGATCTATGCGATCCACCTCGGTCGCCGCCAGTCGGCGGTGAACGACGACTACGCGCGCGAGTTCGGCCGGGTCGACGGCGCCTTCGACCGGCTGCCGCTGCAACTGGCGGCGATCGCCGGCGGCCTGGTGCTGCTGGTGATCGGCGCCCACTGGCTGGTCGACAGCGCCGTGATCATCGCGCGCCTGCTGGGCGTGAGCGAGGTAGTGATCGGGCTGACCATCGTCGCGGCCGGCACCAGCCTGCCCGAGGTCGCGACCTCGGTGGTGGCGGCGCTGCGCGGCGAACGCGACATCGCCGTCGGCAACGTGATCGGCAGCAACCTGTTCAACCTGCTGAGCATCGGCGGCATCGCCTCGCTGGTGACCCCGGGCGGGCTGGAGGTCGCGGCCTCGCTGGTGCGCTTCGACATTCCGGTGATGATCGCGGTCGCCTTCGCCTGCCTGCCGATCTTCGCCACCGGTCACCTGATCGCGCGCTGGGAAGGAGCGCTGTTCGTCGGCTATTACATCGCCTACGTGACCTACCTGATCCTGGCCACCACCGAGCACGCGGCGCTGCCGCCGTTCAGCGGCGTGATGTTGGGCTTCGTGCTGCCGCTGACGGCGGTGACCCTGCTCGTGCTCTGGGGCCGGCACCGCCACGTCGACGATTCGTCCCGGATCTGAACCGCCGGACTTGCGCACCTTGAAGCCCGATCCGATGACCACCGCCGCCAAGCCGAACCCGCTGCTCGAAGTCGCGATCACGCTGCTGGTACCGGCGCTGATCCTGATGAAGCTGTCGGCGCCGGAGGCGCTGGGCCCGGTGCATGCGCTGCTGCTCGCGCTCAGTCTGCCGATCGCCTGGGGCACGCGCACGCTGCTGCGCGAGCGCCGGCTCAACTACTTCGCCCTGCTCGGCATCGTGAGCCTGCTGCTGACCGGCGGCATCGGCCTGCTCGAGCTCGACCCGAGCTGGCTCGCGGTCAAGGAGGCTGCGATTCCCGGTCTGATCGGAGTCGTGGTGGCCGGCTCGGCGTTCAGCCGCCGGCCGCTGGCGCGCGTGCTGATCTACACCCCGGCGCTGTTCGATGTCGAGCGCATCGCCGCCGCGCTCGAGGCGCGCGGCAGCCACGACGAGTTCGAGCGCCGGCTGCGCATCGCCACCTGGATGCTGGGCGGCGCGTTCTTCTTCTCGTCGGCGATGAACTACACGCTGGCCCGCTGGATCGTCACCAGCCCGGCCGGCAGCAGCGCGTTCAACGAGGAACTGGCGCGCCTGACACTGCTCAGCTACCCGATGATCGCCCTGCCCGCCACCGTGATCATGATGGCCTCGCTCTTCTACCTGGCACGCAGCCTGCGCCGGCTGGCCGGCATCGGCATCGGCGAAGCGCTGCGCTCCTCCTGAGTCCTGCGCCCCCATGCGGCCGCCGCGACTGCTGCTGCTGACCTCGACCCTCGGCTCCGGGCACCTGCGCGCGGCGCAGGCGGTCGAGACCGCGGTGCGCGCGGTCTGCCCGCAGGCGCAGATCCAGACCCTCGACTTCTGGTCGCTGCTCGATGCCGGCGTGGCCCGCGCCACGCGCGAGGCCTACCTGCAACTGGTGCAGGAGCAACCCGAGCTCTACGAGCGCATCTACCGGCTCGACGAAGGCACGCTGCGGCGCACGCTCGACCACCGGCAGCCGCCGCCGCCGGCGCTCACCGAGGGCCTGCGCTTCATCGCCGCGATCGGCCTGGGCCGCTCGCTGCCGCCGGCCGACGGCGGCCGGCAGGCGCCGGTCGACCGCCTCGCCTTCCGCCTGCTGTGCCTGGGCCTGCGCAACGGCGCCGGCGGCGGCGGCGCGCTGCGCGCGCGCGCCGGTCGGCTGCTGATCGAGTCCGGCCGGATCCTGCTGGCGCAGCGCCTGCGCGCACGCCTGCGGGTGTTCGATCCGGACGTGGTGGTGGCCACCCAGATGCATCCGGCCTCGCTGCTGTCGTTTGCCAAGCGCCGCTACCGGATCGAGGTGCCGCTGGTGGCGGTGGTCACCGACTACGGCCTGCACGACTTCTGGCGCCAGCCGCAGATCGACCACTACTGCGTCGCGCACGAATCGATCGCCGCCGCCTGCGCCGCCGAACTCGGCGCGCAGCGCATCACGGCGACCGGCATGCCGCTGATGCCGGGCTTTCGCGCACCGCCGTCGCAGTCGCAGGCACGCTCCGAACTGGGCCTCGAAGACGATCGCCCGATCGCGCTCGTGCTCGGCGGCGGTCTCGGCCTGGGCGTGGCCAGTATCGCCGAGCGCCTGCTGGCGGGCGTGCCCGACGCCCGCCTGCTGGTGGTGGCCGGCCACAACGGCCCGGCGCTGGCGCAGCTCGCGCAACTGGCGCAGGCGCAGCCGCAGCGGCTGCGCGCCTACGAGTGGACCGAGCGCATGCAGGATCTGATCGCCGCCGCCGACGTCGTGATCGGCAAGCCGGGCGGACTGACCACCGCCGAGGCGCTGGCCTGCGGCCGACCGCTGCTCGCCAGCCATTCGGTCGGCGGCCAGGAAGGCTTCAACCTGCGCTTTCTCGATACCCAGGCCGTCGGCCGGCGCGTGACCGACGAGACGCTGCCGGCGGCAGTCGCCGCCCTGTTTCGCGCGCCCGACGAGTTGCGCCGCTGTCAGAGCCGTGCCTGGGCGCTCGGCCGGCGCGACGGCGCCGCGCGCATCGCCGCCATCGCGCTCGAGCAGGCGCGCCAACACACCCGGCCGGCGCCCGAGCGCTTCGCCTGGCTGCGCCCCGCAGCACAACGCACGTTGCGCGCCGTCGACTCGCTCTACCATGCCCGCCATCGGCTGCTGGCGGTGGGCGAGGTTCTTTACGTCGGGCGCACGCGCTATCGCGGCCGCGCGCTCGACTTCGCCGACGGCACCCGCATCGGCGACGGCGACTGGATCGGCACGCTGCACTTCAACAACGAGCGCTTCCTGGCGATCGAGGCCGACAGCTCGCGGCGCGCGGCGCTGCGTTTCGCGCGGCTGATGCTCGACTCGCTGCACCGCCTGGCCGAGCGCGCCGCGTGCGACCCCGGGCTCGCCGACCTGCCCGTCTTCCACGGGCTGAGTTGGCTCGGCGAGCACGGTCAGGGCGTGGGCTTTGTCACCGAACCGATCGCGCCGGGCTGGCGCTGCAGTCTGCGCGCCGCCTACTTCCGGCTGCTCGTGTGGTCCTATGCGCCGGCGGCGCAGACACGCGCCGCCGCCGCGCAGCCGACCCAGTACTGGCTGACACGAACCCAGCTTCTGAGCCGCTTCGGCGCCGCGCGAGCGGCGAAGTCCTTCGAACGGGAGGCCGCATGACTGCGATGCCAGGCGCCGGCGGCGCCGATCTGCCGGCATTCGCCGGCGTGCACCTGAGTTTCGACGACGGCCCCGATCCGCAGTGGACGCCGCGCGTGCTCGACCTGCTGGCGCAATCCGGCGTGCCCGCGACCTTCTTCGTGATCGGTTGTCTGGCCCGCGCACAGGCGCCGCTGGCGCGGCGCATCGTCGCCGACGGCCATACGCTCGGCAACCATACCTTTAGCCATCGGCACCCGTGGACGATGCTGGCGCCGGCGGCGCGCGCGCAGGTGCGCGACGGCACCGCCGCGATCGCCGACGCCACCGGCTGCGCGCCGCGCCTGTACCGGCCGCCGCACGGACGGCTGCGCCGCTGCATGCTCGACGAAGCGCAGCGCTGCGGCCAGGCGCTGGTGCTGTGGAACCGCAGCGCCATCGATTGGGGC
>Ga0208610_100272_pt1 | contig 20644 bp, 22 predicted proteins | sample SubbioR11Jul_8A2_FD_184815 | JGI IMG/M metagenome (GOLD analysis project Ga0208610, IMG submission 184815) | Serpentinite rock and fluid subsurface biosphere microbial communities from McLaughlin Reserve, California, USA - CR11Jul_8A2 (SPAdes) | ecosystem: Environmental > Terrestrial > Deep... | reverse complement strand
CCCCGCCGCTGCGCCTCCTCGATGCGCCGGACTAGCTCCTCTTCGGCGCTCGTGGGCTGCGCCGGCTGGGTAGTGGCCTGAGGCGGCGGCTCTGGGTCAGGCTCGGGTGACCCTGGTGGGCGCTGCCCCGGCTGCTGGCGCCGCATGAGACTGTTAATCAGCGGCAGCACCACGAAAACAATCAACAGCAGCAGGGTTAAGGGATCGATAGGCACACCTTACTCCTTAACGGTATCGGTGGCCTGAGCGATGTTGCTGCGCATTTTGGTGTCGGACTGGATGTTTTGCAGGTTGTAGTAGTCCATGACCCCCAGGTGGCCCTGGCGGAAGGCTTCAGCGATCGCCAGCGGCACTTGCGCCTCGGCCTCGACCACCTTGGCGCGCATCGCTTCGACCATGGCGCGGTTCTCCTGCTCGACGGCTACCGCCATAGCGCGGCGCTCTTCGGCCTTGGCCTGGGCTACGCGTTTGTCGGCCTCGGCTTGATCGGTCTGCAGAATCGCCCCGATGTTCTTGCCGACGTCAACATCGGCAATGTCGATGGATAAGATCTCGAAGGCGGTGCCCGAGTCGAGCCCTTTGTCCAGCACTGTCTTAGAGATTACGTCAGGGCTTTCCAGCACGATCTTGTGCGTCTCAGAAGAACCGATCGAGGAGACGATCCCCTCGCCGACGCGGGCGATGATGGTCTCTTCGCCGGCCCCCCCGACTAAGCGCTCGAGGTTGGCCCGCACCGTGACACGGGCGGTGGCGATGAGCTGGATGCCGTCTTTGGCTACGGCTGCCACGCTGGGTGTCTGAATGACGCGCGGGTTGACCGACACCCTCACGGCGTCGAGCACGTCGCGTCCGGCTAGGTCGATGGCGACGGCGCGGTCGAAGGGGAGGTTGATGCGCGCCTTATCGGCGGCGATCAGCGCATCGACTACCCGGTCGACGTTGCCGCCCGCCAGGAAGTGCGCTTCGAGCTGGTCTTGCTTAACCGGGATCCCAGCCTTATCCGCCTTAATCAGCGGCAAGATAATGCGGTGCGGCGGCACGCGGCGCAGCCGCATGGCCACTAAGCTGACCAGGCTAACCTTGACCCCGGCGGCGATGGCGGAGACCCACAGGCCGACCGGGATGAAGGTAAAGAGAATCATGAAAAAGAGGATGACAATACCAGCGAGAATTAGAATTTCCACAAGCTTACTCCTTTAGTAGAGATGGTGTCACGTCGAATATCTTACCGTAGCGGCCGGCAACTTACTACTCTTCCACTGCCCGGACGGTGACCCGGTTCCCTTCGACGCTTAGCACCTCGATTACCGTGCCACTGATGATAAAGTCCCCTTCGGTCACTACGTCTACGCGCTGGCGCCCAAAACGTGCTACGCCGGCAGGGCGCAGGTCGGAGATGGCGATACCTTGCTGACCCAGCAGGTGGTTAAGGCCTGTCGTCGGCTTGGTACCACTCCCCGTCACCGCAGAGCCAATTTCGGTCTTGAGCCGAGTTGCGAGCATCAGCGCTCGACCCAGGCGGAAGTTGGGCACGAGCCAGAAGGCCAGCGCTAAGAGCAGTCCACCAAATACCACGGTGTAGCCCAGCATATAGACCGCCCCCTCCTGGAAAATGCGGAATAGCGCAAATAACAACGCGCCCAGGCCCAGGATACCGGCGATGCCAAAGCCGGGTAGCAGCAAAAGCTCCACTACGATCAGGATGATACCAGCGATCACCAGCACCAGATCAAAGAGCCCTGCCGGGGTAGCGATAAACGCCCCGCTGAAAAAGAGCAGCAGCGCCAGGATGCCGATAGCGCCAGGGATGCCCACACCGGGGGTGAAGAGTTCGACTAGGATGCCGATCACGCCAACAGCCAGCAGGATTGCGGCTACTAGCGGGCTGGTTAGCACCTGGGCGGCGCGCTCGAGCATGGTGGGCTCGAGCCGCTCCACCGTAACGCCCCCGTAGCCGAGCTGCGTAAGCGCCTCGCGCAGGGTGCGCGCTTCAAGATCGGCGATGCCGTGCTGGACAGCTTGCGCCGAACTGAGCGTGACCAGCTCCTGGGCAGTAGTAAGGCCGGGGATCTCGCGGGGAGTGACCATGGCCTCGGCCACGTCGGCGTTGCGGCCCCGCGCCGTGGCCACCGAGCGGAACTGGGCGCGCATGGCCGATTGGATCTTCTCGTCGGCTGGGCTGAGACCCAGTGGGGCCAGCGGGTCTAGGACTACCGGCAGCGCCGCGCCGATCGAAGAGCCGGGGAGCATAACCAGCTGCTCGGCGCTCATGGCGATCAACGCCCCGGCGCTAAAGGCGTCCCTGACTACGGCAATGGTGGGCACCGTGGCGCGCTGCAAGATGATATCGACAATATCGCCCATGGCATCGACGCGGCCACCGGGAGTGTAGATTTCAAAGACCAGCGCCAAGGGCTGCTCGCGGTTGGCCCGCTCTACCCTCATGCGCACGAACTGCACGGTAGCCGGAGTGATCTCACCGGTAATGGGGACCACCCAGACGCTAGGAGTCTGCCCCCAGGCCGGGAGACTGGCGAGCAACGCTAAGCCAAGCATGAACCAGAATCTCATCGCTATCAGCATAGCACGGCCCCCAGGGTTGACCGTGCAGTCCGCAACCATCCTATCCGCGCTCAATGGTCTGGCTGCTGCGCACACCGGTCCAGAACTCGTGCGGCGCCGGGCCTGCCTCAAGCAGCCAGACGCGGTTGCGCCCTAGCTGCTTGGCCTGGTACAGCGCGCGGTCGGCTCGCCGGATGAGCGCCTCCTTGGAGTCGCTAACAGACAACGTTGCTACGCCGAAGCTGACGGTAATAGGCCCCTCGAGGCGCGGGAAGCGGTAAGCCTCCACGGCGCTGCGCAGCTGCTCGGCCAGTGTACCCGCTGCCAGCAGGTCGGTCCCCGGCGCGATGATCATGAACTCCTCGCCGCCCCAGCGGCCAAGATGGTCGGCTTTGCGCAAGTTGGCCTTCAGCAGCTCTGTTAGTGAGCGCAGAGTGTGGTCGCCGACGTGATGCCCATAGCGGTCGTTGACCTGTTTGAAATGGTCGATATCGAGCAGCATCAGCGCCAGCGGGCGGGCGGTAGCGCTGCCGGTCATGATCTCCAGCTCGAGCAAGCGGTCCAAGAAGCGCCGGTTAGGGATGCCGGTTAACATGTCGGTGTGGGCCTTATGCCGCCACTCCTGGGCAAAGCGCTCGAGATTGAGATAGTCAGACTTGACCTTGCCCAGCACATACAGCAGGGCTACCAAGGTGGCGCTGACCAAGTGAAAGACAAGCAGGTTAACTAGCACCGCAGGCTCCGGCCCCGCGCCGACTAAGCCGGCGGCGTAGGCGGTGCTTAACAGCGCGCTGATGGTAAGCAGGGCGGCGGCGTGCCACAGCGCCCCCATAGGGCCATAGACCAGCGAGGACAGCACCCAGATGATGGGCGCCCAGCTAAAGGTCAGCTCGAGCGTAGGCAGCGGCGAAAGCAGCTCGAAGCCAAACCTGCTCACAAAAAACAGCGACACTAGACCGAGCACCAGGCGCTCGAGCACGGTGGGGCTAATCAGGCGCAGCGCCAGCGCCAGGCCGCTCAAGGTCAGGCCGCCGACCAGCACCCAGGTCATCAAGCGGGTCGCCGGCGCGGTGGCAACACCGTTATGGTCGAGCAGCGCCGCAACTAGTGCCGCACTGCCACCCAGTACTAGCGCCAGCAGATAGCCTTGGCGTTTGATGGTGGAAAACTGCGAATCGGACATGCTACTCCCACCATCATCATAACAGCTTAAACCGGTCTAAGTGTATAGAATCTCCGAAATTACGAGAGCCCCTGCATAGGGGGCTACTTCTATACTTATACTGCGTGCGGCCAATGTTGAGCGCTTTAGCTAGTCAGCTGGTCAGCCAGTCAGCTAAAAGCCCTGCCTGATCAGCGAAGCGCCGAGCCGAAGGCGTACTAGAGGAAGTGCACGGGCTGACGAGCTGGCTATGTTCATATGTTCACTTGCCTCCGCGCGCGGTATAGCTAAGGCGGTAACAGGAGGGTGAGCATAGTGTCTCACCCAGCTTTTAGGCGTAGCCCGGCGTTGTGCTCCTTGGCGGCGTGAGTCGAAAAGCCGAACTGCGGTACCGCGCTTACTGGCACGCTCGACAGCACCGTCTCCCCCAGAGCTCTAAGCGTGCTGCCGCCGACCATCACCGCCATCTTCAGGTCGCGCCGCAAGTCGTCTAAGGTCCGCTCGTCGAGCAGGGTCTCGGTGCCGTACTTCAGGACGTTGGGTGAGACCAAGAGCAGGTCGGCCTCACCAGGCGCGATCTGCGTGAGAAAGTCGCGGCCTGCTAACAGCCCGGCGACGGTGGTAACCTCCCCAAAGGTCCGGTTTTTTAGGGCGCGGACCGTCAGCGAGAGCCCTTCGATCCGGGTTAGCGGCTCGACCGCCTGCGCCAGGAGGGGCGCAAACAGCTGGCCGGTGGCCAATAGCACCCGCTTGGGCGCCTCGAGCCGCGCCGGCAACGGCGGGAGCGGTTCAGACAAAAAGTCGCGCACCATCCCTACGCCGTTCTCCAGCATCTGAAAACCTTCGTAGGACTCGGCAGGCGGCAGCGGCTCACCGGCCAAGAGGTAAAGTTCATCGCTGGCAAAGGCAAAGCGGCTGCCCCGCTGAGGCAGCAGCCGCCGCTGGAGGGTGTGGATGCGCCGCAGCGCGTCACGCGCCTCTTCGGTGGTAAAGGGGCGGAGATTAGGGAGGTTGACGCGGTGAGCGGTCAGGCCGACCGGTACGCAGGCTACTGCCAGCACGTTGTCGTGCGCGGCCAGGTACTCCAGGGAGGCAGTTAGCTCTTCGCTGTCGTTGCGGCCCGGCACCAGTACCAGTTGGGTGTAGAGGTCGATGGGAGCCAGGCGCTTAAGCATGTAGCCGAGACTGGTAGCCCGCTGATCCTTGACCTTAAGCCGCCACCAGCGCATCATCTCACGCCGCAGTGCCTCGTCGGTAGCATGTACCGAGACGTAGAGCGGGCTCAAGTGCTCAGCCAGGATGCGCGCCATGTCGGCCTCGGTGAGGTTGGTCAGCGTCACGAACGAGCCGTAGAGGAAGCTGGTGCGAAAATCGTCGTCCATAATGTAGAGGCTCTTGCGCATCCCCTTAGGCATCTGGTGGACGTAGCAGAACTCGCACTGGTTGGCACACAGCCTCAGGCTGTCGAAGATCACCTCGTCGAACTCCAGGCCGGGGTCTTCCCAGGCCACCGTGAAGCTTAACTGCTCGCTGTCAGGGCCTTTCACCAGCAGTGTGGCGGCTCCATAGGCTAGCTCACGCCGATAGGCGAGGATATCCGGGATGGCCGCCCCGTTGACCATAAGTAGCGTCCAGCCCGCTTCTACCCCGGCTTTGGCGGCAGGCGAACCCGGCGCTACGCGGGCGATGGGGGCGGGGTAGAGGGGGTCGGCCACAGGCAGTCAGTGTAGCAAGGAGCGAGCGGCCGGTCGCTCACTCACGCCACAAGCGCGTTACAGCGCGTCAGCTGCTGTGGCTGTTGCGACCGGCCGGTCGGGCGGCACAGCAAAGCCGTGGATTGGGGCTAGCGACACAAACTCCACCGTATCGCCTACTGCCACAGAGGTGGGGACGCCCGCCAGCACGCTCACTACCAAGGGGACGCCGGCATCAATGACCACCGTGTGAGACTGCCTGACGAGGATGCGGCCCCAGGCCTTAAGGCGGCTCAGGCCGATGACCTGTAGCCCTGGGGCGCTGACCTCGGTCGGGGTCAGGCTCTCAGCCATGGGGTTGAGGATGAGCCTGGCCGGGCCGGGCGGCAGCAGATAGGGGTTAGTCCGCTCGAAAATATGGATGATGTGCCCCGGTAACCGAACTTCTAAGAGCGGATTGCCCTCAGCTCGCGCAAAACACTGCGCTGGCGTGGCATGCGGTTTCCATTGTGCGACATAATGCTCGACCGATTCTTCCATTGTCGGCTATTCTTACACGCTGGGCGACTGAACGACTACTTGTGAGTCAGCCAGGTTTTTATTACGAAGCAGGTAGCATTGGCCAGTACGCATGGGCCTAACCCCCACCCCGGCCCTCCCCCAATTTTGGGGGAGGGTGTGGGAGGGAGTTTTTCTAGAGGCCGGGACCGTTCATGACAAAAACCGGGAGTCAACCAAGCCCGCTAAGTGAAGATGTTAGAGTAATTGGCGCCTTGGCCCCAACCGCCGCGCGGTAAGCTGAGGCTGGAGGACCAATGCTCGAGAAGCTCAGTCATGTCCAACGGTTCGATCTGAACCTGGACGCGCTTGAAGAAGATAAAAAGCGCACTCCAGATGATCTCCTTACCATGCGCCGCCGCCAGGAAGAGCTACAGGCGGCGTTAAACTTTCAACTCCAACAGCATGACGAACTGCGGCGCGAAATCAACGCCAACGAGCTCGAGCTTAAGGACTTAGTGGCGCGCCGCAGAGCGGCTGCCGATTCGGCCGTCCGGGCTAGCAGCGGCAAGGAGGCGGCGCAGTACCAAAATCAGGAATTGCAGTTTGCCACCCGAGTTGAGGAGCTGGAGACCGACACCTTGCCGCTGATTGAGCAACTAGAGGAGCTGGCTACCGAGATCGCCTCTTTGCAACAACAGCTAGCCGAGCTTAAGCCTCAACTTGAGGCCTTGGTTAAGGCTGAGCAGGCGCGGGTGGCGCAAATCGATCGGGAGATAGCCGCCATCGCCGGTGAGCGCTCTGCGGTAGCGCGAGAACTAAACCCAGAGCTATTAAAGCAGTACGAGCAGGTGCGGCGCTCCAAGCGCGGGCTGGGGCTGGCGGCGGTGCGGCAGCAGCGTTGCGCGGGCTGTAACATGCGCCTTCCCATCCATGTGGTGCAGAAGGTTCACAAGGCGCAGGAAGTCACCCGCTGCCCCAGTTGCGGACGGATTTTGTGGCTTGAGGGGTCTTAGCGCAAAAAGCGGAGCGGATCGTAGGGCCGTCCGCCCTCGCGTACTTCAAAGTGCAGGTGGGGCCCGGTGGAGATGCCGGTTGAACCGATGCGCCCCACTACTTCGCCCTGGCGCACCTGCTGCCCGACTGTTACCAGGATGCGGCTGAAGTGGGCATACCAGGTCTCAGCGCCACCGGCGTGGCGGATTTTGACTAGATTGCCAAAACCGCGGTTTGACCAGCCCGCGAAGGTGACCGTGCCGGCTCGAGCGGCAACTACCGGGGTGCCGGTCGGGGCGGCGATGTCGAGGCCGGTATGGAAGTTAGAGGTGCCCATGCCCAGTCGGCGGGGACCAAAAAACGAGGTCAGCCGACCGTGTACCGGCCAGATGTAGGTGTTCTCCCGCTCGCGCACCTCAGCTAAGCGGTCGAGGGCATGGCGCGGCGTCACCCCGGGTAGAAACAGCATCTGACCGGGCCGCAAGTCAGCCGGTGAATCGATCTGGTTAGCGCGGGCCAAAGCTACCGGGCTGACGCCGTAGATCTTCACCAGATCAAGCACGGTCTGCTCGGGCTCGAGCGCCACCACCATGCCTTCGCCGGGCGGGATAAGGAGTTCAAGCCCCACCGGCAGGCGGTCGAGCGAGGAGATACCCGGATTGGCGCCGACGATAGCGGCCAGACTCAGGTTATAGCGGACCATCAGCGAGCTAATCGTCTCGCCGGGCTGCAAGATATGCCAGCGGAAGCCCGGTGGGGGGAGCGGGTCGCTCTCGGCGATGCCGCCCATGGCCGCCACAAAGGGGACCTTGAGCAGGTCGCCGGGGTGGATGCTGGTCGAGCTTAACCGGTTAAACTCCATCAGGTCATCTACGCTGATAGCGTAACGCTGGGCAATGGCGCCCAAGGTGTCGCCGGTCTGGACTACCAGCAGGGCGTAGGCTCCGCTTGCCATCACTGCCGTGCCCGTTAGGGCCAGGATAAGTATGAGCAAGCGAAGACAATGCGCCATAAAAATAGGGCCTCTAATTGGTGGCCGTGCCCGTTTGCCAACCTAACAATTGTTACTGAGACCAGTATGAGCCGAGGTCGCTAATGATGAGAAGCTTGGCGGCAGAGGTTATTACGGAGTAGCGATGGGGCCGCGCCTCATCAGTTCATGAAGCTGCTGGTGATGAGGCTTTTGTGTGAGAAGCCGCAACTAAGGCGGTTTTGGTGAGAGCTGAGGGCTATGGCCCCCTTCGCGCCGCTACCGCCTCGCGCAGGTACTCCACCACCGCCTGAGTGCTGGTGCCGGGGGTAAAGACAGCGCCCACGCCGAGCGCTTTGAGGCTGTCGATATCCTGACTTGGGATAATACCGCCGCCGAAGACCAAGATATCCTCACCGCCGCGAGCCTTGAGCCCCTCCACGACCTCGGGGAAGTAGTGCATGTGCGCACCCGACAGAATCGACAACCCGACCGCATCGACATCCTCTTGGATGGCGGCGCTGACGATCATCTCGCTGGTCTGGCGGAGGCCGGTGTAGATGACTTCCATCCCGGCATCCCTCAGCGCCCTGGCGACCACCTTGGCGCCGCGGTCGTGGCCGTCTAAGCCGGGCTTGGCGATTATGACCCGGATTTTGCGCTCGCTCATGGCTCTACTATAACGCAGCGAGCTACCGGTGTAACCGTATAACCTCTTGGCGATAGCGGCGGGTGAGGGGCTTATGCACCGGACTTGTCGTTATCGGGACTGTGCCAGCGGCGCCCGCGACCGGCGAGCAGCTGATCGGCTTCCTTGGGTCCCCAGGAGCCCGCGGCGTAAAAAGCCGGATCGTCATCGTTGTCCCAGGCCTCAAGCAGTGGGGTGACGATCTTCCACTGCTCCTCGACTTCGTCGCTGCGCATAAAGAGCGTGGGGTCGCCCATCAAGATATCTTGCAGGAGCGTCTCATAGGCGTCCGGGTTGCTGCGCACGAACTGCTGATCATAAGCGAAATCGAGGCTAACCTGACGCAGCTTGATCCCCTGGCCGGGAGCCTTAGCGTCGAGCCGCAGCGAGATCCCTTCGTTAGGCTGGAGGCGCAAGATGAGCTGGTCAGCAACTACCGGACGCTCGAGCGCAAAGGGGATATGCGGCGGTGTTTGGTAGTGCAACACGATCTCGCTCACCTTGGCCTTGAGCCGCTTGCCGGAACGGACGAAAAACGGCACTCCGGCCCAGCGCCAGTTGTCGATGCCGAACTCGGCAGCGCCGTAGGTGGCCTGTCTGGAGTCGGGCGCGACCCCCGGCTCCTCGCGATAACCCTTAAGCTTGCCTGCCGAGACATACTGACCTTTGACGGCGCGCTCCGGCGCTACGCAGCGCGCCGCCCTGAGCACCTTGACCTTCTCGTCGCGCACGCTCTGGGCGTCGAAGCGCGCCGGTGGTTCGGTGGCGATGAGCGCTACGAGCTGCAACAGGTGGTTCTGAAACACGTCGCGCAGCACCCCGGCCTCCTCATAGAAGCTGCCGCGCCCTTCGATGCCGAGGTCTTCGGCCATGGTGATCTGTACATGATCGACATACTGATTGCTCCACAGCGGCTCGAAGATGGTGTTGGCAAAGCGCAGCACGGCGATATTCTGCGCGGTCTCCTTGGCCAGATAGTGATCGATCCGATAGACCTCTGACTCGGCAAAGGACCGCTCGATCTCGCGATTGAGCGCCTGCGCGCTCGCCAGGTCGTGGCCGAAAGGTTTTTCAACTACCAGACGCACAAAGCCTTCGTGGCGGTTGAGTCCGGACACGCGCAGGGAGCGCACGATCTCGGTGTAGGTGCTCGGCGGAGTGGCGGTGTAAAAGATGCGGCCTGCTGCGGTATCGAGCTGGTCAAGGTGGGCGCTCAGCGCCCTGTAGCTGTCCATGTCGTCGTAGCTGCCCTGAACAAAGCTGAGCCGTGCCGCGAAGCTCGGCCAGGTCTCGTCCAGCGCCTCGGCGGCGAAGGTCTCCAGGGCCCGCTGAGCTTCCTGGCGGAGCTGCGTGTCCCCCCAGTCGCGCCGGGCAAAGCCGACGATGCGCGTCTCAGGTGCCAGCAATTCGCGCCGATGCAGGCGGTAAAGCGCCGGGATGAGCTTGCGGGCCGCCAAGTCACCGCTGATGCCAAAGATCACGAACGTGCAGGAGGGTATCGCTTGGGTCATGCCGGGCGCTCCTTCGGGCAGGGTCGCACGTCAGGATCATACCTGCTGGGCGGCGCTGCCGTGGTTATAGGCTTTACGGCCCGGCCTGACTTGGGCCCACAGCGCCTTGGTGACATCGGCCCTCATGCTACAGCGCGGCACGGGTCTGTTACACTGACCCCGGACGGGGGCCCGCGGAGGACGTCGCCATGAATCTACCGGCCAGCTTGGCGCTGATTAAGCGCGGTGCCGAGCACTTGCACACCGAAGCGCTGCTAATTGAAAAACTCACCCGCTCAGGAGAGACCGGCCAGCCGCTGCGCGTTAAACTGGGCGTGGACCCCTCCAGCAGCGACCTGCACCTCGGTCATGCCGTGGTGCTGCGCAAACTGCGGCAGTTCCAGGAGTTGGGGCATAAGGTTGTGCTCATTATCGGCGACTTCACCGCTATGATCGGCGACCCCACCGGCCGCTCCAAGACCCGGCCTGCCTTAACGTTAGAGGAGACCCGCCGCCATGGCGAGACCTATATCGCCCAGGCGACCAAAATCCTCGACCCAGACCCGGAGAAGCTTGAGATTGTGCATAACTCGAGCTGGCTCGAGCCGCTTAACTTCACCCAGATCATCCGGCTAGCAGCCAACTATACTGTGGCCAGGCTGCTCGAGCGCGAAGACTTTAAGTCCCGCTACACCGCCGGTACTCCGATCAGCGTACATGAGCTGCTATATCCGCTAGCGCAGGCCTACGACTCGGTAGCGATCCGGGCCGATATTGAGCTGGGTGGCACCGATCAGCTCTTTAACCTGCTGGTAGGCCGCGACATTCAGCGCGAATACGGTCAGGAGCCACAGGTCGCCCTGACGGTGCCGCTCCTGCCGGGCCTGGATGGCGTAGAGAAGATGTCCAAGTCGCTAGGCAACTACATCGGCATCGCCGAGGCGCCCGAGGTGATGTTCAAAAAAGCCATGCTGGTGCCGGATCCGCTTTTGTATCGCTACTTTGAGCTGTGTACCGAGGTCGATCTGAGCGAGGCCAGGGCGCTCATTGAGCACGACATCAAGGAGGCGCACCGCGTCTTGGCCCGCGAACTGGTGCGCCTCTATCACGGCCCGGAGCCCCTTGCCCAGGCCGAAGAGCGCTACGACTTCGTGGCGCGCGGCGGCATCCCCGAAGATCTTCCCGAGCAGCAGATCCCGGTGGCCGAGACCGAGGCAGGGCGGCTCTGGATCTGCAAGCTAGCTAGCCTGGTAGGGCTGACCTCCTCTAACGGCGAGGCGCGGCGGCTGATTTTGAACCGCGGCCTTAGGCTTGATGGCGAGGTGGTCACAGATGCTAACCTGCAAGTTGACGTGAGCCGGCCGGTGGTGCTGCAGCGCGGGCGCGACCGCTTTGTCCGCGCTAGGCTCGGCTAGGGCCGGACTTCGGTGCGGTTGCCAGCCTGATCGATCACTACTACCTGCACATTAGGCCCCGCGACATCGAGCGAAAAGGAGCGCTCAGGCATCGGGGCAAAGGTGATCTGTGCGCCGTTGACGATAATCTGAGCAACTTTGTCATTGTCGCGGGCGGTGCCGGAGACCCGCACCCGGTTGCCGGCCAGGCGCTCGAGCGGCTTAAGCACTACCTCGGGCGGCGTAGTGTCGATTAGCAGCTCGTAGCGCAAGGTACTGACATACCCGTGGGCATCCTGGGCTTCGATGATAAAGACCCTGGTCCCCTCGCCGCGGCTGGGCGCCAGAAACTCAAACTCGATGAGCTGCTTGCCGCGCTCGGCCTGGTATAACGGGCTGGCCAGCAGATCGGTGCCGTTGACCCGTAACGCTGTGATACCGCGGTTGTCCATGACAAAGCCGCGTACCACTAACCCTTCGGCGGTGCGCACCGCCCCTGCCTTGGGGTCGCTGATGACGATCACTGGCGCTAGCGTGTCGCTACGCGAGACGCAACCAGGCAGCAGCAGGATGAGGCCCAACAAAAAAGCGCGTTTCACCTCTTTAATCTAGCCCAGGTAAATGACACGTGGCTGAGGAGGAGCCCGATTTTAAGCTAAGCAGGTTTGTTGCCATCTTGCTGGGATTTGTCAGCTGGACTATCAGCATCGGCAGTCTGGTTGCTACTGGGGGTGTCAGGGGTCGATATAGTGGGGGGGGGTGGCGCAGTGAACGGTACGACCGGCGTTGCTGGCGCAGGCTTGGGTTGCTGCGCCAGCCTGACCAGGAAGTAGATAACACCGGCGATAATGGCGATAGGGATAATGAACTTCAGGAGCGACCAGATCAGCCCGGCAAGCCAGGTCAGGAGCACGCTGAGGAGGCCTAGCAGCCAGCCGGTCAGCCATAACACCCCTACGCCCACCAGCAGAGCGATCAGCCCGAAGACGGTGAGTTCGATGATCTCTTGCAGGGAACGGTTCATAGTGCCTTAGTATAGCAGCTATCGGTCTCGAGCCCTTGAGTATTCGGACAGCCCCTGCCCCGCCGCGCTAGACTGCCGCTGTGACTCTAACGCTGCTCAAGATGGTACATGGTGGCGCGGCGCTGGCGCGGCTCCCGGACGGTCAGGTGGCGCTGGTCAAAGGCGGCATCCCTGGCGAAGAGGTGGAGGCCGAGTTGCGGCTGCGTGCGGGTGTCTTGCAGGGGACGGTAAAGGCAGTGCTGGCGCCCGATCCGTCCCGCTGCCAACCCAGCCCTCATCCCGGCCTCGACTATAGCCATATGAGCTATGCCAAGCAGCTAAAGCTCAAACACCAGGTGGTGTGCGACGCGCTGCTGCGGAGCTTCGGCCAGGAGGTGGCGGTGCCGCCGCTAAGGGCTTCACCTGAACTGTGGGGCTATCGCTATGCCGTGCAGCCCGTGGTGGTAGGGCAGGCTCTTGGCTACCGGCGCCCGGAAAGCCATGAGCCGGTGGCGCTGTCCTATGATCCGGTCGCCCAAGACAGCCTCAACGCGATATGGCGGCAGTGGCCCGGCTGGAACGCTCCTAACGGGATACGCGAACTGGCCCTGCGCTGCAACGCGGCGGGAACGGTGCTGGCCTGCCTGATCGCCGACAGGCCGGCCCGGGACTACCTGGACTTTGCGCATCGACTGCTACGGGCCGGTATTACCGGCATCAGCTATGCCCCCTATGACCCGCGTGGGCGCTTTCGCAGCGGCTCGGAGCGCTTGGCGGGGGTGCGCAGCATCGTCCAGCGTTACGGCCGCTTTGAGCTTACCGTGACCGCCACCAGCTTCGCGCAGCCTAACCCGGCGGCGGCCGGGCTACTTTACGGCGAGCTGGAAGCCTGGGTCGATCAGGCCCATACGGCGCTCGACCTCTACGCCGGTAGCGGCGTTATCGCCATGCACCTGGCCGCTAAGGCCCAGCGGGTAGTGGCCTGGGAGCTGGATCGCGGCAGCGTGGCCCGCGGCGAGCGCGACGCTGAGCGCCTGGGCCTCAGTAACCTGACGTTTGTCTGGGCGGACGCCAAGCAGGTAATCATGCCGCCTGAAGTTGACCTTATCGCCGTCGATCCGCCCCGCGCCGGGTTGGCCAAACCGGTGCGTGAAGCGATTATCGCCTCTCATGCCGCGCGGCTCATCTACGTCTCGTGCGACGTGGCGACCTGGGCGCGGGACGTAGCGCACTTTGTGGGGGTGGGGTTTAGGTTGGAGAAGGTGCATCCGTATGACTTCTATCCGCACACACACCACATCGAGATACTGTCGCTCTTGTCACGTTAGGAGTAAGCTCTCTCACAGGCCGTCAAGGCCGGAGTCGAGTGGGCACTGTCCTGCCGACTCCCCACCTTAGCCTTTGGATTTGTTACACTATCCTGTAACTTTTGAGTGCCAAGGCACTCGCGCATAGTGGAAGGGAGGAAGTTGAGAGCACAAGTAGTGCAAGCGAGGTGTTCTCGGCAGCAATATTTCCCAGCGGCATCTTGAACATATGGAGGTTCTAATGAAGCGGATCCTAGTCTTGTTGGTTGCCTTTGGCCTGCTCCTTAGCAGCAGCGCCCTGGCCTATACCATTACCGTGGCCCAAGGGGCCGATGCGGTCAGCCTCGACCCGCACCGGACCAACGACCAGCCCTCGGCGCGGGTGATGCGCCAGATCTACGACACGCTCGTCGTGCAGCAGGAAGATCTCCAGCTGGTGCCGGGCCTGGCCGAGTCATGGACCCAGCTCGACGAGCTGACCTGGCAGTTCAGGCTGCGCGGCGGCGTCACTTTCCATAACGGCGAGCCGCTACGGGCCTCGGATGTCAAGTTCACGCTCGACCGGCTGCGCGACCCGGCTACCGCAGCCCCGGCAGCGTTTTTGGTTACCTTCATCGATGATGTTACGGTGGTTGATGATCTGACTGTTAACATTACGACGAAAGCCCCCTTTGTACCGATGCTCAGCCACCTGGCCCACACCGCCACCTCGATCCTTAACGAGAAGGCTGTGACCGCAGCCGGCGAGGACTACGGCACCCGCGTAGTGGTCGGCACCGGGCCGTTTAAGTTCGTGCTCTGGGAGACTGCTTCGCGCATTGTGCTCGAGCGCAACCCTGACTGGTGGGGTGGCGAGGTGCTGCCTTCGCAAGTAGTCTTCCGGCCTATCCCCGAGGGAACGGTGCGGGCCATCGAGCTTGAGACCGGCGCTATTGACATCTCCTATGGGCTCGAGCCCCTTGACGCGCGCCGCCTCGAGGCTGACCCTAATATCAGGATCGCTAAGGTCGAGACGTTGGCCACCCACTACATCGGTTTCAACGTCCAGAAGCCGCCGTTTAACGATGTGCGCGTTCGTCGGGCCATCAACCACGCCATCGATGTGGATACCATCGTTGAAGTGATCTACCGCGGCCAAGCGGTTCGTGCGACCGCCCCCATCTCACCGCGTGTCTTTGGCGCCCACCCCGGGCTCGAGCCCTTCGAGTATAACCCCGAGCTGGCCCGGCAACTGCTGGCCGAAGCGGGTCACCCGGCCGGCTTTACCACCAGCATCTGGACCAACAACAACCCGATTCGTATGCAGATCGCCGAAGTGGTCCAGGCGCAGCTCGGCGAGCTTGGTATTGACGTCAAGATCCAGGTGCTCGAGTGGGGCACCTACCTGGCCGATACCGCCGCTGGGTTGCACGACATGTTCATCCTCGGTTGGGTCTCGGTTACCGCCGATGCCGACTACGGCCTCTATTCGCTCTTCCACAGCACCCAGTTCGGCAACCCCGGCAACCGCACCTTCTGGTCACACCCGCGCGTTGACGAGCTGCTCGACCTCGGTCGCGCCGAATCCGATCCCGAACTGCGCCTCGCCTACTACCTGGAGGCCCAGGAGATCATCCACAGCGAGGCCCCCTGGCTCTTCCTGGTGGTTACCACGGAACAGAACGGCCTGCGCGCCAATATCGAAGGCTTTGTGCCGCACCCCGCCGGCCACCACCGCCTCTACAACCTGGTTAGGAACTAATTAAAACGGGTGGGGCAAGCGCCCCACCCACCCTAAACTAAACTATGCTCCAATACATCCTTCGCCGTATTTTGTTGATTATTCCAGTGATGCTCGGGGTGAGCGTGATCGTCTTTAGCATCATGGTCATGACCCCGAGCGATCCCGCGCTCTTGATGCTCGGCGAACACGCGCCGCCAGAGCAGGTGCGGGCCTTAAGGGAGCGGCTTGGCCTCGATCAGCCTGTGGTGGTGCAGTATGTGCGCTGGCTGAGCCGGGTGGTACAACTCGACTTCGGCCGCTCGATCCGCTCAGGCCGCCCGGTGCTTGAAGAGATCCTCCAGCGTCTGCCAGCTACCATAGAGTTGGCGCTGCTAGCCACTTTGGTGTCCATAGTGATCGGTGTGCCGATCGGTGTGCTCTCGGCTACACGCCCTAACTCGGTAGTCGATCATTCAGCCACAGTGCTCGCCTTTACCGGCCTGGCCATGCCGGTCTTTTGGCAAGGGCTGATGATGATCTTAATTTTCTCGGTGCTGCTGGGTTGGCTGCCGTCCTCCGGGCGCCTCGGCGGCTGGCAGCACTACGTGCTGCCGACCCTGACACTCGCTACCAGCGCCGTTGCCGCCATTACCCGCATGACCCGCTCGACCATGCTCGAGATTCTTACCCAGGACTATATCCGCACCGCCCGCTCTAAAGGGGCGATTGAGCGCGCCATCGTCTACCGGCACGCTTTAAGCAACGCGCTGATCCCGGTGGTGACGGTGATCGGCTTGCAGTTCGGCGGGCTATTGGCGGGTGCGGTCATCACCGAGACCATCTTCGCCTGGCCGGGGATCGGCCGCCTGGCGGTCGATGCTATTAGCGCCAAGGACTTCCCGGTGGTCCAGGGGGTGGTGATCATGTTTGCCCTGACCTACGCCCTGGTAAATCTGATTGTCGATGTGACCTATGCCTATCTCGACCCACGCTTAAGGACCCGCTATGAGTAGCGCTGCCGCCGTGATTGGGGCTTCGCCGCGTCGCAAGATGTGGCGGGCCCTGCGCCGTAATCCCCGTGTCGTGTTAGGGGCGCTGGTGCTGGCAGTGCTCGTCTTGGCGGCGGTTTTTGCCGACCAACTTAGTCCTTATCCGCCCAATCGGCAGAATCTCCGCAATTCGCTCAGTCCACCTGGTGCTGAGCACCTGCTCGGGACCGATCAGTTTGGCCGCGACGTGCTGAGCCGCATCATTCACGGCGGACGGGTATCGTTGCAGGTCGGCTTTATCTCGGTCGGCATCGCGCTTTTAATCGGCGGCTTGATGGGGCTCTTGGCAGGTTATTACGGCGGCAGGCTCGACTCGGCACTCATGTGGATCGTCGATGTGCTATTAGCACTACCGGCTTTTCTGCTGGCGTTGGCCATTGTGGCAGCGCTGGGGCCTAGCCTGGTCAATGTAATGATCGCGGTGGGGATCGCCTTTATTCCGGTGTTCGCCCGCGTTACCCGCGCGGCAGTGCTCACCGTGCGCGAGCAAGATTACGTGGCCGCGGCGCAAGCGGCAGGTTCGTCAGACCTGCGCATCATGTTCAAGCACGTGGTCCCCAATGCGCTCAGCCCGGTGATCGTCCAGGTCACGCTGGCGCTGGCCGGGGCGATTTTGTCTGCTGCTGGCCTCAGCTTCCTGGGACTGGGCGCGCAGCCTCCTACCGCTGAATGGGGGAGCATGCTCAGCACTGCCCGCCCGTTCATCCGCGACGCTCACTGGGCGGTCACCTTCCCCGGCCTAGCGATCGTGATTACCGTGTTGGCGCTAAACATGGTCGGCGACGGCCTGCGCGACGCCCTGGATCCCCGCCGTAAAGATGCCTGATAGCAGGTATCATCTGGTTTGAGCTGGTGTCAGCCTACGAATCGTTGCCTAGGACGTCTTTGCGGAGATGATACCTGCACCTAGCCGACTCAGCATTTGTGAAAACCGCTGTGAGGTTGCCAGCTTTGCCCTGAACGGTATGCTCGGAGCATGTTAGCCAAACGGATCATCCCCTGTCTGGATGTCCATGCCGGTCGCGTCACGCGGGGCGTGCAGTTCGGCAGGGCCGAAAAGGGCGAGCTGCGCGATATGGGCGATCCGGTGGCGCTGGCTAAGCGCTACGACGCTCAAGGCGCCGATGAGCTGGTCTTTTACGACATCACCGCTACCAGCGAGGGGCGTAGCCTGATGCTCGACATCGCCACGAAGGTAGCCGAACAGTGCTTCATGCCGCTGACCATCGGCGGCGGCGTGAGAGTGCTCGAGGATTTCCGTCGCCTGCTGCTGGCCGGGGCCGACAAGGTCTCGATTAACTCGGGGGCGGTCGCCAACCCGCGAGTGATCCGGGAAGCCTCGGATCACTATGGGGCGCAGGCGGTAGTGCTCTCCATCGACGCCAAGCAGAGGCCGGACGGCTCGAGCTGGGAGGTTTACGTGGCAGGGGGGCGCAAGAACACCGGGATCGAGCTCATCGCCTGGGCCGTACAGGGGCAGGAGCTAGGCGCCGGCGAGATCGTCCTTAACTCGATCGATGCCGACGGGATGAGGACCGGCTATGACCTCGAGGCGACGCGAACGGTAGCCAGAGCGGTGGATATTCCGGTGGTCGCCTCAGGCGGTGCTGGTAGCCCCGAGGACATGCGCGACGTGCTGCTTTATGGCGAGGCCGACGCGGCGCTGGCGGCGGGGATCTTTCACAGCGGGCAGTACACCGTGGGGGAGGTTAAGGCGGTGCTGGCGGCGGCGGGGGTTCGGGTAAGGGCCGGCTAGTTGCGGACATGCTACCCTAGCGCTATGAGGCAGCTTGATCGCGTCACCCATAACCCTAAGATCATGGGCGGAAAGCCGATTATTCGTGACATGCGCGTGACTGTCGGCACTGTTGCCGGCCTGGTCGCTGCCGGCTATAGCTTCAAGGAGATCCTTGAGGCATATCCTTATCTGGAAGAAGAAGATATCAAGCAAGCGCTGTCTTATGCGGCCTGGCGGGCCGATCGGTGGGGGTCCGTGTTCTGATACTTTGTCAGGATCCTTGGGTGCTAAACTGGACTCGATGAAAGCGTTCGAGTTGCCGGTCACGGTAGACGCGGAGGGGCGGATTGAAGTTCCCGCTTCACTTGCTAGCTTACTCGAGCAAGACCCCTCGGCCAGAATAATCCTCCTAATCGAAGAAGATGGCGAGGCCGCATGGTCTAAAGCTGCAAGCGAAGCCTTCTTAGTCGACTATGCTGACACCGATTCAGTTTATGACACCCTAGACTGATGGTGCCGCTGTATGCGCCGGGAAGCTTGGTGCTGCTCTCGTTTCCCTATACCCAGGCAGCCATTCCAGCTCTTTTTTCGGGGGAAGGGGGCCGAAATCCTTGAAGTTCGAGACCCTCGCCATCCACGCCGGTGCGGAGGTTGACCCGGCCACCGGCGCCGTCACCCCGCCCATTCACCTCTCGACCACCTTTGAGCGGGCGCCTGACGGCTCATATCCGCACGGTTACAGCTACACCCGCAGCGGTAACCCCAACCGGGCGGCGCTCGAGCGCCTCTTAACAGCCCTGGAAGGGGGGGCTGCCGCCGCCGCCTTTGCGTCAGGCTCAGCCGCCGCCGGTGCTATTTTGCGATCACTGCGCCCCGGCGATCACATGATCGCCCCTGACGATATGTACCACGGGATTCAGAAGCTGCTTAAGCAAGTCCTTATCCCCTGGGGGTTAGCGGTCAGTTTCGTTGACCTGACCGACCTCGCTGCGCTTCAAGCGGCCTGGCGCGAGACCACCCGCTTAGTCTGGCTCGAGACGCCCTCTAACCCCCTGTTAAAGATCACCGATATCGCCGCCGTGACCGCTCTGGCTCATCAGGCCGGTGTGCGCGTGGTGTGCGACAACACCTGGACGCCGCCGCCGCTGCAACCGGTCTTTAGGCACGGCGTCGACCTGGTGCTGCACGCCACCACCAAGTACTTAGCCGGCCACAGCGATGTGCTGGGTGGGGTGGTGGTAGCGCGCGAGGCCGACGCCTTCTTCGAGCGTATCCGTGCTATTCAGCACCACGAGGGGGCGGTGCCCTCGCCGTTTGACTGCTGGCTGGCGCTGCGCGGCATCAAGACGCTGCCGTACCGCCTGCGCGGACACAGCGAGAACGCCCACCAGGTTGCCGAGTTTTTAGCGGCGCACCCCCGCATTAAGGCCGTACACTACCCCGGCCTGGCTTCGCATCCAGGGTATGAGACCGCCCGGCGACAGATGACCCGGTTCGGCGGGATGCTCTCCTGCCAGGTGCATGGCGGCGAGGCGGCGGCAATGGCGGTAGCGGCCAAGGTGGCTCTGTTTACCCGCGCCACCAGCCTGGGCGGGGTGGAGAGTTTAATCGAGCACCGCGCCAGCATCGAAGGGCCGGAGTCGCGCACACCCCGTGATCTGCTGCGTTTGTCGGTAGGGCTCGAGCACCCTGACGACCTAATCGCCGACTTAGCTCAAGCGCTCGGTTAGACTGGCGCTATGGACGTTACCTTCGATGAGCGCGGCCTGGTGCCGGTCATTACCCAAGACGCCGACAGCGGCGAGGTACTGATGCTCGCCTACGCCAACCGCGAGGCCGTGGCCGCCACCTTGCAGACTAAGGAGGCGCACTACTTCAGCCGCTCCCGCGGTGCGCTCTGGCGCAAGGGCGAAACCAGCGGCCACCGGCAACAGGTGATCGAACTCCGCTACGACTGCGATGGAGATGCGCTCTTGTACCGCGTTCGGCAGACCGGTCCGGCCTGCCATACCGGGGCCCGCTCCTGTTTTTACCGCAGCCTGGGGGGGGCGCCTACCGCATCGTTGGGTGAGATGTTGGCATTGCTCGAGCGGGTGGTGGCAGAGCGTTTGCGCGAGCTGCCGGAAGGCTCGTATGTGACGCGCCTGCACGGGCAGGGCCTGGGCCGGGTAGCGCAGAAGGTGATCGAGGAGGCCGGCGAGAGCGCCATAGCCGCGCTACAGGAGCCGCGTGAGCTCGTTAGTGAAGCGGCGGACCTGCTCTTTCACCTGACCATACTCCTGCGCGAGCGCGGGGTGGCGCTGCAGGAGGTGGCCGATGAGTTGCACAAGCGCCATCAGCAGCGCCCGGCGCACTAAGTACAACGCCACTGGCGCACCGCCCTTATGAGAG
>Ga0208610_100269_pt1 | contig 20900 bp, 24 predicted proteins | sample SubbioR11Jul_8A2_FD_184815 | JGI IMG/M metagenome (GOLD analysis project Ga0208610, IMG submission 184815) | Serpentinite rock and fluid subsurface biosphere microbial communities from McLaughlin Reserve, California, USA - CR11Jul_8A2 (SPAdes) | ecosystem: Environmental > Terrestrial > Deep... | reverse complement strand
GCGCAGCATGCGCGAGTGCACCGCGCGCAGCGCGCCCAGCCGCACCGTGCAGCGCTCGAAGTCGCGCGCCTCCTCGCCCACGCGCTGCAGCAGCAGCTGGACCTTGGCCTGGCTCTTGCCGCGCAAGCCGCGCAGCTCTAGCAGTTGCTCGGCGCCCTGCCGGCGCTGGTCGTGCAGACGCTGCAGCAGGCGCTGCAGCAGCGGCAGCAGCGCGTCGGCGACGGCACTGCGCAGCAGCTCGACGCGGCGCGGCAGCAGGTCGCGCGCGAGCATGTCCTCGAAGGCCGGCAGGCGGCTCTCGAGCAGGCCCAGGCGCTGGCCCTCGATGCGCGCGGACAGCGCCTGGCGCGCCGAGAGCGCGTAGACCTGGTCGGGCGCGATGCCCAGCGCGCTGGCGGTGGTCGCCCGCTGGCGCTCGATCTGTGCGGCGACCTCCTGCCGGCTCAGCAGCGGGTCGGCCAGGGTGTCGATCTTGTTGAGCACCGCGTAGCGCTGCACCGACTGCGCGCCGAGGTGGTCGCGCCAGATCGCCAGGTCCGAGCGCGTGACGCCGGTGTCGGCGCCGACGACGAAGACCAGCGCGTGCGCCGCCGGCAGCAGGGAGAGCGTCAGCGCCGGCTCGGCGCCGATCGCGTTGAGCCCGGGCGTGTCGAGCACGACCACGCCGCGCTCGAGCAGCGGGTGCGGGTAGTTGATGACCGCATGCCGCCAGCTCGGTACCTCGACCAGGCCTTCGGCGACCAGCGGCGGGTTGTCGTCGGGGCGCTGGTCGTCCCAGAAGCCCAGCGTGCGCGCCTCGTCGAGGCTGACGGCCTTGGTGCGCATGACCTCGCCGAGGTCGTCGGCCAGACGCTGCGGCGAGCCCAGGTCGAGCCGGATGCGCGTCCACAGCTCGCTGCGCCGGCGCAGCTCGTCGAGCGACTGCGGCAGCGTGCGCGTGTCGATCGGCAGCAGCGCGAGCATTGGCGGCTCGGCGCCGTCCCAGCCGATCTCGACCGGGCACATGGTCGTGCGCCCCGGCGTGGCCGGCAGCACGCGGCGGCCGCTGTCGGCGAAGAAGATGGCGTTGATCAGCTCGGACTTGCCGCGCGCAAACTCGGCGACGAAGGCCACGACCAGGCGGTCGCCGGCGAGCTGGCGGCGCAGGTTCTCTAAGACGTCGGCCGCGTCGGGGTCGAGCAGGCCGTCGGCTTCCAGCACGCCAGCGACCTCGGCCAGCCGGCGCTCGAGCAGCCGGCGCCAGCCGGCGTAGGCATCGATCTGACGGGCAAACGGGCTTTGCATGCAGGCACCGGCGCTTCGCGCGAGGCCGCGCGGCTCACGCACTGTAGCGCAGCGCGGCGGCGCGCCGCGGCCCGCCGAGGGCCGAATAGCGCACGAAAAACACCGCGTTTACCGATGCTGACAACGGGGGCAGAAGTAGGTCGCGCGCTGCGCCTGGACGATGCGGCGGATGCGCCCCGGGCAGCGCCAGCAGGGCTGGCCGGCGCGGTCGTAGACGGCGGTGCGGTCCTGGAACGCGCCGGCCTCGCCATGCGCGCCGCGCCAGTCGCGCAGCGTCGAGCCGCCGGCGTCGATCGCGCGCGCGAGCACGTCGCGCAGCGCGGCGAGCAGCCGCGCGCAGCGCACCGGCCCCAGCCGCCGCGCGGGCGTGCGCGGGTCGATGCCGGCCTCGAACAGGGCCTCGCTGGCGTAGATGTTGCCGGCGCCGACGACCACGTCGCCGGCCAGCAGCACGGTCTTGACCGGCGCGCTGCGCCGGCGCAGCGCCGCGTGCAGCGCGGCGGCGTCGAGCGCCGGGTCGAACGGCTCGGCGCCCAGGCCGGCGGTGCGCGCAGCCGCCGCGCCGGCGTCGAGCGCGGGCGCCCAGACCACGGCGCCGAAGCGGCGCGGGTCGGTCAGGCGCAGCGTGCCGCGGTCGGTGTGCAGGTCGAAATGGTCGTGCCGCCCCGGCGGGCCCGGCGCATCGAGCACGGTCAGCGAGCCCGACATGCCCAGGTGCAGCAGCAGCCCGCCCTGGGCGTGCCCGGCACGCGCCAGCGGCAACCAGAGATACTTGCCGCGCCGCTGGGCCGCAGCCAGCGTGCAGCCGGCCAGGGCCTGCGGGTCGGCACCCAGCGGCCAGCGCAGCGGCGCGCCCAGGCGCAGGCCGCGCACCCGCGCGCCACCGAGCCGCGCGGCCAGCCCGCGGCGCGCGACCTCGACCTCGGGCAACTCCGGCATGCTCGGATTATCGAAGCCCTGGTGGGCGCCGGGGTGGCGCGTTCCTAGAATGCAGCGTATCGACCATCGAGCCGGGCAGAAGATGAAGGCGTCCAACCGACGAGCGCGCGGGTGTGCAGGCTGGGCCGCGGGGCTGGCCGGCTGGGCGCTGGGCGTGGCGCTGGCGGCGCCGGCGCAGGCCCAGCCGGCGGCGGTCGCACCCGCACCCGCGCCGGCGCCGCCGGCGGTCTCGGCGATGGACGGGCAGTTGTTCCTGCAGTTGCTGCTCGCCGAGCTCGAGTTGCGCCGCGGCGAAGCAGGCATCGCCTACCAGTTGATCCTCGACGCCGCGCGGCGCACCCGCGACGAGGCGCTGTTCCGGCGCAGCGTCGAGATCGCGCTGCAGGCGCGCGCCGGCGAGCAGGCTCTGGTCGCGGTGCGCGCCTGGCGCGAGGCCGCGCCGCTGTCGGCCGAGGCCGCGCGCTACGAGATCCGGCTGCTGCTCGCGCTCAACCGCATCGCCGAGATCGCCGCGCCGCTGCGCACCCTGCTCGAGCATTCGGCGCCCGCCGAACGCGCCGGGCTGATCGCCGCGCTGCCGCAGCTGTTCCAGCGCAGCCCCGAGCCGGGCGCGGTCGCGACCGCGATGGAGCCGCTGCTGCAGCCCTACCTCGCCGCCCCGGCCACGGCCACCGCGGTGCGGGTCACGCTGGCGCGGCTGTGGCGCGCGGCCGGCGACGCGCCGCGCGCGCTGGCCCTGCTGCAGGCGGCGGCGGCGGCCGACCCGGCGTCGCCGGCGCCGCCGCTGCTGGCCGTCGAGATGATCGAGGACACCGCGGCCGCCGAGGACCTGGTGCGCGCGGCCCTGCGCGCCCCGCAGGCCGATCTCGCACTGCGCCTGGCGTATGCGCGCGCGCTCGCCGCCGCCCAGCGCTACACCGAGGCCATCGAGCAGCTGCGGCTGGCCACCGAGGCGCAGCCCGCGGCAGCCGCGGCCTGGCTGATGCTGGGCGCCTTGCGCGTCGAACTGCGCGATTCCGCGGCCGCCGAGCAGGCGCTGCTGCGCTACGTCGAACTCGCACAGGCTGCCGGCCCCGCCGCCGGGCAGGGCCCGGCGACCGATGCCGACGATGCGCGCGAGGACCTGCTCGAGGGCGCGCTGCCCGCCACCGTCGAGCGCGAGGACGACCGCCTGACCCAGGCCTGGCTGCTGCTGGCCCAGGCCGCCGAGCAGCGCGGCGACCTGCAGGCGGCCGAGGCCTGGCTCGCGCGCATCGAACAGCCCGAGCGGCTGCTGGCGGCGCAGACCCGGCGCGCGACGCTGCTGGCGCGCCGCGGCGAGGTCGAGCAGGCGCGCGCGCTGGTGCGCGCGGTGCCCGCGCGCAGCGAGCGCGAGGAGCGCGCGCGGGTCTTCGCCGAATCGCAGGTGCTGCGCGAGGTCCGCCGCTGGAGCGAGGCCTACGCGGTGCTCGACGGCGCGAGCGCGCGCTTCCCCGACGACGTCGACCTGCTGTACGAGCGGGCCCTGATGGCCGAGCGCCTGAGCCGGCTGGCCGACATGGAGCGCCTGCTGCGCCGGGTCATCGAGCTCAACCCCAGCCACTACCACGCGCACAACGCGCTGGGCTACGTGCTGGCCGACCGCAACCTGCGGCTGCCCGAGGCGCGCGCGCTGATCCTGCGCGCGCTCGAGCTCGCCCCCGGCGACCCGTTCATCACCGACAGCCTCGGCTGGGTCGAGTTCCGCCTGGGCAACCTGCCCGAGGCGCTGCGCCTGCTGCGCCAGGCGCACGCGGCGCGGCCCGACGCCGAGATCGCCGCGCACCTCGGCGAAGTGCTCTGGGTCAAGGGCGAGCGCGAGGAGGCGCTGCGCGTGTGGCGCGACGCCAAGCGCCGCGACGCCGGCAACGAAGTCCTGCGCGAGACGCTGGTGCGCCTGCGCGTCGACCTGTGACCGCGGCCCGGCGCGAGGGCGCGGCGCGGCTGGCGCGGCGGGTGGCCGCCCTGCTGGTGGCCGGCCTGCTGCTGGCCGGCTGCGCCAGCCTGCCGCCGGCGCCGGGCAGCGCGCGAGCCGACGACGCGGCCGCCGGGCCGATCGCCGGCCGCCTGGCCCTGCACGTCGCGGCCCATGGCGGCGAGCCGGCGCAGCACCACAGCAGCGCCTTCGAGCTGTACGGCGACGCTGACGCGGGCGGGCTGACGCTGACCACGCCGCTGGGCACCACCGTCGCGCAGGCGCGCTGGCAGCGCGGCGCGGTCGAACTGGCCACCGCCGACGGCCAGCGCCGGTACGACAGCCTCGACGCGCTGACGCGCGAGCTGTTCGGCCAGACCCTGCCGGTGGCGGCGCTGTTCGACTGGCTGCGCGGCCGCCCCTGGAGCGGCGCGCCCAGCGAGGCGAGCGGCGCCGGCTTCGACCAGCTCGGCTGGCAGGTCGACCTCGCCCGCCACGCCGAGGGTTGGGTGCTGCTGCAGCGCGCGCAGCCGCCGGCGGTCAGCGTGCGCCTGCGGCTTGAGCCGCCGCGCTGAGCCCAGCCGCGATGACCGTCACCGCCCTCCACGACGTCGCCGCCCCGGCCAAGCTCAACCTGTTCCTGCATGTCGTCGGCCGCCGCGCCGACGGCTACCACCTGCTGCAGTCGGTCTTCGTGCCGGTCGACTGGGCCGACACGCTGCACTTCGAGCGCCGCACCGACGGCCGGCTGCAGCGCCACGACCTCGGCCCGCTACTGCCCGCCGACGACCTGTGCCTGCGCGCCGCGACCCTGCTGCAGCGCGCCAGCGGCACGCCGCTGGGCGTCGACATCCACCTGCTCAAGCGCGTGCCTTGGGGCGCCGGGCTGGGCGGCGGCAGCTCGGACGCGGCCTCGACCCTGCTCGCCCTCAACCAGCTCTGGGCGCTGCACTGGCCGCGCGCGCGGCTGCTCGCGCTGGCCGCGCAGCTCGGCGCCGACGTGCCCTTCTTCGTCGGCGGCCGGCCGGCGTTCGTCGAGGGCATCGGCGAGCGGCTGACGCCCATCGAGCTGCCGCCGATGCGATTTGCGGTCGTCAAGCCGGCCGCAGCGGTCTCGACCCCGGCCGTGTTCGCCGACCCCGGGCTCACGCGCGACACCGCCCCTGTTATACTTGCGGGCTTTCTTGCAGGCATTGCCGGGCTGCAGGGCGAGGCGCAGGACATGCACGACATGTTCGGGCGCAACGACTTGCAGCCGGTGGCCGAGGCGCTGTGCGCCGAGGTGGCCCAGGCGCGGCAGTGGTTGGCTGCGCGCTGCGGGCCCTCGCGCATGAGCGGATCGGGCAGCGCGGTGTTCGCGAGAATCGACGCAGGCGCGCCGCCCTCGGCGACAGCGCCCGCGGGCGAGGTGCTCGACCAGCTGTTCGACACCCTGCCGGCGGGCTGGACGGGGCGCCTCTGTCGCAGCCTGCCCGCGCACCCGCTGGTGCACTGGGCCGGTTGAGCCGGTTCAAGGGCGTGGCGCAAGCCGCGTCCGGTGTAGGGGAGTCGCCAAGTTGGTTAAGGCATCGGATTTTGATTCCGACATTCGAGGGTTCGAATCCTTCCTCCCCTGCCAAGCCCCTGTAGCCCTCCGGCCCAGCGCCGCGCGCACCGCCTGAGGTCGGCGCGTCGGGGTCGACGACGACGCGCCCGAAACCCGTGCTCTTCAACACCGCCCTGTTCTCCGGCAACGCCAACCCGGCGCTGGCCCAGGAGATCGCCACCCACCTCGGCGTCGAACTCGGCCAGGCCAAGGTCGGGCGCTTCTCCGACGGCGAGGTCGACGTCGAGATCCGCCAGAACGTGCGTGCGCGCGACGTCTTCGTGATCCAGCCCACCGGCTCGCCGACCAACGAGAACCTGATGGAGCTGTGCATCATGGTCGATGCACTCAAGCGCGCCAGCGCGCGCCGCATCTCGGCCGTGATCCCGTACTACGGCTACGCCCGCCAGGACCGCCGCCCGCGCTCGACGCGCGTGCCGATCAGCGCCAAGGTCGTCGCCAACATGCTCGAGGCCGTGGGCGTCGGCCGCGTGCTGACGATGGACCTGCACGCCGACCAGATCCAGGGCTTCTTCGACATCCCCGTCGACAACATCTACGCCTCGCCGGTGCTGCTGGCCGACCTGCAGAGCCGCAACTACCGCGACCTGGTCGTCGTCTCGCCCGACGTCGGCGGCGTCGTGCGCGCGCGCGCGCTGGCCAAGCAGCTTGGCTGCGACCTGGCGATCATCGACAAGCGCCGCCCCAAGGCCAACGTCGCCGAGATCATGCATGTCATCGGCGACATCGACCGCCGCAACTGCGTGATCATGGACGACATGATCGACACCGCCGGCACGCTGACCAAGGCCGCCGAGGTGCTCAAGGAGCGCGGCGCTCTCAGCGTCTACGCCTACTGCACGCACGCGGTGTTCTCCGGCCCGGCGATCGAGCGCATCCGCGGCTCGGCGCTCGACGAGGTGGTCATCACCAACACGCTGCCGCTGGCCGAGGCGGCGCGCTCCTGCCCGAAGATCCGCCAGCTGTCGGTGGCCTTCCTGTTCGCCGAGACGATCCGCCGCATCAGCGACGGCGAGTCGGTGACCTCGCTGTTCGCCGAGCAGAACAGCAACTTCTGATTCAAGCCACCGGTGGCCGCCTCGCCGCGGCCGCCGTCGTCGCGGGCCTTCGGCCCGCAATTCCGGACCCTGGTCGCGGGGTCCTGTTCAACCGGAGTGAAGCATGAAATTCACCGCTTACGAGCGTACGCTGCAGGGGACCGGAGCGAGCCGCCGCCTGCGCAACGCCGACAAGGTGCCGGGCATCGTCTACGGCGCGGGCACGCCCACGATGATCGAGCTCGACCACAACGCGCTGTTCTTCGCGCTCAAGAAGGAGGCGTTCCACTCGTCGCTGCTCGACATGGAGCTCGGCGGCAAGACCGAGAAGGTGCTGCTGCGCGACTTCCAGATGCACCCCTGGAAGCCGCTGGTGCTGCACATCGACTTCCAGCGCGTCGACGAGACCACCCGGCTGCGCAAGAAGGTGCCGCTGCACTTCAGCGGCGAGGAGAACTCGCCGGCGGTCAAGACCGACAAGTGCCTGGTCAGCCACGTCGCGACCGAGGTCGAGATCGAGTGCCTGGCCTCGCAGCTGCCCGAGTTCATACCGATCGACCTGTCGCAACTGGTCAAGAACCAGTCGCTGCACGCCAGCGACCTCAAGATGCCCGCGGGCATCAAGGTCATGCGCCGCGGCACGCTCGACCCGGTGATCGTCGCGGTGACGGTGCCCAAGGTCGAGGAGGAAGCCGCGCCCGAACCGGTCGCCCCCAAGGTCGAGAAGGGCAAGGCCGCCAAGCCCAAGAAGGACGAGAAGCAGAACAAGAAGTGACCCGGCCCGCCTGGCCGCCTTCGCTGCCAGCCCCACCCCGGTGGGGCTTTTTGCTGCCCGCGCGGCTTCGATAATCGCCACCATGCTGCGACTGCTGGTCGGCCTGGGCAACCCCGGGCCCGAATACGAGGACACCCGCCACAACGCCGGGTTCTGGTGGCTCGACGGCGTCGGCCGCCGGCTCGGCGCGCCGCTGGTCCACGAGCGCGCCTGGCAGGGCCGGGTCGCGCGCGTCAACCGCGCCGAGGGGCGGCTGTGGCTGCTGCAGCCGCAGACCTACATGAACGTCTCGGGCAGGTCGGTGGCGGCACTGGCGCGCTTCTACAGGATCGAGCCCGCCGAGATCCTGGTCGCGCACGACGAACTCGACCTGCCGCCGGGGCAGCTCAAGCTCAAGCTCGGCGGCGGCCACGCCGGCCACAACGGGCTGCGCGACATCGTCGCGCAGCTCGGCAGCGCCGGCTTCTGGCGGCTGCGCCTGGGCATCGGCCACCCCGGCGTCAAGGCCGAGGTCGTCGACTACGTGCTGCGCAAGCCGCCGGCCGCGCAGCGCGAGGCGATCGCGCAGTCCATCGCGGCCTCGCTCGACGCGCTCGATCTGCTGCTGGCCGGCGAGATGGAGCGCGCGACGATGCGCCTGCACGGCCGCCCAGCGCCGCGCCCGCCAGCCGAGCCCGCACCCCCGTCCTGAGCGGGCCTGCGCACACTCAGGGCGCGGCAGCCACGACGCACAGGCGCCTGAACTTCGCCCACAGCGCGGCCTGGGCCTCGACGCGCTGCGGGTCGACCGGGATGCAGGCCACCGGGCAGAGCTGCACGCACTGCGGCTCGGCGTGGTGGCCGACGCACTCGGTGCAGCGGTCGGGGTCGATGAGGTAGTGCTGCGGCCCCAGCGCGATGGCCTGGTTCGGGCACGCGGGCTCGCAGACGTCGCAGTTGATGCACTCGTCGGTGATCATCAGCGCCATCGCCACCGCTCCCCGATCGGTCTCAGCCGTTGGCCGCCGCGACGCGGCCGTTGAGCCGCTCGAGCACCGAAGGCGAGACAAACTTCGACACGTCGCCGCCCAGGCTGGCGATCTCGCGCACGAAGGTGCCGCTGACGAACTGGTACTGGTCGCTGGGCGTCATGAACACGGTCTCGACATGCGGCATCAGCTGGCGGTTCATGCCGGCCATCTGGAATTCGTACTCGAAGTCGCTGACCGCGCGCAGCCCGCGCACGACGACCTTGGCGCCATGGTCGACGACGAAGTCGCGCAGCAGCCCGCGAAACGGGATGACCTCGACGTTGGGGTGGGGCCGCGCGGCCTCGCGGGCGATCTCGATGCGCTCGGCGATCGTGAACATCGTGCGCTTGTGGTGGCCGGCGGCGACGCCCAGGATCAGCCGCTCGAACAGGCGGCTGGCGCGGCGCATCAGGTCCTCGTGGCCCAGCGTCATCGGGTCGAAGGTGCCGGGGTAGACGGCAGTCAGGCGGGTCGTCGAGGTCACGGCACGCTCTCGGGTTCGGGCTTTGCCCCAGTGTAGCCCTGGGCGGGCGCGGCGCGGCCCAGCAGGTGAAAGTGCACGGCGCCGGCCCGGCCATGGCGGTGCAGCAGCCAGCCCGGCGGCGGCGCGAGCGCGCGGTCGGACTCGAGGTAGATCCAGCCGCCGGCGGCGACCCGCGGCGCGGCCGCCGCCAGCGCCGCGGCGTGCAGCCCGGCGTCGAACGGCGGGTCGACGAAGACCAGGTCGAAGCTCGCCGGCGCCGCGCGCGCCAGCCAGGCCAGCGCATCGCCGGTGACCACCCTCACCTGCGCCGCGCCCAGGCGCTGCGCGCTGCGGCGCAGGGCCTGGGCGAGCGCGGCGTCGCGCTCGACGAGGACGACCTCGGCGGCGCCGCGCGAGGCCGCCTCGAAGCCCAGCGCCCCGCTGCCGGCGAAGGCGTCGAGCACGCGCCAGCCGGCGAGGTCCTGGCCGAGCCAGTTGAACAGCGTCTCGCGCACCCGATCGGGGGTCGGCCGCAGGCCCGGGCGCGCCAGCACCGGCAGCCGGCTGCGCTTGTAGCGCCCGCCGATGAGCCGCACCGCGCGCGGCGCCGGGCCAGCGCGCGGCGGCGTCACAGCCGGACCGTGATGCCGTCGCGCGCCAGCCGGGCCTTGGCCTGCGCGATCGTGAACTCGCCGTAGTGGAAGATGCTCGCGGCGAGCACGGCGTCGGCGCCGCCGATGCGGATGCCCTCGCTGAGGTGCTCGAGCGTGCCGACGCCGCCCGAGGCGATCACCGGCACCGGCACCGCGTCGCTGACCGCGCGCGTGAGCTCGAGGTCGAAGCCGCTGCGGGTGCCGTCGCGGTCCATGCTGGTCAGCAGGATCTCGCCGGCGCCGTGTTCGGCCATGCGCTGGGCCCAGGCCACCGCGTCGATGCCGGTGTTGCGTCGCCCGCCATGCGTGTAGACGTCCCAGCCGGGGCCGCGGTCGGCGGCTGCCGCGGGCGAGCGGCGCTTGGCGTCGATCGCGACCACGATGCACTGCGCGCCGTAGCGTTCGGCCGCGGCGCGGATGAGCTGCGGCTCGGCCACCGCGGCCGAGTTGAAGCTGACCTTGTCGGCGCCGGCGTTGAGCAGCCGGCGCACGTCGGCCACGCTGCGCACGCCGCCGCCGACGGTCAGCGGGATGAAGACCTGCGTCGCGACCGCCTCGACGATGTGCAGCAGCAGGTCGCGGCCGTCGCTGGTCGCAGTGATGTCGAGGAAGGTCAGCTCGTCGGCGCCCTGCTCGTCGTAGCGCGCGGCGATCTCGACCGGGTCGCCGGCGTCGCGCAGTTCGACGAAATTGACGCCCTTGACGACCCGCCCGCCGGTGACGTCGAGGCAGGGGATGATTCGTTTGGCAAGCATGGGATGACGCTCGGGAGCAGCCAGGGCTGCGATTGTCGCAACCTGCGGTCACATCCGGCTGTTACCACCCGGGCGCGCCGTGCCCGAAGAATGCAGGCGAAGCGGCACGCCGTGCCGCGCGACTGGCAGGGAGACCCCTCATGGCACGCAAGATCCTGATGCTGTGCGGCGACTACGCCGAGGACTACGAGACGATGGTGCCGTTCCAGGCACTGCAGGCCGTCGGCCACACGGTGCACGCCGTCGCGCCGCAGCGCAAGGCCGGCGACTGGGTGCACACCGCGATCCACGACTTCGAAGGCGCCCAGACCTACAGCGAGAAGCCGGGCCACCGCTTCACGCTCAACGCCAGCTTCGCCGACGTGCGTGCCGAGGCCTACGACGCGCTGGTCGTGCCCGGCGGCCGCGCGCCCGAGTACCTGCGCATGGACGCCCGCGTGGTCGAGCTCGCGCGGCACTTCCTCGCCACCGGCAAGCCGGTGGCGGCCATCTGCCACGGGGCCCAGTTGCTGGCGGCCACCGGCCTGCTGAGGGGCCGGCGGGTCTCGGCCTACCCGGCCTGCCAGGTGGAGGTCGAACTGGCCGGGGCCGAGTACTGCGGGCTCGCCGTCGACGCGGCGATCACCGACGGCAACCTCGTCACCGCCCCCGCCTGGCCGGCGCATCCGGCCTGGCTCGGCCAGTTCCTCGTGCTGCTGGGCACCCGCATCACGCACTGAGGCCGCCACGGGCGGCGGCCGCGCGCGTACAGTAGACCCCGGCCCGGCATCGGGAGGCCCGCCATGTGCGAGATCTTCATCAGCGCCGACCCCCGGCAGTACGACAGCCGCACGCGCTCGGTGCGGCTGCACGGCGTGGTCACCAGCATCCGGCTGGAGAACCTGTTCTGGCAGGTGCTCGACGAGATCGCCGAGCGCGACGGCATGGGCGTCGCCCAGTTGCTCGAGCGGCTCTACGACGAGCTCGTGCAGGCCCGCGGCGAGGTCGGCAATTTCGCGTCGTTCCTGCGCGTGAGCGCGCTGCGCTACGAAGCGCTGATGGCCCACGGCGGCCTGCCGCGCGACCTGGCGGTGCCGATCCGCTCGGTCAACCCGCGCGGTGCCCTGGCCAGCCTGCCGCCGCGCTGGACGGCGCCTCAGCCGGCGGCGAGCGCGTCCGCGCGCGCCTGCGCGGCGGCGAAGTCGAGCGCACCGGTGTAGATGCTGCGCCCGCAGATCACGCCCTCGACGCCCTCGCTCTCGACCGCGCAGAGCTGCTCGATGTCGGCGATGCCGGCCAGCCCGCCGGAGGCGATGACCGGGATGGTCAGCGCCTGCGCCAGCTTGACGGTGGCCTCGACGTTGATGCCGGTGAGCATGCCGTCGCGGCCGATGTCGGTGTAGATCACGGCCTCGACGCCGTAGTCCTCGAACTTGCGGGCCAGGTCGACGACCTCGTGCCCGGTGAGCTTGCTCCAGCCGTCGGTGGCGACCTTGCCGTCCTTGGCGTCGAGGCCGACGATGATATGACCGCCGAACGCGGTGCAGGCGTCGCGCAGGAAACCCGGATTCTTGACCGCCGCGGTGCCGATGATCACGTAGCCGATGCCGTCGTCGAGGTAGCGCTCGATGGTGTCGAGGTCGCGGATGCCGCCGCCGAGCTGCACCGGCACGCCGTCGCCGACCTCCTTCAGGATGGCCTTGATCGCGCCCTCGTTGACTGGCTTGCCGGCGAAGGCGCCGTTGAGGTCGACCAGGTGCAGCCGGCGCGCGCCGGCGGCCAGCCAGCGGCGCGCCATCGCCGCGGGGTCGTCGCCGAAGGTCGTCGAGGCGTTCATGTCGCCTTGCTGCAGGCGTACGCACTTGCCGTCCTTGAGGTCGATGGCGGGAATCAGCAGCATGGCTCGCTCGGCGCGGGGTGGACGAGAAGGGCAGCGGGCGCTATGGCAGCGCGAGGGCGGACCGCAGGCGGTGCTTCAGGGCTTCCAGTGCAGGAAGTTGCGGTACAGGGCCAGACCGTGGGCGGCGCTCTTCTCGGGGTGGAACTGCGTCGCAAAAATGTTATCCCGCGCGAGCGCGCTGGTAAAGCGCAGGCCGTAGTCGGTCAGGCCGGCGCTGTGGCGCGCCTCCGACGGCTGCGCATGGTAGCTGTGCACGAAGTAGAACCAGGCGCCGTCGGGCACCCCCGCCCACAGCGGGTGCGCGCGGGTCTGGTCGACGCGGTTCCAGCCCATCTGCGGCACCTTGCAGCGGCTGCCGTCGGGCTGCGTGAGGCCGTCGAGCCGAAAGCGCAGCACCCGCCCGGGGATCAGCCCCAGGCCGGGCGTGTCCTGCTCCTCGCTGTGGTCGAGCAGCATCTGCATGCCCACGCAGACGCCCAGCAGCGGCTTGTGCGCCGCAGCGTGCAGCACGGCGTCGAGCAGCCCCGACTCGCGCAGCGCGCGCATGCAGTCGCGCATCGCGCCCTGCCCCGGCAGCACGACGCGCTCGGCGGCGTAGACCGCCTCGGGGTTGGCGCTGACGACGACGCGCAGGTCGAGGTCGCGCGCGACATGCGCCAGCGCCTGCGACACCGAGCGCAGATTGCCCATGCCGTAGTCGACGACGGCCACCGTGCTCGCCATCGCCGTGCCCTACAGCGTGCCCTTGGTCGACGGCACGACGCCGGCGGCGCGCGGGTCGAGCGCCGCGGCCATGCGCAGTGCGCGGCCGAAGGCCTTGAACACGGTCTCGCACTGGTGGTGCGCGTTGACGCCCCTGAGGTTGTCGACGTGCAGCGTGACCCCGGCGTGGTTGGCGAAGCCCTGGAAGAACTCGTGCGTGAGCTGGGTGTCGAAGCCGCCGACCATGCCGCTGGTGAACGGGACGTGCAGCACGAGCCCCGGCCGGCCGGAGAAGTCGACGACGACGCGCGAAAGCGCCTCGTCGAGCGGCACGTAGGCGTGGCCGTAGCGCATCAGGCCGCGCTTGTCGCCCACGGCCTGCGCCACCGCCATGCCCAGCGTGATGCCGACGTCCTCGACCGTATGGTGGCCGTCGATGTGCAGGTCGCCCGCGGCCTCGACTTCGAGGTCGATCAGGCCGTGGCGCGCAACCTGGTCGAGCATGTGGTCGAAGAAGCCGATGCCGGTGGCCAGCTTCGAGGCGCCGCTGCCGTCGAGGTCCAGACGCACGCGGATTCGCGTCTCCCGGGTGTCGCGCTGGACTTCGGCGCTGCGCTTGCCGTTGATCATCACAGACTCGCCTCCAGTGCCGCCAGCAGCTGCGCATTCTCCTCGGGCGTGCCGACCGTCAGCCGCAGGCAGCGCGCGAGCAGCGGGTGCAGCGCCGAGACATTCTTGACCAGCACGCCGCGCGCGCGCATGCCGGCGTGGGTGCGCGCGGCGTCGGCCACGCGCACGAGGATCATGTTGGCCTCGCTCGGAAACGCCGTGACGCCAGGCAGCGCGCGCAGCGCATGCTGCAGCCGCTCGCGCTCGGCGCGCAGCAGCGCGGCCTGGCGCGCGTACTCGTCGGCGTGGTCGAGCGCGAACAGCGTGGCCTCGGCGTTGAGCGCGCTGACGTTGTACGGCGGGCGCACCTTGTCGATCTGCGCGACCAGCGCGGCGTGTCCGCACAGGTAGCCCAGGCGCACGCCGGCCAGCCCGAACTTCGACAGCGTGCGCATGACCAGCACATGCGCCTGGCCCGGCTCGGCCAGCCGCGGCAGCCAGGTGCGCGCGGCGAACGGCTGGTAGGCCTCGTCGAACACGACCAGCCCGTGCTGCGCACCGACGGCGGCGACGATGCGCGCGAGGGCGGCGTCGTCCCACAGGTTGGCGCTGGGGTTGTTCGGGTACGCGAGGTAGGTGATCGCCGGGCGGTGGCGCTCGATCGCCGCGAGCATCGCCGCCTCGTCGAGCGCGAAATCGGCGGTGAGCGGCACGCCGACGAAGCGCAGGCCCTGCAGCCGGGCCGACATCTCGTACATCACGAAGCCGGGCACCGGCGCGAGCACGCTCGCGCCGGGCAGGTCGCAGGCCAGCGCGAGCAGCGCGATGAGTTCGTCGGAGCCGTTGCCCAGCACCAGCGCGCAGCCGGCGGGCAGGTCCACGAAGCGCGCCAGCGCCGCGACCACGTCGGCCACGCACTGCGTCGGGTAGCGGTTGATCGCGACGCGCGCGAGGCGCTCGCCGAGTTCGCGCTGCAGCGCGGGCGGCAGGCGGTACGGGTTCTCCATCGCGTCGAGCTTGACCAGCCCGGCGCTGGGCTGGATCGCGTAGGCGTGCATGGCCTGCACGTCCTGGCGGATCGTGCACGCGATGCGCTCGGCGAGCGGGGGCGTCGTCATGGCGCGGGGGCGTCGAGCAGCTCGGGGCCGACGACGAAGGGGCTGACGATGCGCACGCCGTCGATGCTCTGGCCGTGCTGCAGGTCCTCGGTGAGCAGGATGGTGCAACCCTGTTGCTGGGCCGAGGCCACCACCAGCGCATCCCAGTAGGCCAGACGGTGGCGGGCTTCGACGGCCCAGGCCGACTCGACCGTCGCGTGATCGATCATCCACGGCTGCCAGCTCTGGTAGCGCCGCACCTCGGCACGGGCGTCGCCGCCTGCGAGGGCCGACGAGAACCTGCGCCGGACGTTCCAGTAGAACTCGTTGAGCACCTGGGTGCTCAGACGCCCGCAGTGTCGGCTCCAGCAGGCGGCCAGCCACAGGCGCGAGCGGTCGCGCTTGTCGGGCTCACGATCGTCGATGGCGTACAGCAGCACGTTGGTGTCGACGAAGACCAGCGGCGGCGTCACGGCCGCTCCCGCCAGGCGGCGCGGTCGTAGATCTCGTCGCGGCTGAGGTAGCGGCCCTCGGAGCAACCCAGGCTCTTGAACTCGAGCGCTTCGCGCATCGCCCGGGCGTAGGCGTCGTCATGGCGCATCTTCTCGGCGAGGATCTCGCCGACCAGCCGCGACACGCTGGTGTTGCGCCGGGCGGCCTCGATGCGCGCCCATTCGGCGACGCTGTCCTCCATCGTGACGGTGACGTTCTTCATCGGAAAAACACACGAAGTTCGTGATTCACGATTTTCGTGCCGAGCGAGCCCGGTGTCAACGCAGCCGAATCCGCGCCGCCTCGGCGTGCGCCTGCAGGCCTTCGCCGTCGGCGAGTTCAGCGGCAATCGGGCCCAGGACGCGCGCGCCAGCTGCGCTGACCTCGATCAGGCTGGAGCGCTTGACGAAGTCATAGACGCCCAGCGGCGACGAGTAGCGCGCGCTGCCCGAGGTCGGCAGCACGTGGTTGGGCCCGGCGCAGTAGTCGCCCAGGCTCTCGCTGGTGTAGGCGCCCAGGAAGATCGCGCCGGCGTGGCGCAGCAGCGGCTCCCAGCGCTGCGGCTCGGCGCTGCAGACTTCGAGGTGCTCGGGCGCGATGCGGTTGCTGATCGCGCAGGCCTCGTCCATCGAGCGGGTGCGGATCAGCGCGCCGCGGCCCTCGAGCGAGGCGCGGATGATGGCCTGGCGCGGCAGGCTCGGCAGCAGCCGGTCGATGGCCTGCTGCACGCGCTCGAGGTAGGCCGCATCGGGGCACAGCAGGAGGCTCTGCGCGAGCTCGTCGTGCTCGGCCTGGCTGAACAGGTCCAGCGCGACCCAGTCGGGCGGCGTGCTGCCGTCGGCGAGCACGAGGATCTCGCTGGGGCCGGCGATCATGTCGATGCCGACCTGGCCGTAGACCTGGCGCTTGGCGCTGGCCACGTAGGCGTTGCCCGGGCCGGTGATCTTGTCGACCCGCGGCACCGTTGCGGTACCCCAGGCCAGCGCGGCCACCGCCTGCGCGCCGCCGATCGTGAAGACGCGCTGCACACCGGCCACCGCGGCGGCAGCCAGCACCAGCCGGTTGCGCTCGCCGCCGGGGGTCGGCACGACCATGACGACCTCGCCGACGCCGGCAACCTGCGCCGGGATCGCGTTCATCAGCACGCTCGACGGGTACGCCGCCTTGCCGCCGGGCACGTAGAGGCCGGCGCGGTCGAGCGGCGTCACCTTCTGGCCGAGCAGGCTGCCCTCGGCGTCGCGGTAGCTCCAGCTGCGGCAGCAGGCCTCGCGCTGGCGCTCGTGGAAGTCGCGCACGCGCGCCGCGGCGGCTTCGAGCGCGGCGCGCTGCGCCGGCGTGATGGTCGCCAGCGCAGCCTGCAGCTCGGCCGGCGCGATCTCGAGCTCGGCCAGGGTCGCGGCCTGCACGCCGTCGTAGCGCGCGGTGTATTCGAGCACCGCGGCGTCGCCGCGCGCGCGCACCTCGGCGATGATCTGGGCGACGCGCTGCTCGACCGTCGGGTCGCGCTCGGGGCTGGCCTGCAGCAGGCGCTGCAGCTCGGCCTCGAAGCCGGCGGCAGCGGTGTCGAGACGGCGGATGGCGACGTTCATGAGGCGCTGGCGGCGACGGCCGCGGCGAGGGCGTCGATCAGCGCGCGCATCGGCGCGCCGTGGAGCTTGAGCGCGGCCTGGTTGACGACCAGCCGCGCCGAGACGTCCATGATGCGCTCGACCTCGACGAGGTGGTTGGCCCTGAGCGTGCCGCCGGTCGAGACCAGGTCGACGATGGCGTCGGCCAGGCCGGTGAGCGGGGCCAGCTCCATCGAGCCGTAGAGCTTGATCAGGTCGACGTGCACGCCCTTGTCGGCGAAATGCTGGCGCGCGCTGCGCGTGTACTTGGTCGCGACGCGGATGCGCGCGCCCTGGCGCACCGCGCCGGCGTAGTCGTAGTCGTCGCGCACGGCCACGCTCATGCGGCAGCGCGCGATGCCCAGGTCCAGCGGCTGGTACAGCCCGCTGCCGTCGTGCTCGACGAGCACGTCGCGGCCGGCCACGCCGAGGTCGGCGCCGCCATGCTGGACGTAGGTCGGGACGTCGCTGGCGCGCACCAGCACGACGCGCAGCCCGGCCCGGCTGGTCGGCAGGATCAGCTTGCGCGAGGTCTGCGGGTCGTCGAGCACCGCGATGCCCGCGCGCGCCAGCAGCGGCAGCGTCTCCTCGAAGATGCGGCCCTTGGACAGGGCGAGGGTCAGCGTCACTTGAGCCTCTCGATGTCGGCGCCGAGGGCGCGCAGCTTGTCTTCCATGCGGTCGTAGCCGCGGTCGAGGTGGTAGATGCGGTCGACCAGCGTCTGGCCCTCGGCGACCAGGCCGGCGATGACCAGGCTGGCCGAGGCCCGCAAGTCGGTGGCCATGACCGCCGCGCCCGACAGGCGCGCTACGCCGTGGACGACCGCTGTATGGCCGTCGACCTCGATGCGCGCGCCCAGGCGCAGCAGCTCGTTGACGTGCATGAAGCGGTTCTCGAAGATGGTCTCCGAGACCCGCGCGCTGCCCTCGGCGATGCAGTCGAGGGCCATGAACTGGGCCTGCATGTCGGTCGGGAACGCCGGGTACTCGCTGGTGCGCAGGCTGACCGCCCGCGGCCGGCCACCGGCAGCGACGTCGATCCAGCCCTCGCCCGGGGTGACCTCGACGCCGGCCTCGCGCAGCTTGTCGATGACCGCGTCGAGGTGCTCGGCGCGCGCCTCGAGCAGGCGCGCGCGACCGCCGGCGGCGCCGACCGCGCACAGGAAGGTGCCGGCCTCGATGCGGTCGGCGACGATGCGGTGCGGCTGCGGCGGCGCGTGCAGCGCGTCGACGCCGCGCACGCGGATGCGGCTCGTGCCCTGACCCTCGATCTGCGCGCCCATTGCGATCAACAGCTCGGCCAGGTCGACGACTTCGGGCTCCTGCGCCGCGTTCTCGAGCAGCGTCTCGCCGCGCGCCAGGGTCGCGGCCATCAGCAGGTTCTCGGTGCCGGTGACGGTGATCATGTCGGTGGCGATGCGCGCACCGCGCAAGCCCCCCGGCGGCGCCTTGGCGATCACGTAGCCATGCTCGACGACGATCTGCGCGCCCATCGCCTGCAGGCCGCGGATGTGCTGGTCGATCGGCCGCGAGCCGATCGCGCAGCCGCCGGGCAGCGACACCGTGGCCTCGCCCCAGCGCGCGAGCAGCGGGCCCAGCACCAGCACCGAGGCGCGCATGGTCCTGACCAGGTCGTACGGTGCCTCGGGCGAGCTCAGGCCGCCGGCGTCGACCGTGACGCGCTCGGGCTGCTGCGCGTCGCGCCCGCAGCGCACGCCCATGTTGGCCAGCAGCCGCAGCATGGTCGCGACGTCCTGCAGCCGCGGCACGTTGTCCAGCACCAGCGGCTCGGCGCACAGCAGCGCCGCGCAGAGCCCGGGCAGCGCGGCGTTCTTGGCCCCCGCGATGCGGACCTCGCCGCTGAGGCTGCGGCCGCCGCGGATCAGCAGTTTGTCCATCGGGTTCGGGGCCGCATCACCGCGCGCGGCGGCGCCGGCCACAGGGCGGCGCCGCCCGACGCCGCGGCAGTGCGGCGTCGTTCAGTGGTGGTGGGGGGCACGCGCGCCGGTGGCCACCCCAGGCTGGGCGGCCCATTCGGCGGGCGTCAGTGTCTTCATCGACAGCGCGTGAATTTGCTCACGCATTCTATCGCCCAGCGCCGCGTAGACGCGCTGATGGCGGGCGACGCGAGAGCGGCCGTCGAACTCCGGCGAGACGATGGTCGCGAAAAAATGCCGGCCATCACCGTCGACTTCAAGGTGGACGCAAGCAAGTCCGGCGGCAATATAGGCACGCACGTCGGCGGCGGTCGGATCGGCCATGATGCCGGCGATTTTACGGCGCGCCACCCGGCTGCCGCCCGCCCCTGCCCGAAAGGCCCGCGATCGAGCCCTCGATCCTCGGCGTCTCGCCGCCCACCCTGCTCGCCTGGCTGCTCGGCCTCGCCCTCGTGGTCTGGGCGGCGTGGGTCTACAACCGGCTCGTGCGGCTGCGCAACGAGATCGCCCACGCCTACGCCCAGGTCGACGTGCAGCTCGGGCGCCGCACGACCTGGTGCCCAGCCTCGTCGAGGTGGCGAGGAAGCGCCTGCAGCACGAGCGCGAGACGCGCGAAGCCGTCACCCAGGCGCGCACCGCGGCGCGTGGCGCGGCCGAGCGCCCGAAGCAGGCACCGACCGACCCCGGGCTGATCGGCGCCCTGGCCGCCGCCGACGGCGTGCTCGGCGGCGCACTCGGCCGGCTGCTCCGGCCGTCGTCGAGGGCTACCCCGAGCTGAAGGCCGACGCGTCGATGCGCGAACCGAGCGAGGAACTCGCGCACACCGAGAACCGCGTGGCCTTCGCGCGCCAGGCCTTCAACGACGCCGTGCTCGACCACCACAACGCCGCCCGGCACTTTCCCTCGGTCATCGTCGCGCGGCTGACCGGCTTCGCCGCGGCCACGCCGCTCGCGTCGACGACCGGCGCCGAGGAACGCCGTGCGCCGCGCGTGAGCTTCTAGCGGCCGCGCCGCCGAGGCCCCCGCCCGATGCGCTTTCGCCAGCACCAGCAGGCGGCGCAGGCCGGCACGCGGCGCCTGCTCGGGCTGTTTGCGCTGGTGCTGCTGGCGCTGACGCTGGCCGTCAACGCCGCGCTGGCGCTGGCCTGGCGGCTCACCGCGCCGTGGGTGGCCGACTACCCCGACTGGTTCTTCGCCACCAACACCGCGCTGGTCCTGCTGTACGTGCTCGGCGGCTACGCGGTCGAGTCGCTGCGCCTGCGCGAGGGCGGCGCGCATGTCGCCCGGCTGGCCGGCTGGCGCGCAGTGCGCCGCGACGACGGCCTCGAGCGCCGTCTGGCCGCGGTCGTCAGCGAGATGGCGCTGGCCGCCAACACCCGGGCGCCGGCGGCCTGGGTCCTGCCGCGCGAGGACGCGATCAACGCCTTCGCCGCCGGCTGGAGCGCCGACGACGCCGTCGTCGCCGTCACCCGCGGCGCGCTCGAGCGGCTCGACCGCGCCGAGCTGCAAGGCGTCGTCGCGCACGAGATCAGCCACCTCGTGCACGGCGACACGACGCTCAACATGCGGCTGATCGGCATGGTCTGGGGCCTGCGGCTGCTGTTTGACCTCGGCCGCCGGCTGGTCGAACCCGGTGCGCGCGGCCGCCACCGGCTGGGCCTGCTGTTCGGCCTTGCGCTGATGGCGGTCGGCGCGCTCGGCTGGATCGCCGGCCGGCTGCTGCAGGCCGCGGTGTCGCGCCAGCGTGAGTTCCTCGCCGATGCCTCGGCCGTCAAGTACACGCGGCAGGTCGCCGGGCTGGGCGGCGCGCTGCGCAAGATCGCCGCCCAGCAGCACGCGCAGGCCGCTGCGCTGTCGGCGCGCACCGGCGCGCTGGCGCACCTGTTCCTCGTCAGCCACGCGCGCTGGGCCTGGTGGGCGACGCACCCGCCGCTGGCCGAGCGCATCCGCCGTCTGTACGGGCGCGCGCTGCCCGCGCTGGATGCCCAGGCGCTGCCGCCGCCGGCCGCCGAGGCCCCGCTGGCGCAGGCAGCGCTGGTGCCACTGCCCGCGCCGCGCGGGTCTGCTGCACCGCCCCCGGCGGCGGCGGCGGCGGCGGCGGCGGCGGCGGCGGCGGCGGCGGC
>Ga0208610_100268_pt1 | contig 20911 bp, 22 predicted proteins | sample SubbioR11Jul_8A2_FD_184815 | JGI IMG/M metagenome (GOLD analysis project Ga0208610, IMG submission 184815) | Serpentinite rock and fluid subsurface biosphere microbial communities from McLaughlin Reserve, California, USA - CR11Jul_8A2 (SPAdes) | ecosystem: Environmental > Terrestrial > Deep... | reverse complement strand
CGGATGCTCGGCGCCGTCCTTCCAGGTGAGCTGGAACTTCGCCGTCGCCGCATCGTGGATCTTGCCCAGATTGTGGTCGAGACGCTCGACCTCGAGCCAGTTGCCGTCGGCATCGACCATCCGCCACCACACCAGATTGTCGAGCGCGGTGCCCCACAGCACCGCCTTCTTGCCGCCGGCGTTCATCGCGATGTTGCCGCCGATGCACGACGAGTCGGCCGAGGTCGGGTCGACCGCGAACACCAGTCCGGCGCGCTCGGCCGCCTCGGCCACCCGGCGCGTGACCACGCCGGCGCCGGTGAACAGCGTCGGCTGCGGCTCGGCCACGCCCGGCAGCGGCACGGTCTCGACCGCGCCGAGCAGTTCCAGCTTCTCGCAGTTGATCACCGCCGAGCGCGCCTGCAGCGGCGCCGCCGAGCCGGTGTAGCCGGTGCCGCCGCCGCGCGGGATGATGGTCAGCCCCAGTTCGATGCAGGCGCGCACCAGCGCCGGCAGCTCGCTCTCGCTGTCCGGCGCCAGCACCACGAACGGGTACTCGACGCGCCAGTCGGCGGCGTCGGTCACGTGCGCGGCGCGCGCGAAGGCGTCGAAGCCGACGTTGTCGGCGCGCGTGATCGCGGCGAACAGGCGCCGCGCCCGCTTGCGCAGCTCGCTCGTGTCGCGGAACGACTGCTCGAACTCGGCCACGCAGCGGCGCGCCGCCGCCAGCAGCAGCCCGACGCGGGCGTCGCGCTCGGCATCGACCGCCGGCTCGCGCCGCTTCTCGATTTCGGCCAGCCGGTGGTGCAGCGCCTCGATCAGCAACGCGCGCCGCTTCGGATTGTCGAGCAGGTCTTCCTGCAGGTACGGGTTGCGCTGGACCACCCAGACGTCGCCCAGCACCTCGTAGAGCATCCGCGCACTGCGGCCGGTGCGCCGCTCGGCGCGCAGTTCGTCGAGCGCGCGCCAGCCGTCGGCGCCGAGCAGGCGGATGACGATCTCGCGATCCGAGAACGAGGTGTAGTTGTAGGGAATCTCGCGCAGGCGCGCGGGCGCATCCGCGTCGGGGCGCGCCTCGCGCAGCGCCGCGGGGGGCAGGGGGGCGTTCATCGATCGACCTCTGGGCGGGCATCCTCGCTGGTGCACGAGGTACGCCGACGCCGATCGGAGTGTATCTGTTGCGTTGCAGCGGAACCCGCTGCTCCGGTGCGGGAATGACGGCCGAGTGCGCCGTCCTTGCGCCGTCTCAAGCCGCGCCGCCCCCGTTTACCCCGGACGCACCGGCGCCTCCTGCATGGCCGCGACCTGTTCGCGCAGTTCGAGGATGCGTGCTTCCCAGTAGCGCGGCGTGTCGAACCACGGAAACGCCGCCGGAAAGGCCGGATCGTGCCAGCGGCGAGCGATCCACGCGCTGTAGTGAAGCAGGCGCAGCGTGCGCAGCGCCTCGACCAGATGCAGCTCGCGATCGTCGAACTCCTGGAACTGCCCGTAGCCGTCGAGCAGTGCCTTCAGTCGCTGCGGCGCCTGCTCGCGCGCACCCATCAGCATCCACAGATCCTGCACCGCCGGCCCCATGCGGCTGTCGTCGAAGTCGACGAAGTGCGGACCGGCGTCCTTCTGCGCGCTGGCGTCGGCGGCGTCGCGCCACAGCACGTTGCCTTCGTGCACGTCGCCGTGCAGGCGCAGGCGGGTCACCTCACCGGCGCGCGCGAACGCGGCCTGCACGCCGTCGAGCGCCTGCTGCGACACGCTGGCGTAGGCGGTGCGCAGCTCCGGCGGCAGCCAGTCGTGTGCCAGCAGCCAGGCGCGCGGCTCGATGCCGAAGGTCTCGATGTCGAGTGCGGGGCGCAGCGCGTAGGGCCGGGTCGCGCCGAGCGCATGAATGCGCCCGATGAAGCGGCCGAGCCACTCGAGCACCGCCGAGTCGTCGAGATTGGGCGCGCGCCCGCCGCGCCGCTCGAACAGGGCAACCCGGTGCCCGTCGGCGCGGTGCAGGGTGCGGCCGTCGAGCGCGCGCGCCGCCACCGCCGGCACCTCGGCCGCGGCCAACTCGGCGACGAACCCGTGTTCTTCCTCGATCTGCGCATCGGTCCAGCGCCCCGGGCGGTAGAACTTGGCGACGACGAAGCCGGCGCGACCGCCGGCCTCCTCGACGCCGACCTGGAACACGCGGTTCTCGTAGCTGTTGAGCGCGAGCAGCGTGCCAGTGGTGGCCAGGCCCGCCGGCCGGCCGATGGCATCGATCGCGTTGAGCACCGCGTCCGGCGTGAGGTCGGCGAACGGGGCCGCGGCCGGATCGGCCGCGGCCGGCGGGATCGGCTGCCCAGGCGGGTGATCGCGCGCTTCGCTCACGATGGCCATGTTACGGCGCGGCCCGGTGAATCCTCCCGCCAACGAAAAACGACGCTTGCGTCACGCCGGCTTGGCTACGGTATGGCCAGTTGGAACAGCCGCAGCGACCATGCGCAGCAAACGAGAGATCCTTGCCGTGACCCTGCTTGCCGGCGCCATCATCGCGCTGTCGATCTCGCTCAGCCACACGCGCGCGGCCAGCGCCGCAGCCGAGTCGGTCCGGATCGGCACCGCGCGTGCCTGATCCCCTCAGGAGCCCCGAATGACAGCCGCCTCGCGTGTCCGACTCAGTCCTCGCCATGCCTGCGCGCTGGTGCTGGCGTCGATCGGCGCCGCCGTCGCGCCGGCGGCGTTCGCCCAGGCCAAGACCCCGGCGCAAGCGGTCAAGCCGCCGGTGGCGCAGTTGTGGATCGATGTCGCCGTCCACACCATGCCGGGCATGCCCGAGATGCCCGCCATGCCGGCCGGCATTGGCGGCATGTTCGGCGGCGGCCACGGTGGCAATGTGTTCGGCAACACGCGCGCAATGTCGCCGGGCCGTTATGCCGACATCGCCTTGTTCACACAGCGCAAGCCGGGCGGCGCCGAGGCCACCCAGACCGTGCCCGCCGGCAGCGGGCTGGCGCCGAGCATTCCGCTCGTGCCGGTCAAGGTCGAGCCGCGCGGCCCCAGCGCCACCGGGGCGCCGCGCGAGCCGGGCGAGTACGAGCAGCCCAAGGGTCGCATGCTGTTCTACTGGGGTTGCGGCGAGACCGTGCGCGCCGGCCAGCCGCGCGTGCTGGACTTCTCCAAGGCCGCGCCCGCCGAGTGGGGCAGCTTCATGCAGGGCCGCGCGCCGCGCGAACGCGGCGCCGTGGCGCGACCGGGCCACAGCATCTGGCCGAACGACAAGGACGGCCGCAGCTTTGGGCGCGACGCCTTGCTCGCCGGCGAACACACGCTGAGCGGCGAGGGCGTGCCGGCCGATCTCAAGTTCGCAATCGGCGCGGCGCACGATTTCATGCCGGCGCTCGCCCTGGCACAGGCGGGTGCGCCTGCGGACGTGGTGCGGCTGACCTGGCCGGCGATGACGCAGGCGCGTGCCTACTTCATCAACGCCATGAGCGGCGGCGAAGACGCCACCGGCACCACCGAGATCGTGCTGTGGAGTTCGGCCGAGGTGCCCGAGTTCGGCATGGGCCTGATCGACTACGCCTCGCCCGGCAACATCGAGCAGTGGCTCAAGGACAAGGTGCTGCTGGCGCCGGCCGTCACCCAGTGCGCGGTCCCGAGAGGCATCTTCGCCAAGAGCCAGGGCGCGATGCTGCGGATGATCGCCTACGGGCCGGAACTGAACCTCGCGCATCCGCCGCGCCCCACCGACGTCAAGACTCCGTGGGAGCCCGAGTGGGCGGTACGCGTGCGCACCAAGTCCACCGCGATGGCGATGCTCGGACAGCAGGCCGAGGGCGGCAGGCGGCTGGGCGCCGCCCGCACCGGGGATCCGCAGGCCGGCGCCGGCGTGCGGCCACGCCCTGATTGCCCGCCGCCTTCGAGCGGCGACAGCACCGCGGCCGCCGTCGGCGGCGCGCTCGGCGGCAGCGTCGGCAGCGCGGTCGGCGGCGCGCTGGGCGGCCTGTTCGGCAAGAAGGAAGAGAAGAAGGAACCGCCGCTGGCGGATTGCCCGCAGTAGGCGACGACGGCACCGGGCGAGCGGCGGGGCGGTGCTGCCGCTCATGGCCTTTCGGGCGCCGGTCTTGCAGCGCTGGCGTGAATGTTCGGCGCAGATCGCGCATCCGGCGCCCGAACGACGCTTGCGTCACGCCCGGCCGGCTGGCTGAACGCTCGCTCAGCCGCCGCGGGCACTCCCTGCGCCGCCGCTGCCGCCCGCGGCGGGCGGTGCCGGCGCTGCCACCGCCACGCGGCGCGTCGTCGCGCGCGCCGCCGCTGGTAGAGTCCGCGCCCACCGGATCCGAGGGGAGAGGGGCCATGCCAGCCCAGGAGTACCTGCGCCGCATCCTCAATGCGCGCGTCTACGACGTCGCCGTCGAAACGCCTCTGGAGGTCGCGCCGCAGTTGAGCGCGCGGCTGCACAACACGGTGCTGCTCAAGCGCGAGGACCTGCAGCCGGTGTTCAGCTTCAAGCTGCGCGGCGCCTACAACAAGATGGTCAACCTGCCGGCCGAGGCGCTGGCGCGCGGCGTGATCGCCGCGTCCGCCGGCAATCACGCGCAGGGCGTGGCGCTGGCCGCCGGCAAGCTCGGCTGCCGGTCGGTGATCGTGATGCCGGTGACCACGCCGCAGGTCAAGGTCGACGCGGTGCGCGCGCGCGGCGGCGAAGTGCTGCTGCACGGCGACTCCTACTCCGATGCCTACGCGCACGCGGTCGAACTGCAGGCGAGCCGCCGGCTCAGCTTCGTGCATCCGTTCGACGATCCGGACGTGATCGCCGGCCAGGGCACGGTCGGCATGGAGATCCTGCGCCAGCACCACGCGGGCGAGCAGGGGCCGCTGGCGGCCGTGTTCGTCGCCATCGGCGGCGGCGGTCTGATCGCCGGCGTGGCCGCCTACATCAAGGCGCTGCAGCCGCAGATCAAGGTGATCGGCGTGCAGACCGAGGACTCGGACGCAATGGCGCGCTCGCTCGCCGCCGGCCGGCGCGTGCAATTGCACGACGTCGGGCTGTTTTCCGATGGCACCGCGGTGCGCATGGTGGGCGAGGAGACCTTCCGTCTGGCGCGCCGCTTCGTCGACGAGGTGATCACCGTCGACACCGACGAGCTGTGCGCGGCGATCAAGGACGTGTTCCAGGACACGCGCTCGATTCTGGAGCCGGCCGGCGCGCTGGCCGTGGCCGGCGCCAAGAAGTACGTCGAGCGCGAGAGGCTGCAGGGCAGCACGATCGCGGCGATCGCCAGCGGCGCCAACATGAACTTCGACCGCCTGCGCTTCGTCGCCGAGCGCGCCGAGGTGGGCGAGGAGCGCGAGGCGGTGTTCGCGGTGACGATCCCCGAGGAGCGCGGTTCGTTCCGCCGCTTCTGCGCGCTGGTCGGCAGCCGCAACGTGACCGAGTTCAACTACCGGATCGCCGACGCGGTCGAGGCGCACGTGTTCGTCGGCATCCAGGTCGGCGCGCGCGGCGAGGCGGCCGAGCTGGCGCGCAGCTTCGCCGGCGCCGGTTTCGCTGCGCTCGACCTCACCGGCGACGAACTGGCCAAGCAGCACTTGCGCCACCTGGTCGGCGGCCGCTCGCCGCTGGCGCGCGACGAGCTGATCTACCGCTTCGAGTTTCCGGAGCGGCCCGGCGCGCTGATGAAGTTCCTCACCAGCATGGCTCCGAACTGGAACATCTCGCTGTTTCACTACCGCAACCAGGGCGCCGACTACGGCCGCATCCTGGTCGGCATCCAGGTGCCGGCCGGCGAGAAGAGGCAGTTCCGCGCCTTCCTCGCCGAACTCGGCTACCGGCACTGGGACGAAAGCGCCAACCCCGCCTACCGGCTGTTCCTCGGCTAGGAGCGGCGCTGCTCGGACGCCTGCTCAACGCCAGTCGCTACCAGGCGCCATCAGGCGAGCGCGGAGAGCGCCGCTTGACTGAGCCTCTTTCACGGCCGGCTTGGCGACGATCCGGTGCGCTATGGCGACGAGCGCGGCACGAGCGATCGTCGTCACGTTCGAGTCGGCCAGGACGCTGTTCTCGCAGCTCACGCCTGCACCCGGCGCGCCGCTTTTCCGCTGCCCGGGCACCGAATGTTCGGCTGAACAAATCGCCGCGTGCGCCGAGCATCTCGCTCGTTCGGTGCAACCGATGCGGGGCGGCGATGACGAGTGCAGACGGTGGCTGCGACCGCCAAGACGACGTTCACGACTGGCTGCTCGCGGCCTTCGCCGCCGAGCGCGCGCCGGCGCGTTGCCGGCTGCCTGAGCCGGCGACGATCGCGGCGTCGCCGCCGCGCGCCACGCGCGTGCCGGCGGTGCGGGCATCGTTCGTGGTTATGCTGATCCTGTCGGCCGGCGCGCTGCTGATCCACCTGGTCCAGTCGTAACGACGCGGCGGCTGCGGTTCGCTGGCGCCATCGCAGGGCCCGAGAATCGACTGCCTGCCCTCGCGTAAACCCGCGTTGAAGGTCGACCGATCAGGCGGCATCTTCTATTGATGCTGCCGGCCCCGATCCCGGAGACGACGCAAGGCGCGCAAGGACCGAGCGCCCATGCCCGCCCGCGCCCGGACGAGGCGGCCAAGCGCGCTGCGCGCGAGCGACTGATCCTCTTCACGCGGCTGCTCGATGCCGCGATCTACCTGCCCGTACTGCGCACGCGCGTCGGCCTGGACGCGCTGCTCGGCCTGGTGCCGGTGGCCGGTGACGTGGTGAGCGGCGCGCTCGGTGCCTACCTGGTGTACGAAGCGCGCCAGCTCGGCGCTTCGCGCTGGCTGCAGGCGCGCATGGTCGGCAACCTGCTGCTCGACGCCGCCGTCGGCACCGTGCCGGTGGTGGGCGACCTGTTCGACGTCTTCTTCAAGGCGCACGTGCGCAACCTGAAGCTGCTGCAGAAGGAACTGGGCGAGCCCTACATCGACGCCACCGCCGGTAGCGCGCGCGACGCCGACGCGATCGATGTCGACGTCGCCGACGCGCGCCGGCCGCCGCGGTAGGCGGCGCGCAGCGCGCGCGGTCCTTGTTGTGAACTCGGCGCCGGGAGTCGAGCGGCTACGCCACCGTGACCTCGCGCGCCAGGTACACGTCCTGGATCGCGTTGAGCAGCGCCACGCCCTCGGCCATCGGCTTCTGGAACGCCTTGCGGCCGGAGATCAGCCCCATGCCGCCGGCGCGCTTGTTGATGACCGCGGTGCGCACGGCGTCGTGCAGGTCATTGTCGCCCGAGGCGCCGCCGGAGTTGATCAGCCCCACTCGGCCCAGGTAGCAGTTGGCTACCTGGTAGCGGGTGAGGTCGATCGGGTGCTCGGTGGCGAGCTGCGAGTACATCCGCTTGTCGGTCTTGCCGTAGGGATTGTCGGCGGTACTGAGCGCCAGATAGCCGCCGTTGTTCTCGGGCAGCTTCTGCTTGACGATGTCGGCCTCGATCGTGACCCCGAGGTGATTGGCCTGGCCGGTGAGGTCGGCCGCCACGTGGTAGTCGCGGTCCTTCTTGAACGCCGGGTTGCGCAGGTAGCACCACAGCACGGTGGCCATGCCCAGTTCGTGCGCCGCGGCGAACGCCTGGCTGACCTCGACGATCTGCCGGCTCGACTCGGCCGACCCGAAGTAGATCGTCGCGCCGACCGCGACCGCGCCCATCTCGCGTGCCTGGCGGATGTTGGCGAAGAAGATCTGGTCGTATTTGTTCGGGTAGGTCAGGAACTCGTTGTGGTTGAACTTGAGCAGGAACGGGATCTTGTGCGCGTAGCGGCGCGAGCAGGCGCCGAGCACGCCGAGCGTCGAGGCGACCGCGTTGCAGCCGCCCTCGATCGCCAGCCGCACGATGTTCTCGGGGTCGAAGTAGGCGGGGTTCTTCGCGAACGAGGCGCCGGCGCTGTGCTCGATGCCCTGGTCGACGGGCAGGATCGACAGGTAGCCGGTGCCGGCCAGCCGGCCGCAATCGAACATCTGCTGCAGGCTGCGCAGCACCGGCGCCGGCCGGTCGCTGGCGCCGTGGATGCGGTCGACGAAATCCGGCCCGGGCAGGTGCAGCTTCTCCTTCGGGATACCCGTGCAGACGTGGCTGAGCAGGCTCTCGGCGTCGGCGCCGAGCAGCTTGGCGATGTCGGTCATCGTCGGTCTCCGCGTGGTGCTCGCTGCGCCGGTCCCGGCCTCAGGGCCGCAACGCCGTCTCCCTGCCCCTCTGCGCCGCCAGCACGCCGACCACCGCCTCGGTCTGCTGCGCGAGCGCGGCCAGCACGTCGTGGACGCTGACCAGTCCGTAGAGCATGCCGTCGTCGTCGAGCACCGGCAGCCGGCGCACGCCGCGCTCGCGCATGCAGGCGAGCGCATCGAGCAGATCGTCGTCGAGGCGGCCGGCGGCCAGTGGCTGGCTCATCACGTCGCCCGCGGTCAGCGTCGAGGGGTCGAGTCCGGGGGCGACCGCCTCGACTACGATGTCGCGGTCGGTGACGATGCCAAGCGGCTGCCGGGCGGCGCCCACCGGTGCGACCACGATCAGGCAGCCGACATGGGTGCGCCGCATCTTTTGCGCGCACTCGCTCAGCGTTGCTTCGACGCCAACGGTTTCGACTTCGCGCGTGGCGAGATCGCGCAGGCTCGTGGAAGAGATTCTCATCGTCGTCTCCGGCAGCGCGGGCGCCCGTTCTGCCCGCTCGTGACCATGCTGCGCCCGCAGCGGCGCCGCCCGCTGACCTGCATCAAGCCGCCGCCGCGAACGTAATTCGAGCGCCTCGGCTTGGGGCGCCTCGGGGGTTTCCATGACACCGGAAGACGCGACCTCACGCCTGTCCGACCAGGCGCGCTTCGCCCGCCTGCTGCACCTGAGCAGCAAGACTACGCCCGACAACGCCGCCTTCGGGCCGCCGATCGTCAACACCTCGATCTACGCGCTGCCGCCGCAGCCGTGCGGCCCCTACCAGTACGCGCGCTGGGGCAACCCCACCTGGACCGCCCTCGAAGACGCGCTGGCGGTGCTGGAAGACGCCGAGACCGTCACCTTCCCGGCAGGCATGGCGGCGATCGCCGCCGTGTTCTATGCGTTACTGCGGCCCGGCGACCGCGTGCTGCTGCCCAGCGATGGCTACTACACGACCCGTATCTGCGCCGACAGGTACCTGGCGCCGATGGGCATCGAGGTCGAGACCTGCGCCACCGCCGCGCTCGCCGCGCGCGACCTGGCGGGGTTCAAGCTGGTGCTGGTGGAGACGCCGTCGAACCCCGGTCTGGATCTGGCCGACATCGCCGACGTCTGCCGCCGCGCCCATGCGGCCGGTGCGATCGTCGCGGTCGACAACACGACGATGACACCGCTCGGCCAGCGCCCGCTCGATCTCGGCGCCGACCTCGTGGTGAGCGCCGACACCAAGGCGCTCAACGGCCACTCCGACGTGCTGTTCGGCCACGTCTCGGCGCGCAGTGCCGAGTTGATCGCCGCCGTGCGCGACTGGCGCCGCCTGGTCGGCGCCGTTCCCGGCCCGTTCGAGGCCTGGCTCGTGCATCGCGGGCTGGAGACGCTCGAAGTGCGCTTCGCTCGCATGACCGCCAGCGCCGCCGCATTGGCGCAGCGGCTGGCCGAGCAGCCGTGCGTGCGCGAGGTGCGCTACCCGGGCCTGGCGTCGCATCCGGCGCACGCGCTGGCGCAGCGGCAGATGACGAGCGGCGGCGCGCTGATCGCGCTCACACTGGCCGACGAGGCGGCGGCCGAGCGCTTCATCGCAAGTTGCGCTTTCCTGCGTCCCGCCACCAGCTTCGGCGGTGTGCACAGTTCGGCCGAACGGCGCGCGCGCTGGGGCGACGCGGTGGCGCCGGGCTTCGTGCGGCTGAGCGTCGGCTGCGAGCCGACCGAAGTGCTGTGGCAGGAGATCGAGCGGGCGCTGCGCGCCTGATCGACGCCGCGGTACCTGCTGCGGCAGGCGCCGGACGCGCCGGTCGCGCCCGTCGATCACGCCGTCCGACTCTGCGCCGCCGGCAGGGCCGCGACCGCGCACCGCGGTGCTCAGGCCGGCGCGGGCGCACGAAGGCCGCGGTCTTTGCCCCTGCGCGCGTGGCCCGGCGTGTAACACTGGCGTAACGCACGCCTCGCTACAAGGTCGGCCACGACCCGTCGGCCAGTGGCGAAGCTGCGTGCACACTCGCGAACGCGGGCTGGCAACGATCTGCGGACCCGGCTCGCAATTCGCTTTGCGGAGCTGGCGATGGCCACTGCGGCGCGGCGGGGGGCGGGGCGAGCCGGCGCGGTGCGGTTGCGGCTGCTCGGTGCGCCACGCATCGAACTCGGCGACGGCGCACCGGTGGCGCTGGAGCGGCTGCTGGCGGCACCCTGCAGTCGATGACCTTTGTCTGGACGCGTCCGGCCGGGCCTGCCCCCGCGCCGATCTTCAGCGAGCGGGCAACAACGCTGTCGCTGCACCACCGCCTGCCGCCAGCGCAGAGCGCAGGTCGCCTGCAGGCCGACACCAGGCTCGGCCGGCTGGTGCTGCAGGACATGCCCGAACGCAACGTGTTGCTGGAGGCCTACGCCGCCCGCCGCTAGCCCGCTTCGACGCCGGCACCGCGCCGCAGCGGTCGGTTCAGGCGAAGCGGATCAGCGGCGCCGCTGCGTCGGCGGTGTCGGCGCAGGGTTGCTCGTCGAAGGCGATGTCGCCGTCGGCATCGGCGATGCCGGTGGCGCTCAGCCCCTTGAAGTCGAACAGGCTGGCGTCCATCAAGTGCGACGGCGTCACGCGCGCCAGCGCATTGAACGTGTTCTCCACGCGCCCCGGGTGCTTGCGCTCCCATTCGAGCAGCATCCGTTTCACTTCCTGGCGTTTGAGGTTGTCCTGCGAGCCGCACAGGTTGCACGGGATGATCGGGAACTGCCGCACCTGCGCGTAGCGCGCCAGATCCGCTTCCTTCACGTAGGCGAGCGGCCGGATCACCACGTGGTGGCCGTCGTCGGAAACGAGCTTCGGCGGCATCGCCTTGAGCCGGCCGCCGTAGAAGAGATTGAGGAAGAAGGTGCCGAGGATGTCGTCGCGGTGGTGGCCGAGCGCGATCTTCGTTGCCCGCAGTTCGCTCGCCAGCCGATACAGGATGCCGCGCCGCAGCCGCGAGCACAGCGAGCACATGGTCTTGCCCGGCGCGATCACGCGCGTGACGATGCTGTAGGTGTCCTGCGTCTCGATGCGAAACGGCACGCCGCGGCGCGTCAGGTACTCGGGCAGCACCTGCGCCGGGAAGCCGGGCTGCTTTTGGTCGAGGTTGACGGCGACCAGTTCGAAGTCGATCGGCGCGCGGCTGCGCAGCGCCAGCAGCACCTCGAGCAGACCGTAGCTGTCCTTGCCGCCGGAGACACACACCATCACGCGGTCACCGGCCGCGATCATGTTGAAGTCGGCGATCGCCTGCCCGGCCAGCCGCAGCAGCCGCTTCTCCAGCTTGTTCGCCTCGTGCGCGGCCTTGCGCCCGGCACGCGTCTCCGGCTCAAGCGGCGCAGTCATCGCTGCCTCCAGCGCTGCCGTTGCTCGAGCCGCGATCGTTGAACCTGAACACCTCGACGCCCACCGCCTCGACGTCGTCGTAGACATCGGGCTTCTCGCTTGCCACGCGCACCGCGTGCACGGCCGGGTGCGCGAGCAACGCCCGCGCCAGGTCGTCGACCAGCGTTTCCTGCAGGTTGATGTGGCCCTGGTCGATCCGCTGGCGCACGGTGCTGCGCACGAAGTCGTAGTCGAGCACCTCGTGGATGCGGTCGTGGCGCGGCGTCGAGACCGCCAGCGGCACGAACAGATCGACGCTGACCACCAGCTTCTGCGGTCCGTTGCGTTCGAAGGCGTGGATGCCGATGTTGGCGTCGATCACCACCTCGCGCAGAAAGATGCGGCGGCAGTGCGCCAGGCGCGGGTCGAGCAGCCAGGTGCTCATCGCTTGGCAGCTTTCGTCGGCGACCGCCGGTGCGCCGCCGGCTCGGTCAGGAACATGATGTCGCGCGCGCTCGGCACCAGGTGCTGGCCGCCGTCGACGAGGATCGTGCTGCCGGTGATCGCGCGACTCTCGGCCGCGAACAGCACCGCCGCGGCGACGTCCTCGGGTGTGCTCGAGCGGCCGAGCGGCGTGCGCGCGTGCGCCTGCGCGAAGCCGGCCTCGGTCTGGTCGCCGGAGGCGAGCGTGATGCCCGGCGCCACGCCGACCACCCGCAGCCGGGGCGCCAGCGCCTGCGCCAGCAGCGTGGTGGCGGCGTGCAGCGCCGCTTTCGACAGCGTGTACGAGAGGAAGTCCGGGTTCGGGTTGAACAGCTTCTGGTCGAGCAGGTTGATCGCGGCTGCCTGGGCGCCGGCCGGCACACGGCGCGCCAGTTCACGCGCCAGGATCACCGGTGCCGCCAGGTTGATCCGGTAGTGCGCTTCGAGGCCGGCATAGCGGCACGAGTCGGCGTGGTCGGCGGCGAAGCGCGAGGCGTTGTTGACCAGGCAGTCGAGGCGGCCGAGCGCGGCGATTGCCCGCGGCACCAGCGCTGCGGTCGCCGCCTCGCGTCGCAGATCGGCGCGCAGCACGACCGCGCGCCGGCCGAGCTCGCGCACCGCGGCGGCGGTGGCCAGCGCGTCGGCGCGCGAGCTGGCGTAGTGGATCGCCACGTCCCAGCCGCGCCGCGCGAAGGCGAGCGCGATCGCGCGGCCGATGCGGCGTGCGCCGCCGGTGACCAGCACCGCGTGCGGCGCGGCAGCGGGGGCGGCACTGCGGGAGGACATGCGGGCGGTGGCGGCGGCGGTCAGAGGAAGTGGCAGGAGCGCGGCATCTGCGCCCGTGCTTCACGGAAGGCTGTGCTCGTGATTGGCACGCGGCGTGCGCGGCGCCGGCGCGGAGAGCGTGCAGTTTAGCGGTAGCATCGCCGGCCCCCAGCCCGCGCGTCGGCGCGCACCGTCTGCCGTGAACGCTGTGCCCGCCCGGTCCACGCTGCCGCCGCCCGATGCGCTCGCTGCCGGCCACAGCGCCCGGCTCGCGGCGCTGATCGCGCGCGAGATCGACGCGGCCGGCGGCTGGATCGGCTTCGACCGCTACATGCAACTGGCGCTGTATGCGCCCGGCCTCGGCTACTACGCGGCCGGCGCCCGCAAGCTCGGCGACCGCGCCGCCGGCGGCGACTTCGTCACCGCCCCCGAGATCTCGCCGCTGTTCGGCCGCGCGCTGGCGGCGCAGGTGGCGCAGGTGTTCGCGGACACGGCGCCGCGGATCCTGGAATTCGGCGCCGGCAGCGGCGCGCTGGCCGGCGATCTGCTCGACGAGCTGGCGGCGCGCGGCATCGCCGTCGAGAGCTACGCGATCGTCGAGGTCAGCGCCGATCTGCGCCAGCGCCAGCGCGCGCGGCTGGCGGCGCGCTCGCAGGTCGCCTGGCTCGATGCGCCGCCGGCCGGTTTCGACGGCGTGATCGTCGCCAACGAGGTGCTCGACGTGATGCCGGTGCGACTGTTCGTACGCGCCGCCGATGGCGTGCGCGAGCGCGGCCTGACGCTGCGCGCCGGCGCTCTTGCCTGGGCCGAGCGCGATGCCGATGCGCGCCTCGCCGATGCGGTGCGCGGCATCGAGACCGCGGTCGCAGCGCTGCCCGCAGGCTACGGCTCCGAGGTCGGCGAGATCGCCGCCGCCTGGAGCGCGCAGCTCGCCGGCTGGCTGGCGCGCGGTGTGGCGCTGCTCGTCGACTACGGCTTTCCGCGCCGCGAGTACTACCATCCGCAGCGGGCGATGGGGACGCTGATGTGCCACTACCGGCATCGCGCGCACGCCGATCCGCTGTGGCTGCCGGGACTGAACGACATCACCGCGCACGTCGACTTCACCGCGATCGCCGACGCCGCGCACGGCGCCGGCCTGGACGTGCTCGGCTACACCTCGCAGGCACACTTCCTGATCAACTGCGGGCTGCTCGAGCGCCTGCGCGAGCAGCACTCGCCGAGGCGCGCCGCCGAGGCGCAGCGCCTGCTGTCGGAGGCCGAGATGGGCGAACTGGTGAAGGTGCTGGCGGTCGGTCGCGGCGTGCGCGCGCCGCTGGCGGGCTTCGCGCGCGGCGACCGCCGGCACACGCTGGACTGAGGACGTGCGCTTCATCGTCACCCTGTTCCTGGCGCTGATCGTGCTCAGTGCCTTGCAGCCGTGGCTGCAGAAGCTCGGCCTCGGCCGGCTGCCTGGCGACTTTCGCTTTCACATCGGCAAGCGCGAGATCCTGCTGCCGTTCGCCAGCACGCTGCTGCTGACCGGACTGATGTTCGTGATCGCCTGGCTGCTGTAGCGCGGCTCAGCCGAGCGCCGCGCGCACCGCCTGCACGCGCGCCTGGTGCAGCGCCTGGGCGATGCGTTCGCCTCGTTGCGGCGCCTCGCCAGCGACGCCGGCGGCGACGGCGCCGCCGTCGACGCTTTGCGCCGCGGCCAGGGCTTCGAGCACGCGCGCGCGCTGCGCATAGGGTCGATCGCCGAAGCCGGCGCGGCCGCGGTGATCGGCCTCGCAGGCGTCGAGCACCTGCGCCAGCAGCGCCGGCCGGCGCAGCGCGTCGCAGCGTTCGAGCAGGCGCACCAGGCCGGCGGCGTCGAGATCGAGAGCGCGGTGCAGGTTGCCGTGCTCGCGCGCGGCCAGCAGCGCCGCGTCGCGGCAGTCGCCGGGCACGCGCAGCCGCTCGCACACCGCGCGCGCCAGCTCGACGCTGCGCTGCTCGTGGCCGATGTGCTGCGGCAGGATCGCGGCCGGCGTCGTGCCCTTGCCGAGATCGTGCAACAGCGCCGCCCAGCGCGCCGGCAGCGCGGCATCGATGCGCGCGGCGGCGTCGACCACCAGCAGCATGTGGCCGCCGGTGTCGATCTCGGGATGGTGCTGCGCCGGTTGCGGCACGCCCCACAGGCGATCGAGTTCCGGCAGCACGCGTGCCAGGGCGCCGCAGTCGCGCAGCACTTCGAGCATGCGCGCCGGGCGCGCCTGCATCAGTCCGCGCGCCAGCTCTTGCCAGATGCGCTCGGGCACCAGCACGTCGACCTCGCCGGCGGCGACCATCTGCCGCAGCAGCGCCCGCGTCTCGTCGGCGACCGTGAAGTCGGCGAAGCGCGCCGCCAGGCGCGCCAGTCGCAGGATGCGCACCGGATCCTCGGCGAAGGCGGGGCCGACATGACGCAGCACGCGCGCCGCCAGATCGCGCCGGCCGCCATGGGGATCGATGATCGTGCCGTCGGCCGCGCGCGCGATCGCGTTAATCGTCAGATCGCGCCGCGCCAGATCTTCCTCGAGGCTCACCTCGGGCGCGGCGTGGAAGGCGAAGCCGTGGTAGCCGGGCGCGGTCTTGCGTTCGGTGCGCGCCAGCGCGTATTCCTCGTTCGTGCGCGGGTGCAGGAACACCGGGAAGTCGCGCCCGACCGGGCGAAAGCCGGCGGCCAGCATCTGCTGCGGCGTGGCGCCGACCACCACCCAGTCGCGGTCGGCGACCGGCTGCCCGAGCAGTTCGTCGCGCAGCGAGCCGCCGACCTGATAGATCTTCATCGCCGAAGTGCAGGCGCGCCGCCGGCCGCCGACCTCAATGGTCGGTCAGCTCCTCGACTTCGGCCTGCGCCGCCGCCACCCAGGCGCGCATCGGCGGTAGAGCGCCGCACGGCCGCTCCGAAGGCGCTCGCTCCCCCGCGGGGGGACAGCCCGAAGGGCGAAGGGGGTCACCTGCCAGCACGCGCGCGCTGTAGCCGGCAAGCAGCGGCGGCAGCGCCACGTCGTAGGTGACGAAGCGCGTGACCACCGGCGCGTAGAAGGCGTCGGCGATGCAGAACGCGCCGAACAGCATCGGCCCGCCGCTGGCGTCCAAGGCCGCGGTCCAGATCGCCACCACGCGCTCGATGTCGGCCTGGACGTCGGCGCGCCGTTGCGCCTCGGCGCCGCGCGCCGGCTTGCGCGCGCGGATGTCCATCGACAGATGGCCGCGCAGCGCGGCGAAGCCCGAGTGCATCTCGGCGCTGACCGCGCGCGCGGTGGCGCGCGCGGCGCGGTCGGCCGGCCACAGTCGGCCGGCGGCGTAGGTCTCGTTGACGTACTCGCAGATCGCCAGCGAGTCCCACACGGCGAGGCGGCCGTCGAGCAGGCACGGCACCTTGCCGGAGGGCGAGCAGGCGAGGATGCGCGCGCGCGTGTCGGGCTGGTCGAGGGCGATGCGCTCCTCGACGAACTCGATGCCGGCCACCTTCATCGCCAGCCACGGTCGCAGCGACCAGCTCGAATAGTTCTTGTTGCCGATCACCAGCTTGAGCATCGCCGGCCGCCGGTCAGCGACGCGCGCGCGTGCGCAGGCCGCCGAAGCGGGTGCGCGGGTGCAGGCCGGACAGGTACAGGGTCGCGTCCGACTCGAGCGGCGTGTGCGCGATGCCGAGTTCGGGCGCCGGCACGAAGGGCTGGACACTGGCGACGTTGTCGCGCTTCATCGAGTCCAGGTTGTCGCGCGACAGCAGCGGCTCGCCGGGGGCCAGTTCCATCAGCCGCGCCTGCACGCGCGCCACCGCCTCGGGCAGGCCGATCACGCGCCGCGGATGGCCGCCGGCGGCGGCCGCGAACTCGACCAACTGCCGCAGGGTGTAGACGCGCGGCCCGGCCAGCTCGTAGCTGCGACCGAAAGTGGCCGGGTTGTCGAGCGCGTTGACGAACGCCTGCGCGACGTCCCCGACCCACACCGGCTGGAAGCGCACGTCGGCGCCGGCCAGCGGAATGAACGGTGCCAGCGCCGCCAGCTTGGCGAAGGTGTTGAGAAAGCGGTCCTCGGGGCCGAACACCACCGACGGCTGGAAGATCGTCCAGTCGAGCGCGCTGGCGCGCACCAGCGCCTCGGCCTCGCCCTTGCTGCGCTGGTACATCGACGGGCCGAGCGGATCGGCGCCGAGCGCGCTCATCTGCAGCAAGCGGCGCACCTTCGCCTTGCTGCAGGCGGCCAGCGCCCGCCGGGTCAGTTCGCGGTGGGCGCGCGCGAAGTCGGCCTCCTTACCCTGCAGGATGCCGACCAGGTTGATCAGCGCCTGCTGGCCGGCGACCAGGCGGTCGAGCGCCGCGTCGTCGTTCACGTCGGCTTCGACCACCTCGCAGGCGGGAAACACGATCAGGTGCTTGGCCTTGTCGCGCCGGCGCGACGGCACCGTCACGCGACAGCCGCGCTCGATCAGGAGGTTGACGAGGTGGCGCCCGACGAAACCGGAGCCGCCGAGCACGAGAACCTGGGTGTGACGCATGCGCAAGGATCCGATCGGGAGGGCAGGCCGCGGGTCCGATTCTAGGCAACGGCGGGCGCGCCCTGCGCAAAGTTGCGATGCATGGTGCCGCCGCCCCCTGATCGCGCTGCGCGAGCCGCAGATCGACGATCCGCGCGAGGCGCCATCCGGGCCACTACGGCTGCCGGGCGGCCGGCGCTTGCGCTGGCGCAAACGGCGACCAATCTGCATCCACGACGTCGTCGCGGGCATTGCCGCGGCTTGCGACCGATGCGAGACTGCGCGCCACGTCTCGAGGCGCCGTTGCCGGCGCCGTGCCCGATGCAGTTCCTCGACTTCCGCCTGCCGCGCGAAGGCTTCGCCTGTCCGCTCGATCTGTGGTCCGCCTGCCATGACCGCGGCCGCCGGGTCGCGTTCCTGTTGCATCGGTTGTTCCGCCATCTGGGCGAACACGGGCCGAGCGATGCCACGCGCGTGACCGCGGCCGAGGTGTGGCGCTATCTGACCGAGGCCGCGCCGCGCCATCACGCCGACGAGGATCTCGACCTGTTTCCGCGCCTGCAGCGCCGGCTCGACCGGCGCGGTGCCGACTTCGCCGACGCGCAGGCCGCCACCGAGGCGCTGCAGCGTCTGGCCTGCGAGCACGAAAGGATCGAATCGCTGTGGGCGCCGCTGTGCGCTGCGCTCGAGCAGGTGCGCGAGCGCAGCGCCACCGCCGAACAGTGCGCGTTGGCCGACGACTTCGTCGACCGCTTCGTCCCGCATCACGCACTCGAGGAGCAGATCATCCTGCCGGTGGCGCGCCGGCTGCTCGATCGAGAGGATCTGGCCGCGATCGGCGTTGCGATGGCGGCGCGCCGCGGCACCACCTGGGAGGCGCTGGCGGCCGGTCGCCAGCGCTGAGCGCTGACCGGCGCGCGGCGCCGCTGCCCCGAGTCGCACGGACGTCGCTGCCGACGCCGGCGTGCCGCGCGGTCAGGACGGCGCGACGAGCGTCGGCGGCGTCGATGGTGCGCTCAGGGCAGTTCGCTGGCGCCTGCCGGCTTCGGCGCCACCGTGCCGAGGCGCGCTTTCAGCGACTGCGCGCGACCCTCGAACAGGGCGGCGTAGACGACCGCGTTCGACATCACCTTCTGCACGTAGTCGCGGGTCTCGTTGAACGGGATCGTCTCGGCGAAGATCGCGCCCTCGACCGGCCGCGCGAGCGCGGCGCGCCAGGCGCGCGCGCGCGCCGGGCCGGCGTTGTAGGCGGCGCTCGCCAGCAAGGGCTGGCGGTCGAGATCGTCGAACACCATCTGCAGGTAGCTGGTGCCCAGGCGCAGGTTGACGTCGAGTTCGTTGACCCGGCTCGACGCGAAGTCGTTCATGCCGACGCGCCGCGCGACATACCGTGCCGTGGCCGGCATCAGTTGCATCAGCCCCTGCGCGCCGGCCGACGAGCGGGCGTCGGCGATGAAGCGCGACTCCTGCCGGATCAGGCCGTAGACCCAGGCTTCGTCCAGTCCGACCGCGCGCGCATGGCGCGCCAGGTCGGTGCGATGCGGTGCCGGGAAGCGCTGGCTGAAGTCGAACAGGTCGCGCGTGCGCTCGCTGGTGGCGATCATCCGGTCGATCGCGCCGCGCTGGCGCGCGAACTCGGCGATCGCCAGCAGTTCCGGGTCGCTGCGCTGGCGCAGTTGCCAGGCCCACTCGCGGTTGCCTTCGAAACGCAGGTCGAGCGCGATCAGCCGCAGCGCGCGCGCCAGTCCGGCGTTGCCGGCGTGCGCGGCGACCGCCTCGGCGGTCGGCTGCGGCGCCGTCGGCGGCAGTGCGATCGGCTCGCCGAGAGTCTCGGCGGCGAGCTTGCCGTAGAAGTTGAAGCGGCCGGCGATCGAACGCAGCGCCGCGTGCGCTTGCGCCTCGTCGCCGCCGGCGGCGAGCGCGCGTGCGTGCCAGTAGATCCAGGCCGGCGCGCGCTGCAGTTCGGCTCCCATCCGCTGGTAGGTGGCGCGCAGCATCGCCCAGTCGGGGCCGCGCGCGGTGCCGCGCAGCGCCGCGCGCATCTGCCACTCGAGCACCTCGTCGGCGCGCGCCGCCTCGAGTTCGTTGCCGACGTGTTCGCCGCCGTGCCGGTACCAGTCGAGCGCTTCGGGCAGCAGCCGCAGCGCGCCCATGTGGCCGATCCGGCCCCAGACCAGACCGCGCTGCGCCGGTGTCAGGTGCAGGTTCAGCGCCGCCGCGTGGCGCGCCGCCTGCTCCGGATTCTCGCGCGCCAGCCGGGCAAGCGCGATCACCGCCAGTTCGCGCTGCGTGTGCGTCATGCGCCGTTCGCGCACCGACAGGAAGGCGGCCGGCCGTTCGAGCGCCTGCGCCAGTTGCGCCGCCTCGGCCGCAGACAGTGCCGCGGCCAGCCGGCGCGTCGCCGCCGGCTGGTTCAGTTCGACCGTGGCCCGCAGCCGGTCCCAGCGCGAGACGTGGCCATCGGCCTGCAGCGCCTCGCCGAGCGCGCTGCAGCCTTCGCCGCCGGGCTCGCGCGAGCTCGCCAGCACCTGGCGTGCCTCGCGCACGCGCTGGTCGGCTGCGTGCTGCGCATCGCTCTGATAGCGCAGCAGCGCCGCGTAGCAGCGCACCTGATGGTCGTCGTGGCGCCAGACGAGCGCCGGCTGTTCGGTGGCGAAGCGCTCGAAGTCGCGTCGCGCGCCGAGCGCGAGCAGCCAGTCCATGCGCAGACGATCGGCCAGGTAGGTGTCGGCGTGGCGTGCGAAGAACTCGGCCACTGCGGCATCGACCCGCGCCGGATCGTCATTGCGCAGGCGCAGGTTGAGCTGCCAGTACTCGACCCAGATCGCGAGCGGGTGATTCGCCAGTCGCGGTGCCAGCGCCGCCAGGCGGTCGCGCTGGCCGGCGGCGAAGGCATCGCGCGCGGCGAGAAAGGTCTGGTCGGCGGCCGTGGTCTCGGCGCGCGGCGGCGAGCGCGTGACCGCGATCGCCGCCGGCACCTGGCCGAGCACGGCCGCCAGCAACAGCGCTGCGCCGATCGTTCGCCACCGCTTCATGTTCGTATTGACGGTCGATACCTTGTGGCACAACATCGAAATCAGGCTAGCACGGCGAAACGAAATCGATGACCGCGGAATTCCCTGCCAGTCAGCCTCAGTCCGAGGTTTCGCCGCAGCAATCGCGCAGCGCTCTGCGCGCGCGCTTGTTGGCGGCGCGCGACGCCCTCGCCGACCGCGATCAGCGCGACCGCGTCCTGGCCAATCGCGTCGCGCGCTGGCTGGCGACGATGCCGCTCGCGCGCCTGGCCTTCTTCTGGCCGGTGCGCGGCGAGCCGGATCTGGCGCCGGCGATCGAGCGCTGGCTCGCTGCCGGCAGCGGCCGGCAAGCCGGCTTGCCGGTGACGGCAGGCGAAGGGCTCGAGTTCGCGCCCTGGATGCCGGGTCTGACGCTGGTGCCCGGACGCTTCGGCATTGCGGTGCCGCCCGGTGGCGAGCGCATGACGCCGCAACTGCTGCTGATCCCGTGCGTCGGCTTCGATCGCCAGCGCTATCGCCTCGGCTACGGCGGCGGCTTCTACGACCGCACGCTGGCCGCCTTCGCGGTGCGACCGGTGGCGGTGGGCGTGGCCTTCGACTGCGGCCGCGTGCCGAGCATCGAGCCGCAGGCGCACGACATCCGTCTCGACCTGGTGATCACCGAGTCGGGCGTGCTCTAGTACTGCGGCCCATAAGTTGTACTGCGGCCCATAAGTTTCGAAGCAACAATGGCGA